>OGLN01000504.1_pt1 | contig 31849 bp, 42 predicted proteins | sample 1572641 | NCBI WGS metagenome assembly OGLN01 (sample SAMEA2581903, study PRJEB24529) | metagenome | biome: Human gut stool | place: China | collected 2011
GAATATCTTACAAACTTTTTTGCATCCTCATATCTATCTTTCTTCTTTGATTCATTCATTGCTGTGCTCCTTTCACTTTGACTTCATTACAAACAGAGATTGCAATCTTTCCGTCATTCGCCTGAATGTTGTTCAGTGTCGTTTCGAGGAAAACGTCACCTACCAGAAGTTTACCATCATCCGTAACATCTTTGAATGCTACCGAACCACATTCGGCTCACCATTTGCACAGGTTGCAAGATCCCACATTCCTTCTTTCAGAAGTTTGACTACATTTTCATTCAACATAAGAAATACCTCCTAAATATGCCTGTTGATTTTGATATACTCATTTTAGGAGAATTGCTCGTTTGCCACAAGATATTAGCAAATTTATAAGTCACTATTAAATTTCATAGTATTTACGATGTATGAAATAATCAATGCAGTAATTGTATAAAATATATAACTATTTCTCTTAAAAATGATATATTGTTTTCTACTGTTGTTTCACTCACGCCTAATATGTTATGAAGTTACGCAGTTGTAATATGAGGATTGTCTCTCATTTCTTCATAGATTTTCACATACATTTTCTCATATATGCTTTTCTTTCGATAGATAAACATAATATCATGACTGATATCCATTCCTTCAATATCTATAACGGATAGTTCTCCTTCCTTTACATGCTCATCAACAGCAGCATAATATCCAAATGCTATCCCGAATCCGTCTTTAACTAAAGAATTGATTGCACCTATGTTTCCAATCTCAGTCACATTAGAAAAATGTGATATATCATAGCCCATATTTTTCAGCCATCCTTCAAATATATTCCGGCTTCCGGACCCCTGCTCCCTTATAATAAGACGCTCATGAAACAGTTCATTGACTGACTTGTTCTTATATTTTGCTGAAATATCAGGAGTTGCAACTGCTACAAATCGTTCATTTGAAAAAGGCAGATAAGAATATTCATTTCTTGGAAAATCGCCCTCTACGATAGCAAAATCTATTACTGAATCATCCAGAAGCTTTAAAAGTGCTGATGTGTTATTAACCAGCATTGATAATCTGCAATCTGGATGTTTTATCAGAAAATGCTCAATCTGCTTTGTAAGCATATATTCTGAAACTGTCCTTGTTGCCCCAAATGAATAATGTTCAACTCCCGTCTTAGTCCGCAGCATTTTACTTTTCAGATTAATCTCATTATGCCTGAATGTCTGTGCCGCATCAAGAAGAAGCTCTCCAGCTTCTGACAGGCGGATTTTTTTCCCCTCCTGTATAAATAATTGAACCCCATATTCCTTTTCAAGGTATCTGATGTGCTGCGATACAGCTGGCTGTGTGATATGAAGCGCATCCGCCGCATGTGTATAATTCATATACTGACATACTGCGAGAAATGTATTCATCCTGAAATCCTGCATAATAATCTCCATTCTTACGCTTGTCATAAACTAACTACCCTATATCATAACATATTATTATCATTAAATAAATATATATAATTTTTTATTATAATTGTATTCTGCTATACTTCTGGATGTTAACAGTTACACCCATTATTACCAAAACAAAAGAAGGGATTTTATCATGAAGAAAATCGAAGAAGTATTAAAAGGTCTATTATTATGTCTCGCTATTGCAATTCCAAGTGAGCTGTTAGGAACACTATTTCCCGTTGTAGGAGGTGCTGTTTTTGCTATCATTGCCGGTATGATTGTAACGCTTATAATTCCTGACAAAACAGCATTTCAGCCAGGAATTGCATTTGTATCAAAAAAAATTCTTCAGCTTGCTGTTATATTCTTAGGTTTTGGGCTTAACCTATCCGTCATCGTTGAAACCGGCAGACAATCTCTGCCAATAATTATATCAACAATAACAATATCTCTGATTATTGCATGGCTGATTCATAAAATTATGCATGTTCCTGCTAACATATCTACACTTATAGGCATCGGCTCGTCTATCTGTGGCGGTTCTGCAATTGCTGCTGCCGCGCCTGTTATTGATGCAGATGATGATGAAGTTGCACAGGCAATTTCTGTTATATTCTTTTACAATATGCTTGCCGCATTAATATTTCCACAGCTAGGACATTTGATAGGATTTCCTACAAATAGCGGTGAATTATTCGGTATTTTTGCCGGAACTGCTGTAAATGATACATCATCAGTTACAGCAACTGCCTCAACCTGGGACTCTATGTGGAATCTGGGCTCAATGACACTTGATAAGGCAGTTACAGTAAAACTTACCCGTACTCTCGCTATTATTCCAATTACACTTGTACTGTCGCTGATTCGTATGCGAAAATCCAATAAAGCTGACAATACATTTCAATTTAAGAAAATATTTCCAATGTTTATCGTGTATTTTATTCTCGCATCCATTATAACAACAATAGCATCATCTCTGGGTGCTCCAGCAGATATGTTCACGCCAATGAAAAGACTTAGCAAATTCATGATTGTCCTAGCAATGAGTGCTATTGGTCTTAACACAAATGTGATAAAACTGATAAAAACAGGTGCAAAACCACTGCTTTTAGGATTGTGCTGCTGGATTAGCATTACTGTAATGTCTCTTATCTGGCTGTATCCGAAATTTTAATTCATTGTCAAAAAGCTGTAGATTGACCACCATTCCGGCAGCTATGCTCTCTGGGGTGCATCTTTGTTGCTTCTAATTTTGCTTTTTCTACTGCTTTATTCTCATACATATGCTTATCTGCTTTATCAAACAAAGTCTTAATTGTACAATCAGCATAATCTTCTGAAAAAGCATATCCGTATGCATAACTTACTTCCACCTTATGTATGTTTTCATTGAAATGTTTAACCTCATCATGCACTTCATCCATGATATTAAGGATTTCTTTCTTTGTCGTCTGTGTAATAATTGCAATAAACTCATCACCGCCATACCTTCCAACAAAATCTTTTGCTGGAATGGCATTTCTCAATAATCTTGCAAAATTTGTTATAAGCTGGTCTCCTACCGCATGTCCATATGTGTCATTTGCACGCTTTAGATTATTTAAGTCAAACATTATGCTCATTTTCAAAAACTACAGGTGCCATATACTGATAGGCAATGCCTTCGTAAGCTAATACAGCCGGCGTAAGATTTTTATACAGGTTATATCTCTCCACACTTTACGCATTCCACATGGTAGTGATTTTCAAGTGTAAAATCAAAGCGGTCTGATCCATCCGGAACTTCTACTTTTCTAACCTTGCCTTCTTCTACAAGAATGCCCAGATTTCTATATACAGTCCCTCTTCCGATAGATGGATATTTTTCTTTTACAAATGTATATATCTGGTCTGCTGTTACATGACGATGCATTTCATTTACTGCATCAAGTACCATATCTCTTTGAATTGTGTTTCTAATTGTTTTCAGCCTCCTCTTAATAGGATTTATTCTTATTTAGGATATATATATTGCTATGTTCATTCTGTCAAGCGTATATATAAATATGCGCTAAATTTGTGCCAAATTAAAAAAGATATCCAGACACATAATCAAAGTCTGAATATCTTTTATATAAACGTATTGAGTTATCCGATTCTACAAAATCTCCAACAATTGTGTAAGATTTTTCTTGCCAAAAGTCACCTTTTCTTCGCCATTCTTATCTATGACAAGGCATGGAACACTCATCACCTTGTACTTATCACGAAGTGCAGGATAATGTGATATATCATAAACTTCTGCTGTGACATTTTCGTTATCTGCGGCAATACGCTGTGCCGCTGTTACCAGCTCAGGACACATCGTACAAGATAATGAAACCAAAAGCTTCATATCAATAGAATCCTTTATTCCTGCAATCTGCGATTTTGCTTTGTCATCAATAGGCTGTCCCGGTCCAGCTGCATTGTATAATCCAAGTACAAAACTTGTAAACTCATGTCCTCCCGGAACCCCATGAAATGCAAGTCCTGTGTACTCTCCGTTGTTATGAAGCACTCGTACACATGGTAAATCCTCAGTTAACACTTTAGATGCTGCTTCATTATCCGAAGAAATCTGTACAGAAAGCTTGTCCGTCATCCTTGCCAGCTCTTCCATATATTTTTTAAGCTCGGCTGATACAGGTTGCTCATTAAGATGCAGCTCAAGCATAAGCGGCGATTCCATTCGTGAGAATACTGTCTGCAGCTGCTGTAATACATCCGCTGCAAAAAAGCTATTTGCATCCTCATTGGGATTGCCTGACATCTGTGCCTGCTCTTTTGATTCTGCCTCCGTTTTCAAAGTGCTTTGTGCCGCAGCCTCTGGTTTCTTCGGCACAAGTCCAGTCTTTTTCTGCATGGAAACAACATATTTTTCAAGAGAGGTTGCTGCTACTGCTCCATCACCAGTAGCTGTTACGACCTGCCTGAGATTCTTGACACAGATATCTCCTGCCGCATAGATTCCATCAGCACTTGTTTTCTGATTCTCATCTGTGACAATATATCCCTGTTCTGTCAGTTCAACCATCCCCCTGACCAGCGCGCTTGCAGGCTCATATCCGGCAAATACGAACACTCCGAAGGTATCATTTTCAGGTGCAAAAGTTGTCTCTTTTCCAGTCCTTTTATTGCGATAAGTGATACTCAAAAGACTGTCATTTCCAGAAACCTTCACAACCTCTGTCTGTGGCAGAACTGTAATCTTCGGATGCTCTTTTGCTGCTTTTGCTACAGTTTCTGCGCAGGAAAAATCCTCACCTCTGATAAGGATTGTCACATGGCTTGCATACTTTGTGAGAAATACACTCTCCTCTGCGGCTGCAAAGCCCCCTCCAATAACAAATACTTCTTTTCCTGTAAAAAACTCACCATCACATGTGGCACAGTATGCCACTCCATGTCCTTTAAACTCAGCTTCCCCAGGAAATCCAAGCATTCTTGGATGTGCACCGGCAGCTACAAGCACACCAAAGCAGGTGTAGTCTCCTGATGAAGTCTTTACAGTTTTTAAATCTCCATCGTCGACAATTTCAGTCACTTCAGCTTTCAGATATTCTGCACCGAATCCCTCACCCTGCTTACGCATGGATTCTGTAAGTGCCTTTCCGCTTGTCTTAAAAACTCCCGGATAGTTTACAACTTCATCCGTAATCGTAATCTGTCCGCCAAATGTGTCTTTTTCCACTACAAGCACACGATATCTGGCACGTGCCAGATAGATTGCGGCGGTAAGTCCAGCCGGACCTCCGCCTATTACAATCACATCATAAAATCTCTTTTCATCCATTAAAGTGCCCCCACAAGGTCTAAGCTAGGCTTTAAGGTTTCTGCACCAGGAGTCCACTTAGCCGGGCAAACTTCATCTCCATGCTCTCTTACGAACTGCAGTGCCTGTACCTTTCTTAGAAGTTCGTCAGCATTACGACCTACATTTCCTGCATTTACCTCATATGCTACGATTTCTCCATCTGGATTTACTACAAATGTTCCTCTCTCTGCAAGTCCATCTGCTTCAATAAGCACATCAAAATCCTTGCAAAGTACATGTGTAGGATCTGCAAGCATAGGATACTGAATCTTCTGGATTCTCTCAGATGCATCATGCCAAGCCTTGTGTACGAAATGAGTGTCTGTTGAAACAGAATAGATTTCGCAGCCGACTGACTTGAATTCATCATATTTGTTTGCAAGATCCTCTAACTCTGTAGGGCAAACAAATGTGAAATCAGCAGGATAGAAAAAGAACACACTCCATTTACCCATGATATCGTCCTTTGTAACTGTCTTGAACTCTCCGTTCTGGTAAGCCTGTACTGTAAAATCTGAAACCTGTTTTTGAATAAGTGACATATTGAATCCTTTCTGCCCATTGGGACTTCATACCATTATTTATAGTTGTTTACAATTCTAATAAGATTATGCTTCGTTATGAGACCGGTTAGCTTTTACTTGTTTAAGTTAGTTCTCACTAACCTACGGGTAAAAATTTAAAATCTACTATGCCAAAGCCTTTTTAATCGCTTCTTCTACCGATGCATCTCCATCAGTCTCAAATCGTGCAATCACATCACAACCATACTTATCTGCAAGTATATCTGCTACTTTGCAGAAAGTATCCGGATGACGCTGGCTGTTTCCGCTGACTGCTGCTGCCTTTAATCCACCCTTGTTTTCTTCAATGAATTTCTCGACTGTAGGTGGAAGAATACCTGCTCCGTCCGTATATGTAACTAGTACATAATCTCCGCTTACTTTCTCTTCTCCACTTTCAATCTTAAGTGCTGAAATTCCTAATCTTGAGATTAATTTCTCTACATTACCTGTTCTGCTTGCGTATACTAACTGCATTAATTGTTCCTCCTTTTTAAATTTAATAATAATTACTATTATATTATATGTGGTGAACTATCTTTTATCAAGCTAAAGATTTTATGATTTCCCCAGCCAGTTATTTCGTCTGACTGGGGCATACATTTTTTAATAATAACTGCGAATCAAACAGTTCTACAATCTGTCAGGATTATCATATATATTTATGTATTCGGCTACAGATCTGTCAAATGTCTTGATATGACCAAACAGCCAATCAATAACATTGATTTTTACCTGTTCCATAAACCTTTCATCCGGTCCCTCATTTTCTTCCAGATAATCATAGAGTACCTTAACAGTATGTCTGAATTCCTCATGTTTCTTTATATGGTCTTCCAAGCCTGGATAGCCTACATCCTTCTGCATTTTCTCCTCTTCTTTGAAATGAAAATCTGTATATTCATCTAGATAATCAAGCATTTTAATTGCCTTTACTCTTGCATCTTCTGATTCACACGCACTAACAAACTGCTGAATACGATCAATCAGTTCCTTATGCTGCTCATCTATTGTCTTATTGCCTGTTATTAAATTATCATCAAATGTAATTACTGTCATAAAACCTCCTTACAATCCACCTCACATATGTTAAAATAAATGTTACTATAATAGAAAGCTGGTACTTATATGCAAATCAAAGACCTATCTATTTTCCATAATCTGGATGATGCTGAATTTAAGAAAAGCCTCGTTTGCACTCAGTCCGTCATTCATGAATACAAGAAAAACGATTATATATTCTTTCAGGGTGATGTTCCCAATAAGCTCTACTTAATTCTCGATGGTGAAGTAGAACTTGGCTCAATCAATGTTAATGGCAAAGTTCTTCGTATTACCAACATCTCCGAAGGGGAAGATTTTGGCGAAGTAGAACTTTTTCTTAATAAAGACCATTATAGCGGTTATGCAAAAGCAAAAACCGATGTAAAACTACTTGAGATTGCAAAAGACTTCTTTGGTGGCAGATGTGAAAAAAACTGTTCTCATCACAGCAAAGTAGTTTTTAATATGCTTGAACTCTTTGCCAAAAGAACTGATGAAAATAATCTACAGCTTGAAGTTCTTACCAGCGGTAATCTCAAGCAGCGCATTGCCACATACCTCTTAGAGCGTGCAGATAACAACAATCTTGTATCATTATCCATGAATAGGGAAGAACTAGCTCTATATCTGAATACAACCAGACCTTCCCTTTCAAGGACACTCTTATCACTTCAAGAAGATGGATTTATTCATCTTGCTTCAAGGAAATCAATAAAAATTCTTGACGCTGAGGCTTTACTTTATATCGAATAAACCAGTCTTCCTTCCTATTCGCTTAGCTCTTCAAAAACATCTTTACCCAATCCACAGACCGGACATACCCAGTCATCTGGAATATCTTCAAATGGTGTTCCAGGTGCAATTCCTCCATCTGGATCTCCTACCTCTGGATCGTACACATAGCCACATGGTCCACATACATATTTCTTCATAATAAAAATCTCCTTTCAGATTCTGTTTTATTTATCTTATGTATGTATTATAGTATTTGGGCAAACTATATTCCGTAACATATGTTACCAAACAGCATTAATATTTTATTCTTTTTCTGCCTCTTCACTTTCATTAACTACACTTTTGCTTGAAATCATCTTATACCCAGAGAGTACAGAGAATAACATACATCCCATTGCACCAACCGCAAAAATCTTATGTGCTTTCATCTTTCCTTTGAAGCCAGTACAAAATGTAGCAATCATGCATGTTAATGCACCTACTGCCCAATATTTATGATTTTTCACAATTTCACCTCCAATCACTTTAATTGTAACGCAGACATAATTTTTGTACAACAGTGTTATCTATTTATTTCTTTCTGTATCCATGTCATAATTACATCCACAAGATAGTCCTGCTGCACCTGACTTAGTTCCCTGCCAGGTTGCATCTTATGCCATTTCCTGATACACTCCCGACAACAGGTTGCGGTTGCATGTTGTGCTATAAATACAGGATGGTCTACGCTCCGCTCCGGTCGGTGCAAAGCCGATGTCCACCGGACATCGTGCACCCTTTAGTCGGTGTCTGCTTTCCATCATTCGGAATAAATGCCGGAGCTTCACGCTTTGCTATAAAATCTTGTGCGTGCAGCCTTATCACATCCAATCCTTTTTCATTGATGTAGTCAATATCCTTTTGCTTCAAGCATAGACTGTCTTGCTTCTACTCTGTCATCCTCAATCAGTTCACCTGCAACACGAAGCCACTCTCCGTTCTTAAATGCACAGATTTCTGCCTTTGGATTTATATGTAATTGCTTTGAAACCTCTTTGACCTTACCTGTCTGTATGTAGAGTCTTCCTTCAAAAATATGTGCTGTTCCAAAAGGTCTAACTTATTTTATATACAGCTCCCGCTGCTCTTGGCTATTTTCTTTGTCTTTTCTACATCTTTACGTGCATATCCCATACACGACACCTCCTTTTGGGCATGAAAAAAGCAGCTACCCTATTTTTTTCATAGACTAACTGCTCGTGTTAAGTTCCATATTCAGTTTTATTCTATAAATCCGACAGTGAAATTCGGTCATATGCACCATTTTTCTTATCTTCCGGGTGTGGTTCCAGTCCGATAATCGTAATGTCTTTCTGGTCTGGTCCATAAACCCAGTACATTCTCATTGCGCCACTGGTTTTGTTTTCCAGATAAGACTGCCACACTTTCATTCCATAACGTCTGGACAATGGCTCTATCTCATGGGTTTGAAGACTTGGATACCCTGGATCTGCCGATAACAGCTTTAAAGCCTTTCCCCATTTTTTATACAACTGTTCTTCCTTCTTTTTTATATTCCCAGAACGATATTTCTCCTGCAGATCTAGCCAAAGTTCCTGCATTTCAGGGATTCCCATTCGTATATTAAAGTTCATTCTTTGTTCCTTTTAAAAATCTGACAGGTCAATAGCCGGAGAAACATCTCCTCTTTTAAAGTTACTTACTGCACGATCCATATCTGCCAGGGTTCTGGCTGAAATGCTCTCTGGCACTGCCAGTTCCCGAGGTTCCAGAATAATGCAGCCATTTCCATATTCTTTTACATTATAATACTGATAAGCAGCTCCTCTGAGGGTAATCCTTTTTTTATTGTCCAGATGAGCAACATAATCTTTCATTGCTTCCATTATCAACACCTCCTACGTAAGCATTTGTGTGGGAAATCCCACCTCTTGCTATTATAATACGCTTTTCTATATTTTCTGTCAATCCAAATTTACTTATTCCTATACACTTAAAAATATCCATACGCCGGCAGGTGGCAGACGGCAGATAAGGTATCTATAAAAATTCAGTTTTTCTTAATCACTCTGCCACCCATCAGTCTTTTAACCGAATACAGTTTTCCTGCTTCTCATTTATCCAATTTCTCGCCGTTGGAACGAGCCTTTACGCTTGTTTCCCACTCGTGACCGCAAGCACCTTTCCACCATACTTTTTTATTTGAGCCGAAGGTAATATCATCAGGTGTAAGCGGTAAATTCTTCTCTGACCACTCCAAAACAAGTTCCGGATGTACTTCTGCTAAACTGTTGTTCATAGCCAAACCTCAACCTCCTTGTGTTTAGAGTATATGAAGTTTTAGCTTTATCTTGTAGTTTGCGAATATCCGTGTAAATAGAAAAGCCCTTTGAGAAAAGGATTTCTCCTCTCTCAAAGGGCAGGTTGGCAACTAGAAGTTGTCAGAGAAACAATTCCATTTTAATTTCATCAAGCGACTTTCCGTCTGTATTCCATGTAGTATTTTCTACAGACTCAGTTGCCTTAAAGCCCAACTTTTCGTAATGCCGAATAGCGTCAGTAAGGGGGCTGGCTGTCCAGAGAATAATTTTCTGATACCCGGAATCCTTGGCTTTTTGCATAAAAGCGGCAATCAGCGCTGAACCAATGCCATAGCGTCGATAGTCCTTCTCGACGGCAAAAAGTCGTAACTGACCAACGGAAGGATCATCCGCCTGGCAAAGCATAATGCAGCCAGCTAAAACACCATCACAATCCGCAACAAATAGTTCTTCTCGGTCATTCTTACTGCCTTTTGCAAAATCTGTTGCAATTTTCATAGCATAATCGGTAAAGCTCGATCCCCATGAGTATTCGGTTGAATAGAGTGCTTTGTGAAGCTCTGCAACATACTTTTCTTCACCTTGTTTATATGGTCTGATTATAAAATCCACCTTGCTATCCTCCTATAAATCTCGATTCATCTTTTTCTTTCTGAAAATGGGCAATTCCACAATGGAACTGCCCATATATTTTGAAAATTATGCGATTTTTAAGGCTCTGCACCGTTTCAAGCACCATTTGTTGTAAATTTAGTGTATTTGTGTATTTTCAGAGCTTTTTCACAAATGAAGTACATCCCGTTTTGTAGGGTAAAACGGTACTTCTTAATAGAGCTTTGCACCTGCCGGAATATGGTTATCTACCATAAGGAGATGAAGCTTTTCTTCGCCTTCTTCTTCGTGTACTGCACTGAGAAGCATACCACAAGAGTCAATGCCCATCATTGCTCTTGGAGGAAGATTTGTGATTGCGATAAGTGTCTTACCAACAAGTTCTTCCGGCTCGTAATATGCGTGAATACCGCTTAAAATGGTTCTATCTGTGCCTGTTCCGTCATCAAGAGTGAACTGAAGGAGTTTCTTTGACTTCGGTACAGCAACGCATTCTTTAACCTTAACTGCTCTGAAATCTGACTTTGAGAATGTATCAAAATCAACATCTTCTTCAAACAAAGGCTCAACCTTTACCTTAGAAAAATCAATTTTCTCAGGCTCTGAATTTGGTGTAGAAGCTTCTTTATCCTTTACACCATTTTCAGTCTTTACACCACCGATGCTCTTCATCGTCGGGAAATCCTACCGATTTGTTTGTAACTCTGCATATTTCTGTATATGCCTATTTTTCAATGTTTCTTTTATGCTCCCAATTTATAAATCTACGCATTTCTTTATAAGTAGTCGCAAATCGGTCGCACGTTGGTCGCACAGTCGCAACCTAGATAATACCAGATTGAAGTGCTTTCTGCTTGTTGAAATAATCTTCAAAATTGATAAGTTCCGATTTTTTCAAATCCTTTGTGGCTTCTGCATAAATGTTCATTGTTGTTTCAGCATCCGCATGACCTAAAATATCCTGCATAGCTTTAATATTTACTCTTGCTTCACACATCCTCGTTGTAAAAGTGTGTCTTAATGAATGATTGCTGAACTTCGGAAGAATTACTACATCTTCTTTGTGATTATTATCAAGAATTTCATAATTGCAATCTCTGATAATCCTATACAATGCCCTGTTGAGTGTTCCTTGATGCTGAACATTCCCAAAACGATTAACAAAGATGAAATCCCGAAATCCGTCTACTACTGCATTACTTTTAATACCACATTCTTCTTGATATGCTTTCTCCATCAAAAACGCTTCTTTTACTTTCGGGAGCATGGGAATAATTCTTTCTCCTGCTTTTGTCTTTGGTGTATTGATTGCGAAAATCTGTCCTTGCTCTGTTCTGGTACTGTAATAGACCAATGTATGATTAACGCTTATTGTTTCATCTTCAAAATCAATATCACACCACCTAAGCCCAGTAATCTCTCCCACACGCATCCCCGTCCAAAGCATAATCACAAATATAGGATACCATCTGTGATACTGTTTGTTCTCACTAAGAAATGCTTCAAAAATTTCCTGCTCTGCTACTGTAAGTGCTCGTCTCTTATCAATCTCAAAATTATGAGCTTTCTTGAGTTCCTTCAAAGCATTGTCAGACGGATTATAACGTAAATAATCATCCTCCACACCTAATTCTAAAACTTGATGCAATACAGTATGGATATTATCAATCGTATTCACTTTCACATGCTTTTCATCTGCAAGATAATTATAAAATCCTCTTACATCTGTACGCTTCAAATCAACAAGTTTATTCTTTCCAAATTCTGGCTCAACAAACTGCATATACATATACTTATAATTTGAAAGCGTATTATCCTTCAAACCACGTTTCAGTTGCACCCAACTATAATACAAATCATTGATAGTAAGATTATTCTTGTCTGCTCTAACACCATCCAGAACATCCCTAAGTACATCCAGTTCCTTTTCTCGTAATTCTTCCAAAGTAGGGGCACTTATAGAATGTCTTTTGCCACGCTTATCTCTCCACTTGAACTCATATGTTCCGCTTGTTCTCTGATATTCTCCTTCCTTCAAAACTCTATTTTTATTATCCTTGCGTCTCTCTACTGCCATGTTAAAATCTCCTTTCATAACAACAAAGAGAACACGCTCACAGATATTATACATCTAGCATGTCCTCTTTGTCTATTGCAAAAGGCATCTACAATATTTTATATTGAATACATCTTTTCAATATATGAATCAAATAATTTACGTTTAATCAATCTTCTGCTCCCTACCCATAACACAAAAGGGCATTTCTTATCATTACTCAATTCTCGTAATTTGTTGATACCAATACCGCTATATGCACTTGCTTCTTCTAGCGTAAGATTACTTTTTTCCCATAATGGAATCTCTTTCAAGCAAATCACTCCTTCACTTCTACCGCATCCCACGTTTTCATAAATTTATCTAATGATAATTTACTATTATCTGTCACTTCATTCATTGATTCTACTTCATCTGCAATTTTTTCATAGTCCATTGCTTGCTTTATCATATCACTAGCATTGACATAATCTTTTGCAGGCATCCGAAATGTCCTATACTTGCCATCCTTATTGATATAATGATACACAATCACATTCAATCTTCTCAATAACTGCTGTATAGAATCCACACTCTTTTGTGTATCATCTACCATAAATGAATATACCTTCTCTGGCGGATAAATTGAACAAATTACAACACTCGTCCACAAATTATATACATTCTGATACCTACAATGTTGTTGATTCCTGCTATACACATCAAGCAATGATAAAAGTTGAGCATACGGAATGTTCCCACGAAATTCATCTAATATAACAATCTTTGCAGGATTACTTGAATAGAAATCGAAACCGCCACCGCTAGCACCAGAATTTGCATAATCATTACACAAATAAACTTCGTCTGGATATTTCTCACACAATTTAATATATGTATAAGTTTTTCCACTACCAGACCGCCCCCAATGATACTCATTCCACATATCTTTAACAAGTGGTGTCTCTTTGATTCTACGTGCCAAAAAATCTGCTTTTATCATCTTCTCATATTTTCTATAACGAAAAGCAGTCTCAAAAATTTCTTCTGGTGTTGCACCATTATTTAATAATTCTTCAATTTCTTCTAAATCATTACGTTTACCTTGCACATCTTCAATATTCTCTAATCCTTTGTAGCAAAGCACTTGTTCGCCTTTCTCTGCATACTTACCTTCTTTTAGCAGATATGCACTTAATTCCTCTTTTCCACCTAATTGAGGTTCAGTATGTGCTTGAAAAAAAATATCTGATACCCTCTTTAATGTCGTTGTATTTCCATAACATGCTATATGAGCATGATACAGCCCTTTAAGTGATACACAAACAGCAACACCAGCTTTTCTACCTTTACCGCTATTCTCCCAAAGGTCACATATATATTCTGTTAAATACTCTGGGTTTTCGTATTCTTCTTTGCTAAGACCAGACTTCTCCATATTTGCAATTTGAAATGTAACCACCCAACACCGACCTCTTGTACTCGCAGAAAATGCCAATTCAATCACACCCTTTCCATATAGTCACAATTATTCTGTAACACCAAAATTCTGATATAATCGACCATTTCCTCTAATAATCACAGTCACATAAGTGAGTGGGTAATACTAGCCACTCACTTATGTCAAAGGGTGGCTTGTGGCTTCCGCCACCGCCTACCCTTTGACGAAATCATCTATAATTTTCCCCCTTTTTTTCTAACAATAGTTTTAACTTTTCTGCATTTTTAAGATAAGGCATTTGAATAATATCCAATTCCTTTTCTGGCATAGATATATAACCACAAAATCTAGGCAAGTGGTTACTTTTATCTATTTCGCAATTTGGAAATAACATAGTAGACGATTCTGTAGAAATAGTAGAACCCATATACATCTTAATACCAAATTGCTCTCTTATAGCAGTATCAAGTACCTTTGAATTAAACTGTTGACTTATTAATATTAGATGATAACCAAAACTACGCCCCATAAATGCAATATGACTTACCATAGACATTAGTTCTTTAAATTGTTTTGTATCTTTTGACAACGCATAACTAGAAAATTCATCAAATAATAAATACTTCTCGTCATATCCTTTATTACGAATAGTATCAACAAAAGAATTATAAAACTTTCTTAACAAGTCATCACATTCTGTATACTCCGCATATGTTGGTACAATATTGTCCCAATCTCCACCTGCTTTGAAATCACAGATTGAAATATCTACATTGTTATCCAGTATTTGATTAATAATCATCTGGGAACTGACGGTCTTTGAACCGCCAGTTATTCCAGAAATCAACAGATGTGGCACTATCCTTGTATCCCATAATATAGGATTTTTTATCCCATCTTGCCAATCTGCATACCGATACCCCAATTTAATCAACATTTTCCATTTCCTTGTCTAATTCATCGTCCCGAAGATAACCAAAATCTACCCCCACCTTTTCTCTGATGGTTTCTCTATAACGTCTTTCAAAGTTTTCCCTATCCTCTGGGAATTCTTGATAATAGAGATATATGCGGACATAATCTTGTCCTGTCTCAAAACACACAAAACTTCTCCAGTTCATCTGCTTCTTGCACAAGTATCTTTGGAATAATATTTTCAGATGATTTGTTAAAGTCTCTAATTCCTCAACTTCAAATTGCTTTTTTTGTACAAATTGAACACCAATATAATATGTCCCATTATTAACGCATGGAATCACATCAATATCCATCCCTATTGCACAATATTCCTTTACGACTATTTTAATTTTTTCAAAAAAATCTTCATCAAATGTATGTCTAATTTTCTCTTTAGATACAACCGCTCTAATCACTTTAACTATATCAGACTTTAATAAATATGTCGTTTTAGTTATATCAGCTGATGGATGAAACAACTTTTCAACACACAAGCCTGATGTAAATAACAAAATCACTACTACAAGAGCTTTTAAAACTTCCATATTATACTCCTTTCATAGTGGGGGAAAATCCCCCACCACAAAAATTAATTTTTAGAAATCACGTCAATACGCTTAATTGGTTGAAATACACCATTCTTTGTTGAAATCGCCTTATCATATAAGATTTCAATGTTCATTCCAACTTTTAACGCTGACACATCATATGTGCCGACATATATCGAATCCACTTTCTGTCCGACACATTTACGTCCAGCTTCAGCGTTGTTATAATACGAATTGAAATCATCTGCCACCTGCAACGTTGTGATCCAATCGCCATTCGTATTTCGACTTTGATTCAATCCAAGTATCGTCATTTTTATTACCATCCTTTCGCTACATTTGTAATTTCCAACTGCCTTGTAAAAAAATTCTAAAATAATTGAAAATTTGTGATATTATTAATTTGTAAGCTCCTTTCTTGCGTTACATTCGCGACTGTCAACGCATTAATATACTTTTTCAAAAGCTACTATTATAATACCACCCACAAATTACATTACAATTAATGCATTACATCCTACTGATAATGCACCCCCCTTTTTTAATTTGAAGGAGAAAATATGAATTTTGACAAAATTTTTAATCAACTAAATGGCAATGAAAAGTGCCTTATCACAAATACCATGGTTGAAATGGAACACTGCACTTCTATAAATAATATAGATATTATTCATGGTATTAGATATGGATTATTACAAAAAGGGATTTCTGAAACAGATTTGATTTCTCAAGTAACCAAAGAATTTATTAAAAAATATAAAATTAAAGATAGCACATTTACCATTGATAACACATATAAATCAATGGTAAAGCGAAATTCAAGAAACTCCAAACTATACAAGATGGTTTTAGACTATCTTGAAATAGACGAAAATATTATTGCTACATGCTATTTTTCAAACTTATGTGCTCCAGAACTTTTTTCTTCTCTATCCTCAAGGAATCAATTAGCTATTATATATTTAATGAAAAATCTACATACTGATTTTTCATTTAACCCATTTTCCGATAATTTAGGTATTGAAGAAACAGGCTTTTAATTTAATATTAACCATAAAAAAGCAGATGAATCAAATCATCTGCTTTCTCCATTAATCCTTTCCTGCAATTTTTTCTAACTGCTTTTCTATTTTATCAAGACTATCTCTCTTTTTCTGTTCCATACGAACATAATCAGAAGTATTTATTATACAGTTTATACCTTTCATAGGTAACTCAAATTGTTCATTATACATCTTGCCATTACTATAATACTGAATATCTATTATTAGCGGTTTCTCACACAATTTCATATAATCGCCTGTTCCGTCCGCTGGTACGCAAATAGAGTAAACATATTTATCATCCGCAGGGAGAAATATTTCTATATCTTTTAATTTTTGCAATGTATCTGCAACACTTGAATTTTTTTCTGTACTTCTTAAACACTCTAACCACTCTGCCGAAATATTTATTATTAATTTTTCCGCCATAGTCTTTCCAATATTATGAAATGCCAAACAATATAATTGTCCCTCTAATGTTACAAAACGAGGAATTACATGGGCTCTGTTACTTTCTTCAAACTGTCGTTGAGCTTCTTCTGTTTGCCTTCTTGTAGCTGATGCCGACTTTCCATTGAATATACATATAAATATCGTTGCAATAACATATACAAATGTCAGTACTGCCATAACAAATCCATTATTGTTATTCATCCATGTTATCAACTCTTTCATTAACGATTTCCTTTCGCTCTATTATGTGTTTTACAAAGCATTTGACAATTACTAATATCTGTTGCACCGCCATTACTCCATGCCGATACATGGTCTGCATCCATCTCACTTAACTTCCAGATACGACCATGGTTATTGTCAGAACCTAACGCACAAAGCGGACAATTTGATTTATCCGTTCCCTTAACTGCATTTGTCTGTTGTGCATACACACTTTTTTTCGTCGGCTCATCAAAAATACGAATGTTCAGTAATTTTGTTTCTACGCAACCACCAAGAATATATTCATATATACCCTTTTTGTCTTTTACAAAATAGTCTGCAAGATATTCTTGTACTTTCTCTGACACCTCTTGCGGATTATATGCATTTCTGTGGTATGTCTCATATAATCTTCCCCAATCAAGACCGACCATAGATGAATCAACATCAAGGAAAACACTTGATACCCAATCTATAACTGAATTAAAATATGTCTTTAGTTCAGTTATATTATCATCATACCTATGTTGGCTCATATATCCACTTATATTACCTTTGCTAACCCATTGTAAGGCTGTATGTAAATAATCCTGTCTATTTACACTACCAGAAATATATGCACTCCACTTTTGTATATTTGCATTCTGACTATTACTAAATTCTTCCTTTGCCTTTGTTACAAAAATTCCAGAATGAATTGCATTTAATAGTTCCTGCTGATTAAGTGGTATTCCTGCAATATTTATTGTTTCAAACCACTCTTTTATCTCACTTTCTTCCCCTTCACAAATATATATGGTTAATTTTGTTTCAAGAATTTTCCTTTTTAAATTCTCTGCTAAACCACCAAAATATTGTTCCATTCCGTTACTATCTTTAATAGCAAATTTTTCTGTAATAAAGCGACCAAAACTTGTTATTCGCTGCTGTCCGTCCAACACCTCATATTTATCATCCGCAACTTTAGTAAAATAAATAAGTCCCAAAGGATAACCTTTTAACAATGAGTCAATAACTGCAACGTCCCTTTTCCCATCCGCATAAATATAATTACGTTGATATTCCGGTTGTATTGTAAGTTTACCAGACAGACCAAACAAACCTTTACCTTCGTAATCATTATAAACAAAACCCTTACAAATATCATCAACTGTAATATCTGTTCTTAATGTAGTTTCCATACTTCAATCTCCTTTAGCATTTATTATCACTATCTTTCTTTTCTGGATGCTTATGCCTTATATGTATACGAAAATATGTCGCTTTTCCATTTATATTATTTCCGTGAGAATGTTTTGCTTGAATCTCATCGTTTTTCCCCCATGTATTTAGTATGCCATATCTATTGCTCCCCTCAATTATTTCAAATTGCTCTGGATTATATTTATCCAAAAAAGTAATTGGTACACCCATTACACCTTCATAATCACTCGGTATTGCATCTGTAAATGGAACTTCTATAACATCATAATTATCATATTTTGGATATTTTTCTTCTCTGATTTGTTTATGCTTACTATATTTTATGTTATCTTCCATTGTCATAAGTTGTAATGGTCTATGCCTTCGTCCATGGTCTATATTGGTTAACCATAAGCAATTATTTGTTGCTACAATTCGTTGTCCTTCTTCGTCAATTCCTGCTTCCGTTCCATTCAAAGCATAAAAATCTGGTACAATAAACCCAGATATCCATCTGCCCATACCATTACCAAGCCAAACTTCATTATTTTTTATTTTAGGAAACACTTCTTTATAAGTAATGCAATTAATATTTCCTATTATCAAAAATTGTTTTTCAGCTTCCATAATCCATGTTACAAATTCCCTAAATAAACTAAATGGAGGATTTGTAATAATAATATCTGCTTCATCACGAAGTTTTTTTACTTCATCACTTCTAAAATCTCCATCCCCTTCCAAATATGACCATTCCAAATCATTTATATCTATTCTTCCAGAAACGTCATTATCTTTTTCTAAAATAAATATTTTTCCGTGCGTATCTGTTTTTTCTTCATCATATTGAGGACTATTCATTTCAAAAAGTGTTATCTGATGATATTCTACCTTTTTACTCGCTGATGCGTAACTTGTAGAAATCAACTTTTTCAATCCAAATTTTTCGAAATTTTGTGCAAAAAATTTTGTAAAATTACTCCATTCAGGGTCATCGCAAGGCAATAGCACTGTTTTGCCTCTAAATACATCTGGATTATATTCCAAATATGCATTTACTTCTTTTTGTATGTCAGTATATTTTGTATAAAATTCGTCATTTTTTGCTGTCTTTGCCGCAGACAATCCTCTATTTTCTCTCATATCTCTATCCTTTTCTATATTGTGCTAAAACTATTGTACCAGAAAATGAAAGAAAGCGGTCAAACTTTTTATAAGTTCAACCGCTTCACAATTAATTTCTATGAACGTGCTCTCTTTATAAACTTTTCTCGTAAATTGGTTATAGGATTTAATTCATTATACAATACCACTAACTAATTTTAGTAGAGTTTTGCACCAGCAGGGATATGGTTATCAACCATAATAAGATGAAGTTCTTCATCCTCTGAATCTTTAAGGTTGTTTACTGCTGAAAGTAACATACCACAAGATTCAATTCCCATCATTGCTCTTGGTGGAAGGTTTGTAATAGCAATCAATGTCTTTCCAACTAATTCTTCTGGTTCATAATATGAATGTATTCCAGAAAGAATTGTTCTATCTACACCTGTACCATCATCAAGAGTAAACTGTAATAATTTTTTGCTCTTTGGTACTGCTACACATTCCTTAACCTTAACCGCTCTAAAATCTGATTTTGAGAATGTGTCAAAATCAACTGTTTCCTCAAACAATGGCTCAATCTTTACATTTGAGAAATCAATCTTTTCCTCAACGGTCGCAATCTGGTCGCAATTCTCAGTTGTAGTGCTCTTAGATGCCTTATTTTCCTGCTTATCAGAGCCTAATGATTTCATCGTCGGGAATTTTTTTGATTGCTAAGCTAACTCTTGTATATCCTTGCAAACCCTTGGAAAATGGGCTTTCCCGGATTCTATATACTTGGTCACTCTTGGACGTTTTTTTGACTTTTGTGCGTCCAAAAGATGTCATTCGCCTTAAAATACGTCTTTTTATTTTAAGACATGTACTGTCGTGTCAAACACTACAATACTAGATGAGTATAGCATATTTATCTCAGTATGAATAGGTATATTTTCAATCTTCAAAGAGTTCAATCGCAGGACTCTTTTCTAAAAAATATCCATATTTTTTGATAATTTCTCAATTACTGATTTGGTAACATCTGGGTTTGCTTCTGCATATATGTTCATGGTAGTTGATACATCAGCATGTCCCATTACCTCTTGAATTACTTTGATGTTGGTTTCATTCTCGCAAAATCTTGATGCAAACGTATGTCTAAAGATATGGCAGGAGAATCTTGGAATCATAACAGGTTCTCTCTTCTCCTTTTTAGCAGTTACCTCTTCTTCTGAATTATGTGTATCCACAATTCTCTTGATTGCCCGGTTTACTGCTGCTGGGTTATGTGGCATCCCAAATCGGTTTGTAAATACAAAATTGGTCATCCCATCCACATTCTCAACACAAAAGCCTTCCTGCTTCTGTCTCTCATATTCTTCCTGAAGCACATCATATACCTGCTGCATCATAGGTATTCTACGATTACCAGCTTCCGTCTTTGGCAAAGATACTCTAAACTCACATTTATATGAATCATCCGCTCTCTGGTAATAGGTTAAGCTATGATTGATATCAATGATTCGATTCTCCAAATCAATATCATCCCAGCGTATTCCGATTGCTTCTCCTATTCTGCATCCAGTTCCTAACAAAAATACAAAAAATGGATACCAGTGATAAAAGAACGGATTCTTTGCTACATACTCCATGAATTTTCTCTGCTGATCCACAGTCAACGCTCGCCTTGTTTTTCTGACACCACCATTACGCTTTTTTACTTCACAGTATGCTCCGTCTACCGGATTCTTCCTTATGATATCATCTCTGACAGCAAGCTGAAATGTAGGTCTTAATACTGTGTTAATTGTCTCAAGCGTATTAATCTGTAATCTCTGATTATTAATCAAGTCTGTATAAAAGAACAACACGTCTGAGTATTTCACATCTCTTACTTTCTTCTTGCCAAATGTATCACGAATAAAATGATTCCATGTATACAAATAATTACTGTAAGTAGTGCTGCGCAATTCTGTTTTAGTTGATATGTACCTGTCAAACAAAAAGTTTATATCAGCCTTTCCTGCGACATAGATATCAAGTCCATCCAACTGGTCTTTTTGTAACTGTTCTTCTCTTTCTCGAAGTTTTACCAAAGACTTTGCATAAATGGTTCTTTTCTTGCCTAATGGATCAATATATACATATGAGTATCTTCCGTCGCCTTTTCTGTAACCCTCACCCTTTCTTAATACTCTGCCTTTACCATCTTTTCTACAAGCCATTATTCTCTCCTTTCCGGAGAAAAGAGCCTGTTCTACTGATTAGCCTGCTGCTTCATTTGTAATTCAACACCCATTCTAATCAATTGCGAAATGGATAGATTATGAGTCTCAGCATACTCAACCATTATCTGGTATTCCTCTTCTTTGAATTTAACAGTCACCTTATGATCAAAAGGTTTCTCTGCTTTTGGTCTTCCAGTTCTAGCCATCTGTATGCCTCCTTCATATCTTAATCATATTATACTTTTGGTCTGACCGAAAGTCAATACATTTTTTCTCTTTTGGCTCATTTTTCTCCATACTTGTTTGTATTTCTTCTATACTAATGCGTCATTTCTCATAATTACTTATAAAACTCGTCATCTACAATGTGGAAAGTTTCAAGATATTCGTCAATAATATCCAGATTAACCAACACCAGCTGATTCACTTTATAACATGCCTTTGCATCCTTCGCTAACTGCATAAATTTTGACACGCTCATTGAATACATCTCTGCCCCTTCCGAATATCTGACAAATCTTTTATTATTAGTCTTTTTAGTTCTGCTGTCCATTTGCTAACTCCTCCATTACCATTTTGCGGGCTACAGGTAACAGATCAAACTGTCGTATCAATGCTCTGTCTATTTCTTCTCTCACGCCTGAATCCTCAATGACAGTTCCACTTTTTGCTCTAATGCAGCCTTTTGAAATTGTCTGTGCATCTTCAGGCATAAAATCAGAGATCTTACTTAATCCAAATCCACTCACATCCTTCGGATTTAAAATCACATGTACCGGAATATCCTTTAACTTACTGCTCAAAGGGACTACTGACACCTGCGGTGCACCATCATGATTGCTTGCATCACATGAAATAATTATTCCTGGTCTGATTCCGCCCTGAATGCCATGTGGGTTTTTCCCAAAATCCGCATACACGACATCAAATTTATTATATTTACCATACTTTCTTTTTTCTGTTCGTCTGCTCATATCTATGCTCCCTTCTTGATGTGCATATCCAATCTGCCCTCATCTACAGTCACCACAATGCCGCCTGCTTCAATAACCAGTCCTACCTTAAAATAAGCATCGGCAACACTGCTGGATATAGCTGCCATATTCGCAACAACTACTCCTCTGATTTGCTTTTTGCGGATCATATTCACAATCTGATTCCACTGGCGATCAACATCTCTCTGCGAAAAGCCATTGCGTCTCATCTTTCCTACGATTGAATATTCTTTTCTCTTTACAAATTCATGTATATATTTGCTCTGCTTATCTTCAAGCATATTTACTTTTTCCAATGGAGCCTGCACTGAAAGATATTCTATGCAATCCATCTTTTTAATCTTTCTTCTCATTCTCTGCCTCCTATGCTGACTTCAAAGCCTGCTCTATCATAAAATCAAATGTCTTTTTCAAATAATCCTGCTTATCTGCAGGTAACCGCTTTAGTCTCGAATCTAATGAATCCGGTGTACATTCTATTGCAAGTAAGCTATTTGCGTCTGTTTCATAAACTTCCATAAGCATATACAAATTTTTCATGCTCAGGTTTCTTCCTCCTTGCTCCACCTGTCCAAGTGTCGAAACACTTATTCCAGTTTTAGCAGCAACCTCTTCAATGAGAAGTCCTTTGTCCTTACGGATATCACGAATCACCGGACCAATTTTATATCCTTCATATTTCATCGTCGTACCCTCCAATGTCCTGTGCCATTTCTCTAATCATCTCTACCGCCACATCTTCTGTCTCGTACTGACCAAGCCACTTCCCACTTGAATCATGTACTACTGTTCCGAATGCAGTCTGTGTAAATCTGCAATCCTTCACAGCCGGGACTTGTTTGTCCCGACCGGAATGATTTTCTGTTGTCGCTCTACCAAAGGACTCCGTTAGCATCCAAAATCCTCTGCATGAGATACAATAATTGGCACCGGACCGACTTCAAGAGAATAGAGCCATATGCCCATATCTGTGATGGTCTTAACAAATTCTTCCAGATCATAAATGTCATCTGTGATCTCATTCAGGCTTCTGACTACTACAACCTCAAAGTCTTCCTCTTTAAGTGTTGCAAAGAAAGCATTCAGACCTTCTCTGTCATAGTCCCTTGTCATTGAACGATCACAATACGCATCATTGATTATTACTCCATTAGGCATTGCCTGATCACGCATATTCTCGACCATCTGGACTACATTAAGTTCTGCTCTGCGTGACTTTACAAATGCAATACCCTTTGCAAGCTCCTGATTATCTGTACCTTCGTTTCCTACTACGTTAAAATCTCTTTTATTCATTTTGTTATCTCCTTTACGATTTCGTATTGGAGAGTTTTGGCGCCTCCACTCTCGTGGTGTGCTGTTCCTTAGCACATGATTATGATAGAATACTTTCACTTTTTATGATTTGCCTATAAAGCCTATCTTTTCATTGTTTGTAGTCTTTAAAAGACTATTTTGTAAATGTTTCTATTAAGACCTTAATGGAATCCGCCTGCTCCTGTGAAATAGTCAAGCACTGCTTCCCAAACAGGAGGTAATCAACAGAACAACCTAGAATCTGACTAATCACATATAACTGAGGCACAGTACAATTTGCACGTCCATTCTCAATCCTAGACATCTGATTACTCTGGATATCTAGCACAGCTGCTAAATCAACAGCGGCAATCTTTTTATCTATTCTCAACTTTTGAATTCTCTGACCAATCTGTAATTGTACGTCCGAACTATATTCTTTAAAATCAGTCCATGTCATTCTGTTCACCTCCTCTCATGCAAAATAAAAAGCAGTGGTAATATTTCCTACCACTGCAATTAAAACACATATTTTACATTGATTCGATTCCCCCAATTTTAATATTAAAAAAGGGGTATTCTCATTGAGGCTTTTTACGTTGTGCCTCTAGCTGTTCAATAAACTCTTTTACTCTTAATCTTTCTTCATCCGTTATCATTCCCATTCTTTTTTCATATTCTCTTCTACTTTTATTATTATCACAATATGTTTTTAGTGCTTCTTGAAATACATTTTCACTGGTGTCCCTAAAACTAAAATCTATATCCTCATCTTCAGAATCCTTCAATACCACCTCTCCCCATAGTTTCTTTTGAGTTTCATTATCTATTTCCTGTAGTCTTTCACATATAGCCTCAAATCTTGGCTGTAATTTATTGATGAAGCCATTAGAACGCAATATTTCCTTTCTTTCTAATAATAAGTCCTTATATTCCTCATTCTTGTCCAATTCTTCTTGCAACTTATGCTAATCATTTAATAGATTTCTAATTATCTCTTTAGATGTTCTTATATGCCGGTATAGCCCGTTACTTCGGGCTTTTCCGGCACTTTTCATATAGGAAGAACCTCACAAATCTTTTTATTACCCCTCATGTTTTCGCTCTCAAAAGTAGTAAAAGCAGTAGTAAATTCTGCGTACTACTTATGCCGCCTTGGTTTCCTCGGCGCTTTCCGCCGCAGGCTCCGGCTTGGCCTCTGTGGTGGTTTTTGCCTTGGCTTGCAGCCGTTCCATTTCCTCCTGTGCGGAATGGAAAGTAGCGTGGGCGTAATAGTTCAGCGTCATTACGATGTTGGCGTGTCCCATGATGTACTGCAATGCCTTGGGGTTCATGCCCGCGTTTGCCATTCTGGTACAGAATGTATGCCGCATGGTGTGCGGCGTCATCACATCGGGCAGCGGCTCCTTGTGGCACTTGTTGTACTTCTTGGCAAGGCACTTGAACATGGCGTCATAGTTGACGGCGGTTTTGGGCAGGCCGTCCCGGTTCAGGAACAGGAAGTCCTTATAACCGTCAACCTCAATGCACCTGCCGTCCCTGCGCTTCTTCAACACGCGTTCAAACGCTTCATAGGCGGCTGCGCTCATAGGCACTTGACGGAATCCGCTTTCTGTTTTTGGCGCTTCGATATAGTAGCCGTCCTCGGTGCTTCTCAAAAGCTGGTGGTCTACATTCACAAAGCGCTTCTCAAAATTCAGGTCGGCGGGCGTCAGGCCGCAGAGTTCGGAAATACGAAGCCCGGTTTCCAGCAGGATCACCACCTCGTCATAATACTTGGCATAGACGGAATCGTTCTGCATGAAATCCAAAAGCTCGTTTTCCTGTGTAGGGGTAAGCGGCACCTTTGGTACGGTATCGTCGTTGATAACCTCATTGATCGGGAAGTCAAAGGGATTCTTGCGGAGACAGTCGTCCTGTACGGCCATATAAAAGATGGCTTTTAAGGAACGCTTGCTGTTGCAGATGGTGTTGTAGGCAACGCCCTTTTCCTGCATACGCAAGGCCCATTCTTTCGCGTCGGACAGCTTCACGCTGTCAATGCTGGCCGCGCCCAGCTTATCTTCGGACAGAAGTTTCATCAACTGCTGGCGGCTCTTTTGGGTTCCTTTCCGCACATTCCCGCGCTGCCGGGTGTACTTTTCATAAAGCTGGCATACGGTCATTTTCTTGCCGATGGTGTCTATCCCGTCGTCAAGGTCTTTCTGTATCTGCTTGATTTTCTCGCGCAGGGAAAGACAGGGCCGTTTCCCGGCAGGTACTTTGTCGGTAGGTACTAACTTCCATGAGTAAACAAACTGGGTTTCTCCAAAGGTGTCAATGTATTTGTAAGCGTATCTTCCATCTGATCGCTGGCTCTCTCCAGACTTCAAAAGGCGGCCTTTGTTGTCCCGTCTTTTTTCATCTCGTTCTTTTCTTGGCATTTCGTCATGCTCCTTTCCATGACGGAAAGAGCCTTGACACGCTTATAACCTATTATAACACGCGCAAGGCCCTTTTTCACTATATTGTGTCAAGGGAATCAATGATTTTTTCAAACTGCTTCCGCTTGATCTGGATGCGGTTGCCGTTCAGGATCACCCAGCCAGCGGTGGGGTTTTCCTCGGCAAGCCGACGCAGTTTGTTTTCCCCGATCCGAAAATATTTGGACGCTTCCTCAATGGTGAGCGTGTATTTTTCCCAAATAGGCACATCGTTATTACTCATAACATGGCCCCCTTTCTTTTCAAAACAAAGGTTGTTTTTTGCGAAAGTGGGCAGAAAATAACGGACGGCTGCTGGCACAGCTCCACGGGAATCTCACCCCCGCGTGGTTCTCACGCGGCCCTGCTCGTTGCCTGCGACGCTTCAAACGCTCGGACTACGACGACAAGGGCGTATCATTGTCCTGCCTGCGCGTCGTCGCCCGCAGGCTGCCACACCTGCTTTACGGCCCGGTAAAATCGCTCCGCTTACCCCAATGAGGGAAAGCCTCTTGGCGCACCTGCCGCCCGGCTCGGCACAGACAGAATGTATCCGTCTGCCCTATGACGCGCCGCCATTGTCCTGCGGGCGTATTTGTCAAGGAGCAAAGGGGCCGCCGGGAAACAGGCAGGCGGGGAAAGGGAAAGCCGCCTGTCTATGGCCGGGGCCTTAACCGTCAGTCGCCAATGGGACTAACGATGGAATGGATCAGCTTGATTTGCAATCGGCGCTTCATATACTCGTCAATGCAGATATGAGGCTGGCCGCTGCCGTCATAGAGTGTCCGGGTACACAGCTTATTGATATAGCCGTCATAATGCTGCAAGACACGCTCCACGGCTTCGGCGTTACCGGCGCAGGCCGCGTCGATCACAAAATCAGGTAGAGGGCTTTTGCCCTTGTAACTGGATTGCTTCATCCGCGTTTAACCTCCCTCCGGCATGAACGCCATCAATTTTATACGCAAGTCTTTCAGGGTGCTTGTCCTGTGGCGCTGTACTGCGCTGCGGGACATTCCCATCAGGCGGCCGATTTCTTCGTCAGTCAAATCCAGAACAAAGCGGAGAATCAAAATACTCTGCTCGTCTTTTGGCAGGCTGGCAAACGCTTCGGCCACAAGCTCGTTGTCGATATGTAGGTCATAGCCATGCGAACTGAATGTAAAGCTGTCGCAGGAATACCGATCTACGGTCGAGAGCTTGTCCCAATCAGCCGGGGAAACAGCGTCCAGCGACACTTCACGGTCGCGGCGGCACTTCATTTCCCGCAGATAATCTATCGCCTCATGGTACAGAACCAGCTTGCAGTAGCGGTCAAACTGGCTCCATTCACCGTATTTGCGGGGGATCGCTTCCATCTTCTCACCCCCTTTCTATGGGGGATGTGGTGGTTCTCTCCCTTTCCGCCAATAGAGCGAATGGAATCTCTCTGGCTACCCGCTAAACGCCTCCTTTTTTCACTTTTTTGAAATTTCTTTTTGCGCCGGATAGCAGGCCGCAGGAAACAACAAAATTCGCCCGGCAGGTCAAAGACCCACAGGGCGAAACAAAAAGCAATATGTTCTTTCCCTACATGGTATAGTACATACGCACAGCCGCTTGTCCCCGCTGCCGGGGGACGGCTTTTTTTGACAGGCTAATCCCTGTCGGATTTTGTCGAAGTAGTTTTCGTTGCATAGCGGCTCCCTCCTAAAGCCGCCATGCCAGAACACGGTGCAGGGGTCGTCGAAGCAAAAAAACGGCGGCCTTGATCTACTCAAAACCGCCGTATCCGTCAGTGATACAGGAAAGCGCACGAAATCCTCTGCCCGTCAGCGGTTTTTTTCTTTTCCCCGCTGTGGAGGCAGATGTTTGAATATGTAGGCTCGTTTCATTCCACAAAGAACAGAACCTGCCGGATCAGCTCCGGGATATTGACCGGGGCGGTGATATAGTCGTTCACGCCCTCATGCCGGTATTCATATTCCGTGGCAGGGTCGTTGTTCTCGGTGAGGATAAAGAACGGCAGAAGCCGGACAGGGGGATTCTTCATTTGGAACATCCCCGCCACCCGCCGTAGCGTATGAAACAGCTCCATTGCTGTGCCGTCCGGCAGTTCCAGATCGCACAAGATCAGTTCTATTTCCTTATCCTCAAAAATCCGGCGCTTGGCTTCCCAAATCGAGGAAACCAGAATCAGGTCAAAGCCCTTTTGTAGCATAGCAGCCCGCAGCACTTCGGCGCTGGTATCTTCTGCATAGACAAAGAGCAGCTTGTGAAAAGTCGGGGCCTTTTCGCCGGATAACTGCCGGTAGGCGTATTCCACCAGCTTATCTTGTAGTAGCAGTCCTTTCATTTTGTCCATGCACAGCGTCGCGCCCCGGCGCATAGCTTCCTGTTCGTAGTCGTCCTTGTCATGACAGGACGCCAGAATAAAAGGCAGCTCCTTGTCTGCGGCCCGCACCTCGTCCAGAAAGTCCATGCCGGAACCGTCCGGCAGGTCGAGATCACAGCAGACCACCAGCGGCATTTCCTCTTGGATGGCGGTCCGCGCTTCTTTCAGCGTACAAGCCGTTTTTACCGGGTAGCCCCGGTGCTGTAAGTATTTTTGCAGGCACCATGTATAGGTGTCGCTGTCGTCGATCAGCAGTATCTTTTTCATGTGTCCTCACCCCCAATATTGATTTACCACAAGCATAAACTACAAATGTTACACAAATGTCCGAGGTGCCTTTGATTTCGACAGAAAAACAGGCTGAATTGTTACAACGCTCGGACATTTCAAAAATTTTTTTGAGAAATGGCGAAAAAAGCGGGGCAGCACACGCCGCCCCGCCGATCCCATACGGCTATTCCATCGTCCTGATTTGCTCAACAAGAGATTGCTTTTTCAGATTTCCAGTTGTGTAAGAAATCAAGGTGAATTGCACAATCAGCAGGATTGCTAAATATATCAATACGATCAGCCACGGAAATGAATAGTAAAAGTATGGATTCATCGTTTTCACAACGACCTGTACGGATAGGAAGCCCAGTCCAGTCCCCAAAACCAATGTTACCAGCGTAGCAAAAACTGAATACATTAACCCCTCATAGCACAGCATTTTGATAAGCTGCTTTTTACTCAAACCAATCGCCTGTAACATTCCAATTTCCTGCCTACGGGATAAGAAGTTTGTGATTGTCGTATTGACAAGGTTGATTAAAGAAAAGCACACAACAATAACAGCCACGATCAACAATACCCCGAAAGAAAGTTGTTGAAGTCCGCTATAATAAGTGATACTTTCTTTTATGGTTTCCATAACCAAATCGCTATTTCCGTCTATCAGTTGATTTAATGCAGCTTCAACCGTATCATATTTTTTCATATCGGTAATTACGGAAATCGTACCTGTGCAATCTATCCCGGTCGCTTCATTCATAAACTGCTCCGGAAGCGCAAAGCATTTTGAGAAGCCGGAGTAAGAATATTCGTTTACAATGCCCATGACGGTATAGGCCTTTGTGCGAATTTGGCCGGATTCGGTTTTATAGTCCACTTCGACGGTATCACCCAACGCAGCCTCAATATCATAGAGATCGGCACGCTCTTGAAGCAAGACAATTCCATTGCCTGCCACCAGTTCATCATAATCAGTCGTTCCCGCAATTCGCTCTTTCTCCAAATTCTGCTGTTCATCTCGGCAAAAGCCCTGAATCCATTTTCCAGAATTACCATTTACACGATATTCTGCGTCCGTGTAATACCAGTGCTTGATTCCTGTAACGCCATCAATAGATTCTACTGCATTTATAAAATCGGCATTTAGAAAATTCTTTTGCTGCAATCCAGACAAAGAAATACCAGCAGTGTCCCACGATTGATTTGCGTTGAGCTGAATGTTAAATTCACCGACAGGGAAAGCCCTGCCTCTTGCCTCTGCAACGCCATCATAGGAAACTAACATTGTCGAAATCAATACAACCAATACTCCGCCGAGTGAAAGAGAAAGTATTGTTAAAGTGGACTTTGCCTTTTGTCTGGACAGATTCATTTTAGCAAGTGAAGCAGGCGTTATTTTACGGTGCAGCACGGAACTTTCTTTCATTTTTCCCTGATAATCGGAATATCGCAATGCTTCCAGCGGAGATACTGCCGCAGCTCTTTTTACAGGAGTATGAATGGCAATCATCACAATAATAAATGCAAAAAGGCCAACCCCGACCGTCACACATAAAGTAGTCAGCCAGTACCAACCGGCAGGAATCAGGAAGTACCCAATCACATTTCCAATAACCAAACCAATCGGGATAGCAATGGCAGCAAGTAATTTCCCCTCGCGGTAAACCATCTTTTTGATCTGTCGTTTTGTAGTTCCGATTGTGCGAAGCTGTCCATAGTTACGGATACTGCTTGCTACTGAAATATAAAAAATCGAATAGATCACAATGCCGGAACCAATGAAAGTTACAAAACCGATCAAGAAATAGAACAGCATATCGCTTCCGTGATTTTCGTCCTTTAAGTTAAAATATGTGGAACGGACAATCACATTATCATCGGAAATTTTTAATTGCTGCGCCAGAGTGTTTGCATAGTTGGTGGCTTCTTCCTCGCTCATGTTTTGAGCGCCTTTCAGCCCAATGTAATAATCAATCATGCCTCCGTCGCCATACTGCTGTCTTACTAATTCTTTCGATATAATGGCTGTATAGCGCCCAATATCGCCGGTTTTCACATCTAAGATTCCCGTCAATTTGAAATCATGGGTAGTGCCGTCAGAAAAGGGGATTTGAATTGTCTGTCCCAATTCATTTGAATAGCCCAAACTATCCAAAAAGGATTCCTGCACTACAATTTCATTCTCCGAAGCTGGTAAATCTCCCGAATAGGGCATACTTTGGGATGTTAGCATATCTGCATTTGCATAAGTAAAGTTCACGGTTGAATGGTTTACCTGTTCAGAAAATGCGTTGAAAAATTCTCCAACCCACGCAATTTCTTCTTGCTTGTATAGTTCCTGTCCCTGTTGTTCAGAAATCGCATGATACATAATCTGCGCTGTTTTTTGGTTGCGGTTCTGCGTTTCCTGCATAACCCCAAAGCCATAGAGGACAATAGCAGATAGCAATGCGCTGGCAAGTGCAATCGTCAAAATAATAAAGATATTTCTTTTTCGATTTGCCGATATACTGCGGTTTGATATGCGCTTTACTATGCCGCTGGTATCATTTTCAAAAGGCCATGTCATAGCCTGCCACCTCCTTACTCCACAATCTTTCCGTCCTCAATGCGGACAATCCGATCTGCAAGGCGGGCTATGTCGTCATTGTGGGTAATCATCACAACAGTTTGCCGGAACTCCGCACTGGTGCGCTTGATAAGCCCCAGCACCTCGGCGCTGGTCTTGCTGTCAAGGT
>OGLN01000521.1_pt1 | contig 31174 bp, 18 predicted proteins | sample 1572641 | NCBI WGS metagenome assembly OGLN01 (sample SAMEA2581903, study PRJEB24529) | metagenome | biome: Human gut stool | place: China | collected 2011
TGTGCGTGATGTGGCAAGACGCTTCATCAGTGCCTGCTTTGACAGCTCAAATGCCTTTTCAGACTGCGGCATGGTGTCCAAGATGCTGTTGAACGTGTTGATGCAGTCCATCATCTTGTCGTTCTGTGAGATGATGTATGTATAGGCAAATTCAGTGTCGTCCTTGTAACTTGGGGTGCCGTACATTGCGAAAGCGCTGTAGGCAAGGCCGCGTGCCTCACGCAGCTCCTGGAATACAACGGTGTTCATGCCTCCTCCGTAATATTCGTTGAACAGTGCTGCTATCGGCTCCTGCTCTGCGTTCCATGTATTGCCCTCATTGTGATACTGAATCATGTATATGTTCTTTGCGTCATAAGGAGCGATGAGCACTTCGTTCTGAGCAGTCTGCTGCAGCTTATAAGGCTTGTTCTGCGGCACGTCGGCAAGCTTCTTGGCTGTCTTGTGCTTCTTGTTGATTGTGGCAGTAAGAGTCTTCAGGTCCATCGGGCCATAGTACAGAACGCTGTGCTTGTAGTTCTTCAGGTCTTTTATCATGTCTACAAGTTTCTGCGGATCCATCTCCTTCAGTTCTGTTGACGACGGCATGTTGCGTGCACCATTGTAAGGACCGTACATTCCGTACTGCTGCAGTCTGTTGAAGTTCACTCTCTGGTCGAGTTTGTTGTCGGCGCGCGACTTTTCAACAATGCCTACATATTTGTCATAAGCCTCCTTGTCAACCTTCGCATTGGCAATGAAGTCTTCCATGAGTGTCATGGCTTCGGTCATATTCTCTGCCAGACCGCTGATGCTTACCTGCAGGGTTCTTGAGCCTACGTTGATGCTGTAAGAGCAAGCCAGCTCGTAGAACTTCTGTTTCAGCTGCTCGGCTGTCATCTTGTCTGTGCCGAGATAGTTGAAGTATTCAGTAGCGTAGGGCAGCCACTTGTTGCTTGTCTCGCCGAATTTGTAGTAATAGTTCAGCATGAAGCGGCCATTCTCGGTGTTCTTTACGTAGAGCACTGGCAGGCCTTTCTTAGTCTCGCCCTTTGTAAGATCCTTGTTGAAGTCAACAAATTTAGGCTGTATGGGCTCTGTCTTAGAGTTTACGATTTCTGTAACAAATGCACTCTGCAGGTCGCGGTTGGTAGGTATCGCGGTGATATGCGGCTTGTCGATCTTCTTGATAGATGTGTCTTCGCCTATACGTTTGTAAACGGCGATGTAATTATCTTTGAAGTATTTGTTTGCAAAGTCTACAATCTGCTGCTTTGTTATTTTTGAAATTCTGTCGAGTCTGCCTACCACGTCGCTCCATTTCTGGCGGTTGATGAAGGCGTCTACATACATATTGGCACGTCCCTCGTTGCTTTCAAGAGTGTTGTAGAACTGCAGTTTCTTGTTGTTGATGACGGCCTTCAGCAGGTTCTCGCTGAACTCGCCCTTCTTTATCTTCTCAATCTCACCCAGGAGCAGCCCCTTGACGTCGTCGAGCGACTGACCCTCCTTGGGGAATCCTGCCATTACGAATCCTGAATATTCAGCCAGCGGATAAGTGAAAGCACCGCCGCCGAGCCATTTCATCTGCTGGTCGAGGTCGAGGTCCATCAGTCCGGCTTTGCCGTTAGACATCATGTCGCAGATAACGTCGAGTGTGTCGTTCTGGAAAGATGCAGCCTTGTCGAATCTCCATGCCATGTATATGCGCTCAGACTCCTGGCCTACTACGGTTGTGTCGGCCGGTGCAGTGCGTTCTGGTATAGGCGCATATTCGGGCTGTGAGAGGTTGGGGTTGGGCTTCCATGTGCCGAAATATTTGTCGATTATGGCTATGGCCTTGTCCGGATCGAAGTCGCCGGCCATGCAGATAGCCGTGTTGTTTGGCACATAATAGCGGCTGAAGTAATTCTTGATGTTTACTATTGACGGATTCTTCAGGTGCTCCTGTGTACCGATAGTGGTCTGTGTGCCGTAGGGATGTCCGGGGAAGAGCATGGCGTTTAAGGCTGCAAACAGCTTGCGGTTGTCGTTTCCGAGGCTGATGTTGTATTCCTCGTATACGGCTTCAAGCTCAGTATGGAATCCGCGTATTACCATGTTCTGGAAACGGTCAGACTCTATCTTTGCCCAGTTTTCAAGCTCGTTGGCAGGTATGTCCTCAACGTAGCATGTAACGTCGTTGCTCGTATAGGCGTTGGTTCCCTCTGCACCGATAGACGACATCAGCTTGTCATACTCGTTGGGGATGAAGTATTTGGCTGCAAGCTGCGACAGACTGTCAATCTGCTGATAGTAGGCGCGGCGCTGAAGAGAGTCTTTCAGAGTGCGGTAAACCTCAAAGCGGTTCTGTATAGAGTCGAGCAGCACGGCCTCTTTAGCAGCGTCGATGGTACCGAAGTTGCGTGTACCCTTGAACATGATGTGCTCAAGATAGTGGGCCAGACCAGTCGTCTCAGGCGGGTCGTTGCGGCTTCCGGTACGCACGGCGATATACGTCTGTATACGCGGTTTCTCGTTGTTTACTGACAGATACACCGTCAGACCATTGTCGAGGGTGTAAATCCTTGTGTTCATCAAATCGCCCTTGACGGTTTGATACTTGTATTCCTTGGCTGCGGCCGATAGTCCGCACATGAGAAGAAATACATAAATGAATACCTTAAAATTTTTCATTGCTGTTGTTATAATTCAGTTTTTCCTTTATTAGATTTTTTCTTCCGTTATTGTCCGCGCCTTCTCCGTTATTCTTCCTCAAGCTGTGTGATAAACTTTTCGAGCACGGCATGCTCCACGTCGCCCATGCTGTATTCCTTTTCGGCGTCTTTGCGTATCTCGCTTATCCATGCTTCCTTGGCAGCCCTTCCTTGCTGTATAATCTGTTCTATGCCGCTTTCGGTAAGGTCGTCGGTGCCGAGTTGTGATGCAATGATGTTGCGTGTGAATGTTATGAGATATTCGCCGTAGCGCTCGTTTACGTTTTTCATGAACATGTCTATGTCGGCAGTGCTGCGCAGATAGCCGTTGCTTATGGCGTTCACTATGTTGCGCTCTTCCTGTTCGGGCAGCAGCATGCCTGCCAGGTCGCCCCATTCGCCCGTGCCGCAGTCGCGTCCTTCAGCCGTAAGGTCGTATCCCGCTGCGACGTCGCCGGCAAACAGCTTTATTGCCATGTCGTAGAGCCGGATGCCGCGTTCGAGCGAGTTGCGGCTTATCTTGCATCCTCCGCAGGTATAGAAGGCCGTGTCTTCACCCTGAGACTCACGCATCTGTTCAAGAGTCTCCTTGCCCGCGATAATCTCGTTTATGGTCAGCGGACTCAGCCAGTCGTGGTTTATCAGGCTCTTGCGGCTGCTCTGTATTCTCACGTCGCGCCGCGGCCACTTGCGTATGTCGCGGTATAGGCCTACGGTGGTGATGTTTATTCCGGGCACGACGAAGGTCTCCCTTCCGTCTGATATGATATACGAGAACGGCAGGTTCCTTGTGTCGGGATGGTTGGTTATCTTGCCCAGGCACACCGAGAAGGCGCCAATGTTGGCCGGCAGCAGCAGATGAGAGCCGCTTGCCGTCTTTGTTCCGCGTTCAAGGCATCCGTAGTGTATAGGTCCCATCTTGTAGGCATGGTTGCTGAAGTTGGTGGCAGAGCCTGCGTTATAGAACGAGAGCATGCAGCCTATGAGCAGCGTGCTCTTGTGATGACTTGCCGAGAACGGGCCGCAGAAGGCGGCGCACGCCTCGCCGTTGCTCATGTAGCAGTTGGCGAAAAACAGGCTGCTTTCGGCCGTAAATCCGTTTGTTATCTGGCATGCCTCACCCACAAAGCAGTTGGTTATGTTGGCGCCGTTGAGTACGGCAGAGCCGTCGGTGACGATAGAGTTTTCGCATATAACGCCCGAACCAATGAACACGTTGTCCTCGAGACCCGATGCCAGGGTGCAGTCGCTTATGCGGCTTGCCCCGTTAATCTCGCAGTTGTCGCTGATGTGCGTGTTGGTTATCTCGGCTGTGTTCACTATTTTCACGTTGTTGCCCACAGTGCTTTTCTCTCTCGCCCTGCGCTCAATGTCGTCTCTCACGATGCCCCTTATTGCCGCAGTAAACTCCTTGTCGGCCGCGTTGCGTATCATCAGCGCCGCCAGGTTGCTCGTCAGGCCACTGAACAGAATGACATTGCCGTTGCCGGCTTCGTTGAGCACGGATATGGTGTTGCCTTCGCCGTAAGTGGCTTCGGCCGTAGTCTCCATGGTGCATACGTTGCATATACAGCACTCCTCGCCTATGGCGTAGTTGTTGATATAGTTGCCGATATTCTCTATCAGGCAGTTGTCGCCTATATATGCGTTGCGCAGCGTGGCGTTTCTTATACCTGAGTGCCTGACAAATCCGTTAGACACCTCAATGTTCTTTTCGAATACACCCATAAAGATTTCGCCATAGAAGTTGACGTTCTTTATATAAGTAGGCTGAAAGTCGTCGGCCACATTAATGTTTGTCCAGTCTTCAGCCGTACATCCGTTCTCTTCAAGAATGTTAATCTCTTCGTTGGTCAGAAGTCTGTATTCGTCCATAGCGTAAAGTTTTATTCGATTAAATCATTGTAGGGACACTTCAGTACGTGCAGTTCGCGCACTGTCTTATGCAGAGTGTCTCCCTGTTCTTCAATGTTAATCTTGTTTTTTGCCGAGATAAACAGGCAGTTGTCGTTCAGCTTGGCCATCCACGTCTTTTTCAGTCCGTCGAGCGTTAGTATTACATTCTGAGCAATATCTTCAGTTTCGTCAATACTCATGGAGAGAGCGCGGGCTGTTGCCACAGCTTTTGCTCTTGTTGATTTTGCTATTTGTTCAAACCCGGTCTGCTCCATATTTTGCTTTGTTTACTGTTATAACGTATTGATGTGGATATTATAAACTGCAATTAACATTTATTATAAAAGTCCTTCTTTTATTTTATGTCATATAATAATATGACTTTCTGATTTTCTGTTTGCTGAACTTCAGCCGTACATCCTTTCTCCTCGAGAATGTCAATCTCTTCGTTGGTCAGGAGTCTGTATCCGTTCATGGCGTAAAGTCTTTTATTCTATTGGATACAGAAAATCGTTGTAGGGATACTTCTGCACGTGCAGTTCGCGCACCTTATTATATAGCGTCTCTCTCAGCTCGTCAATGTTAGTCTTGTTCTTTGCCGAGATAAACAGACAGCTGTCGTTAAGTTTTGCCATCCACGTCTTCTTCAGTTCGTCGAGCGTAACGTTCTCCTTCGTTGCCGGAGTGAGGTCGTCAGGGTCTTTTTCCACCCATGTGTATGAGTCTATCTTGTTGAAGATTATCATCGACGGCTTGTCGGCGCATCCGAGATCCTTCAGCGTGTTGTCGACAACCTTTATCTGCTCCTCAAAGTCGGGGTGTGATATGTCTACCACATGCAACAGCAGGTCGGCCTCGCGCACCTCGTCGAGCGTGCTCTTGAACGAGTCTACAAGGTCAGTGGGCAGCTTGCGTATGAATCCCACTGTGTCGGCGAGCAGGAACGGCAGATTCTCAATGACCACCTTGCGCACCGTGGTGTCGAGCGTTGCGAACAGCTTGTTCTCGGCAAACACGTCGCTCTTGGCCAGAAGGTTCATTATGGTAGACTTGCCCACGTTGGTATATCCCACGAGAGCCACGCGTATAAGCCTGCCCCTGTTCTTGCGCTGTGTGGTCTTCTGCTTGTCTATTTCGGCCAGCCTCTGCTTCAGCAGCGACATGCGCTGAAGGATTATTCGGCGGTCCATCTCGAGCTGAGTCTCACCCGGTCCGCGCAGTCCCACAGAACCTTTTCCGCCGCCCGAGCCGCTTCCGCCTCCCTGGCGCTCAAGGTGAGTCCACAGTCGCTGCAGTCGCGGCAGCATGTATCTGTATTGTGCCAGCTCCACCTGCGTCTTGGCGTTGGCTGTCTGTGCGCGCATGGCAAATATGTCGAGAATGAGCGAAGTGCGGTCAAGAATCTTCACCTTAAGTTCGTTTTCGATGTTGCGTATCTGCTTGGCCGACAGCTCATCGTCGAATATCACCATTCCGATTTCGCGTTCGGCGTCTTCCTCATCCTTTATATATTGTTTTATTTCTTCAAGTTTTCCTTTGCCTACATACGTGGTCTGGTTAGGGCCGCCCACTTTCTGCGTAAACCGCTTTACGGTTACGGCGCCTGCAGTATCTGCCAGAAACTCCAGTTCGTCGAGATACTCTTTTGTCTTGGCTTCGTTCTGTTCCTGGGTTATCAGTCCTACCAGTATGGCCGTTTCGGCTTTTACTTCAGAGATTACAAATTCTTTCATCAGTTGATTTCAATCTTTGATACATAATAAATACAAAGTTACATTTTTTATGTTGAAATACAAAATAAAACGAAACTCTTAACTCTTGCTTAACGTTACGGGCTGTTTAGCGGTGCTGACAAATTGTTTTTATTTTCGTCTAAAAAGTTATAAAATATAATCATATTCCGTAAACGTTTACGTAGTTTTTTTGACTAAACTACATATATTTTTGATTTGTGTCAATTTTTTTGTCTACCTTTGCTCACGATAATAAAGATTTTCAGAATTACATGCTACATTAATACTAAAGACTAAGACATTCAAACAGAAAGAATTTGCTCCGATGTGGTATCGGGGCATTTTTTCGTTTATGCCCCTTTGTGATTTTTTCCGTTTGGTATAGCTGTGCGACATTCATTGCGGTCTGTTTTGACGCTATGGCGATAAAAGTTTTTTGTAAAAACTCATCACTCGTCACAAGTGATGTTAATGTCCTGACTGTCAGCTTTTTATGGTGTGATGAGTTGCATTTTCAACTCATCACGGCTCATCATGCAGCATGTTTTTCGGCCGGTTTTTCATATAATTCAAGTATAATTTACGCCAAAATCAGCTCGTAATGGGAGGCTGTGACGAGTTGAAAATGCAACTCGTCACATCATAAGGTGTTGACATACAGTGTCTTATATGTTGGTGTGATGAGTGATGAGTCTGTTGAAAAATCTTTTTATCCAAAATAGTTATTAAGATTTTTCCTCATTGTTGTTTCCTGTTGCCTGTTGACAGCGTCTGCGTGCGTGCAGAATTAAGACGCATGCGGTTTGATAGTCATATTCTGACTATGTTTTTATGCCTCTGCAAAAGCATGCCTTTTACGTTGCGATATGTGGCCTTTTGGCATGCAAAAGGTATGCTTTCAGACGCTGATTTGCCACCTTTTGCAGACAGGGAGATGGCGGGTGCTGCGTAGGGTAGACACAGCCGGGGTTTCCGGCAGTGAGGCAATGTTTTTTATTTGTATAAATTATGTCGATTATGTGTTATCGCGTTTGCAAATATTTTTGTAATTTTGTGGTGCCTTGTCTGCCGTTCCGCTTCTGTAGTGCAGTGTGGCAGCAGACCCTCTGGCCTTGTGTTATAGACTTGCTGCTGAGGACATAGGGGCAGGGGTGAAGCTGAATGTGGCTTAATATGATTAAAACTGAGAATAAAAAATATAGAGAAAAATGAAAAACCTGTTTATTTTATCATTCGTCTTATTGGCTTCCTTAGGCGCAGATGCAGCCAAGGTGGATGTGAAGTCGCCCGACGGCAAACTCGTTGTCAGCATATCTGATGACGGCGGAAAGCCTGAGTATGAGGTGAATTACGACGGTACGGCCATGCTCGGCAGGTCGGCCCTCGGACTGAAAACTGATGTTGCCGACTTCACGTCGGGGCTGACAATCGTAGATTCTGAAGAAAGCAAGATAGACAAGAAGTATGATATAACGAGGACAAAGACATCGTCTGTGCATTATGTGGCCAACAGGCTCGACGTGGTTTTCAGAAAAGAAGACGGCAAGAAGATAAAGGTTACGTTCTGTGTGTCGGACAACGACCTTGCATATCGCTACACCCTGTTGCCGATAGAGGGCAGCGACTGCCGCTGCGCCGTGATATACAGTGAGGCGAGCAGCTTCAACTTCCCCGAAAACACCACCACGTTTCTGTGTCCGCAGATAGGTCCCATGACCGGATGGATGCGCACAAAGCCGAGCTATGAGGAAGACTATACGGCAGACGCGCCCATGAACGTGAAGTCGGCTTTTGGCCGTGGATACACCTTTCCGTGCCTGTTCCGCATCGGCAACGACGGATGGGCGCTGGTGAGCGAGACCGGTGTTGACGCCGGCTACTGCGGCTCACATCTCAGCGACTATGCCGAGGGCCGTGGCTACACGGTGGCTTTTCCAGACAAGGGCGAGAACAACGGATTCGGGAGCGAGTTTGCCGCCATTCCCGTGCCTGGCTCAACGCCGTGGCGCACCGTTACCGTTGGCAGGACGCTGAAGCCTATTGTTGAGACAACGGTGCCTTTTGATGTGGTTGAACCGAAGTACGAGGGTTCAACCGACTACAAGCCCGGCCGCTACACTTGGAGCTGGCTGCTGTGGCAGGACAACTCGATCAACTACGACGACCAGGTGGCTTTCATCGATCTCGCTGCAGAGATGGGCTACGAGTATACGCTTGTTGATGCCGCATGGGACGTAAACATAGGACGCGACCGCATGGCTGAGCTGAGCCGCTACGCGCAGTCAAAGGGCGTTAGTCTGCTGCTTTGGTATAACTCCAACGGCTTTGCCAACGACGCTCCGCAGTCGCCGCGCCACTGTATGAATACGGCCGTGGCCCGCGAGCGCGAGATGAAATGGTTGAAGAGCATCGGCGTGAAAGGCATAAAGGTAGACTTCTTCGGCGGCGACAAGCAGGAGACGATGCGCCTTTATGAAGACATACTGAGCGATGCCAACCGCTACGGGCTGCAGGTGATATTCCACGGATGCACCATTCCGCGCGGCTGGGAGCGCATGTATCCCAATTATGTGGGCAGCGAGGCCGTGCTCGCATCAGAGAATGTATATTTCTCGCAGAGACACTGCGACCTCGAAGGCTTCGAGCTCACCATGCACCCCTTCTCGCGCAACGCCATTGGAAGCATGGACTGGGGCGGAGTGATAATGAAGCACCGCATGGGGCGCGGCACCGACAGCGGCAACTATCGCCGCACGACCGACGTGTTTGAGATGGCTACGGCCATAACCAATCAGGCCAGTGTGCAGTGTATAGCCGTTCAGCCCGACAATATCAGCAGTCTGCCGCAGTTTGAGAAAGACTTTCTGAAGACCGTGCCTGCTGCATGGGACGAGACACGCTTTATCGACGGATATCCGACAAAATATGTTGTTATGGCCCGCCGCCACGGCAACGACTGGTATGTAGGCGGACTCAACGGCACCGGCAAGCCGATGACCTTGACCGTCTGTCTGCCCATGTTTGCCGGGCAGAAGGTGAAACTTTATGCCGACAACAAGAAGAAAAAGGGCGAGGCCATAGCTTCGTCTGCGCTTAAAACCGTGAAGGTTGACTCTAAAGGCATGCTCAAAGTTACCATGCAGCCTTTAGGAGGCATCATCGTTACTAAATAAGAGTTATTAAATCCGCCGCCGTGCGGCTCTCTGTGCCTGCCCAGACATTGTCCGAGGCAGGCATTTTTTATGTTTTTAGGCGGTTAATTACAGCTTATAAGGTAGAAACTTGTTCACAGAATACAATCATAGTAATCAAAGAATGATATTGAAAAATTGTTCCGGCTGCTATGTTTTCATAAATTATCGTTATCTTTGTGAGGAAACTCAAAAACATTGATTATAATGGTAAAAATAACGGTTCAAAACACACAAATAAATGTTTTTCACAGGGAAGACCAAGATTACATATCCCTTACAGACATGGCTTCAGCAAAAGAAGGCGACAGCAGGTCGGCTGATGTCATTAAGAATTGGATAAGAAATCGTTATACAATAGAATTTCTTGGAACGTGGGAAATTATCCATAACCCAAATTTTAAAGTGGTCGAATTTGACCACTTTAGGCGAAATGCAGGTCTGCCGTCTTTTGTACTTAGTGCTTCTGAATGGATAGAACGTACCGATGCCATCGGTATTTTTGTTAAAAAGGGACGTTATGGTGGTACGTATGCGCATAAAGATATTGCTTTTGAGTTTGGCTCTGCTATAAGTGTTACATTCAAGTTATATTTGATTGAAGAGTTTCAGCGTCTGAAGACCGACGAACTTCGTCAGTTGGGCTGGTCGGCTAAACGTGAACTGTCAAAAATCAATTACCGTATACATACAGATGCTATCAAGCATAATCTTATTCCAAATGAAGTTACTCAGAAACAAGCAAATGTTATTTACGCAAATGAGGCAGACGTATTGAATGTGGCTATGTTTGGAATTACAGCAAAACAATGGAGAGAAGCCAATCCTGATTTGAATGGTAATATTCGTGATTATGCTACCGTCAATGAGCTTATCTGCCTGTCTAATATGGAGAACCTGAATGCTGTGTTTATAGAACAAGGCATTTCTCAAAGCGAACGGCTTATAAAACTTAACCAAATAGCCATTCATCAGATGAGTATATTGGAAAGTGGTGATAATGGCGAGAGAAAATTATTGAAATAATTGAATGATTTGGTGTTACTGTATTTGTAGACGTTTATGGCTTGCTGATAGTATTTGTTTTCTTTTCATATCCAGAGGCGTAATGGCGCCGTCTGGATAATACGTTGTGATTGTTGTCTTTAAAAAATATCAAAGTCTAAGGAAGCTATGTTATTAGACTGTTTTGACATTCGGCAACCTTAATAATAAGTGGCAAGAAATTTTATAATCTTAGTCTTGTGAAAGGTTGTGAAAATTACCCATGTAAAGTTATAAATGTATTATCACACGCAATAATAAAATAAATTTCGTAACTTTGCAAATGAGATTATTAATTACTAACCAATATTCTTTTTATTAAAAAACATGATTAACAGATTTATTCTCAACGAAGTTTCTTATTTCGGAGCCGGTGCACGCAAGCAGTTGCCGGAAGTATTGGCGCGTCTTAATCTTCACAAGGCATTAGTTGCAACAGATAAAGGACTGTTGAAAGTTGGTACAGCAAAGATGGTTACCGACGTTCTTGATGAGGCCGGATTTGCATACGACATATACAGCGAGATAAAGCCCAACCCTACGGTTACTAACGTTAAGCAGGGCGTTGACGCATTCAAGGCGTCTGGTGCCGACTGCATCATCGCCATCGGCGGAGGCTCGTCTATGGACACTGCCAAGGGTATAGGCATCGTTGTTGCCAATCCTGAGTTTGCCGATGTTGTTTCGCTCGAGGGATGTGCACCTACAAAGAACAAGTCGGTGCCAATCATAGCGTTGCCAACAACAGCAGGTACAGGTGCCGAGGTTACCATCAACTATGTTATTATTGACGAAGAAAATCAGAAAAAGATGGTCTGTGTAGACCCTAACGACATTCCTGCCGTTGCCATTGTTGACCCCGAACTGATGTATTCTCTGCCGAAGGGACTCACCGCCGCAACGGGTATGGATGCTCTGACACATGCCATTGAGGGATATATCACAAAGGGCGCATGGGTTATGTCTGACATGTATGAGCTGCAGGCCATAAAGATGATAGCCGAGAATCTGCCTGTTGCCGTTGAGGAACCGCAGAATCCTGTAGGACGTGAGGGCATGGCTCTGGCTCAGTATATTGCCGCTCAGGCATTCTCTAACGTAGGCCTTGGCCTTGTTCACGGCATGGCTCACCCGATGGGCTCGCTCTTTGATGTTCCCCACGGAGTTGCCAACGCACTGCTTCTGCCCACAATCATGGAGTTCAATATGCCTTGCTGCATAGAGAAATATGGTGTCATTGCACGTACAATGGGTGTTGACACTACGGGCATGACTGCCGAGGAGGCTGCACAGGCTGCATGCGATGCTGTCAAGGCATTGGCCATCCGTGTGGGCATACCTCAGCATCTGTCTGATCTTGGCATTAAGGAGAGCGACATTCCCGCCCTCGCCGCTCAGGCCATTGCCGACGTATGTACTCCGGGTAACCCGCGTGACGTTACGGAGGAGCAGATCGTTGAACTGTACAAGAAGGTGCTTTAATTAGAAAAGTATCATAATAATAAAGGAACACCAGGCGCCTGGTGTTCCTTTATTTTGTTTTTTATACAGCCTGCATTTGTATGACTGAAACTATAGTGTCCCGTATTTTTCTGCAACAGACTTTGCCGCAACATATCCCATTGTCCATGCCGCCTGAAGGTTGAAACCTCCTGTTACGGCGTCAACGTCGAGCACTTCGCCTGCAAAATACAGTCCTTCGTGGCTTTTGCATTCAAGAGTCTTTGCGCTGATGTTGCCCAGGGCAACGCCGCCGCAGGTAACAAACTCTTCCTTAAACTTGTTCTTGCCGTCTATTCTGTATCTGTCGTTTGTCAGTGTGGCCACAAGGCGGTTGCGGCCCTTGCTGCCCAGTTCGGCCCATCTCATTTCGGGTTTCAGTCCGCTCTGTGTCAGCAGATGCTCCCAAAGGCGGCTGTTTAGGTGTGCAGGGTATATGTTCGAAATCTGTTTCTGCTTGTTTTCGGCAGCCATCTCGCTTATCACGTCGGCCACCTCCGGTTCATTCATGTCGCCAAACCAGTTTATCCACACCTCCGCCTTGTATTCGGCATCATGCAGAATGCGTGCGGCGTATGACGAAAGACGCAGAATGGCAGGTCCGCTCATGCCCCAATGGGTAATCAGCAGCGGTCCGGTGGCTCTCAGTTTGGTGCCGGTGAGGCCTGCGGTAACGTCGTTTACGACGGTGCCCATCAGTTTGGTGACATTGTTTTTCGGCAGACATACGCTGAACAGTGACGGTACAGGCTGTACGATGTCGAGGTTGAGGCCCCGCAGAAAATCAAGTCCACTTGTCTTCGGGCTGCCTCCTGTCGTTACCAACACGATGTCGGCATGTTCTTCCGGCGCGTCGCTTCCGCTGAAACTTATGCTGAAACGGCAACCGTCATTGTTGTTTATTTCATTCTTGGAGATGTGTTCAATCTTGCTTACCCTGTGCCGTGTCTTTATCTTTACGCCTCTATGGTGCATCAGCCGTGTTAGTGTGCCGACAATTTCCATGGCATCCTGCGATACAGGAAACACGCACTGGTCGTCTTGCGTTACGAGTCTTACCCCATTACTTTCAAACCATTTGAAGGCGTCAACATTACTAAACTCGCGCAGCAGGCGCTTCATCAGTCGTGATCCGCGCGGATAAACAGCCTCGATGCTCCTCACATCCCTGAACGAGTTGGTCAGGTTGCAGCGTCCGCCGCCAGTTACGGCCACCTTTGCCAGCAGCTTGTTTCCGCTCTCATATACGGTTACGCATGCTTCGGGCATGCGCTCTTTCAGGCATATTGCGGCAAAGCATCCCGCCGCGCCGCCGCCTATTATGGCAATCCTTGTTGTCATTATGGGCTTATGTCTTATTTTTCTTCTTTCTTATATACAAATTTTTCTATGTCTATGTGTCCTCCCGGTTGTTTCGTGGCATAGTTAAACAGGGCATATCTTGTGCCCATGAACAGGCGGCGGTAGTCGAATTTCATCTTAAATTCTCCGCCTATAGCCGTCCATCTCTTACCGTCGGTGCTGTAATAGAATGTGGCTATGTCGCGTCCGAGGTTGAAGTCGCCGTCGATGCGCAGGAAGATCCTGTTGCCTGTTATGCTTATGCGTGCCTTCTCCTGCGTGTCAACACTGCTCACGAGATGCTCCTTCTCTGTAAGGTTCACCTGAGTCTGCGTTACGGTCAGCCATGTCTTGCTGTTGTCCTTCTCTATTGCCATTATGCCCGAGTGGCCGTTGAATGCGGCAAGTCCGGCGCGGTCGCCGTCTCTCATGCCGCTGAAGTCAATCTCTATATATGCGCTGCATTTAGGCCCTTCCATGCGCTGTGTCAGCGTGTTGGGTGCCATATACAGATTGTCGACCACTCTACATGTGGTCAAACGCAGGCGTCCGTCGGATAATTTCCAAAAATCATTGGCCGGATTATGGTTCCATTGCCAGTGCTTAAGGTCGAGCGTGTCGCCGTTGAAGTCGTCGCTCACCACCATGTCTATGTCTTTACAGCCCTGCACAGGCTTGTTCATTACGAAAGGCACCTTGCCGTTCACGTTGCCGAGCATAGGCCATCCGTCGGTCCAGCGGCACGGCATGAGCAGCGGCACACGGCCTACGGCTCCGCGGTCCTGGAAGATGAAGCCATACCAGTTGCCGTGTCCGTCGTCAACGATGGTGCCCTGTCCGGCATAGGGGAAGCCGGCAAAGTTGTCTTCAAGTATCACCTTTTTCTCATAAGGTCCGGTTATCTTGTCGGCACGGTAGCACAGCTGTCGGCGCGGCTTGTCCTTCGGCCATGAAATCATGAGCAGATAATAGCGTCCGTCGTGCTTTATCACACGACTGCCTTCGAGCAGATTGTTCTCCTCTTCGTCGCGCACGTTGAGCGTGATGTCCACGCCGCCCTCCTTCTTGGCCGTAAGGTCGGCGTTGAGTTCGGTCAGTTTGCCTGTTCCGCTGAACACATACACGCGCCCGTCGTCGTCGAAGAACAGCGACGCGTCGTGAAAGTGGGGCAGGCGAGAGTGCAGCGTCCATCCCTTGCGCGGGTCTTTCGTTGTGTAGACAAATGAGCGGAACGGCTCGTCGTTGGGCGAGAACAGGGCATAGAATGTGCCGTTGTGGTATCTTATCGACGTGGCCCATTGTCCGCGTCCGTACACCGTGCCGCCCTGCATATTATATTTTGGTGTTTCGTCGAGCCTGTCGAAGAGATAGCTCACCGTCTCCCAGTTTACCAAATCCTTAGAGTGCATTATCGGTGCGCCCGGCATGAGATGCATTGTGGTTGTTACAAGCCAAAAGTCGTCGCCGGTGCGTATCACGTCAGGGTCGGGCATATCCGCCCACACCACGGGATTCTTGAATGTCTCTTGTGCATAGGCCAGTGTGGCGGCAAGCATTATGGTCAGCGATATAAATAGTTTTTTCATTGTATTTGTCTTTTTCCGTTTTGTTTCCCTATATCTTGTCAGGCATATTATTTAATTGTATTTCTCATCAGCGTGGCTTAAATGTAATGTAAGGCACTGCTGATGTTACGTTTCTGCAAAGTTACAAATTTAATTTTACATTATTGCCGTTAATGTCTTTATTCTGTTTCAAAGTGTTGCATTGCATGCAGATAATGTTTCTGTTTTTTGCTTTTTGGCGCAAAAATAGGTGCCTTTAATCTTGTGTAACATTGATAAAAATGTAGGAACCTCCCCCGGGTACGTCGACATAAAGGTATTGCCGCTTTCATAATAACTTGAATGCTTGTCGCACCTGGGGTGCCTCCCTACGTTATTGATAGTTATGTTGATAATTATAAAAGAAAAGGGGCGGATAAAATTACTTATCCGTCCCTTCTTTTAAGAAATGTTCGATTATGCATATTTATCCTTAGTTTCTGAACACCAGTCCTGCGCCGTTGGCGTCGATTATTATCGGCTTCTCGCGGCTAACCTCCTCAGCAAGAAGTTTCTTTGAGAGGTCGTTGAGCACATACTCCTGTATGGCTCTCTTTACAGGACGGGCACCGAACTCTGGGTCGAAACCTGCGTCGGCAAGCCAGTTGATGGCTGCGTCGGTGTATTCGAGTGTGAAGCCCTGCGGTTCAAGCATCTTCCTGATTGCGTTCATCTGCAACTTAACCACTCCGGCAATCTGCTCTTTTGTCAGCGGCAGGAACATTATTATATCGTCGATACGGTTGAGGAACTCAGGACGTATGGTCTTCTTCAGCAGCGTCATCAGCTGGTTGTTGAGCATCGACTGCTCATGGCTGTCGAGTTTTCCGCCGTGCTTCTCCAAGTCTTCACGTATCAGCTGGCTTCCAAGGTTAGAAGTCATGATGATGATAGTGTTCTTGAAGTTTACGGTACGTCCCTTGTTGTCGGTCAGACGGCCGTCGTCGAGCACCTGAAGCAGGATGTTGAACACATCCGGGTGAGCCTTCTCGATCTCGTCGAAGAGCACAACCGAATAAGGCTTGCGCCTTACTGCCTCGGTGAGCTGTCCGCCCTCGTCGTAGCCAACGTATCCCGGAGGCGCTCCGATAAGACGGCTGACGCTGAACTTTTCCTGATACTCACTCATATCTATTCGCGTCATCATGGTCTCATCGTTGAACAGATATTCGGCCAACGCCTTTGCAAGCTCTGTCTTACCTACACCGGTAGTGCCGAGGAAGATGAACGAAGCTATCGGGCGCTTCGGGTCTTGCAGTCCGGCACGGCTACGGCGAACGGCGTCGCTCACTGCCGTTATTGCCTCTTCCTGACCTATAACACGTTTATGCAGTTCCTCCTCAAGGTGCAGCAGCTTCTCGCGCTCGCTCTGCATCATTCGCGTTACGGGTATTCCCGTCCAGCGGCTTACCACCTCAGCTATATCGTCGGCTGTAACCTCCTCACGCACCATTGCCTCGCCGCCCTGCGTGTTGCGCAGCTGATCCTGAATGTTCTTGATGTCGTCCTCAAGTTTCTTCAGGCTGCTGTAGCGTATCTCGGCCACACGCTCATAGTTGCCTTCACGCTCGGCGCGCTCAGCCTCAAACTTCAGCTGCTCTATCTGCTGCTTGTCCTGCTGAATCTTGTTGACGAGAGCCTTCTCGCTTTCCCATTTAGCACGGAACACCTTTTCCTGATCTTTCAGTTCGGCAATCTCTTTGTCGAGCTGTTCAATCTTCGGCTGGTCGTTCTCACGCTTGATGGCCTCGCGCTCAATCTCGAGCTGTTTCAGCTTACGCGTAATCTCGTCGAGTTCCTCAGGCACAGAGTCGCGCTCCATTCTCAGCTTAGCTGCAGCCTCGTCCATAAGGTCGATTGCCTTATCAGGCAAGAAACGGTCGCTGATGTAACGCTCCGACAGTTTGACGGCTGCTATGCAGGCATCATCCTGAATACGCACCTTATGGTGGTTTTCGTAGCGCTCCTTCAGACCACGCAGTATGCTTATTGCGCTAAGCTCGTCAGGCTCGTCAACCATGACGGTCTGGAATCTCCTTTCAAGAGCCTTGTCCTTCTCAAAATACTTCTGATATTCGTTAAGTGTCGTTGCACCTATGCTGCGCAGCTCGCCACGCGCAAGCGCAGGCTTCAGAATGTTGGCGGCATCCATTGCGCCTTCGCCTCCTCCGGCACCAACCAGCGTGTGGATCTCATCTATGAACAGGATGATACGGCCGTTGCTGTTGGTAACCTCCTTGACGACGCTCTTCAGACGCTCCTCAAACTCTCCTTTATATTTAGCTCCGGCAACCAGCGCACCCATGTCGAGCGAGTAGAGCTGCTTGTCTTTAAGGTTCTCAGGCACGTCGCCGCGTACAATACGCTCAGCCAGTCCTTCAACGATGGCAGTCTTACCGGTTCCCGGCTCACCTATCAGTATAGGGTTGTTCTTTGTACGGCGTGACAGAATCTGAAGTACACGACGAATTTCATCGTCACGGCCAATCACAGGGTCGAGTTTGCCCTGACGTGCCTCCTCAACCAGGTTCTTGGCATATTTCTCCAGGCTCTGATAGTTTTCGTCAGCCGACTGCGACTGCACCTTCTGTCCCTGCCTCAGCTCGTTTATGGCTGCGCGCATCTCCTTCTCGGTGCATCCTGCATCCTTCATTATGCGGCTTGCCGTAGAGTTTACATCGAGCAATGCCAGCATTACAGGTTCAACGCTGACGAACTCGTCGCCCATTTTCTGCGATATGTCTACGGCCTTCTGAAGCACGCTGTTGCTCTCGTTGCTGAGATAAGGCTGTCCGCCCTGAACCCGTGGCAAGCGGCTAATCTCACGGTCAACCACTGTCTCAACCTGCATGGCGTTTACACCGAGCTTCTGAAACAGAAAGTTGGTGACGTCTTTAGCCTTGTTCATAAGGCCCTTGAGCAGATGGACCGGCTCAATCGACTGCTGTCCTGAGCGTTGTGCGGTGTTAACTGCCTCCTGAACAGCCTCTTGCGCTTTGATTGTGAATTTGTCGAATGTCATATAATAGTCTCCTTTCTTTTCTTTTTCTTATTTGTTATTCCTGAATACAATCTTTTTACGATTGTCTGCTATCAGAGAATCAAAATACATGCCCGTAGCCGAGTTCTGACATTTTGTCTTGTTTGTATGACAAATTTTCAGTCTGATTGATTCTCTGTTGCTGTATACATAATTAATATATAATGCCGGCTTCGTTCTGTTTTGCATATTGTCGTCCTTTGGTGCTATGGCCTTACACTTTGATTTATGTTGAGGCTCTCATACTGAGATATTTGAAAATTATAATCATTTGGCCGTGAAAATGCCCCGGAAACGTGTGCAAACGTAAGTCGGTGTGTTATACGTTGTTATGCAGCTTGTGCCGTATATGTGCAATGTTTTTTGTCCGAAATGGGACAAAAAAGCCTTTATTTCAATAAAAAAACAGGTTGGTTTTCATGCTGAAAGCTGCCCGTTTCCAGATAAAAAGTTGCCGAGTTGTTTTATAAAAGCTTACCTTTTATGTCCGGATGTAAATATTCTTTATCATCATAAGGCGCATGGCTTGTCTGATTTTTCTATTTCATCAGAAAATCATGACAAAACTAAAGTGACATAATGATGCGGCTTTTTGTGAATATACTTTCATATTGGTTGATGTTGCATGTGCTCTCTCTCTTTGTTTATACGGATGGTTAAAATTGTCGTGGATAAATAAAAACGCAGAAGTTATCAACAGCTTCGATATTGTCTGTTGATAACTTCTGCGTGAATGTATGTTTCTGTATATGTCAGAAGCGCACTGTTATGCCGATGCTGGGCAGCAGAGTGCCGCTGTCCTGACTGATATACTTCATCTTGTAGCGCTGTTCGGCTGCCGGAGCGTCAGGATTTTCAATGAGGCCAGTGCTCATCAGCACGTTGGGCTGGCTCAGAACGCTCTTTGTTATGTTCTGTATGTCAAGATAGAAACCGAGCATCCAGCCTTTGAAGTAATAGTTTTTGTCTACGCGGATGTCAAGTTGGGCAAAGGCGTCAAGACGTTCGGTGTTAAACTTCGAATAGTCGTAATACGGGCGTCCCTGTGCGTCCCATGCCTCCACGAGCGACGACTTGTCAACGTCATACGGCGTATACGGACTGCCGCCTATCGCACTCAGCTTGGCTCCTATGCTCCAGTTGCGCGGCAGCTCGTAGGTGGCGCTCACGTTCGCTATGAAGCGGTTGTCCCATGCCGAGTTGATGTATCCGGCATCTGAGTTGTTCTTGTATTGACTCTTGAATAATGTGAACGACGCCATAGACACCAGTTTGCCCGGTATCTGCCAGCGCATGGTGGCTTCGAGGCCGTAAGCCCTGCCCTTGGCCGACGAAACGAGCAGCTCGTTGCCCACAACGCCATAGTCGTTGCCCTTGCATGAGAGCGGAATGTTGTCGGCAACGGAGAGCGGAATGTCAGTGTAATGCTTGTAGAAACCTTCCAGACTCACCGTTATCTGCTTGCCCGGTGTCCATTCTACGCCCAGCGCCGCGTTCTTTACGCGCATATATTCGAGCGACTTGTTGGCCAGTTGGCCGTTTTCGTCCTTATATCCCAGGGCTGTGTATGGCGGCAGCTGATGATACATTCCGGCGCCGATGTTTACGGCCCACGACGGCAGAAACTTGTAAGACAATGATAAGGTGGGCGAGATGTGCTCCCAGAAGCGTGCTGTTATGTCAGAATAAGAGCATCCGTCGAGGCGTAGGCCCATGTTGGCCGTAAGTCTTCCGTCTTCACTCGTATAGCGCGCCGAGCCGTAGGCTGCCCATCCTGCAAAGCTGATGTCGGTTGAGTATTGCGATATTGAGCTTTCGTTATGATAAACTCTTTGGTATGTGTGGTCGTTGTAGAAGGCATACCATGCTTCAACGCCCTCGCGCCATGTCCAACGGTCGTTATATGTGCGGTTTTCGGCTCTCAGCGATAGCTTCTGTTCGCGCGAACTGAGGTCGAGCGTAAGGTTTTCGGGAGCCGAATCGTCGTTGTTGCGGTATTTAAGATTTTGGTTGCCCAGATAGTTATAGCCGAGCGAAACCGTTGTTACGTTCTTTCCGGCATAATGTTTATAAGATGCTCCGAGCGTAAACGTCTGCTGCGTTATGCGGGGCAGGTAGCTCAGCATGTATTCGGCGTCCTCTCCTTCTTGGTCAGTATTTAGTTTCATGTTGTCGATGCCCGTAAGCCCGAGGAAAGTTATTTCGTCTTTCTTTCCCAATTTGGTCTTTATCTTAAACTGTCCGTCTATGTAGTTTGGCAGGAAGGGCAGGCCGATCATCTTGAAGAGCAGTTGCAGATACGACTGGCGCACAGAGAACAGATATGTAGTGTTGCTGCCGAAGTGGCCCATGCCGCTGAGCGACACTTCCGATGCTCCGAGAGTGGCCTTGAAAGAGTTTTCGTAGGTGTTGCCGTCGAGCAGACTTATGTCCATCACCGAGCTTAATGCGCCGCCGCGGTCAGCCGGAAACGCTCCTGTATAGAACTGCACTTCGCGTATAAGGTCGGCGTTTAGTATGCTCACCGGGCCGCCCGACGCACCCTGAGTGGCAAAGTGGTTGATGTTAGGTATCTCTATGCCGTCCATGAAGAAGCGGTTTTCCGACGGCGAGCCGCCCCTTACGATGAGGTCGTTGCGATAGCCGATAGGAGAGAACGATACGCCCGGCACCGACCTCACAATGCGCGAGATGTCGCGGTTTCCGCCCGGACTCTTCTCTATCTCGCCGAGTCCTATTATCTGCATGCTCACCGGACTTGGCTTTACGCGCCTTATCACGGGCACGCTAACCGTAACTTCGTTGAGATGCTTTGAGTCTTCGTCGAGTTCAATCTCTATCGTAGGCATCTTTGCCGACACGAAATATTCGGCAGACAGCACGCTCTTGTAGCCTATGCACGTAACGTAGAGCCGGCAGATGCCTGGATTGACGCCGCTTATGACGAACACTCCGGTGGTGTCGGTGGCTGCTCCAACGCCCTGCAGCCCCTGCACCGATACGCTTGCGCCTATGACAGGCTCGCGCGACAGTCTGTCTACGATGCGTCCGCGCACCGTAAACTTCTCTGATTCGGCATGCATGGCCGTTATCTGGAAGATGCAAATAAGGATGAATGCTATTCGCTGAAATGTGTGTAGAATGTATTTCATATAAATAATACAGAAGTTTTAAAAATGTAGTCGTGTCTGTTGATGCGTTCTGCGAAAGGCATCTGGCACTGTAATAAAACGAAGTTAACGGACAAATCGCCATGTAGGAGATATAAAAACTGTTGTCCGTTAACTTCGTTCGTTTCTTTTGTCCGGCTATTATTCTTTTCTTTGCCGGCTATGCTTGGGCCATGTGGCCGCAGGCATTATTTCATCTTGTCGAAGCCTTCGCCGAACACGCCGTGGCAGAATGTCTGTGAAACCATGGCATGGGGGTCGATATTCTTAATGTAGTGGAATATTTCCTGAGACTCATATTTTCTTGCCAGAACGATAAGTATGTCCACTTCCTTCTTTGAATACCAGCCTTTACCCTCAACAACGGTAACACCTCTGTGGGCGCTTTGGTTGATCTGGTCTGCAATCTTCTCATAATCCTTTGATATGATGATAAACTGCACAGTCTGGCGTGAACCGTTGACAACGTAGTCGCAGACATAACTTGCAATCAGAGTGAACGCGATACCGTAGACGATTGTCTCGGTGCTGTGGAACAGCAGATAAGACGAGCTGATAATCGTAATGTCGATAAACTGCATGGCACGTCCGAAGCTCAGGCTGAAGTATTTGTTCAGCAGGGCTATCAATATATCGGTTCCTCCTGTAGAGCCGTTATGCGAGAACACCAGACCGAGGCCTCCGCCGGCCATTGCACCTCCGAGAATAACATGCATAAACTTGTCTTCGCCGGCCGTGATTATGGGATATGCCTGGAACAGGGGCTGAAGTACGCCCACAAATACCGACATGATTGACACGCCGATGATGGTTCTGATGATAAACTGCTTGGTGAGTGCCTTGCAGGCAATGATAAGCATAGTCACGTTAAGCACCCAGATCGAAATACCGGGAGGAAATCCGAAGGCATAGAACAGCAGCGCCGATATACCGGAAACGCCTCCCATCACAACCTGTTCGGGAAGGATAAAGGCCGTATATCCGAATGAATAAAGTAATATTCCAAATGTAAGGAAAAAAAGATCTTTATAAAAAGAATTCTTTACTTCGGCCTTGCCCTTTTTTTTGATATCATTCATAATAATTATGGTTAAAAATTAAAAAAAACTATCACTTTCATGTACAGCGGCAGAAAATGACCTGTTGCTGTACATGAAAGTGTTATATCACGAGTATGTGTGTATTTAATACTTTCAGAATTATATGTAGACTATTTTATCTTTTCGAAGCCTGCCCCGAACACGCCGTGACAGAACGTCTGTGAAACCATCGCGTTAGGGTCGATCTGTTTGATGATAATCATCAAGTCCTGAAGCTCGTATTTATGCGCGAGGATTATCAGCAGCTTGACATCGTTCTTTGTATACCAGCCCTTACCCTCAACGACTGTTACGCCACGATGCATGCCTCCTGACACATTATTGGCGATTTCCTGATATTCTTTAGATATTATCAGCAGCTGCACGGTTTGCTTTGAACCGTTTACCACGAAGTCGAGCATGAAACTTACCACTAATGTGAACACGATACCGTAGATGATTGTTTCCACGCTGTGGAATACAAAGTAAGATGAGCTTATGATTGTGAAATCTATGAACTGCATGGCGCGGCCGAAACTGATGTTGAAATATTTGTTAAACACCGCCATCAGTATGTCTGTTCCGCCTGTAGAACCGTTGTGTGTAAACACGATGCCAAGTCCTGTTCCGCAGAGCAGTGCTGCAATGAGGACATGCATGAATTTGTCTTCTCCGGGAGTTATAATCGGGTGAGCGGTGAAGAAAGGCTGAAGGAAGCCCACACAGAGCGACAGCATCGTGACGCCTATCACCGTCCTTATTACGAACTGTGGTGTAAGAGCCTTGATTGCTATGATGATCATCATGGCATTGAGCACCCAGATGGAGATACTGGGAGGAAAACTCGTTGTGTAGTAAATGAGTGCTGAAATACCGGCAACGGCTCCCTGCACAACTTTTTCAGGTAATATGAATGCTGTGTAGCCTGTAGCATACATCAGTACTCCGACAAAGAGAAAAAAGATGTCTTTGCCTTGCTGCTTCCAGTTCGTTTGAGCGATAATGTTAGTTATCTTGTTCATATCAATGATTGTTTTCATGGCTTTCACATATTTTTCATAATGTCTTGGCGCAAGTCTTTGCGTGCGTAAGAGTTTAGACTATGTGGTATGCCGCATGTCTGTTATTTATTTTTTTGCAAAGATAGTTTAATTTTGCAAAGTCGCAAAGAAATATTGACTAAATGATAGAGGGTTTTTGCATTAAATCTGATAAAAAAATAAGTGCGGTCAGCCGCCTCTGAATGCATGCTTTTGGCATATTGTTTTTGTTATGCGTCAACGGATGATAATATGCATACGCTTAGTCGGAAATATGTGCCAACTATGCTTCAAACAAGCGTCGCAGTTTAACAAAAATGTAAGGCCTGTCAGGTGTCATTGTTGCTTGATATTTTTTCTGAATTGCTGTGGTGTAAGGCCGGTGTGCAATTTAAAGTAGCGACAGAAGAACGACTCGTCGCTGAAGTTGAAGTCCCATGAAAGCTGCTTGACGCTTTTCTCACTGTTACGCAGCTGCAGTTTTATCTGCAGAGTTACATATTGGTCTATAATATTTTTTGTAGTGTGTCCGGTCATATTTCTTACAATGGTGTTAAGATATTTCGGCGTTATGTTAAGCTTTCCGGCATAGAAAGCTACGTCGTGCGACTTCATGTAATATTGTTCGAGGTCTTCCATGAACATGTTGAACAGTTCGTTGGTGCGTCTTGAGCCGTAGCCTTCAGGCTCCTCGTGCCTGTTGCGCACCATCCAGTCGTAGAAACCGAGAAAGAAGGCCTTGAGCTGGTAGAGCACAAGCTGGTCGAGACATGTGCAGTCCTTCTGTATGAAATACAGTCTGAGCAGGCTGAACATGTTTTCAATTATCAGCGTAACCACCTGTTTGTCAGTGCGGCATCTGTCCTTGCGCAGCAGTGAGTACACTGTTTGCTCCAGTTGCAGGCTCGCCTCCCTCAGCATCGTCTTGTCGTAGCGCAGCATTTCTACCTCAAAGTCGTCCGAAACATTGTGCAGCATCACCATGTCGTTCGGGAATAGTGTTATTACGGCATCCTTTTTCAGATGCCAGTCTTTAAAGTCGATGCGCATTGTTGCCGTGCCGCCTTTACATAATATTATTGCACCATAGTCGATGACGTTCGATTCTGCTTCAAGTTCTTTCAGCGATGTAGTGCAGAGCTGCGCCTTGTCTGATGCGAATGTTTCAAATTTCATGGGCTTGTCGTATGTTGCTTTTACTTATGTCTGAAATATGCATATCTCCGTTTTGTGCTGCAAATATCGCTATATTGAGTGACAAAACACCATGTTTGTTCCGAAAAGTCCCATTTCTCGCGAAAAAATTAAAATCATTTAATTGTTAAATAGTCTTACCTTTGCACCCGGTTTCAGACCATTTCTCTGGATTAATGGAAAATATAGTGAAAATATAAAAGTGATGATTAGATGTAAATTTGTTTATGCTGTATTGTCCGGCGCACTGCTTCTTCAGTCAACAGATGCATTGTCGCAGACGCAGCGCACAATGACGGTGAGCGAGTTGTTTTCTCTTGTAGAGACGGGCAGCAGACAGTTGCGTGCCCAAAAGTCGGAAGTCGACGTGGCACACCATGCCATTTCTGAGGCAAAGAGCCGGCGTCTGCCTGATGTTAACGCTTCGTTGTCTGTTAGTTATAACGGCAACGTGCTTATGACCGACCGCGATTTCAGCAATGCCAAAGGCATCACCCAGCCACACTTCGGCAACAGTTTTGCGCTCGAAGCTCAGCAGGTGGTTTATGCCGGAGGAGCCATCAACACGGGCATACGCCTTGCCGAACTTCAGAAAGAACAGGCAGAGACAGGCGTTGCTCTCAGTCGCAGTCAGCAGCGCTTCATGGCTCTAGGCCAGTATCTCGACTTGGTTAAGCTGTCTAACGGAATGAAAGTTTATGACAGCAACATTGCGCTTACCGAAAAACTTATTGCCGACATAAAGGCAAAGCACGAAGAGGGCATAGCGCTGCGCAACGACGTTACACGATATGAACTGCAGATGGAGTCGCTCAAACTCGGACTGCGCAAGCTTCAGGATCAGCGCAGCGTACTCAACCATCAGCTCTGTAACACCCTCGGACTTACTTCTGATGTTGTAATCATGCCCGACACAGCAGAACTTAAAACCGCATCAGACAATGGCAACGAGGCCGACTGGCAGAGCCGGGCATCAGTTTCGTCGCCGTTGCTGCGCCAGTCGAAACTCGGTGTGGATATGGCCCAGCAGCAGCTGCGCATGGCAAAGAGCGACCTTATGCCTAAGGTTGTGGTGTTTGCTACTGACAATTTCAGCGGTCCGTTCACTTACGACTTGCCGCCTATTGACAACAACTTCAACATCTGGTATGTCGGTATCGGCATAAAATATTCGCTCAGTTCGCTGTTCAAGGGCAACAAGACGGTGCGTAAGGCTAAGGCGCAGATTGTGCAGAGCAACGAGAACCATGCCGTTACGACAGAGAGTGTAGACAACCAGATGCAGCAGGCATACACGCTCTATCGCCAGTCGTTTGTCGAACTGCGCACACAGCAGAAGAGCGTAGAGCTTGCCGCTCAGAACTATCAGGTGGTCAACGACCGCTACATGAGTCAGATGGCGCTGATAACTGATATGGTCGATGCGTCTAACATAAAGCTTAACGCCGAACTTCAGGAGGTTGACGCACGCATCGGCACCATTTACGCATACTATAAAATGAAATATATTGCAGGTGAAATCTGATAAGGCACCTGTGTAAATACATAAAAACAATACCGGCCGCACTGCCTGAACCGATACAGGTACGGCTACGGACAGAAATTACAAATAACAGATATAAGATATGAACAACAAGAAACTTATAAAAAGAATATACAATGTAGTAATCATACTGTTGCTCATCGGAGCAATAACGTATGTCGTAACCCGCTTTGCCCATCCGGCAAACACAGAATATACAGACGACGCACAGGTGCAGCGCCACATAACGCCGATAAACACCCGCGTGCAGGGATTTATCAAGGAGATACGCTTTGAGGAATATCAGCACGTGAAGAAGGGCGACACGCTCGTTATCATCGAAGATGCCGAATATCGTCTACAGCTTGCTCAGGCTGAGGCCAACTATCGCGGCTCACGTTCGGGCTCTTCTGCCATATCAGCTGGAATGAACACCACGACGAGCAACGTAAGAGTGGCTTCTGCAGGCATTGAGGAGGCAAAGGCAGACATGGACAACGCCCGCCGCGACTATGAACGCTATGCCTCGCTGCTGAAGAAAGACGCTGTTACCCGTCAGCAGTATGACAACGCACTGACAAGATATAAGGCGGCGAAGGCACGTTACGAGCAGGCAAGCGCAAGCCGCCGCTCTACATCGCTCGTAAAGAACGAGCAGGCTCACCGCCTGAGTCAGAACACGGCAGGCGTAAGCGTGGCCGAGGCTGCCGTAAATCTTGCCCGTCTTAACCTTTCTTATACGGTTATCGTGGCTACGAGCGACGGAGTGATGGGCCGCAAGGACATTCATGTTGGTCAGCTCGTTCAGCCCGGACAGATGCTCGCACGTATTGTAGACGACGATCAGGTTTGGATTATTGCCAACTATCGCGAAACACAGCTGAAGAACATCTCTGTAGGCGACCCCGTGGAGTTTACAGCCGATGCCATTCCGGGCGTTACATATAAAGGTGTGGTTGAGTCGCTCAGTCCTGCCACGGGCTCGGCTTATTCTATGGTGCCTGCCGACAATGCCACGGGCAACTTCGTGAAGGTTGAGCAGCGTGTGCCGGTGCGTATAGCCATTGTGGGAAAGAACAGTGCCGCCGACCTGAAGAAACTCCGTGCCGGACTGAATGTTGAAACATTGGTAATGTATAAGTAATATGCCGCCGATTCCTACAGGACCGTTCACGATGCCGATGATGAACGGCTTCGTGCCCAAGAAAATACAGCCGTGGATATATGTCGTCTTCGCCTTCTTTTTTCAGTTGGCGGGAGGCATGTATGCCGGAGCTATGCTTCACGTAATGGGCGACATGTGCATCATGCGCGAGGATGTTACGATGATTGTGCTGTGCGGCGTTATCGGCGTTAACATGCCTTTCCCGTTTCTTTTCCGCTTTAAGTTCAGGTTCACCAACCGCCAGCTGCTCATCACGGCAGCTCTTGCCATTGCCGCATGCAACTGGCTGTGCATGTACACCGAGTCGGTGCCCGTGCTGTGCCTTCTCTCTTATGTAGCAGGTTTCTTTAAACTCTGCGGAACGTTCGAGTGTCTGTCTAACGTGCAGCTGTGGATGACATCAAAGCGCGACTTCACCATATTCTTCCCGTTGCTTTACTGCATTGTGGTGGGCAATATGAGTCTGTCGCCCTGGATAACCGTCCACCTTACATATATATTCCAGAGCTGGTATGCCATGCACTGGGCTATGACGGGCGCAATGCTCTTCATTGCGCTGATGGTGTATGTGCTCACCCATGATTTCCGCTTCATGAAGCCGCTGCCGCTGATAAGTCTCGACTGGCTGGGCTGCGTGCTCTGGTCGGCTTTGTTGATTGAAGTAGTGTTCCTGTTCAATTACGGCGAGTATTACAACTGGTGGGACGGACGCCCGTTCCGTGTAGTTACGTTCATGGTGCCCGTGACGTTCTACTTCGCGTTGCAGCGCATGCGCCACATCCGCCATCCCTATATAGCCCCCGAGGCATGGCTCTACAAGCGTCTGCTGCCCCTGCTTGCCGTGTTTGCGCTGGTTGAACTTATAAACTCAACCCCTAAGATATTGCAGAACACGTTTACGTCGGGCGTGCTCCATTTCGGCGCCATGTCCACTTCCGTGTTCTATCTCGTAGAATGGGCGGGCACGATATGCGGCTGCATGTTCGTGATGTTCTGGATAAAGGTGCTCAGGCAGAAGTTTACGCGCCTGCTCACCGTAGGACTCATGGCCCTGTTGGCCTATGAGGTGCAGATGTATCTCATGGTTACGCCTGGATTAGACATAGAGAGTTTATTCATTCCCATATTCTGCCGTACCTTCGGCGTGGCTATCTTCTTCACGGCCCTTACAATATATCTCGAAGAACTGATGCCGTTTCAGCATTTCTTCATGGGGCTAACCATGGTGGGCTTCATCCGCAACGGCGTGGTTGATACTATATGTTCGGGCATATACAGCTTTTCGCTCAGGCATCACATAGCAGAAAACTTTGCGCGCGCCATGCCGTACGATGCCATGCAGGTGGTACTCGTCAGTCTGAAACAGCTGTTCGGCGTTACGTGCATCATAGCCACAGTTGTGTTGCTCATCTTCTTTGTATGGGACATTCAGCCCGTTAGGGATACGCTGAAGAGGATGCCTCACTGGAGCGTTGTCGGCCGTCTGCTTCGCAGGCAGATGTCGTCAGGCAAGTAGGGCAGGGAGACTGTTACCGTCAGTAATCTGAAAAAGCGGCGGCCGGACATTGGATATTCGGAAAAAATGTGTATGTTTGCATAAAATAGTTATATGCTTATGTTTACTACTACCGAATTCATCTTGCGCATAGCCATTGCCGGTGTGCTGGGCGCTGCTGTAGGCCTTGAGCGAGAGCTGCGGGCCAAGGAAGCCGGTACGCGTACACATTTTCTTGTGGCGATGGGGTCGGCTCTTTTCACCATCCTTTCGCAGTATGGCTTCGACGAGTCGCTGAAAATCTACAGTTCGTTTGCCTCTTTCGACCCGTCGCGTATTGCGGCTCAGGTGGTTACGGGTATCGGATTTATTGGTGCCGGCACCATAATCTTTCAGAAACATGTGGTGAAAGGGCTTACCACGGCTGCCGGACTATGGGCTACCGCTGCCATAGGCATGACTGCTGCCACCGGGCTTTATGCCCTCGCCATAGGCAGCACGGTGCTTGTGCTGTGCTGTCTTGAGGTGTTCTCCTTTGTGGTTAACCGTTTCGGAATGAAAAAGATAGCCGTAACGTTTTCCACACGTAGCCATGACACAGTGCGTCAGCTGCTCAGCGAGCTGCAGGCTGATGGTGTTGACTTTGACAACTACGGGATGAAGCAGATTGTGGTTGACGGAGAACGGCAATATGAGGTTACGCTCGAGATGAAGCTGCGCCGCAGAAATTACCGCACCCGCATTCTCGATTTTGTCAAGGAGTTCAACGGAGTAAGCATCGAACTCATTGAATAGCCAGTGTCAGGCCCATGCCGTGTCCGGTCGTCAGGCAATCTGCCTACTGCATTTTTATCCTTTTTGTGCTTTGTCTTGATTTCGGGACGATGTGCAGAAAGGTTATTTTTTGTGAAACAGAATTACCGGCTTGATTGTTTTCGTATGGATATGATAATTTTTTTTGTATCTTTGAAAAAGATATGAAACGGCTCGGCAAAGCCTGATTAAAAAGCATAGGTTTCTTATCTGTCATTGCACTTGCCTTTTGCCGTATTTGCATATAACGTCAATAACATATAAAGATTTTTTTATCATCAATTTTATTATCCATGATTAAACGCAATTCCTTATTCAGATTATTATTTATTCTTTTATCATCTTCATTCATGCTTGCCGCCCCTTCGTGCTTGTTTGCGGAGAAGCACAGGCTAATCGTTACTACCGACATCGGCGGAACCGATCCCGACGACGAACAGTCTATGGTGCATCTCTTGCTCATGTCTGATGATGTTGACATCGAGGGACTTATATGTAACGTGGCATTTGTGAAGACGCCTCTTGGCTTGCCCGTGCTGAATAAGATTATAGATGCATACGAGAAGGCTTATCCTAATCTTATTGTTCACGACAAGGGCTATCCTTCAGCCGCCAGTCTGCGCTCTGTAGCCGTTGCCGGTCAGGCTGGAGTGGGCATGGCCGACGTAGGTGAGGGACACGACACTCCGGGCTCAGAACTCATAATACGTGCCGTTGACAGCAAAGATCCCCGCCCGGTATGGGTTAACGCATGGGGAGGCATGAACACGGTGGCTCAGGCGTTGTGGAAGGTGAAGCACACAAGGGGTGCGGCAGATGTGGCCAAATTTGTGTCGAAGCTGCGCATCTATGACGTGCTTGGGCAGTGTGATGCCGGAGCATGGATAGCCAGAACCTTTCCCGACATCGTCTATCTTCGCAATACTGCCGTGTATGGCTGGGCGCCGTCAGACAGTTGGGTAGACGACAATGTGCAGAAGTATGGGCCTCTCGGCGCTGCTTATCCTGACAGGATGTGGGCCACAGAGGGCGACAGCCCTGCCTTTATGTATCTTGTTGACAACGGGCTGAATGTGCCGTCGGAGCCTGAATACGGCGGCTGGGGCGGACGCTTCGGCACGGAAAAGGTGGCAGGTGTAAGAGGTATGGACTGGGTTGAGAAGAATAATCTTGACGAGAAACAGTATGATCCTTACTATATGTTCACCAATTCGGGCGAGGGCAGTGAGGCCATTGCCCGATGGAAGACAGCCATACTGAACGATTTTGCGGCACGTGTAAAATGGAGTGTGTGTGCAGACTATAATGATGCCAACCATCATCCTGTAGTACGTTTCAGTGACGAGAAGACTGACACCAAGGCTGTGAGATATGTTGACGCTAAGCCCGGCGACCGGCTGCAGTTCGACTTTTCGGGCTCTTATGATCCAGACGGCAACGAGATAAGCTACAGGCTTTATGTCTATGATGACGCTACTGACTGCGGTCAGCGTATTGAAGTGAGCGATGCTGCCACGGCGCGTCCGTCTTTGTCAATACCGGAATCAGTGTCAAAGGCTACGATACACCTCATTCAGGAAGTTACAGACAACTGCAGTCCGGCTCTGACGTCCTACCGTAGGATTGTCGTCAGGGTGAAATGAGCAGCATGGTGACTGGCGTTACTGATGAA
>OGLN01000533.1_pt1 | contig 30759 bp, 28 predicted proteins | sample 1572641 | NCBI WGS metagenome assembly OGLN01 (sample SAMEA2581903, study PRJEB24529) | metagenome | biome: Human gut stool | place: China | collected 2011
AGCTTGGCATGGAATGTCAATAGATTCACAAGCATTTTACTTTTCAGGATTTACGCCACAGTGCTTTTAAATATATGCTTGCAGGAGGCGCATCCGAAGATGAAGCAGCCGCATACGGGGGCATCACAACAAAATGGCTGTCCCGTTACCGGCATATTGTCCACGTCACGGATGCATTGGGCAGTGCTGACTATAGCATTATACAAATCCGCGAATCGTAAAATACTTCTTAGTAATAATGACTTTAATAATGGATTGCAATCTTTACAGGCATTTGCAAATATACTATAATAAATGCAGTTTTTTACAGAGGTGAAATCAAAATGATTCGTAAGGATTTAACCATCCGCTATGCCTGTGGTTCGTACTGGATTATTTCCACAGACGTCCACCTATATGCAGATGCTTCTTATCATGCACCTGTTATGACAAACGAAACCGGATACCATATCTGGATTTGTTTAAAAAAACACTTTTCAATAGAAGAAACAGCAGAAACAATTTCCGGACTGTATCATATTTCATATGAAAATGCCTTACAGGATACAAAAGAATTTATTTTACTGTTAAAACAAAACGGCTGTATGGAGGGACTATGAAAGTATTCATCATTGGCGGCTGTAATACCGTAGTCAATGCTTTACTTCAGAAATTCAACAAAGAAGGTCTGAAGTTATACGTATTAACCGGCTCCCATCAATATCACAACAAATATAAACACGTATATGAGCAGTATCATTTTTCTTATGAGAACAACTGTATTAAGGAAGTGTTTGAAAGTGTACGCCCGGATGTAACGATTTTTACCGGTGCTTTTGACAGCAACTATCACTGGGAAAACGGATTTCGTGAAATTACATCTTATTGCAGCGGGCTGTATAACATTTTAACCGCATATTCCCTTTTACAATACGGACGTTTTATCTATCTGTCTTCTGATGAAATATCCCGGATTACGGAGGATGAATATACTGCAATTACAAAACAGATGGCAGAACCGGAAAACTGTTTCCATGAAAACTATGCCGCAGCCTGCAAGGCAAATGCATTAAAAAACGGAGAGGAAATCTGCTGTAATTATAAGGAAACAACCGGTCTGGATATCCTGACACTGCGTATTAATGAACTTTGTTATCTGCCAAAATCCGCAGACGAGGCAGACTTTTGTTTATCAGAGCTTTGTATGGAAGCCCTGACAGAAAAAAAAATCACTTTATCCAAAGACTTGTATATGCCGTTTTATCTGTCAGATATGACAGAATTTTTATACCGTCTGGTAAAAGCGGACGATTTAAAACACCATTTTTACTATATGGGCGCGGACAACGGCATTTCTGCCAATGAACTCTGTCTGCAGATTGATTCGTGCCTCGCACTTTCGACACACCGTGAGCAGAATACCGGAGATGAAACGCTGTGGATTGACAGCCGTCTGCCATATAACCTCGCAGATGAAGTTTCCTGCACCTGTTTTTACGATGCAAAGGCCTGTATCCAGATGCTTTGCAAACATATTCAGAAACATAAAAAGCAGTTGATAATAAATAAAGAAACGACCGGTACAAAACATAATGTAAAGAAATGGCTGGCTCATATTTTTCAGGCAGCGCTGCCGTTTATTGAAAATATGATCTGCTTTATTCCGTTTTTTATGATAAATAACCGTGTAACGGAAAGTGCCTATTTTGCACGGCTGGACTGTTACTTATTATATGTACTTTTATTTGCGATTGTATATGGCCAGCAACAGGCTTCTTTTTCAGCCATTCTTTCAATTGGCGGATATTTTTTCCGGCAGATGTACCACCGCACCGGTTTTGAAGTCGCATTGGATTACAATACTTATGTATGGATTGCGCAGCTGATGATTCTGGGTTTAAGTGTCGGCTACCTGCGTGACCAGCTTTCTTCCATGAAGGCTGACAAAGCGGATGAGATTACCTATTTAAATAACCGTTTAAAGGATATTGAAGAAATTAATGCAATCAATACCCGCCTAAAAAATGATCTTGAAACACAGGTTGTCAACCAAAGCGACAGTATCGGGAAAATTTTTGAAATTACTTCCTCACTGGACAGTGATGAACCTGAAAGCGTATTCTTCCATGCAGCGGAAGTTGTTTCACAGCTGATGGACTGCCGTGACGTTGCAATTTACAATGTATCCAACAGAAATTATGCGCGGCTGATGTCCTCTACCTCGGAATCTGCCCGCCGACTTGGCAACTCAATTGCCTATACAGAATACACGCAGATGGTTGAAGCGTTTAAAAACCGTACTGTTTTTGTCAACAGACAGTTAACGGAAAATGTTCCGCTTATGGCAGCTGCGATTTTATCCAATGATGAAATCCAATCTATTATTATGTTGTGGGATATTTCATGGGACCGCTTAAATCTCTCCTTTATGAACCGCTTTCAGGTTATCGGGTACCTGATTCAGAATGCCGTACTGCGTGCAAACCGCTATATTGATGTGCTGGAGCATGAACGCTATATCAACGGCACAAAGATTTTAGAACCCGCAGCATTCCGCACTCTATTAAAAGCATTTCTGCATGCGCAGCAAAAAGGACTCACGGACTGTTCACTGATACAGATTACACCGAAAGCAGAGGGTATTGCACATGCCAGCCGCGCATTGGAACGTCTGTTCCGTAACTCGGATTATCTGGGCAGTATTAACGACGGATTTCTTTATGTCCTGCTTGCAAACACCAGTCCGAAGGATGCAGGCTATGTCACGCAGCGAATCGCTGAAGCGGGCTATAGCTACCGCCTTGTAACCGACATTAAAGATTAGGATTTGCCATCCGGCAGAATGGAGCAACTATGTCTACTACCAATTTATTACTATGTGCGGTGCTGCTTTTAAATACAGCCGCTGCCGCCGCATATCTGATTTGGGGAATGCTGACAGCCCGGCGGACTAAAAAAGGAAAAATGCTTGTTTTTATGCGTTTTTTCCTGATGCTTTTCTGTCCGGTAATTGGTATTTTGTATTTTGTATGCAGCATGCTTTTTCATAAACTGCTGTTTCACAAAAAAGTTGATTTGTCCGATGTTATTTTTAATAAGGAAAAAAACAGGCAGGTTGAACGCAGCGATTTAGAGCGTGAACGTAACATTGCACCGATTGAAGAGACCATTGCGGTCAGCGATTATAAAAACCAGCGCCAGCTCATGATGAACGTTTTGCGAAACGATTACAGGGATTCCCTCGGTTCAATATCACTTGCATTAAACAGTGCAGATTCCGAAGTATCCCATTATGCTGCCAGTGCCCTGCGTGACGAACTGGGTGCTTTCAGAAACAGTGTTTCCCAAAAGCACAAAGAAATGCTGGCAGATGAAAAAGATGCTGGAAAAACTGCGGCAGAACTCATTGAGCAGATGGTTCCGATTTTAAAACAGAACGTCTTTCCATTTTCAGAATATGCCACTTATGTTCACATTCTGGAAGATGCCATGCATACACTCTGTCAGAAAGATGGAACCGCAGCCCGTCCCGTCTATTACGAATGGCTTGTCCAGCAGCTGCTTGCCGTAAAAGAGTATGACGCAGCCGCACACTGGTGTGAAACTGCAAGACATGAACTTGCCGGAACTTTAATTCCTTATAAGTGTCTGCTTCAGCTTTACTATACCACCAAAGACCGCAAACGGTTCTTTGATGTATTGGAAGCCCTGCGCCAGTCGGATATTCCGATTGATAACGATACTTTGGAACTGTTCCGTATATTTAACCGCATTTAAAACCTTTTGACACTTACATTATTTCATTGGAAACGAGGATAACCATTATGACCGTACATACGATTTTACAGGCAGTATGCCTTTTTATAATTTATACAGTCCTTACGGTTGTACTGCCGGAACTGGTTTTTCATCAAAAATATAAAGGCAGAAGAACCGGTGAACGGCTGATGTTAGATATTACTGTCAGTAATTTTTACATTATGAACCTCGTTTTTATATTGCAGCTTCTGCATATTTCTTCTATATATACACTGCTTATATTTACGGTTATGCCTGTCTTTGCCGTCATTATTATTCAGTACCGGAAAGCATTTAAGGCATGGGGAATCCGGCAGCTTGCACTCCTTGGAAAAATTTCCTCTAAAACGATGGGCATAAAAACTTTCTTTGCCATTGTTTTTACACGGATAAAAGACATTTTGTGCAATGCCTGTAAAAATATTTTTCATATCATCGGACGGCATAAAACAGAATATGTATTATTTACCCTTTTATCCGTGTGGCTTCTTTATATATATGGAAGCAATGAAATTATCCAGTACGGTTATACGGTTTCCGACCTGCCGGTACACAATTACTGGATAAATGAAATGTCTAAAAACAATATTTTTGCCGCCGGTGTTTACCCATTTGGATTTCACTGCATCATTTATTATATCCATACGGTTTTTCATATAGATACTTATGTAATTCTGCGGCTGTTTTCCGTGGTGCAGACCTTTTATCTGCATCTGGTTTTGTTTACCTTTATCCGCTGCATATGCCGTTCTTCCTTTGCCGCCTATGGTGGACTGTTTTTATATCTGGTTCCATCATTATACCACGGCAACTGTACGATCCGTTTTATCAGCGCACTGCCGCAGGAATACGGCATGCTGTTTATCCTGCCGTGTATTTACTTTTTATTCGCATTTCTTAAGGATATGAAAGAAAATGCCGGAAAATGGATGATCTGTACCGATTTAGCGGCAGCATGTGCGTGTTTCAGCATGACGATTGCCGTCCATTTTTACGACACAATGATTGCCGGACTGTTCTGTGCCGCCATCGTGATAGGCTTTTGCGTGCGTTTTTTCCGGCCGCGCTATTTTCTCCGGCTGATGGGGGCTGTCCTTTTAGCCGTTGTTATCGGGGTTCTTCCGATGTTTACCGCGGCACTCTGCGGAAAACCGATGCAGGGTTCTATCGGCTGGGGCATCAATATTCTGACCGGCAGGTCTTCCTCCGGAACAAACCAGAATCAGGACAGCAACGAAAATAAAGCAAATACATCATCTTCCGGTTCATCACAGATTGCCCTGCCGGACACTACAAAAGAAGAGGTAACACCTGAACCGGAAAATCTGGCACAGGATATTGACACTGAACCGGTGCTGACTCCGTCTGTTTCCACGTTGGAAAAAACGACACATTTTTTGCAGCATTTTTACCAGACCTTATCAAATGATATTCAGGAAGATATTTTTGCACCGGACGGCGCATTATTTGCTGCGGTCATTTTATCCTTGTGTGCCCTCATAGTCCTTGCAGGTATCGGTATGTGTATCGCAAAGCAGCCCGATTATGGCTTTATTCAAATCAGCACCGGTATTTTTCTGCTGTTTCTGCTGATTTTGTTTAATGCAAAAAATATCGGTCTGCCGCAGCTTATGGATCATTTACCTCACGTATATGCTTACGGTTTTGTATGCACTTGTTCTTGATTTACCGGCGGGCATTGTGCTTTACAGTTGTAAAAAGCCGCGTGCTGCAAACGGTATTTCACTGATTCTTTCGGGAATCATCTGTGCCGCCGCATGTATGGTATTTCCAATCCGCAGCCATATCCTCGCACCGCGTGTCAGTGTTCTTGAAACCAACGGCGCCATCACCTGCCTCGGACAGATTTTATCCGAGCGCAGAAATACGACATTTACCGTTGTATCCGCCAATGACGAACTTCAGATGCTTGCAGGGCGCGGACAGCATTACGAAACGATTACATTTTTACGTTACTTAAAATATGCCGCGCAGGGACAGCGGATCATTATTCCGACGAAATATGTCTACTTTTATATAGAAAAAATCCCTCTGGATTATACCGTTTCCTATGCGGACAGCGGTCAGTCCATATCCCGCACAGGCGCTGCAAAGACACTTCCTTCCAGTGCCGGTATCAATCCTTATAAAGGGGAAAACCGCTGGATTGTCATGTCCAAAATGTATTACTGGGCGGAGCAGTTTCAAAAGCTGTTCCCACAGGATATGACCGTCTATTACGAAGATGACGAGTTTATCTGTTACCGGCTGATTCAGAATGAATCCAGCCCGTTTAGTCTTTCGATTGACTATAACTATAACCAGTAAAAATCACCGCTTCGCAGCAAATTGTTCAGGAATAGGAGTATTATGAATCACCAGATGTTGACAAAGAGAATTTATTTTACCATCAGCTGTATTATGCTGCTCGTACTGTTTTTGTTTCAAGGAGCAAGTCTTGTACGACAGAAATATAACCGTTACGATGAAAATATCTACGCAAATGAAACGGCTCCTTTTGATGCCGGTACACAATTTACGGTTCAGACAGATTCTGCCGCCGTACTGTCGGATTCGCATGCTTTTATCGTCTTTATCGGCGATACGGATTCTGCATCCGGTACAACAATCCGTCAATGGTGTACCTATACCAAGCGTAATCTTTTGACGTACCGGCAGATTTCGGATTACCGCACCTACCGCGAAAAGCTGCCCGATGCGGTTTTGCTTGATGCCGCCTTTGTAGACTGTAACAGCGATCTTTCTCTTCTTACAACGCTGACCAGTTACGGCATATCCATTGTATGGTGCAGCCTGCCGGATTTTAATACGATTGAAAACAACAGTGTCCTGATGGATTTTTTAGGCATTGCAAATGCAGTGTCCCCATCGCTTACCGTATCCGGTTATAAGCTCTACAGCGGTTTTTTACTGGGCGGTGAATCCTGGTATATTGCAAACAATGAAGGCGAAGAAAAATATCAGGACTTTTCTCTGGATATGCCGTGGTATATTCCGGGAAATGCCACCAAGACTTATATGGCGGCAGAACTGGACAGTTCCGTATACGGCACGATTAAAACACAAGACCGTCCTGCCGTATTCTGGCGGAAAAGTCTTGAAAACGCTTACATTTTCTGTGTCAACGGAGATTACCTGTCGGATACCGGGGGATTTGGCATTTTAAATGCCATTCTTTATGAATTAAAGGACTATGCCGTTACACCGGTTGTCAATGCACAGACCGTTTCCATTATCAATTATCCTGTTCTTGCTTTTGAACAGGAAGATGCCATGGATGCCGGTTACAGCCGCAACACTGCTTCGGTACTTGAAAATGTCATCTGGCCGGATATTTCCACACTGTCAGAGTATTTAAACAGCCGCTTTACCTTTTTGTTTACACCGCAGTTTCATTATCAGGAGGAACACGAGCCGGTATCGCAGGAATTGGAGTATTTTTTCCGCCTGTTACATGAAAAACAGTTTGAAGCCGGGCTGTCTTCCACAAGAGATACGGATACCTCCATCTGCGAAAAGCTGCAAAAGGATACTTCTGTTTACCGTACCTTTTTGCAGCACTACCGCTTTCTTTCTCTTTATGCAAAGGAAAGTGAGATTTCCGAAGTTTTAAACGGCTCACCGGAACTGACAAATACACTTCAGACTATTGTTACCGAAAAAAGCAGCAATGACGGGAATGGTATATTTGCGTATGTGGGAAATGATGTTTTACAAATGAAACTTTTGTCAGACGGCACTGCCTACAGTTATAAAAATGATTTTATACAAAAAAGCTTAAATACGGCACTTGCTTATTCAAGTATCGGTGTTGACTGTACGGAAATCTGTAATCCGAAGGAGGATGATGAAAATGTGCTGTGGGATAAATTTTACCAGAAAACGGCGACAGCACTGGCAGCCTATCTACCGCCTAAATCGGTTTATCAAAGCTGTACGGTCACTCAGGCAGCCAGCCGTATCCGCGCCTTTTTAGCCGTGGATTACAGCAGTATGCGCACCGGTAATACCATTACGCTGCAAATCAAAAACCGCAGTGAAGACACTTTCTTTATGCTGCGCCTGCACAATGAAGAAATTGAAGATATAGACGGTGCCGCTGCTGAAAAGATTGAGGATGGTGCTTATCTTATCACTCCGGAGCGTGATACCGTAACCATATCGCTTAAAAAATAAGGAAAGGAGCAGTTTATGAAAATATGTATTATTGCTGAAGGATGTTACCCTTACGTTGTCGGCGGGGTTTCCGGCTGGATTAACAATCTGATCTGCTCTTTTCCCCGCGTCAGTTTTAGTGTCCTTGCAATTATTTCCGACAGAAGCATCAGCAAAAAATTCCAGTATACCCTGCCGGAAAATGTCACCGAAGTACACGAAGTTTACTTAAATGACTGTGAGTGGACCGGTAAGGGAAAGTCACGGAAGCACTGCCATCTGTCTGCAAAAGAAGCTGCCGCCTTAAAAAGCCTGCTGCTTGGCAAAGATACTGACTGGGTAACACTGACAACACTGCTGCAAAGCCGGAAGTTTTCTTTAAATGCCCTGCTGATGGGACCGGATTTTTTAGATGCCGTTATTGAATGTTACGAAGAAAAACACAGTGAAATCGTCTTTTCCGACTTTTTATGGACAATGCGCTCCATGTACCTGCCGCTTTTTCTTGCCATGCAGTCCGATCTGCCAAAAGCAGATTTATACCACTGTGTCGCAACCGGCTATTCCGGTGTGCTTGGCAGTATGGCAAAACTGCTGCACCCGGAAAGTGCCTTGTTAATCTCGGAACACGGCATTTATACCAGAGAACGTGAAGAAGAAATCATCAAAGCTTCGTGGATACGGGGACTGTATAAAAATCTGTGGATTGAACAGTTTGCCAAAATGTCGCTGTTTGCTTACCAGACTGCGGATAAAGTCACATCACTTTTTGAACATGCCCGCACCTTACAGATTGAACTGGGCTGTCCCGAAAAAAAAACGATTGTGACACCCAACGGCATACGTCCCGCACTTTACCGGAATATTCCACAAAAAGACCCGGCAGACCCAATGATTCATATTGGAGCAATTTTACGAGTCACACCGATTAAAGATGTCAAAACACTGATTATGGCATTTGCCTATGCAAAACAGAAAAACCCGCGGTTAAAGCTCTGGATTATGGGACCTGCTGATGAAGACGAAACTTATGCTTCAGAGTGTTTCCGTCTTGTCGGGGATATGCAGATTGAAGATATTGTATTTACCGGCAGGGTACAGGTCAAAGACTACATCGGAAAAATGGACTTTACGATTCTTACCAGTGTCAGCGAAGGCCAGCCGCTTACGATTCTTGAAAGCTTTGCGGCTCACCGCCCGGTGATTGCAACCGATGTCGGTAACTGTAAGGGGCTGTTACTCGGCGAATCCGATGACTTCGGTGAGGCAGGCATTTTAACGCATATTATGAATATCGAGGAAATTGCAAATGCGATGCTGACACTCGCCGCCAATGAAAAAATGCGGCACGAATACGGTGAAAACGGCTACCGCCGCCTGATGAATAAATACACCATCAAACAGATGCGCAGCACCTATGCCGACATTTACAGGGAATTAACAAAGAAAAAAACGTCTTAAAGAAAGGAGCCATTTATGGCAGGGGTTGGTTTAAGATTAAATAAATTTTTTAATAAAAAATCTATGAGCAGCCACATTGCGGGTGCCGGATACAGTATTGTCATTACCATTGCGCCGATGCTGCTTGTCATTGTAACACTGATTATCATGCAGCGGCTTTTGGGCTACACGCAAGAATCGTATTATGAAAAACAGCTGTTCCAGAACACCGTGCTTTATATTTTTATTTTTTCACTGCTGGCAAGCGCGCCGTTAAATGCCGTTCTTTCAAGATACATTTCCGATGTTATTTTTGAAGAAACTTATGCAGATATTATGCCATGCTATTACCTCGGACTGCTGATACAGACTCTTTTTTGCTGCCTGATGGGGATTCCGTTCTGTCTGCATGAGTGGCTCTCTGGCGGAGTACGCCCGGCATACGTTTTTATATCCTTTTGCTGTTTTATCGCATTGTGCTTTATTTTTTATACGATGATGTATTTATCAATCTGCAAGGACTATATAAAGATTTCACTTTTTTATGCTGTTGGAAGTATAATCAGCCTTTTCTTATCGTTATTTTTGGTATATTATATAGGTATCAGTGTCTGTATGTCCATGCTGCTTGCTCTAACTGCCGGCTTTTTAATTACGGCATCCCTTGGATTAGCACTGCTTACGCAGTATTTTACGGAATACAGTCACCAATATAAAAAAATACTGAAACACATTGCAAAATACCGGAAACTGATTCTTGCCAATACTTTTTACACACTCGGACTGTTCGTGCATAATTTTGTATTCTGGACATCTGATTTACAAATCCGGACTGCCGGTTCTTTCGTGTGTGCTGAAACGTATGATTATGCTTCATGCGTGGCGATGTTTACGAACATTTCTGCAAGCATTATTTTTATTGTTTTGGTTGAAATGAAATTCAATGCCAGATACAAACAGTATTCGGAAGCCATTATCGGCGGACGGCTGCTTGACATTCAAAAAACCGGCATGCGTATGTTCCGTCTGCTTGCAGATGAACTGATGTCTTTGGTGCGGATTCAGTTTATTATTTCAACCGTGCTTTTTTTAGTCAGCCTGATTGTGCTTCAGCGCTTCGGCTATACCGGCACAATTATTCAGGTATACCCGTGCCTTGCCGCCGGATATTTTATCCTGTTTTTAATGTATCCGGTTTTTTTGTTTTTATATTATTTTAACGACTTAAACGGTGCTTTGTATACCGGGTGTATTTTCTGTCTGACGACACTGGCTGCAAGTATCTGTCTGTTAAATACCAGTCCCGTCTGGTACGGCGGTGGACTGACACTTGGTGCATTTGCCGGATGGACATTTTCATATTTCAGACTGTGCCGGCTGGAAAAGCATATGAAAAACCATATTTTCTGCAACGGTACGATTTTAAAACAGGTTTCCGGCACCCGCCCAAGCGGTCAGGTGTACCCGGATACGCAAAAATGATGCTCTGCACTAAGAAAGGAGAAATTATACTATGCCGCCTATGATACTTCGGATAATACTCATTGTATTCGGAATTCTGCTGTTTGTCTGTGCAATGCTGTCTTATGCCGGAAAAAAATTAAAAGAAGGCTTTTTACTGGGGTGGTGTCTGTTTGCACTGTTTTTTATCCTTGCAGGCATTATTCCGGCACTCAGCGCCTCTGCCTGGACTTTTGCCGGTTTATTTTGTCCTGCACAGATGATTTTATCCGCTTTTCTGGTGCTGTTTTTATTTAAGATTTCTGAGTATGTTTCTATTTTAAGCCGCAAAAATCAGGAACTTGCCATGCAGGTTTCCCTGCTTAATCAGGAAAATGAACGGATTCTTACAGAATTACAGCAGCTGACCGGAAAAAACAAAACAGAACTTTAATATCGGAGTACGTATGAAGAAAAAAATTTTATTTGTAATCAATACACTGGGACGCGCCGGTGCGGAAACCGCGCTGATAACCCTGTTAAAAAAACTGCCTGAAAACGAATATGATATTTCTTTATATGTATTGTGCGGACAGGGAGAACTCGTCCGTGAACTGCCCACCTATGTCCACCTGCTCAACCGTCATTTCTGCGGGGAATCGGTCTTATCTAAAAAGGGGAAATTTCTTCTTTTTAAAACAGTGCTGAAAAAATGCTTCTGCCACGGCGCACTTTTTTTGAATCTGCCCTATCTGTTTTTAAACCGCAAAAATACAGCGCTTGAAAAGCTGCTGTGGCGGATTGTATCAGACGGGTCTGAACGGTTTGACACGCATTTTGACTTAGCGGTTTCGTATATTGAGGGCGGTTCTGCCTACTATGTACACGATCATGTATCTGCCGCTAAAAAAGCGGCATTTATCCATGTTGACTATGTACAGGCAGGGTATACACGCAGACTGGATAAGGACTGTTATGTGGATTTTGACAGGATTTTTGCAGTTTCCGATGAAACAGCCGGTGTATTTGCCGGTGTCTATCCTGAATGTCAGCAGAAGCTTTCGGTGTTTCACAACCTGATTGACACCGAAGCAATCCGGCAAAAGGCACTTTTACCTGCCGAAAAAGCCATGCATGAAGGAATCCGTCTGCTGACGGTTGGCAGACTGACACCACAGAAAGGATTTGACTATGCAGTTTATGCCCTCAAACTGCTGTTAGAAAAGCAGTACCCGGTGTACTGGTATATTATCGGGGAAGGTCCGGAATACGGCAGACTCACACAGCTTGCCCGGTCACTACACGTAGAAGACCATTTTATTTTTTTAGGAATGCAGACCAATCCGTATCCGTATTTTAAAATGGCAGATTTTTATATTCATGCGACCCGTTTTGAAGGCAAGAGCATTGCCATACAGGAAGCGCAGGTGCTTGGCTGTGCTATTGCGGCATCCGACTGCAGCGGAAACCGCGAACAGATTGTTTCCGGTGTAGACGGTCTGCTTTGTCCGTTTTCACCGGAAGGCATTGCAAATGCGGTGGAATATCTGATAGAGCATCCGCAGACTGCCGAAAGTTTTGGCAGAGCGGCAGCACAAAAAGCCTGCCATTTTGAAAACGATATTCATATGATTCGTGATTTACTTTACTCACCTTAAGCTATAATGCAAATCTTACAGGGATAATTGCGGAGGACAAATTAATGCAGAAAGAAGTTTTAATTATTATACCTGCTTATAATGAAGAAAAAAATATTTCCAAGGTCTTAGACCGTCTGGAGCAGCCTGAAATTGCTGAATTTGCTGATATTCTGGTTATGAATGATGCTTCTTCGGATAACACCAACTGGATCGTCAAAGCAAGACACCACGCCGTTGTCACGCATGTATTTAACCTCGGCTACGGCAGTGCCTTACAGCTTGGCTATAAGTATGCAATCCGCTGTAATTACCGCTACGTCATTCAGATGGATGCGGACGGACAGCACGATGCCGGTAATTTAATCAATCTGTACCATGCGTTAAAGACCCCTGATGAAAACGGTGTCTATCCCGATATTGTACTGGGGTCACGCTATTTAAACGACAGTCCGTACTTTGAAACCTCGGCTTTAAAACGTTTTGCATTTTTCTTATTCCGCCATATTATCAAGTGGTCAACAGGACGTACCATCATGGACCCGACAACGGGATTACAGGGATTAAGCCGCCGTGCCGCCTTGTGCTATTCAAAATTCGGCAATTTTGATGAAAAGTACCCGGATGCAAATATGATTACCAATATGCTTTTATCAGATTTTAATATTGTGGAAATTCCGGCGGTCATGCATTTAAGAGAACACGGAAAGAGCATGCACTCCGGTTTAAAACCAATCGGCTATATGTTTCATATGTTTTTTAGTATTCTTGCCGTTTTAATCCGGCAGAAAATCTTTAAAAATGTACCGAAAGCGGAGCGTTATAACAATGATATTCAAAAAACACAATAAATTTAAGCCGCATCTATCCATTGAAAATGCAGATGAACGCACGGCTAATCCCAAAAGAGGGTGGTACAGCATTTATCCGTTTACACTGCCGGACTGTCCTGATTTTAAAGAATTGCAGTGGTGTCTGAAAGCGGAGGAATCCCTGTGTCTGGTGCGTGTCTGTATTGGAAATTATGCCGCACAGAATTTCGATGCACCGGCACTTACGGTTTTTGAAGAAATTTTGTCTTTTTTTGCCCGTCATGACAAAGACATGATCTTGCGGATTATCTATGATGATGAAGGAAAAGGCATGGAACACGAACCTGCTGGACTTTCACAAATCCAGTCCCATATGGACCAGCTTGGCAGTATCATTTACAAATATGCTGCACATATCTACACTACGCAGGGACTTTTTATCGGAAGCTGGGGAGAAATGCATACTTCCAAATTCTGCGACAGACAAAGCCTCTGTCGTCTGATAGACAGCTTTTATCATGCCACAAAAGGCGCTGTCGCCATGGCAGTGCGCACGCCCGCACAGCTGCGCAGTCTTGAAACGGGACTGTCTGAATATATGGATACCGGCACACGCGGACGGATTCTTTCCCTGACCGGACTGTATAACGATGCCATCACCGGATCTGAAACCGACTACGGCACTTATGCCGCCGGGGATACCGTCTCCGGTAATATTCCCTCTGATAATGTGTCTTGGGGGAACGTAAACTCCGGTGACGGAAAGTGGAGCAGGAGCGCAGAGCTTTCTTTTCAACAGGAACGGTGTATACAGGTTTATAACGGTGGGGAGGTTATCATGCCGAATCCATACAATGACGGGGATACCGCAATTGAAACGCTCACCAAAATGCACGTTTCTTACCTGAACAGCCAGTATGACGGCACCGTACTTCAAAAATGGAAAGAACAAAAGACAGACAAAACTGAATCCGTCTTTGAACAAATCGACCGCCGTCTGGGGTATTGTCTGGTTTTATCCGCTGTCAAAGCGGCAGATAAAAACTGTTCCAAATTTATAATTACCATAAAAAATACCGGCTTTGCCGCCCTGTATGAGCCGGTCATTTTAACACTGTCTGCTGTCTGCTGTACGGCTGATAATATAAATAATGCACCCTGTCTGTCGTCAGAAAACATCGTACTTGGCAGGAGTGAGATTGCAAAACTCCCGGCGGGAGAGCAGTGTATCGTATCCGTTAACTGCCCGCTTATAGCGCTTTCTTCCGGTCAGTATAAACTAACTGTTTCCATGGCACTGAAACGCAGTCAAAAAAAAGTCTTTTTTTATAACTGCGACACGGTGGGAATCCTGACGGTCATATAAATTTACGCCTGTATTTTGTTGTCTGTTTGATTCCATATCGGAACTCTATTTACTCAAATATAAAGGTACCACACAGGTATCCGTTTTCCGTCGGTTTTTCTGTGAGTGCAAATCGGATTTGTTCACCGCTCTTTGGACTGCTCATTTTCAGATAAACCTGATAAGTTCCCTTTGCAATGCGCAAAAACACCGGACAGGAGAGTGTAACTATGCTGTCCGGCTGTAATGCTGTGGTTGAGAACTGTTCACCCAGATTCTGTGTCTGTATGATATTTCCCTCCATGTCACATATCCGCAGTTCTGTCGTAAAATCATAATATGCCGGTGCAAAGCCGGTATTTTTTATTGAAAACGTAAGCTGTGCCGTCTGTCCAAACATTTTATAAGAAAATGCCGTCCCGCTGATTTCATAGCGGTAACCTAAATGCGCGCCGATATAATCATAACCTGTCGTGTCTTCATACGGCTGATTTTTCCATTTTTTTAAAACCTTTTCATCATACATACGGTTTAAATACGATACGTGCATTGTCTGCAATGTATTCATTGCATTTTCAACGTCATTGTAAACGGTATCGGATACGGCTTCGCCGCCGTTTGGCACGGTAAGACAAACTTCATCCTGATAAGAAAGTTCACGGCTTCTGTCGGTATACGTTCCCAAATCCGACTCCGATGCCATAATACCGTCATTAAACAGCCCTGTTTTTATAACCGCCGCCTGTCCTTCATCCAGATGATCCGCCGCCAAAACTGCACGAAGCTGAGCCGGTGTACGTACTGCCATATAAATTTCATCATCCAGACTGCCCCGCAAAACCGTAAAAAGCTGTATCTGTTCCTCTTCGGATGAAAAACGGGAGTGGTGCATTTCACCATAATTTCCTATAAAAATTCCCTGCACCAGATAGATATTGTCTTTATGCTCATTCAGTATTTGTGCGCACTGCCGCATATGATTTTCAATCTGTGAAATGTCGTTTGGCTCGGTGCTTTGCGCATTGCCATCCCAGTCATATAAAAAACGCAGAATCAGGCTGCAGGAGCTTTCTTCCCAGCGGGTAAGGATATGTTCCAGCTCTGCCAGCGCATTTTCGGTAAGGTCACGGTCTGCAAACTGTTTTAAATTGATTTGAAGCAGCGCCAGCCGGTCATTGGCACTTTCACTCTGTGCAACAGCCGCAGAAATCTTTGTATCCAAGACACTCCATGCCGGATTTTGTCCGGCTGTCTGACTTTCGTCCGTCAGCGTATAGCCGTAAATCTGATACCAGCCACAGTACGGATTGTGCAGAACTTCCTGTGTCACCGTTAAATCTGCCTGCGTCCACACCGGCCTTTTATTGTATACAAAATACAAACACAGTCCAGCTGTTCCTAAAATCACCACAGTCACACAGACTGCAAGAATACAGACTGCCCGGCGGGTTATCTGCAAATTTCTATTTTCCGGTTTATTTTTCATTGCATTTACCTTTCTAATTCATCGTAACATATGATATAATAAGCACAAACGCCATTAACGAACGAACAGCCCTGCAAAACAGGGCGAAAAACACAATAACGTATGTTTATAAATGTAAGGATAAAGAAGGCGCAGCATACAATATCCTCACATCATAGTTGGAGGCTTTTGCCCCTAACATTATAAATATATGATATAAGTTATATCATGGCAACAGAAAGCAGGCAATTTATGACAAAAAGAAGTATGCAGTCTTCCACTCTAGATTTTGTAATTACATGGGTCGATGGCAGTGACCCTGCATGGCTTGATGAAAAAAGCCATTTTGCATCCGGCAGTGAAGCCGATAACCGGAAAGAACGCTACCGCGACTGGGATCATTTAAAATACTGGTTCCGCGGCATTGAAAAAAATGCACCCTGGGTTCATAATATTTATTTTGTAACATGGGGACATCTTCCTGCGTGGCTTAATACCGCACACCCGAAACTGCATATCATAAAACACACGGATTTTATTCCACCGCAGTATCTGCCGACTTATAATTCGCATACTATTGAATTAAATCTGCACCGGATACCAGGACTTTCAGAAAATTTTGTCTACTTTAATGACGATGTCTTTTTAATCCGCCCGGTAACGCCGCAGCATTTTTTTAAAAGCGGAAAGCCCTGTGATATGCTTGCCTTACAGCCGGTTGTTGCAAATCCCGCCAATCCGGTCATGTCACATATCTTTTTAAATAATACGCTGGTGCTGTCAAAATATTTTAACAAACGTGAAAATATCCGCCATCAGTGGCGTAATTATTTTAAACCCGGATATCCGCCACTTTATTTCTGTTATAACTTTCTGGAACTGGCTTTTCCGCTGTTTTCCGGATTTTATACGGTACACGGCGCTTCACCGCTTTGCAGATCAACCTATGAAACACTCTGGGAAAAGGAGTATTCACTTTTAGATGCAACCTGTTTACACAAGTTCCGTCATGCAGACGATGTCAACCAGTACCTTTTGCGGGAATGGCAGAAACTGACCGGTTATTTTACAGCGGAAAATGTCTGCCGCAGCTTCCGCTATTTTAATGCGTCTTCGGATAATAAAAAGCTTGTGTCTGTCATTAAAAAGCAGAAAGCAGATATCATCTGTATCAATGACGCCAATACAGCCATTGATTTTGAACGTGCCAAAACACAGATTAGTACCGCTTTTTCCGCGCTTTTTCCTGAACCTTCTTCTTTTGAAAAAGGGCAGTAATTTTATGAAACCACAATGATTGGAGGTCTTTTTTTGAACAGCAAATCGCGTACACAGTATTCTGCATACAATACCAGCATTGCCCTGTTTTCCAGAGCCGCCGCAATTCTTATGGGATATGTTGTGCGCGTTGTTTTTACCCATATGCTGTCGGAAAATTACGTCGGTATCAACGGACTGTTTACTGACATTTTAAATGTACTGTCCCTGTCGGAAATGGGCATTGAAACGGCGATTTCCTTTGCCCTGTATAAACCAATTGCAGACGGCAACACGGAAGCGCAGAAATCCATTATGCACCTGTATCAGTGGTTTTACCGCTTTGTGGCTGTGTTTGTTGCCGCCGCCGGAATCTGTGTCATTCCGTTTATGGACATTTTAATTAAAAACAAACCGGATATTCCGCACCTGACTTATATTTATATCCTGTATCTGTTTAACACAGTGCTGTCTTATCTGTTTGTATACAAGCGCACCCTGCTTGATGCCCATCAGCTCATGTACATTGGAACACTGTCCAAAACCGTTTCATGGGTACTTCAGGATATCGTCCAGATTGCGTTCCTTTTGCTTACGAAAAATTTTATTTTGTACTTATATGTATATATCCTGACGACACTGTTTTCAAACATTTACATTTCAAAAAAAGCTGAGCGGATTTTCCCGTTTCTGCGGGATAAAAATATTGCTCCTGTTGAAAAGCAGGAGCGGAAGCACATTTTAAAAAATATCCGTGCCATGATGATGCACAAAATCGGAGATGTGATTGTCAATAACACTGACAACCTGCTGATTTCAAGCTTTGTCGGCATTGCCAGTGTCGGCTGTTATTCCAATTACTATCTGCTGATTGGCTCTGTCCAGCAGGTCTTAAACGAAACCTTTCAGGGAATTACCGCCAGTGTCGGCAACCTCGGCGCAACAGCTTCCAAAGAACGGGTGCAGACGATTTTTTCTTCCGTCTTTTTACTCAACCACTGGATGTTTTCTTTTGCCGCCATCTGCCTGTTTGAGCTGCTCAATCCCTTTATTGTGCTGAGTTTCGGTGAAAAATATTTGTTTACAACCGATATCGTATGGATTCTGTGCATTAATTTTTATATCCGGGGGCTTACCCGTTCCTGCCTGATTTTTAGAAATTCTTTGGGATTGTTCTGGTATGACCGGTATAAATCCATTGCCGAAGCACTGATTAATCTGATTGTTTCCATTATACTGGCACAACGCTTTGGTACATTCGGCGTTTTTATGGGAACTTTTATCAGCACCGTTACCACAACACTCTGGATTGAACCGTTTGTTTTATATAAGTATCACTTCCAGACACCGGTATTTCCGTATTACCGCAGACTTTTGCTCTACTGTATCGAATGTGGCGCTGTATGGCTCGCAGCTCATTTTTTATGCGAAAAATGCACAGTTGCATTTCATATTACCGGCATCATTCCCGATATGACACTGCGTCTGATCTGCTGTACGTTAGTAGTAAATTTTGTCTTTATCATACTTTATAAAAACAATGATGCTATGCAGCTGTTACTTCATAAATGGAGAGGATTACGAAAATGAGAAACGAAGATTTTATATTGCTTCATTTTTTAAAATTTGCGCTTTCAGCCAGCCCGGCTGCGGACTTTGACAAAGAATCCACTGACCGGAAACAGCTCTGTTTCATATCGGATTTCTTTAAAAAATACTCTGATGATATGAACTGGACAGAACTGATTCATACCGCAGACAGACACAGTGTCTTATCCCTGCTGTATGATACGCTTACCGCCGTCAATGTCTGCGCAGCGCAGTGTGAAACGCAAAATTCCACGCCGATACAGAATCAAACCGGCAGTTTTATACCGGCACAGACTTTGCAGATACCGCAAATCCCGCAAGACCTAATGCAACAGGTACAGATAAAAAGCACGCAGATTGTCCTGCAAAATTACCGACTGTTATATTACAGCAGTTTTTTAATTACCCTTTTGGAAGAAGCCGGCATTTCTGTCCTGCTTTTAAAAGGCTGGCAGACTGCACAGCTTTATCCTGTCCCGGAAGCGCGCAAGTCGGGAGATATCGATTTGCTGATTCCAGATCCTGCACAGTTTGAACAGGCTGTCTGCGTTTTGGAAAACCACGGATTTCAAAAAGAATCCACACAGCTGACACATCACCATACTGTATTTACGGCTTCGGAACATTTTCATATTGAACTGCATGCCATGCTTTCCGAACCATTTGAACAAAATGAACTAAATACAGACATTGCGGCGCTTTTACCTGAATATAATAGTCACAGGATTCACAAAACCATACTGGGATATCCCATCTGTGCCGCCACTGACCCCTACGATGCGTACTATCTGCTTTTGCATATGTTACAGCACTTTGTGCGTGCGGGTTTTGGTGTAAAGCTGTTATGTGACTGGACAGTCTTTTGGAAACGCGGCCTCTCACAGGACACAAAAGAGGTCTTTTTACAGCTTCTAAAAAAAACACGGCTTGAAAATTTTGCGAAAGCGGTTACGGCGCTGTGTGTACTGTATCTGGGACTGCCTTACACGCAGATTTCATTTTTATTTGGAAATGTTTCTGAAAAGGAGGCTCTTTCCCACAACCGCAAGCACTATGCATCCTTAATGGATGAAATACTGGAAGCGGAAGAATTCGGACATTCCAGCACTAACCGTATGGTATTTTTAAAAAACAGCAGTCTGACAGGGTTTCTTTGTGAATCCCACCATCAGATGAAACTGGGAAACAGCCATTCCGACTGTATCCTTTTATGGCCATATCTGTGGTGCACAACACTTATCCGTTTTTTGAGAAACAACCGCAGAATCCGCAAGACAAGTACCTTGTCCATTTTTAAAAAGGCTTCCCAGCGCAGCCGTCTTTTGCGGGATTTAAAACTTTTTGAAAAATAGGTCAAAAGTATTGACTGACTAAATAAAAAGGATTATTCTAATACAGAAATGTAATGAATTGGAGGTTTATCAGTTATGGCAAACTATGAAAAACCTGTCATTATCGACACAGAGGAGCATTATGAAGGGGTATATGCTGCCAGCGGTGACAATACAGACAGCGGGGTTTCCGCACCGAAATGCGACAGCAAATACATGAATGGTGTATGGCATGCACCGGACTATAATAATACAACTTCTTATATCCAGCGTTTCGGCTGTAACGGATGTCCGGCTTTCCGTTACAACGGCTGCGGACTCCAGCTTGAAAAATACTGGGGAAGCTACGATGTTGATAACGGCAACCGCTATCCGAACTGGGAGCGTATCGGACACCAGCCTTATGATGCGATTGACTGGGGCGATGTCGGTATGTGCTAATACATAAGAATCCGTAACAGGCGGCATACAAAAAATCATCAGGGATTTTTAAAAGTCCCTGATGATTTTTTGTATTTCTTCCGGCAAAAGCTGCCTGCAGCGTGTATCCTGTATGGCATATACATTTTTACATAATTTCAATGCTGTCGGGCGGTGTGTCGTAACAATGCACGTTCTCGGCAGTGAATCTTCCATAATATTTTTTAAAACCTGTTTTTCCGTTTCAATGTCGAGTGCCGAAGTGGCTTCATCGAGGAGCAGTACCGGTGCATTTTTAAGCAGTGCCCTTGCAATGGAAAGGCGCTGTGCCTGCCCTTCTGAAAAATTGTTCCCGCGTTCCCCGATTTTTTCATAAATGGTATCCGGCAGCTGTCCGATAAATTCCCATGCACACGCTTTTTTTAAACAGTCTATGATTTCTTTATCTGTGGCATCCGGTTTGACACTTCGCATATTGTCGGCAATCGTTCCCGAAAACATCGCATTTCCCTGCGGTACATATGCATAAAGCTGTCTGGTGGCAGGAGAGAGCGGCAGTGCCTGTGAATCCTTCTGGAGCTGGCTGTTTCCGTCCTGACCGGCATCACCTGCATATAGCTTCATCGTTCCCTGCTGTGGTTCAAGTAAAGACAGTAAAAGACGGAGCATTGTCGTTTTTCCGCCGCCGGAAGCCCCGACCAGCCCCGTAAGCTGTCCCGGCTCTGCCCAAAAATCCACGTCTGTTAATACCTGTTTTCCGGTATGATATGCATACGATACATTTTCCATGCAGATTCCGATTCCCGACTGCTTATTTTTCTTATAAAATACTTCTGCCTGCTTTCTATCCGAAAAATCTTCATGCGGCATATCCAGAATATCCATCAGCCTGCCTGCCGAAGTCGTTATCGAAACAGCTGTCGGAACCATGCCGATTAAGGCATTCAACGTACTTGTAAGACTGCCCGACAGCGATAAAAAAAGCGTCATTGTACCGTATGTAATTGCCCCGGTAAACACCCGGTAAATGCCGAGCGCGTAACAGCTGTATGAAACCACAATCCCCACAAAAGACATCATAATCGATGTAAATGCACTGAGCTTCTGAAATTTCTTTTTCATCAAAAAATAGTCTTTTTGCAGTTCCTGTAACTTGCAGACGTAGAGTGGAATTAAATCAAATGCCTTAATTGCCTGAATATTTGAAAAGGTTTCCTGATGAAATCCCGACATTTTCGCATTCATTGCCGCACTCTGTTTATTATTAGCCTGCATTTTGGAAAGAAGCGTTTTTGACATCACAATACTCACCGGGATTCCAATCAGCGCCAGCAGGGCAAAGGTAACATCATAGTAAAATACCACTGCAAAAGACGTTATAAATTTTGCGGTATAAATAATCAGATTCGGTATCCAATTTAACACACCCGATGAAATCACAGATACATCACTGCTCCAGCGGGTCAGTAAATCTCCCGTATGATATGCCATCAGCGGTTCTAAACGTGTTGTCAGCATTTTGTGGAAAATGTCTGCCTTCATTTCCTGATCGACTTTTAACGAAATCATATTGGACAGATAATTTAACAACTGTGTCACACAGATATTTCCGGCTGAAAATGCGATATACCACACAAAAGTCATAACAAGCCGCGAAGCCTGATGTCCGGTAATCAAATCAACCAAATCTTTGGAGAGCAGACTGCTTACCAGTCCGATTACCGTACCGAGAAGACCCGTTCCCGTGTAAAACACGATTTCTTTCCAGTACATTCTCACATACGAATAAATCCATACCGTCTGAATCCAAAGCTGCTTAAACCGCCCGCTTTTTAGCCGCTCACAAATCCATTTTATTTTTTTCTTCATTTTTCCTTCCTTAATAATATATGCTAGTCCTTTTTTTCTGCCAACCAACCGCCTTTACGCACCGTCATTATATTGTTAAATATTTATCAATATATTCTTTCATCACAGCCGCCGCAGACGGTTCCTGCGTACAGTAAAGCTGCCGGATTGGAATACGGTCCGAAAGTTTTTCTGCAAATAAAAGGCTGTCATCAACCTGTTTTTCTGTCCATGCCGGTGAAATCATACGCTGTGCGGTGTAAAGCTGTCTTTCGTCCTGAGGCAGTTTACAGACCCGGTTCTCCGTTCCTCGTTTTAAAAGAATAATGCCGCCAAGCGGGTATTTTTTCGTTGTATAGACACCGGAAGTCCCGCACCATGGAATCCCATAGACAAAGACTTCGTCCTTTTCCATACCGAGCAGATTCAGATCGCCATTTAATACCGGTACAGCATAAAGCTTTTCCCACAATTTAACATGGGTCGTTTTTCCCGTACCTGATGATGCCGAATACAGCCACGCCTTTTCTTGATAATAGTTGGAAGCTGAGTGCAGTGCATATTTACCGTGCAGTGCCGCAAGATAAAAAAATGCCGCGCGGAAACCATAAAACAGTTCATCAACTGCTTCCTGCTGCGTCGAGCCGTCATAATAAAATACCGCTTCTTTACCGTCAAAGTAGAGTGTACACAACGCCAGATGATGATTGGACGGAAAACGCAGCATATAATCTCCACTGCACCGGTAAACATCTAACTGACTGCCAAACAATAGCAGTTCTCCTGCAATTTCCGGTACTTCTGACAGCGGTCTGACACGCCAGTTCTGAGAAATCTGGATTTGCTCACCCATATGAATATGAGCTGACGGATTTTCTTTTCCGTCCTCTAAAAAAGGTTCAAAAAACGCATGAAGCCATTCCTTTCTGCCTTTATAATGCACCTGAATGCCTGCGATATTGTAACGGCAGTAATACGCATTTCCCTTTGCCTGAAACGGAGCAAACGGAAATGCCTGCATTTCCTTAGCGGAAGCCTGTATCATGCCAAACTGAAACAGCGTCAGCACATATGTACTTAAATCACTGCTTATGGAAGCTGCTGTGACTGTGGAAGCTTCTTCGCCTATAGATGCGGGTTTCACGGTTTTGGTGTTCTCTGTCATTTCAATACTTTTCACATATTCCGTATAGGCAGATAACAGTTCTTCCCATGATAAATCCTTTTGTAACAAGTCCCAGATGACACAGCCGGTCTGATTGATTTTTAAACAACGGCGCCTGTCTGCAATCCGCTGTCCTGTCGGTATAATATAAAATGTATCCGCAAGCTGTCTTATCACATACCCCGCCCTTGTTTTCATCTGCACATCCGCCTTTCTTCATTTCTATATTACTTTTTTCATGTGCTTTCTTAAACGCTTTTTTATCATATCATTATTGCATTTCCTTGACAATAGCAGGCTTTACGACTTATAATTTAATTAAGTATAAGATTCATTTATGGAGGTAATTTATTATGTCTGCATATGAAAAACCAATGATTCATGTTGTTCCTGAACAGGCAGAAGGTATTTTTATGGCAAGCGGTGATAAAACTGTCTGTCGCTTTGGCAGAACGGAAGCAAATCCCGGCGCTGATACCTGTCAGGCCTGTTCTAAATCCGGCGGTACGGCTTCTAAGCTTGCCGAAAGCACATTCCGTTCTGATTATAACGGATGTCCTGACAATATGCCGGAAAAGCAGTAGGACAAGTGATGCAGACAACTACTTCGGAATCTTTACCTCGTACAATTCCTGAATTGCTGGAAAACCATACCATTCAGGTTCAGCCGCAGGGCTACAGTATGTATCCGCTTTTTGTGCCCGGCAGGGATTCTGCCGTCATTGAAAAAGCGGACTGTGACCGGCTAAAAAAAGGTGATGTCATTTTATACCGCAGGGAGAACGGTATACTGGTTTTACACCGGATCTGCCGTATTACAAAGGACGGCTTTTATACGGTGGGAGATAATCAGACCGCAGTGGAAGGACCTCTGACCGCTTCGCAGATTAGCGGAAAACTGATACATATTATCCGCAACGGACATTCTTTTTCCGTAAATCACCCGGCTTACCGGATTCTTTCCGGATTCTGGCTGTTTCTGCGCCCGGTTCGCCGTCCCATTTGTCTGCTGACTGCAAAGTTGAAAATTATTGTAAATATATTTTTGATAAGGTACTAGAAAAAAGTTAGGCCTTTTCAAGTTTTTTATTTCTGTTATAATACTAAACATAACAAGCACACAGTTATTTATTTAACTAAAAGCTTATTACAATTCCCCCTAAAGAAATCGCTTCGGCGGTTTCTTTTTTTTGCATTTTTTAAAATTATTTCTTTTTACAGTATTTGAAGCTTTTTGTCAGGAACCGGTATAAGATATACGGTTTAGAAACGACTTTTTATCTTTATGAGCTTTCTGGTTTTACTGCCTGATTGCTTTCTGTGACATTGTTGGAGATTTTTTGATTTTGTGCTATACTGTGTATCAGATGATTTTACAAAGCGGCTGTTTTCCGATAACTTCCGGTATTCCTGATGACAGAATATAATTCACGAAAGGAAAATAGCCATGATGGCAGATGAGAAATCGCCTATGCGAATTTCTCATCGCCTCTTCACAACAAGTTGATCAGAAATGGAGATTAACACTTTTTGTAACATTTTTTGCGGGCATGGGTGCGGGACTTGGAACCGGCTTTGCCGGAATGAGCGCAGCCGCCGTAATCAGCCCAATGCTGATTACATTTTTAGGCATGGACCCTTATATGGCGGTCGGCATTGCATTGTCCTCTGATGTCCTCGCAAGTGCAGTTTCTGCATTTACCTACGGAAAAAATAAAAATCTGGATATCCGCAATGGTCTGATTATGATGGTGAGTGTACTCACCTTTACCATTGTCGGCAGCTACATTGCAAGCCTTGTTCCATCGGCAACGATGGGTAATTTTTCAGTCTTTATGACATTCCTTTTGGGTGTTAAATTTATTGTAAAACCTGTTATGACGACCAAAGAAGCCATGCAGGGCATTTCTGCCGGAAAAAGAGCCGTTCAGTCTGTCGTCTGCGGCGTTATTATCGGTTTTATCTGTGGATTTATCGGTGCAGGCGGTGGTATGATGATGCTTCTGATTTTAACAAGTGTGTTAGGGTATGAGTTAAAAACTGCGGTCGGCACAAGCGTTTTTATTATGACTTTTACTGCGCTGACCGGTGCTTTATCCCACTTTACCATCGGTGGTGCGCCGGACTGGACTGTTTTTGCACTTTGCATTGTCTTTACTTTAATCTGGGCACGCATTGCCGCATTGTTTGCCAATAAAGCAGCACCAAAGACCTTAAACCGTGCAACCGGCATTGTGCTTGTTGTACTTGGGGTTGTGATTTTTGGATTTTCGGTATTGTGAAATCTGACTGATACTTGTTTAACAGCTCAAGATAGATATAAAGCATATTTAGATTATTTTGAAATTAAGTACTGTTAAAAAGGGGCTGTCGCACTAAGTAATGAGTGCGCAGCTCCTTTTAATCATATTACATCTCCATAGGAATTCCTACATATTCATTCCATATTTCTTCTGCTGTATCTTCAATTGAATAATGCATTATAAAATCAGGAGAAGTTTTTAACATTTTATTTATAGTTGATTTAGCAATGATATGCTGTGCTTCAAGTTGAGATACATTATGGTCTTCAACTAACTGTTCCATTAAATAAAACTTATATTTTTCTATAGATAGATTATTCATTTACAACATCTCCCTTCTTTTCCTTTATTATATCACAACCTGTCAACTGTATATAATTTAAACTTTTATATGTATGAAAAGATATTTGTTTTGTAATATAACTATACAACATACTATCTATATCATTAGTCTTAACTCTTTCTTTTAAAGTATTCAAGTTTTTGGCTAATAAAACAATTTCATTATCTGCAATAGAACCCTGTACTATATCATATTGATGTTTGACATTATGAAAATGAGAACCAACTGAATCCATATAATCAAAGCCATTTCTATTATTAATGATAAATTGTGCCCATTTTATATCTGTTTCAGAAAAAGTTAATACATTACAATTCTTTTTTGCCTTTTCTAAATCAAAATTATATGTTAATATACAAGGTTTTACATTTAATTCACTATCATAAGCATTAGTCTTATTTGCCTTATTTATAGCTGTACTCATGGCAAAATTAAATGATGGCGTAGTATAAAATCCTTGCCCAAAATCAACCTTTGGTTTCCCACGTTCTAGTTTTATGCCATTTTTAATGATATTTTCAGCCCCTGTAGATATCGTACCATGATATAACTTCATATAGTTCCCCAATCATTAGTATTTAATAATAATATTATATAACAATGTTCGACATAATACTACTAAAACATATATTCTAAATATGTAACCCTTTTTTATAGAGTGGTTGAATTGTTGTGATATAATAGTAGAATAAATTCACATTAGAACTAATGTTCAATCTTTGTCTTTTGTAATTCTTTCAGATTCTGGTTTAAATCCTTAAATGTGTCAATAAAATCCTTATTAGTTTCATTTCCGGCAATAATATGTCTGATAAAATTCTCTTTATTATTTCCATATATTTCAGCCAATACTTCTGGATAACCTGTCTTGAGAGATGAGAAAAATTCTTCATCAACCTGCACTTTTTCTAATACAGCGTTAACGTATTGAGTTTTATCATCATTATATACATTCTCTAATTGCGCAAACAGTTCTTGCTCATTAATAATACCAGCTATATATTCTGATAAAGCTTCTTTTGCTTCTGGATACTGCTTAATAATACTCTTCATAGAAGATACGCCAATTTTACCTACTTCAGACATTTCTTTTTGGACTGTCTTTAAAAGGTCGGCTTCGGATTGTAAGTCGGCAAGAGTGGCTTTAGAACTTCCTTTGTCGTCTGATTCAGTGAGTTGTGATATGAGATCGAGAAAAGTGTCGTTCTTTGATATAGATGTTTCTAAATATTTCTTCTTTGCTTCAGTGGCATCATCACAAGCTTTTTGAATTTCTAACCACTTATCAACTTCTTCCTTAGTTTTAACATTTTCACCAAACCAAGATTCCCAATCAGCATCTGTACCATATTTTTCTTGAGCAGAACTAATTGTATCGTTATAGTATTTGTCAAAAACTTCTTTGTCATCTGGAGTTTCTGTGCTATTATATTCATCAAACTTCTTATATAAATCTAGAAGTCTATTTACAAGTTCTTCCTTGCCTTTAATAATTTTACCGTTAGAATCATATAATGCATCATCTTCGTCCATCAAAGCTTCGATATAAGCAGAAGCAGAGTCTTCAACTGATTCAATATAGGCTTTTTTGCTTTCTATATCTTTTTCATTGTTCTTCCATTCTTTATCATCTTGAAATTGAGAATCATTATTATTATATTTTTTCTCAATTTCTCTGCGTTTTTCATAAAGAGCTTCAAGTTCTTGATTATTTTGCTTTGCTTGTTCTATATCCCAATTAGCCGCATCAATTCTATCGCCTTTATCATAGACATAAGGATTATCCTGTAATGTCATATCCGGGTCGTTAATTGCGTAATGTCCGTTATAACTTTCTAACTTTTTCGTAATTGCATCTTGTGCTTTATCAGCAGCATCCTGACCCTTTCTTTGAGCAATAGTTTCCTTTAATTTATCTAATTCTTCTTGTTCGACAATTGTAAGAACATCTTTGTTCTGTAATTCCTCAATTCTATCTTTTGTAGTTTTAAGCTCATCATTTAAGTTTTTGATTTCAGTGGTAACATCATCATATTCTTGTTTAGATTCTTTCGCTTTTTTCTGCAAATTTTTAAGAGTATTACCGAATTGAGCATATAATGCAATAGCTGTGCCAACCACAGCAATAGTTGTCATTATTGGATGGTTTATTAATGCAACACCCAATCCTTTAAATGCATTACCTAATCCAATAGTAGAAGCTGTTGCTTTCTTTTCAGCCGCCGCTACAGCATTAACCGATGCAGCATTAGCTAAGTCAGCAGCGGTAGTTTCAAGGATTTCACCTTTAAGACCTTTTGAGGAAAGGATTAATTTAATTTGGTTCTCATTCAATTTAGATTGAGCAAGAGCCATTTTAGTAGCATCAATGGAATATTCTGAAAAAGCATCTATCAATAATTTATTGGACATTGCCTTTTGTGGCATTCCAACGTTTCCAATTTGTGATATTTTTTGGAGAGATTCCTCAAGTTTAGATAATGCGGATGTAGACTCGCCTAAAGTCTTTAATTGCATAATATCTATATTTTTGCTATAATAAAACAAAAAAGAGGAGAGTTAGTTATGAACTTAGAAGATGCACGACACTATTTTAATTATGAAATAAATGATAACGAAGCAACAAAAATTTTTGTATTAATAGCCCAAAATCAAAATCTAAAAGGAATGTCATATGTTCAAGAAATAACAAATTGCTCTGATGAGGACGCTCAAACACTATGGAGTGAACTTAAAAATCAATATGGTACAAAAGAAACTAATCCAGCAATTCCCGACCTAACTCCACAGCAAATCGCTGCCGCCAATGCACAAGCCCAAGAGTGGTTGAATAAGGTTCACTGTCCATATTGCAATTCAACAAACTGCAAGAAAATATCAGGTGTATCAAAAGCAACATCAGTAGCAATGTTTGGCATCTTTTCGCAAAAGGTCAAGAAACAGTGGCATTGTAATAATTGTAGGAGTGATTTTTAGATAAGATTTAGATGGTAGGAGCGTAGTGAAAATATTAAAAGAATAGAGAACTTAAAAATTAAAGTGAGAGAGGCTTAAATGCAACCTCTCTCATAATGTCTCCGCTATATATTTTTAATTTAAAATCTAATGTTTTCAACAATTTTAGTGTATTATTAAAAAATGGATATTTTTTAATAAACATTCTATCTCGTATATCTTCTAAAGTCATTAAATAATAATCATTTGAAAAGTATATCTCCATCTTTTTCTATTTTTCGAATTGTTTCAAAATTCAAATTATTATCTATTGTATTATCAAATTTTGAGCCATCGTCAACTACCTCCTGCATAATATTTTTCCATTGTCTAATTGTTAGTTGTTCTTTATTTTTAAAATATTGTTTTTGTGCCAAAGTTTCAAAATTGTCTTTGTGTTTTTCTAATCCTGCAATCGCTGCTTTATACGGGAAATCTTTTGCTTTATGTACGGTCATTACACCATCTGGAAGACCTATCGTTGATCCAAGACTAATGGTAATTATTTCAAATTCACTTCCGTTAAATCCACATATAATATCTCCAATATCATATTGTTTCTTATTAGTCATGTGTTCTTTATACATTTCATTGTATCTATTTAAAATAATATTTACAAAATCATCATATGAAATATCAAACATATTATCTGAATTTAGAAAACCGTTTGCCATATCATAGTAGCAATACCCGTGAAATAATTCAGAACTATCAAATGGATCGCCAGTAACGCCAAACATAATATTTTTGTTTAATTTAATAATTTTATTAAACCCACCAAAGTGTTCATTTGTTTTAATATTTGTCATTCTACTATCACCAGATATTACACATATACTATCGGTTATAACTGCTTGAATTATACTCATAGTAACCTCCCGATCATCAGTATTTAATATTGCTATTATATACCAATAATCGACATATTTCTATAAGAACATATGTTTATAAAATCTAACGAAACATACATTCAATCAAATTTAATATCACAACCATAAAACAATATTATACTCTCCTAAATCTATAATACAGTATTTTCTTCATTATAATATAATTCGATATGCATTACATCAGATAATCTTAACATAATTGTAGTTGGATATGATATGTCCGCAGAATTTCTAATATCTTCTCCTGACTCAATAATATAATCTGCTAAAATAATCCATACCTTTTTCTTGGTGAAAAAGCAGTTTACCAGTATAAACCCAATCATTACATACAATCCTAAGAGTTGTACCATTTTTATAATCTATCACATCTGAAAATATATCTTCATGTGTAGACTTGTGATTAATCATTCTAAAATATTTATTAAACTTAGAGCCTTCTGTACATTTTATACATATAATTGACAATATTAAAGCAGCTGTACATAATATAATAGCTCTTATATTCCAGTTTTGCGATTTAACA
>OGLN01000540.1_pt1 | contig 30591 bp, 28 predicted proteins | sample 1572641 | NCBI WGS metagenome assembly OGLN01 (sample SAMEA2581903, study PRJEB24529) | metagenome | biome: Human gut stool | place: China | collected 2011
GAGACTGCCAATCTAAGCCTTTCTTTTGGACGGTCACACCGCCCGTTTTCTTTCTCGGGAAAGAAAATGAGGGGTGTGGTGCTGCGGCGTGCATGCCGCATACCCTCCGCACCTGTGCGGAAAAGCAGATGCAATTTGGTAACAAATTGTAACTTCTTCCTCCCTCGCCTTTACAAGGCGAACGATTTTCGCTATAATATCTCCGTATTACAAAAAACCAAGCAGCCTTCGCTGCGTTTTGCCAATGGGAGGCATGATGAAAGCAATAAAGAGGATCACAGCTCTGGCGCTCTGTGCGCTGATGCTGTTGGGCCTTCTCTCCGGCTGCGGGGAGAAGAAGCAAGGGGACGAGAAATTCGTCCTGAACGTGAGCGTCTGCAGCGTGATCGACTCACTCGACCCCGCGATGAACACCGACACGGACGCTGACAGCGTTTTCTACGCGCTCTATGAGAACCTGATGCGCGAGAGCGACGACGGCAGCGGCGAGGTGACGCTGACGAACGGCATGGCCAAGGAGTACACCGAAGAGACAAACTACGACGGCAGCGTGACCTACCGCTTCACGCTGCGCTCCACTGCGCGCTGGTCGGACGGGGAAAAGGTGACGGCGGATGACTTCGTCTATGCCTGGCAGAGACTTGCCGACCCCGCGACGGATTCGCCGAACCACGCGCTGATGAGCGTGGTGGCGGGCTATGACGACGTGTGCGAGACGGGCGACAAGACGAAGCTCCAGGTCTCGGCCAAGGACGAGTCCACGTTTGTCGTCACGCTGAGCGCGCCGTGCGCCTATTTTATCGAGGGCATCTGCACGGCGGTCGCCACGATGCCGCTGCGCCGCGATCTGACAGAGAACGGCGGAGGTTTTGACACGCCGGACCTTGTGAGCAACGGCGCGTACCATGTGAGCGCGTGGACGAAGAGCAGTGAGCTGACGGCGGCGCGCAACGACGAGTATTATGAAGCACGTCTCGTCGGTCCCGACGAGCTGCACTTCATCTTCACAGCGGGCGCGGACGAGGCGTGGCAGCTTTACGAGGCGGGCGACATCGACTACATCGCCCACCTGCCCGACAGCGTGATCGCCGAGCTCTCGCAGGACGAGAGCTGGAAGCCGACGGCGGTGTACGCGACGGCGAGCGTCCTTTACAACAACGAGAGCGACACGTTCTCGAACGAGCACATCCGCAAGGCCTTTGACCTTGCCATCGACCGCGCGGCCGCCACGGCGGCGGGCGGCACGGAGAACAGCCCCGCGACGGGCCTTGTCCCCTACGGCATTCCAGATTCCGGCGAGACGGAGGACGATTTCCGCACGACGGGCGGCGAGCTCTGCGCCATCGATGAAGAGGGCATGAGCGCGCGGGCAACGCAAGCGCAGGAGGAGCTGACCTACGCGGGCTATTACAGCACGAGCATGTTCCCACCGGTCGAGCTTCTGTACGTGACCGGCACGGAGAATGACGCCGTGGCGAGCGCGCTGCAAAACATGTGGAGCACGACGCTCGGCGTGAACGTGATGCTGCGCGGCGTGACGCAGTCAGAGTACAACGCGCGCATGGAAGCGGGGAACTACGAGCTCGCGCTGCAAAAGGTCACCGCGCTCTACGACGACGCGATGGGCTTCCTCGACCGCTGGTGCAGCGAGGATGAGCAGAACCTGATCAGCTATGAGAACGGCACCTACGACGTGCTGATGGGCGTCGCCAGAGCGTCGGAAGATCCTGTGGCGCGCACAGCGTTCCTGCACGATGCGGAGACGATGCTGCTCGGTGAGACGGCGCTCTCGCCCGTGTATTTTGACGGCACGGCGCACATGCTGCGCGACACGCTGCGCGGCGTCTACACCGACGGCTTTGGCAACAGCTACTTCGCCGGTGTGCGCGCGAACACAGACTGAACTGTGTGAAATGAAACAAAATGGCAGCTTTTGCCCAAAAAAGCTGCCATTTTTTCTTACTCTGACAGGAAACTTGCAAAATAGTGCTTGCTTTTTGCGAACAAACAGACTACAATATGAGCCTTGGGCGGCTCTGTTCGCCCGTACTTTTTCTGTTGTGAAGGTGTAACCATGACTGCGATTTTGAATCTGGCCGTTGCGCTGCTCGCAGGGCTTTTGATGACCCGTATTTTTAGCCGCTGGCATCTGCCTGATGTCACGGCGTTTCTTGTGACGGGCGTTTTGATCGGGCCGTTCGTGCTGGGCCGGCTCGGCATTCCGGGCATCGGCTTTGCAAGCTACGACCAGGTCGAGGCGCTGAGCATGATCTCCGATGTGGCGATGGGCTTTATCGCCTTTTCCATCGGCAATGAATTCCGCCTGAGCCAGCTCAAAAAGACTGGCAGGCAGGCGATGATTATCGGCGTCTTGCAGGCGCTGGCTGCGCTGGCCTTTGTCGACGTTGCGCTCGTGATCTTCCACTTCCTGCGCCCCGATGTGCTGTCCGTCCCTGCGGCCATCACACTCGGCGCGATCGCCACGGCCACCGCACCTGCGACGACGCTGATGGTCGTGCGCCAGTACAAGGCCAAGGGCGAGCTGACGGATCTGCTGCTGCCGATCGTCGCGCTCGACGACGCGGTGGGTCTCATCGCATTTGCCGTATCCTTCGGTATTGCCCGCGCGATGGACAGCGCACAGTTCAGCCTCGCAAGCATTTTGCTCTCTCCACTCATTGAGATCGTCGGCTCGCTGCTGCTCGGCGCGCTTGCGGGTTTCGTGCTCACGAAGCTTGAGACGATGTTCCGCTCGAACTCGAACCGCCTGTCGCTGAGCATCGCGTTCATCTTTCTGATGGTCGGCCTGTCCGCAGTGGACTTCACCGTCGTGGGCGTGGACTGCGGCTTTTCGCCGCTGCTCGTGTGCATGATGCTCGGCACGGTGTTCTGCAACATCTGCCCGCTGTCGGACGATTTGATGAACCGCGCGGACAAGTGGAGCACGCCGATGTTGGCGGTGTTCTTTGTCGTGAGCGGCGCAAACCTGCGCTTGAGCGTCTTTTCTCAGGGTGTGCTCGTGCTCATCGGCGTTGTGTACATCATCGCGCGCTCGGCCGGTAAGTATTGCGGCGCGCGCTGGTCGGCCAAGGCGGTGGGCTGTGACCACACGGTGCAGAAGTACCTTGGCATCATGCTGCTGCCGCAGGAAGGTGTGGCGCTCGGTATGTGCGTGAGCGCACAGGTGCTCGGCGCGGATGGCGAGCTGATCCGCAACATCATCCTCTTCTCCGTGCTGATCTACGAGCTGGTCGGCCCGCTGGCGACGAAGGAATCTCTCAAGGCCGCCGGCGCGATCACCGAAAAGCCCAGGGAAGTCCTCGAGCGCCGTGAGCGCAAGCTCGCCGAGGCCGAGCCCAAGGAATTCCTCGAGCGCCGCAAGGAGCGCGCAAACAAAAAGTAAATCCGCTGAAAGGAGATGGCCTTGGTCATCTCCTTTTTTTGCCCCGGGCGGGAACTTTTTGTGAATTTGCGCGTCTAAAGAGGAAAGGCACTTGACATAACTTGTGAAAATTATGTACAATAAAGGCGAACAAACCGATAAGGGGGAATCATTATGGAAGGACGTCGGGTCAGCCGCCGCAAACCGCGGCGCAATCCGCTTTATGTGCTTTTTATGGGACTGCTGGCGCTTTCGCTGGTGCTCCTGATCACGGTGGTCGTGCTGGGCTTCAAGCTCAAGAGCGCGCGCAGCGATCTTGCTGCGGCGCAGACGAAAATCGAGCAGCTGCGCGGCGGCCAGCAGACCGGCGAGGACGGCCAGACTGTGACCGGCGAAGATGGCTCGATCACCGGAGAGAACGATGTGAGCGACCCCGCGCAGGGCGATAATATGAGCGGCGATAATCAGACGGGCGGCGACACGATCGACTGGCTCGACCTCACAGGCCATGACGAGGTCTCCGTCAAGCCGAACTCTGTGTACGACAAGTATTACATCTACTACACAACCGGCGGCGTGAATCTGCGCAGCGGCCCGGGCACGAGCTATGACAAGGTCACGACCGTGTCGCTCGGCAGCGAGGTACAGGCTGCGGCCAAGCAGGATGGGTGGACGTTCGTCAGCGTGGACGGTAAGTTTGGCTGGATCAACTCGGACTTCCTCTCCACCACGCGCCCCGCATCGTAACAATATCAAGCAAAAAAGGAGCAAGCCGAAAGCTTGCTCCTTTTTGCTGTTCAGTTGCCGCCGCAGCCGCCTTTATCCTTCAGGGAGCACGCTCCTTTGAAGCCGCAGGCGTTGCAGTGGTTGTTCGGGTCGGACACGACGCTGCCGCTCAGAAAGCGCAGCGCGGCGTCGTCTGCCTTGCCGGAATAGCCGGGGAAGAGCATGATGCCTGCCATGCCGACAGCGGTGCGCTCGGTGTCGTCGATCGTGCCGCAGAGCAGCGCGTCGATGCCGTAACGCTCCAAAAGGCCGACGGCAGCGTCGGTGCTGCTTTCTTCCATCGGCTCGAGGAACTCGCGCACGATCTTTCCGTGGTCGTCCTCATAAAAATGGAAGGCTTCGGCATTGGCGAGCGGGGAGAAAACCTCCCCACTCACAACAGGGATTGCAATACGCATTGCTTTCCTCCTTTTACACCTCAACGCCCTTGCCGTCGTTCCACTTCCACGCGCGGACCTCGGGCAGATCCACGCCGTTGTCCTTGATATACTGGCGGTGCTCAACGAGCTTGTCGTTCATCTTCTGGATGAGGTAAGCACCGCGGTTGCCGAGCTGCGGCAGGCGCTGCACCGTGTCGATGACGAGATCGAAGCGGTCGATATCGTTGAGCACGCGCATGTCGAACGGGGTCGTGATCGTGCCTTCCTCCTTATAGCCGCGCACGTGCAGGTTGCGGTTGTGGCGGCGGTAGGTCAGCTCGTGGATCAGCGTGGGATAGCCGTGGTAGGCAAAGATGATGGGCTTGTCCTTGGTAAAGAGCGTGTCGTACTCTGCGTCGGTCAGGCCGTGGGGATGCTCGGTGTGCGGCTGGAGCTTCATCAGGTCGACGACGTTCACGACGCGGATCTTGAGCTCCGGCAGCTCGCGGCGCAGGATCGTCACAGCGGCGAGAGTCTCAAGCGTCGGCGTGTCGCCGCAGCAGGCCATGACGACGTCGGGCTCCTGGCCCTGATCGTTCGAGGCCCACTCCCAGATGCCGATGCCCTGCGTGCAGTGCTTGACGGCCTGCTCCATCGTCAGCCATTGCTGGCGCGGGTGTTTGCTCGCGACGATGACGTTCACATAGTTACGGCTCTTGATGCAGTGGTCAAAGCAGGAGAGCAGGCAGTTGGCATCGGGCGGCAGATACATGCGCACGACGTCGGCCTTCTTGTTGGCGACGTGGTCGAGGAAGCCGGGGTCCTGATGCGTGAAGCCGTTGTGGTCCTGCTGCCAGACGTTGGAGGCAAGGATATAGTTGAGGGAGGCGATATCGTGGCGCCAGGGGAGCTCATTGCACATCTTGAGCCACTTGGCGTGCTGGGAAAACATCGAGTCGACAATGCGGATGAAGGCCTCGTAGCTGTCAAAGAAGCCGTGGCGGCCCGTCAGCAGGTAGCCCTCCAGGAAGCCCTCGCAGAAGTGCTCGGAGAGCATGGAGTCCATAACCCGGCCGTCGGGGTCCAGGTGGTCGTCGATGCCCGGGATCTGCTGGTCCAGGAAGCGGCGGCCGGTGACCTCAAACACCGCCTGCAAGCGGTTGGATGCCGTTTCGTCCGGGGCAAAGATCCGGAAGTTCCGGGCGTCCATGTTCAGCTTCATCACGTCCCGGACATAGGTGCCCAGAACGTACATATCCTGGGCCTCCACGCCGCCGGGAACCGTGACGTCCACGGCGTAATCCCGGAAATCGGGGGTCCGCAGGTCCCGCAGCAGCAGACCGCCGTTGGCGTGGGGGTTTGCACCCATGCGCCGATTGCCTGCAGGGGGGAAGGACGCTACCAGCTCCACGGGCGTACCGTCGGAGTTGAACAGCTCCTCCGGCTTATAGGAGCGCAGCCACTGCTCCAGCTGGGCCAGGTGCCGGTCAGTGTCGGCGCCCATGGAGATGGGTACCTGGTGCGCCCGCCAGCAGCCCTCCACCGGCAGGTCGTCCACCTCCTTGGGTCCGGTCCAGCCCTTGGGGGTGCGCAGCACCAGCATGGGCCAGCGGGGCCGCTTGGCCTGGCCGCTCTTGCGGGCCTCCCGCTGGATGCGCTTGATCTCGCGGATGGCCCAGTCCAGGGCCGCCGCCATCTGCTGGTGCATGAGCATGGGCTCGTCGCCCTCCACAAAGCGGGGCTCCCAGCCGCAGCCCCGGAAGAAGCTCTCCACCTCCTCGTGGCTCATGCGGGAGAAGATGGTGGGGTTGGCGATCTTGAAGCCGTTCAGGTGCAGAATGGGCAGCACCGCGCCATCGGTGATGGGATTCATGAACTTGTTGCCATGCCAGGAGGTGGCCAGGGGGCCGGTCTCGGCCTCGCCGTCGCCCACCACGCAGGCGGCGATCAGGTCGGGATTGTCCGCCACGGCGCCGAAGGCGTGGGCCAGGGAATAGCCCAGCTCACCGCCCTCATGGATGGAGCCGGGAGTCTCCGGGGCCACATGGCTGGGGATACCGCCGGGGAAGGAGAAACGCTTGAACAGCTTCTGCATGCCGTCCTTGTCCCGGGTGATGTTGGGATAGACCTCGGTATAGCTGCCGTCCAGCCAGTCCTGGGCCACCATGGCGTTGCCGCCGTGGCCGGGGCCGGAGAGATAGATCATGTCCAGGTCGCTGCGCTTGATGACCCGGTCCAGATGGGTATAGATGAAGTTCTGGCCCGGGCAGGTGCCCCAGTGGCCCACGATGGTCTGCTTGAGGTCGCTCTTGCGCAGCGGACGCTCCAGCAGCGGGTTGTCCAGCAGATACAGCTGGCATGCGGTCAGGTAATTGGCGGCGCGCCAGTAGGCGTCGATCTGATAGAGCTCCTGCTCGTTCAGCGGCGGCTTCCTGGACAGCCGCGCACCGGGCTTGAATTCGGGCATGATGATTCCTCCTTGTGCAATTGCCTGGGCTTGTGTGTGCCGCAAGCGGAATTAAGATTCGGACTAATTTGAAATTTGGACCGAAATCTTAGGTTAGCATTAGCATAACACATGGATTACAAAAATGGAAGCATAAATTTGTAAATATTTCTTGAAGAATCATATTTAAGTTTGGGGTTAATACACGAATGGCGGAGAATAAGAACGGATGGCTGCTCTTCGTTCCGCTGCGGGGAAATGGAGCTGTAGGTTTCTCCGGCTGCAAATTTCCTGTTGCCAACCGAGGGGAAATGTGATAGAATGATCCTATGACGACTCCTCCGCCGCCAGCTGCGGAGCCGGTCTCGCGCAATGGATACCCACGAATCATGTCAGGCGGGGAACCGAGCAGCATTAAGAGGGATCATCCATGTGCCGCGAGTCCACCGGCCCCGTGGCTGGTAGCGGAGGAGTTTGTTCTGTTCTGATTTTTCGGCCGAAGGGAGGGCTGGTTCATGTATCAGGCACTGTATCGGAAATGGCGGCCCAAAACCTTTTCCCAGGTGGTGGGCCAGGACCACATCACCGGCACCCTCCAGCGGCAGGTGGCCGAGGGCCGCACGGCCCACGCCTATCTGTTCACCGGCACCCGGGGCACCGGCAAAACCACCTGCGCCCGGATTCTGGCCAAGGCCGTCAACTGCCTGCACCCGGAGGACGGGGCCCCCTGCAACCAGTGCGAGGCCTGCCGGGGCATCGACAGCGGCTCCCTGCTGGACGTGACGGAGCTGGACGCCGCCAGCAACAGCCGGGTGGACGACATCCGGGAGCTGCTCAGCGAGTCGGTATACACCCCCACGGTGCTGAAAAAGCGGGTCTATATCATCGACGAGGTCCACATGCTGTCCACCCAGGCCTTCAACGCCCTGCTGAAAACCATCGAGGAGCCGCCCGAGCACCTGATGTTCATCCTGGCCACCACGGAGCTGCACAAGGTCCCGGCCACCATTCTCTCCCGGTGCCAGCGCTTCACCTTCAAGCGCATTCTGCCCCGGGATATGGAAAAGCACCTGCTGGGGATCGCCCAGGCGGAACAGATCGACCTGACTCCCGACGGGGCGGAGATCCTGGCCCGGATGGCCAACGGCGCCCTGCGGGACGCCCTGAGCCTGCTGGATCAGTGCCGGGTGGCCCAGGGCCAGCTGGACAGCCGGGCGGTGCTGGATATTCTGGGCCTGGCCGGCAGCGTCCAGACGGTGGAGCTGATGGACTGCATCCTGCGGCGGGACGCCGCCGGGGCCCTGACCCGGCTGGACGGGCTGTACCGGGGCGGCAAGGACGTGGCCGCCATGCTGGGGGAGCTGGGGGACCTGGCCCGGGACATGACCATTCTCAAGGCCGCCCCCGACGGGGCCGCCGCCCTGCTGACGGGCATATACGATACCAAGACCCTGAAGTCCCTTTCCGGCAGCCAGCCCATGCGGCGGTTTCTGTATCTGACGGAGACGCTGCAGTCCTGCTGCGCCGGGCTGGGGGACAGCTTCCAGCCCCGGACGGATGCGGAGCTGTGTCTGCTGCGGCTGTGTGACGAGAGTCTGTCCGGCGACCTGACGGCTTTGAGCCAGCGGATCGACCGTCTGGAAGATCAGGTTGCAAACGGAATACCGGTAAAAACTGTCCCGCAAACCACCGGGACGTCCCCCAAAACCGCCCCTTTGTCCCGGGACAGCGCCGGGACAAGCCGGGACGTGCCAAGCGATGACCGGCCCCCTATGCCGGAGGAGCCGCCCCTGCCGGAGGAACCCGGCGGACGGGAGCGGGTATACGATATTCCGGACGAGGAACCGCCTGCGGCTCGCCCAGCCGCTAAACCCGCCCGGAAGCCTGTGGCGGCAAAGTCCACCGCCGTGGTGGGCGACACCGGCAAGTGGGACGCCATGAAGGAGCACTGCAAGGGCCGCCTGGCGGTGAACCACCGGGTGTTTCTGAACATGGTCCAGGGAGCGGTGGACGGCGACTGCCTGACGCTGTACTGCCAGAACGAGTTCGTCCGGGACTCCCTGAACAACAATACGGTGCTGCACGTGCTGCAGGAGGTGGCCTCCGCCGCCGAGGGGCGGACCATCCGGGTGGCGCTGACGGTAGGCGGAGCCCCGGCGGGGAAAAAAACCGCCAAGCCCCGGTCCAAGCCGGAGAAGGTGACGGAAAAAGCGCCGGAGAAGCCCCCGGAGAAAGTCCCGGAGCCGGATCAGACGCCCCCCTGGGAGGAGCCTCCGGCGGAAAAGGCCCCGGACAAGCTGGACGAGGTGGCCGCCCAGGGCCGCCAGCTGGAAAATTTCAAAATCAAGTGATCGCACGATATTAAATCAGTATTATAAAGGAGATTTCGACCATGGCTAAGGGATACAGCGCCCGCAACGGGTTCGGCGGCAGCGCCGGGATGATGCGCCAGCAGCAGCAAATGCAGCAGAAGCTGGCCAAGATGCAGCAGGAGATGGAAAGCGCCCAGAAGAACGTGGAGGAGAGCAGCTTCACCGCCTCCGTGGGCGGCGGCGCGGTGCAGGCCACCGTGTCCGGCAAGAAGCAGCTGACGGCCCTGGCCATCCAGCCCGACGCCGTGGACCCGGCGGACGTGGAGATGCTGCAGGACCTGGTGATCTCCGCCGTCAACGAGGCTCTGCGCCAGGCGGAGGAGGCCATGGAGTCCGCCATGGGCGCCCTCACCGGCGGGCTGAATATCCCCGGATTGTTCTGAGTTTTCGTCTGGAGAATAGCAAAAAAGCAGCCGAAAGGCTGCTTTTTTGCGTGTATTCGGCGGAGCACATGGGCCCCGCCCTGCGAGAACGCATACCGAAGGATTGGCCGACAGGCGGATGACGTTAATTCCAATACAATCCGTCATTTTTTCATAGAATTATACAGAGTGTAGCATACCGGGGCACCAAAAATCCTGTAGGGCAGGGGCCATGTGCCCTGCCGCCCGGAAGCGCCATATTGTTAGGCCTGCGCTCCTACAGGCCCTCTCAGTCGGCCGCGCCGACAGCTCTCCCAGAGGGAGAGCCAAGTCCGTAGGGCCTGCTGCCCTCGATGGGGCGGCTTGGAGGGAACACCTTCGCAACGGGCAGACCCCCCCGCAGCCCACCGGCTGCGGGGGTTCTGCCTATAGGGGGAAAGGAAATCAGTCAGCTTTCTTTCTGCGCGGGAGGACCATGCAGGCGGCCGTAGCGCCGCTGAACAGGGTCAGGGCCAGCCAACCGGCAGAGAAGCTGTCGCCGGTGGTGGGCTTGTCGTCTTGCTTGCCTTCGTCCGGCTGATCGGGCTGGCCGGGCTCAGGCTGGTCCGGAGTGGTGGGCTCGCTGTTCTTGTCATACTGAGCGGTAACGGTGAGGTCGCTGCGGACGTTGGTGAAGGCAGCATCCCAGCCGGAGAAGGTGCAGCCCTCGTGCTGGGGAGCCTGGGGGGGCAGCGGCGTCCCTGCCGTAGGCCACGGTCTGGGTGTCCAGAGTCTCGCCGGTGATGCCGTCCACGAAGGTGACGGTGAAGGTGATGGGCTCGAACTCGGCCCGGATGGTGTGGCCGGTGGTCAGCTTGCTGAAGGTGTAGCTGCTGACAGCGCCCACGCTCTGGCCGTCCACCAGCACGTCGGAGAGGACATAGCCCTTGTTGGGGTGATGGAGTAGGCGGCGTCGCTCTCATAGTAGTACTGGGTTTCACCGGAGGGGCTGATGGCGCCGTCTTCTCCGGCGGAGGCGGTGACGGTGACCACATCCCTGACGCCCTCATATTGGGCGATCAGCTCCTCCAGCTGATCGATATAGTGGGAATAGCGGCTCAGGGCCTTGAACAGGCTCCAGCGGTACTCCTCCTCCAGGGGCAGCTGATCCAGCTGGTCGATAAGCTCCGGGGCCTGGCCCGGCTCCTCCCAGGGCCGGACGCTGAGGCCGCCGCTGGGCGCAGAAGGGGGCGTTGACCTGCTGATACAGCGCCTCCAACGTCTCGTATAGGGTTATCGGTCTGCGCTGCATGATTCCGCTCATGGCTGCTCCTCCTGCGTTCATAGTGGCCCTATTACACGCCATCCGGGGGCATTTGGCAATGGGGCGGATGCAGCGGGACGCGGTTTTCGGTTCTATCCCCGCCGCCGGGGGCATACACTGCTCCAAAAAGGGGGAATGCGCTATGACAGACAGACCGCGGCCCGCCCGGCGGCGCCGGACGCCGCCGCCTCCGCCCCGGGGCAAGCGGGAACAGCCCGCCTCCCGGTCATGGGACCGCCGCCTGGTCCAGCTGGCCGTCAGTGCGGTGCTGCTGCTGGCGGTGGTGGTGGTGAAGATCACGGCCCCGTCGGCTATGGACCGGTACCGGGGCAGGCTGCTGGACCTGATGGCCGGGCAGACGGACTTCCGGGCGGCGTTTTCCGCCGTGGGCCGGGCGGTATCCGGCCAGGGCGCCGTGGGGAAGGCGCTGAACGACGCCTACACGGCGGTGTTCGGCCCCCAGGATACCGGGGTCACGGTCCCCCAGGACGCGGCGGACCCGGCGGCCTATACGGCGGAGAACACCCCCGGAGACGTGTGCCTGACCCAGCAGGTGCTGGGCTTTGCCTATGCCAATCCGCTGACCGGGCCGGTGACGGACCGGTTCGGCTATCGACAGGACCCCAACGGCGGCGGGCAGCAGTTCCACTACGGCCTGGACATCGCCGCCGATGAGGGGGCGGTGATCACGGCCTTTGCCGCCGGAACCGTCACGGCGGTGGGAGACAGCGCGGAGCTGGGCAATTATGTGACGGTGCAGCACCCCGGGGGCTTTGTCACCCTGTATGCCCATTGCAGCCGCATCAACGCCTCCTCCGGCCAGCAGGTGCGGCCCGGGGACCCCATTGCGGAGGTGGGTCACACCGGCAACGCCACCGGGCCCCATCTGCACTTCGAGCTGATGAAGGACGGGGTGTATGTGAATCCCATCTACTACTATGCGGCCCCCTGAGCGGACCCGGATCCGGGTGTCGCCGGGGGCCCCGGCGCTGTTGGCGGTATTTGTGTGGCTGTCGTCGCCGGAGGTGCTGGGGGCGGTGCTGCTGGCGGCTCTGTGCCACGAGCTGGGCCACTATGCAGCCCTGCGCCGCCGGGGCGGCTGGGTCCGGGCGGTGCGCATCTCCGCCCTGGGGGCGGAGATGCAGGTGGCGGGGCGGATGAGCTACGGCGGCGAGCTGCTGGCGGCCGCCGCCGGACCGGCAGTGAATCTGCTGCTGGCGGCGGCGCTGGGACTTCTGGGACGGCGGTGGGAGCCGCTGTATCTGCTGGCCGGGGCCCAGGCGGTGCTGGGCTGCTTCAACCTGCTGCCCATCCTGCCTCTGGACGGCGGGCGGATGCTGTGGCTGGCCCTGTGCTGGGGGACGGACCCGTTTCTGGCGGATCGGGTGGCCCGGGCCGTCAGCCTGGCGGCGGCGGGCCTGCTGACCGTTGCCGGTGCGGCTCTGGCCCGGCGCAGCCCCTTTCTGCTGTGGACGGCGGCGGCTCTGCTGGTCTGCGCGGCGGGGCCGTGTATAAAACGGCGGAGATCGGTCTATGCTTCCCATAAAGGAAGGTGAAGCGCATGAGCGACAGAAAATGGCGCACCTGGGAGGTCCTGGGGCTGATATTCGTGCTGGCGGCGGGGAATCTGCTGCATTTCGTGTATGAGTGGTGCGGCGAAAGCCCCATTGCCGGGGTCCTGGCCTCCGTCAACGAGTCCACCTGGGAGCATATGAAGCTGCTGACCACCCCATGGGTCCTGTGGAGCATCGCGGAGCTGATCGCCCTGCGGCGCACCGGCCTGCCGGTGCTGACGGCCCGGGCGGCGGGCCTGCTGGTGGGGCTGGCGGCTATCCCGCTGCTGTTTTACGGGTATCAGGGGGTTCTGGGCCGGGACATCATGTGGCTGGACGTGGCCATTTTCCAGATAGCCGTGCTGCTGGGCTTCTGGGTGACCTGGGCCATGCTGCGCCGCCGGGCCCTGGCGTCCCCGGTGTGGCAGGTGGCCGGGGCGGCGGTGCTGGCGGCGGTATGGGCGGCGTTTATCCTATGGACCTTCGCCCCGCCGGACCTGCCGCTGTTCGCGGACCCGAAGACGGGCCTGCGGGGAATCCGATAGGGTTCTTTTTCCCCGCCCCGGCGCATAGGGTAGGGCCGGAGGTGGGGGAAATTGAGGCGCTATATCCTGGGATTTTTCACGGCGGCGGCAGCGGCGGCGGCGCTGTGGCTGCTGCACCGGACGTTCCCATGTCCGCTGACGGCCCTGCTGGCTCCGGCCAACGGCAGCCCCTGGGAAATGGGGAAGCTGCTGTTCTGGCCGTATCTTCCGGCGGCTCTGGTGATCTGGCGGCTGGGCCCAGAGGGGGGCTCCCGGGGCGGGCACTGCCTGCTGCTGGCGGCGATGCCCCTGTGCATGGCGGGGCTGTGCTGGCTGCTGCCGGGCCGGTGGCTGCGGCTGTGGAGCCTGGTGCTGGCCGGGGGACTGACCCTCCACGGCACGGTGCTGTCCCGGCGGGTCCCCGGCGGGGAGCTGGTGTGGTATGTGCTGGCCATCCTGGTGGGGATCGCCTATCTCTTGCTGACGGTGGGCGCTCCGGACATCGGGCCCTTTGCCGACCCGGCGGCCGCAGCCATGGGGACCATCCCTTTCTGAAAAACTTTGTGATTTTTTTGACTGACTGTTGCATATGCCGCAGAAATGCGGCGCGAAACCTGCTATAATACGACTATACCAAACGAGGAGGCGCTGCATATGGCGATTTTGCATGTGAACGAGAGCGAGTTTGACCGGGAGGTCCTGCAGGATAGCGGCACGGTGCTGGTGGACTTCTGGGCCACCTGGTGCGGTCCCTGCCGGATGCTGGCCCCGATTTTGGAGGAGCTGTCCGGCCAGCACCCGGAGCTGAAGATCGTCAAGGTGGACGTGGACGAAAACCGGGACCTGGCTTTGCAGTACGGCATCGAGAGCATCCCCACCCTGCTGGTGTTCAAGGGCGGCCAGGTGGCGGACCGGTCCGTGGGCCTGGTGTCGCCCCAGGAGATCCTGGACCTGGTGAAATAAACGCAAAAGCAAAATACAGGGACCTGCGATTTTCGCAGGTCCCTGTATTTTGTTATAGCCGTGTGTTTTCCGCCGCCTGGATGGTGTGCTTGCAGAGGACGGCGGAGGTGACGGAGCCTACGCCGCCGGGAACCGGGGTCAGGGCCAGGTCCAGCCCGGCGGCCTCCGGGGCCACGTCGCCGCAGAGGGTCCCGTCGGGGCCCGGGTGGACGCCTACGTCCAGCACCGTCTGCCCGGGGCGGAGACAGTCCGCCGTGATGAGGCCCGGCCGTCCGGCGGCGGCAATGACGATGTCCGCGTCCCGGGACAGGGTCGGTATGTCCCGGGTGCCGGTGTGGCACACGGTAACGGTGGCGCTGCGGCGCTGCAGCAGCAGGGCGGCGGGCTGGCCCACCACCAGGCTGCGGCCGATGACCACCGCCCGGCGGCCCGCCGGGTCCACGCCGTAATAGTCCAGCAGCTCCAGGCAGGCCTGGGCCGTGCAGGGGGCGAAGCCGCCCCGGCCGGTCAGCAGTCCTGCCAGGGAGCCGGGGGTCATGCCGTCCACGTCCTTGTCCGGGGACAGAAGCCGCCCGGCGGCTTCCTCCGCCGCCTTGTCCGCCAGGGGACGCAGCAGCAGGCAGCCGTGGATGGCGGGGTCATCGTTCACGGACCGGATGACCTCCGGCAGGGAGGCGGCGTCATCCAGGGCGATGCGGCGCAGGTCGATGCCGCATTTGGCGCAGCGGAAGGCCGCGCCCTTTTCATAGGCCAGGCCGCCGGGGTCCCGGCCCACCCGGATGATGGTCAGGGTGGGGACCACGCCCCGCTGCCGCAGGGCGTCGGACCGGGCCTTCAGGTCCTGGGTCAGGCGCTCCGCCACGGGAGCGCCCGGCAGAAGTTCAGCCATAGGGGTTCACCTCGCTTCGCTTATTCCCCGGAAAACCGGAGAATATCCCGGGAGACCGGGGTATAGAACAGCTTTTCCGCCTGGGCGAAGTCCCGGGTCTGGCCCAGGATCCACATGAGCTTGCACACGGCGGACTCGGTGGTCATATCGTAGGCCTCCAGCACCTGGAGGGTGTGCTTCAGGTGGCCGCCCACATGGTACACCGTCAGGTCGCTGCCCTCGTTGGGCACCTGGGTGGTCATGACGATGAGCTTGCCCGCCTCCGCCGCCTGGCGGACCACATCGTAAAACCCGTCGTATTCCGGCAGACCGCCGACGCCAAAGCCCTCGATGACCAGGCCGTCATAGTGGTCGGCCATAAAGGCCAGCAGCTCCCGCCGGGTGCCGGGGATCAGCTTCAGCAGGCCCACGCTGCCGTCCAGGGCGTCGTAAAACCGGGGGGCGGGGCGGCTGCCGGTGGTGATATATTGCAGCAGGCGCTCGTCCTGGATCAGGGCCAGCTCCGGATAGTTGACGCTGGAGAAGGCCTGGAAGCTCTTGGAGAAGGTCTTGCGGGCCCGGGTGCCCAGAATGACCTTGCCGTTGAACACGATCTGCACCCCGCCGCAGCCCCGGCAGGCATACAGGAACGCGTCGGTGAGGTTGCGCTTGGAGTCGGTGCCGTCGTACCAGATGGGCTTCTGGGCCCCGGTGAGGACGATGGGCTTGGGGCAGTCCTGGATGAGATAGCTCAGGGCCGCCGCCGTGTAGGCCATGGTGTCGGTGCCGTGGCTGATGACGAAGCCGTCATACTGGTCGTACCGCTCCCGGATGGCCCGGGCCAGGCCCAGCCAGTGACAGGGGCGGATGTTGGTGCTGTCCAGGCTGTACAGCTGCAGGCAGTCCACCCGGCACAGCTGAGCCACCCGGGGTGTATCCTGCAAAAGGCGGCTGGGGTCCAGCTCGGGAGCAAGACCCTCCGCCGTCTGGCCGGAGGCGATGGTGCCGCCGGTGCCGATCATGAGGATGTTTTTCATATCAAAGCTCCTTGTTGTCCATGGCGGCCAGGCCGAAGCGCACCGCCTGCTCGATTTCCTTCTGCCGCCGGGTGTCGGCGGCGTCATATTCCTGGCGAAGCCGGCGCAGAAACAGGCCCCGCAGGGTATCATCGCCGCAGCGGTCCCACAGGTCCCGGCGCAGACGGGTGTCGTCCGCCAGCTCCAGCTGGAAGAAGCCGCCGGACAGGGCCTGCTCCAGGGCGGGCAGGGTCAGCGGCTCCGCCGTTTCGCCGGTGAGCCGGATGCGGTAGATGTCCCGGGAGGTGTCCGGCGGCAGCCGGCGGCGGATGGCCTCCAGGGCGTCCCCTTGGGACACGTCCACGGTGAGGATCTCATAGCGGCGGCGGGCAAAGGGGACAAACTGCATATCCACCCGGCCCGGCTCCACGTCGCCGAACAGGAAGCCCCGGTCGCCGGTCTCGTCAAAGCCCCGGCCCTGGGGACAGCCGGGATAGGCCCACACGGTGCTCCCGGCCCGGTTCATGGCCGAAGGGGCATGGACATGGCCCAGGGCCAGATAATCCAGGCCCGTGGAGGCGATCTCCTCCGGGGCGATGGGGCGGTAGCGGCCCTCCCGGCTGCCCACGTCCCCATGGAGGACCATGATGCGGGCGCTGCCGTCCGGCTGGGCATAAAAGCCCCGCAGGCCGCTTTCCGCCTCCTCCGGGGCGGTGAAGGCCGCGCCGTATACGGTGCAGCCCAGCTCCGGCAGGGTCAAGCGCTCCATGCCCCGGCCCAGGAAGATGTGAACATTCTCCGGCCAGATGGGCTGGCGGTAGGGACTGGCGGCGGAGAGCCAGTCGTGATTTCCCGGGGCGATGACCACGGCGCCCTGAAAGCGGGACAGGGCCTGGGCCAGCATCTGGGCCGTCTGGCTGAACAGCCGGTCGGAGTCGAACAGGTCCCCGGCCAGCAGCATCAGCTGGGCTCCGTGGTCGTTGGCCCAGTCCACCAGGCGGCCGGGCAGCTCCCGGCTCTCCTGCCGCCGCAGGCGGGCCTGCTCCTCCGGCAGGGAACGGAAGGCACTGTCCAGGTGGAAATCCGCCGCGTGAAGGACCTTAGCCATCCGTCTCCTCCTGCCAGCCCTTGCACACGTCCACCCAGGAGACAAAATTGGTCCCGCAGCAGCGCTCCAGCTGGTCACAGGTCAGCTCAATGGCGCTGGCGGCGCTGCCCACAGCGGGGAACACCGTGTCAAACCGCCGCAGGGACAGATCCAGGTAGGTTTTCACGTCCTCCGGCAGGGCGAAGGGGCACACACCGCCTACGGCGTGGCCGATGCGCTCCACCGCCTCCTCCGGGGTGAGCATCTTGGCCTTCATGCCGAAAAGGTGCTTATACTTGCTGTTGTCGATTTTTGCGTCGCCGGCGGCCACCACCAGGATGGGGTCCTCCCCCAGCCTGAAGCTCAGGGTCTTGGCGATGCGGGCGGGCTCCACCCCCACAGCCACGGCGGCCAGCTCCACAGTGGCGCTGGACACATCGAACTCCCGGATGCGGTCCGACACGCCGAAGGGCTCCAGATAGGCCCGGACTTTTTCAACGGACATGATACGGTTCCTCCTCTGTATTTATCGGATATCCACCCGCTCCACGGCGGTGCACAGGCCGGTGGCGCTGTCCAGGGTGAACAGGGCCCCCTGGGCCTTGCAGGGCCCCTCCGCCGGGCGATAGCGGCCCGGCAGGCCACCCAGGAAGGTCTCCACCGACTGCTCCGGGCGGATGCCCAGAACGGACTCCACCGCACCGGTCATGCCCAGGTCCGTGATATAGCCGGTGCCCTGGGGGAATACCCGCTCATCGGCGGTGGGCACATGGGTGTGGGTGCCCCACAGGGCGGAGACGCGGCCGTCCAGATAATAGGCCATGGCCAGCTTCTCACTGGTGGCCTGGGCGTGGAAGTCCACCAGGGTGAAGGTGGGCTTGTCCCTGGCCTTCAGCAGGCGGTCCGCCGTGGTGAAGGGGTTGTCGCTGCCCCAGGCCAGGTCGCACCGGCCAATCAGGCACAGCACCGCCACCTGCACCCGGCCCAGGTCATAGACCCCGTAGCCCCGGCCCGGCGTCCGCGGGGAAAGGTTGGCGGGCCGGAGGATATAGCGGTTCTCCTCCAGATAGTCGGTGATCTGCATTTTGCCCCAGGTGTGGTTGCCCAGGGTGATGACGTCGGCCCCGGCGGCAAACAGGTCGTCGGCCTGCTGGGGGGTCAGGCCGGTGCCGGAGATGTTCTCGCCGTTGATAACGGTGAAGTCCACGCCCTTCATTTTTTTAAAGCCCGGCAGATGGCGGCGCAGGTGGGCGGTGCCCTCCTCGCTGGTGACGTCGCCAATGGCCAAAACGCGAAATTCCATGTTTTTCTCCTTTTTATACCACTTTATACCACCTGGAACAGGTAGAATTTCAGATAGCTGGTCTCCTCCACGCCCCAGAGGATGGGGTGGTCGGCGGACTGCTGCCGGGCCTCGATCTGCCGCAGCTGGACCCCGGCGTCCCGGGCGGCGGCGTGGAGCATTTTCCGGAACAGCTCCTCCGTGGCGAAGTGGCTGCAGGAACAGGTGGCCAGGTATCCGCCCCGGGGCAGCAGCCGCATGGCCCGGTAGTTGATCTCCTTATACCCGGCCATGGCCCGCTGGGTGGTCTGGCGGCTTTTGGTGAAGGCCGGAGGGTCCAGGATGATGAAGTCATACTGCCCCTTCTGCAATTGGGGCAGCAGGTCGAACACGTTGGCGGCCACGCAGTCCACCACCTGGGACAGGCCGTTGCGGGCCGCGTTTTCCCGGGCACATTCCACGGCGAACTCCGACACGTCCACGGCGGTGACGTGGGCCGCGCCGCCCCGGGCGGCGTTCAGGGCGAAGGAGCCGGTGTGGGTGAAGCAGTCCAGCACCGTTTTGCCACGGGCCAGCCGGGCCACCGCCTGGCGGTTGTACTTCTGGTCCAGGAAGAAGCCGGTTTTCTGGCCGTTTTCAAAGTCCACGGTGTAGCGGATGCCGTTTTCCACAATGTCTGTGCGGGTGAAGTCCGGCAGAGGCTCCCCGGCCAGGGGATACCAGCCCTTGCCCTGGGCCATGCCCTCCTTGTCCCGCAGGGCAGCGTCGTTGCGCTCATATATCCCGGCGATGTCCTGGCCGTTCTCCCGCAGGACCCGGACCAGCTGGGAGAAGATCACGTCCTTCACCCGGTCCAGCCCCAGGCACAGCACCTGGGCCACCAGCACCGGGCCGAAGCGGTCCACCGTCAGGCCCGGGAAATGGTCCGCCTCGCCGAAGATCACCCGGCAGCAGGTCAGCTCCTCCGGGGCCATGACGGTCTTGCGGTAGTCCCAGGCGTATTTCACCCGCCGGGCCCAGAAGTCCGCATCGAACCGGTCGTTGGGGTTGCGGGACAGAAGCCGCACCCGGATCAGGGAGCGGCTGTTGTAAAATCCGGCGCCCAGCCAGCTGCCCCGGCGGCTCACCACGTCCACCAGGTCGCCGTCTGCAGGCGCGCCGGAAACGGAGGTGACCTCACCCTCATAGACCCAGGGGTGGCCGCCGGTCAGGGCTGCCTCCCCCTTGGGAGTGATGGCGATCTGGGGATAGGGTCGTTCAGCTTTCATAATGGGCACCGTCCTTTTGTCGTATGGAACCATTGTATCACATGCGCCGGGGAATTACCAGTGCGCAGAGTCGGTATTTTGGCATAGAATGACCAGGAAAGGAGAATGCCCATGCCGAAAATTTATCTGAGTCCTTCCACCCAGGAATATAACCCCTATGTCACCGGGAACGGGTCGGAGGAATATTTCATGAACCTGGTGGCCGACGCCATGGAGCCGTATCTGCTGGCCAACGGCATCCAGTTTTCCCGGAATACCCCGGATATGACCGCCGCGTCCTCCATCCGCCAGGCAAACCGCGGGGACTATGACTTTTACCTGGCCCTGCACTCCAACGCCTCCGGTCCCGGCAGCGAGGGGCAGAACCGGGGGATCATCGCCTTCTATTATCCCACCAGCCGGAACGGCCGCCGGGGGGCGGAGATCATCGCCCGGAATCTGCAGGAGATTTACCCCCTGCCGGAGCGGGTGGTGACCCGGTCCACCACCAGCCTGGGGGAGGTGCGCCAGCCCCGGGCTCCGGCGGTGCTGGTGGAGATCGGGTATCACGACAATGAGGCCGACGCCCGCTGGATCGAAAGCCACATCGACGCCATCGGACAGAGCCTGGCCATGAGCATGGCGGAGTATTTCGGCCTGCCCTTCACCTATCCCGGCCCCAGCCAGCCCGGCGTCATCGCCACGGAGTCCGGCGGGCCGGTGAACCTGCGGGGGGAGCCGTCGGTGTCGGGGCAGGTGCTGGCCCGGATCCCCAGCGGGGAGACGGTGACGGTGTTCGGCCAGTACCGGGGGTGGTATGTGGTGCTGTATGACGACATTCTGGGCTACGTCAGCGCCCCATATGTGCAGATTTAGACACCTGAGCGAAAAAATAGCAGGGAACATGCGAATATGCTCTTGACAGTTTTGTGCAATCCGATTAAAATTAATGAAGATTATCATCGGGGGGACAGGGGATTCTCCCGGTTATTATCTGCCAGGAACGGAGTCATCCGTTTGCATACACAAATTATGAATAGGAGGAACACCAACCATGACACCTACCGGTTGGATCGTAGCAGCGGCCGCCTTTGTTGCGGCGGCAGTGCTGTTTTTCCTCCTCGGTATTCGCTATCGCAAGCGCGTGGCCGAAAAGGAGATCTCCAGCGCGGAGGAGGAGGCCACCCGCATCATCAACGAAGCCATCAAGAGCTCTGAAAGCAAGAAAAGAGAGGCCCTTGTGGAGGCCAAGGAAGAGATTCTGAAGTCCCGCAGCGAGTACGAGAAGGAAGTGAAGGAGCGGCGGGCCGACCTGCAGAAGCAGGAGCGGCGCCTGCAGCAAAAGGAAGAAAACCTCGATCACAAGATGGACGCCATCGAGAAGAAAGAGGAGGCGCTGGCGGCCAAGCATGCCGCCGCCGACAAGGCAAACGAAGAAATTCAGATCATCAAGCGCAGCCAGACCGAGATGCTGGAGCGCATCTCCGGCTTCACCGCCGACCAGGCCAAGGATTACCTTATCGCCCAGGTGGAGTCCGAAGTGACCCACGAAACGGCCCTGAAAATCAAGGAGATCGAGGCCCGGGCCAAGGACGAGGCCGACAGCCGCGCCCGAGAAATCGTGGCCACCGCCATCCAGCGCTGCGCCGCCGACCATGTGGCCGAGATCACCGTCAGTGTGGTTCCCCTGCCCAATGACGAGATGAAAGGACGCATCATCGGCCGCGAGGGCCGCAACATCCGCACCCTGGAGACCCTGACCGGGGCGGACCTGATCATCGACGACACACCGGAGGCCATTACGGTCTCCTGCTTCGAGCCCGTCCGGCGGGAGATCGCCCGGCTGGCTCTGGAAAAGCTCATTGCCGACGGCCGCATCCACCCCACCCACATTGAGGAGATGGTGGAGAAGGCCCGCCGGGAGGTGGAGGCCACCATCCGGGCCGAGGGCGAGCGCGCCGTGCTGGAAACCGGCGTCCGGGGCCTGCACCCGGAGCTGCAGAAGATGCTGGGCCGCCTGCGCTACCGCACCAGCTATGGCCAGAACGTGCTGCAGCACTCCATCGAGGTCAGCCACATCGCCGGCCTCATGGCCGCGGAGCTGGGGGCCGATGTGCAGGCCGCCAAGCGGGCGGGCCTGCTGCACGATATCGGCAAGGCCGTGGACCACGAGATGGAGGGCACCCATGTGGCCCTGGGCGTGGAGTTCTGCCGGAAGTACCGGGAGAAGGAGGACATCATCCACGCCATCCAGGCACACCACAACGACGTGGAGTGCAAGACCCTGGTGGCCTGCCTGGTCCAGGCGGCCGACGCCATCTCCGCTGCGCGCCCCGGCGCCCGGCGGGAGAACCTGGAGAACTATATCAAGCGCCTGGAGAAGCTGGAGGAGATCACCGGCAGCTATCCCGGCGTGGAAAAGAGCTACGCCATCCAGGCCGGCCGCGAGGTCCGCGTGATGGTGAAGCCCGAGCAGGTATCCGAGGACCAGATGGTCATTCTGGCCCGGGAGCTGGCCAAGCGCATCGAAAACGAGCTGGAGTACCCCGGACAGATCAAGGTCCATGTCCTGCGGGAAACCAAAGTCGTGGAATACGCCAAGTAAATACACCGCCGATCAGGCCGCAGAGTTCCCCGCTCTGCGGCCTGATTTTCGTTAAGCAGCCATAAAGATTCCGGAAATGCCGGGGAGAGGCCGTTAATTCAAAGGAATTTGTTGCATAAAGGACCGGAATATGATATACTGAACCATCAGGCTGTGAACTTGCCTGAAATTTCATTACAGAAAGCTGAGTTGGTAACCTTTCTATGGACAGTAGTACTGTCGCAATGCTGGCGGCGCTGGTGGCGCTGGTCGCCCTATCCGCCTACTTCTCCGCCACGGAGACCGCTTTTACATCCCTGAACCGCATCCGCCTGAAAACCCGGGCCGACGACGGCGACAAGCGCGCCGCCCGGACGCTGGCCCTGGCAGCCGATTTCGACCGGCTGCTCTCCACCCTCCTCATCGGCAACAACATCGTCAACAACGTGGCCACCACCATCGGCGCGGTGCTGTTTATCCAGCTCATCGGCCCGGGGAAGGGCCCCACGGTGTCCGCCACGGTGCTGACCGTGGTGATCCTGATCTTCGGCGAGGTGACTCCCAAGAGTCTGGCCAAGGAGCGGCCGGAGGCCTGGGCCATCGTCGCCACGCCGCTGCTGCGGGTGATGGCGGTGCTGCTGACGCCGGTGAACTTCCTGTTCACCCAGTGGAAGAAGCTGCTGCGGGTGCTGCTGCGGCACCAGGACGACGACGGCATCACCGAGGAGGAGCTGATGGGCATGGTGGACCAGGCCGAAACCGAGGGAAGCCTGGACCAGCACGAAAGCGATCTCATCCGCAACGCCATCGAGTTCAACGACATGGAGGTTTCCGAGATCCTCACCCCCCGGGTGGATCTGGAGGCCCTGGCGGACACCGCCACCATGGAGGAGGCGGCGGCCATGTACGCAGACAGCGGGTTCTCCCGGCTGCCGATCTATCACGACAGTATTGACAATATCATCGGCGTCCTGCACGAGAAGGACTTCTACGCCGCCTATTGCCGGGGCGTCAAGCGCCTGTCGGAGCTGAAGAGCTCCGTGCTGTACACCACGGAAACCACCCGGATATCGGACCTGCTGCGGCAGCTGCAGCAGAACAAGGTCCACATGGCGGTGGTGGTGGACGAATACGGCGGCACCCAGGGCATCGTCACCATGGAGGACATCATGGAGGAACTGGTGGGCGAGATCTGGGACGAGCACGACGAGGTTATCGAGGAGTTCCGCAAGCAGTCCGACGGCAGCTATCTGGTGGCCTGCTCGGCGGACCTGGACGATCTGTACGACCTGTTCGACATGAAGCCCAGCGAGGAGTATGACGCCTCCACGGTGTCCGGCTGGGTCATGGAGGAGATCGGGCGGGTGCCCGACGTAGGCGACCGGTTCCAGGCCGACGGCCTGGACGTGTGCGTCACCCGGGTGGAGCACCGGCGGGTCATGGAGATCCGGGTGCGGCCCCTGCCGCCGGAGAAGGAGGAGCCGGAAAAGGCCCACGCCCACAGCGGCACATAACATAGAATAGAATAACAAGTCCCCGGCGCGTCTGCGCCGGGGACTTGCTATTCTATCCAAAATGGGCGAAGCCCATTTTGGACAAAAGGCTTGCAGTCTGCCGCGCGCATAATTTGTTCGCCATAGGCGAACAAATTCCACACTTGCAGACTGAGAAGTATTTTTTGCCAGGTACACGCCCCGGCAAAAAATGATCTCAATTGATTTGCCGCCTGCGGGCGGCAAACTCTGCGAGGCTTTTTGACAGATTGGCAAGGTGCCGGGGACTTGCTTTGCAATTTGTACCAATTACTCGAAGCTCTCAGGATAGAACATCAGGGCCTCGTTGAACCGGAGGATGGAGTCGTCGTCGATGGACCATTTGCCATCGTCGGTTTTGCTGACGGCCATCTGGATGGTGACGGGGTCCAGGGTGTCCGGCCCGTCCTTCACGGACACCCGGCAGGCGTTGTGGATGCCGGTGGCCCAGGTCTCCTCGTACTGGATGTACTCCTGGTCGGACATGGCGTTGAGCTGTTCGTCGGTCAGCTCGCCATAGGTGTTGAAGAAGGTCATCAGACCGATGCCCAGGTTGTCGTATACCTGGGCGGGGAAGTTCAGGGGCGTCACGGTGACGTCCACCAGGAAGTGGCTGTCGTCCACCTGGCTGGCGGCGCCGATGGTGTAGTCCGCCTTGGCATAGACCTGCTTCATGATGTCGATAAAGCGGTCGGACTGGTTGTTGTTGACGTCGTTGATCTCGAAGGCGGCCATAATGGCCTGGGCCTGAAGGGCCATGTTCTCCTCGTAATAGGGGAGGCAGTCCCCCTGGGTGCTGTTTACCAGCTTCAGATAGTTCTCGTCGCAGGCACCCTTATACAGCAGGTCCATGTTCCCCTGGACCAGGATGGGGGCGGCGGTTTCCCACAGCTTGGACTCCACCTTTTCCTGCAGTCCGCCGCAGGCCGTCAGTGCCAGCAGGGCACACAGGGCCAGCACCGCGGCGGCGATGCGCTTGATATGCTTCATGGGGTCGCTCCTTTTCTCTCTCTTGATAATTCCTTTATATCATAAATGGAAGAATAAGGCAAGAAAAGAATGAAATTTGGCCCTGTGCGCGGGGCACCGGGGACGCCGCCTCCTACGGAGGGAGTGCCCGGAGGCGGAAAAACCGGCAAAAAGTGAAACCATCCCCTTTCCGACCGGCGGGAGGGGATGGGGTTATTTCATTTCCTGGACCAGCTGGGCCAGTGTTATCTGGCGGCAGGCGGATATGGTCTGGGGTCGTCCGTCCGGGAAAGCAGATAGTCTGTGCTAGTGTGATATAGCTCTGCCAGCCGAATGAGCACCTCTGTGGGAATGTCTCGTTTGCCCGTTTCATAGTTGGAGTAGCAGACCTGTGAGCACTGGAGATATTCGGCCAGGTCCCGCTGATACAGGTCGTGGTCCTCCCGCATATCCCGGATTCGTCTATACATCTTCTTCCCTCCTGATGAAAGCTAAAAAAAGTATAGACAAAACAAAATGTTATATTGCATTATAAAACAAAATGTTATATAATCGAGACAGAGAAAACCACACATCGAATGATAAGGGGAGATTCACATGATTTGGGTTATTATCATAGCCAGCGTCGGAGGATTGCTTCTACTGGCTATCGCAAGAGCACTACACGAAGACCCTCCGCCTAGCGGAAACGCATCCTCGGCGGATTATCTGGAAGCCATGCAGAAAAAACAAAAAGAACAAAACGAACAAAAAGAACAGGAGACTCTTGCAAGAAAAAGAGCAGAGCAAAGGTCTCTGGAAGATAAGTACGCCAACAGCCCCCTGACCCGGGAGATCATCCAGACCATTCGCGGCGGGTCAAACAATCTGCCGGAGGAGATCGTTGTCTACGATGACCGTGTCACTGGCCGCACCAACGGCGTCACCCGGACATATGACTTCATTGCAAACCGAGTGACGACCCTCCAGCGCGTATACAACTGCATGCTACATTACGGAGACTATGAGCTTCTTTTGCGCCCGCAGGTCGCTTTGGGAAATGCCATTAATCGGGTATTGGGCGGAGAATACGATGTTTCGGATGAGGCGGTACGCCGAAGTGAGCAGCATGCCCATTCTGACGGGGAAATCTTTTTTCTTTTTTACTACACCTCCGATCATGTTCTTTTGCGGCTGAAGCCAAAAACATATTTCTAATCAAGGAGGAATGATCATGGCGCGCTGTTACTATCTGGACTACATCAGCAAGGGGTTTCTCAGCAGCTATGACAACGACGAGTATGTCTGCAAGCTGTGCGGCAAGCGGTTTGCCACCAACGACCCCCAGGTGAAGTACACCTGCAACCCCGACTACGGCGAGGAATACAAGAAGTGTCCCGTCTATCGTGACCGTCGCTGACAGAACGAATAACGCAAGCCCCGGGCCACACCCGGGGCTTGCTTTATTCGTGGGGGGCAGAGATTCCTTGTCCGCGGACAGGGAACGGATCATTGGCGGGGCGTCGGGGACGCCGCCCCCTACAGGGGACGGGCGCGAAAAAGGGGGAGGGGCGAAGCCCCCTCCCCAATGGAGTTACAGCTTGACGGCCACGGCGTCCAGCCAATTGCCCTGGAAATCCTCGATGCGGCCCTGGTCCACCAGCTGGGCCAGCTCCGGGTCGATGGGCATCCTGGCCAGCAGGGGCAGACCGTATTCATCGGCGGCCTGCTGGGTCTTGCCCTCGCCGAAGGGATAGAGCTTCTTCCCGCAGTCGGGACAGGTGATATAGCTCATGTTCTCCACCAGGCCCACAATAGGGATGTTCATCATCTGGGCCATTTTCACGGCCTTCTGCACCACCATGCTCACCAGCTCCTGGGGGCTGGCCACGATGATAACGCCGTCCACCGGCAGGGTCTGGAACACGTTCAGGGCCACGTCGCCGGTTCCGGGAGGCATATCCACGAACATATAGTCCACGTCCTGCCACAGCACGTCCCCCCAGAACTGCTGCACCACGCCGCCGATGACGGGGCCGCGCCAGATGACGGGATCAGTCTCGTGCTCCAGCAGCAGATTTACGCTCATCAGCTGGATGCCGGTGCCGGTGATGACCGGCAGGATGGCGTCCTCAGTGGCCACGGCCCGGCCGTGGATACCGAAGGCCTTGGGGATGGAGGGACCGGTGATGTCGGCGTCCAGCACCGCCACATTGTGGCCCCGGCGCTGCATGGTAACGGCCAGCTGGCTGGTGACCATGGACTTGCCGACGCCGCCCTTGCCGGACACCACGCCGTAAACCTTGCCGACCCGGCAGCCCTCCCGCAGGGGCTTGATCTGGAAGGGGCTGCCGCCCTGGCGCTCCGCGCAGCTTTCACCGCAGCTGCTGCAATCGTGGGTACAATCGCTCATAATCAATTCTCCTTTATAATTATGTTGTAGAAATTATTTCTTGACGACGCCGTCCTTCTTCTGGCGCAGTACGTCGATGAGCTTGCCGTGGCGCTTGGAGCGCAGGTTGGGGTGGGAGCGCAGCAGACGGCGCTCGAACACGTCTGCGCCGCTGCGCAGCTGGGCCAGGCGCAGCATCCGCTCCTGCAGATACTCGTCGTTGGCCTTTTCCAGTCCGTTCATGAAGCGGTTGGTGAGCTCCTCCACCCGGTTGCCGTACAGCTGGGCCTTTTCGTCCAGGTGCTGGCGGATCTCCTGCTGGAGCTTGGCCAGCTTGTCCAGACGATGGGACAGCTGGAAGGCGCTGCGGATGGACAGAACGTTGTCCATGATATACAGGCCGAACAGGAAGGAGGCAATGGGAACGGTGTACTGAGGCCCGATGCCCATGAGCCACCGCAGCAGCGGCGGATTCACCACATGGCACAGCAGCACGCAGCCCAGGCCGAAGAAAATGCAGTTGGTCAGGCAGATGCGTCCGTTGAGCTGGTACTTGCAGTGGGAATAGTCCCACCAGCGCATGTGGAAGATGGCCTCCATCATCCAGCTGGTGAAGTATTCCAGGGCAGTGGTCAGCGCCATGCCCGCGAGAAACGTCAGAATGGGGTTTTTCAGCCCGCCATTTAATACATATAACACCAAAAGCGCGCCGTGTCCATAGATGGGGCAGAGAAATCCGTTCAGAAATCCGCGTTTTTCACTGAGGTGCTTGATGACGATGGAATGATAGATCATCTCGCCGATCCATCCGGCGGTGCTGTAGATGATCATCAGCAGAAAGCATACGCAGATATTCTCAAAGCTATTCAGGGGCAGAAACATGAAACACCTCAATTCAGGGATATAACGTGGGCACGGTCCCGGAGATAGTCGCCCTCCCGCCGGTGGCAGGTGAAAAGCAGGATCTGGCGGGTGCGGCTCTCCTCCAGCAGCCAGTCCAGGGCGGCTGCCATGCGGGTATCGTCGAAATTGGCCAGGGCATCGTCCAGGATCAGGGGCGCGGCCTTATCCTGGGGCAGCACCATCCGGCAGATGGCCAGACGCGCCGCCAGGTACAGCTGGTCTCCGGCTCCCTGGCTCAGCAGGGCCAGAGCGCGGGGAACGGCGTCTCCGGCGGGCTGGGCGCTGAGGGACAGGCTCCGGTCCAGCAGCACCTTGTCGTAGCATCCGGCGGTGAGGGCGGAGAAGATGCGGGCCGTTTCCGCGCCCAGGGCGGGGGAGAAGCGATTTTGCAGATGGTTGTTGGCCTGGGTCAGGGCGTCCATGGCCAGGGCAATGGCGTCGTACTCCGCCTGGAGGGTATCCAGCCGGGCGCGGCACTGGTCCTGTTGGGCCTGAAGGCTCTCCCGGCTGTCCATGGACCGCAGCTGTCCGGTGAGGCCATCCACCCGGGAGCGCGCGGCTTGCAGCAGGTCCCGGGCCTGGGGCAGGGCGGCGTCCACCTGTTCCCGGGACAGAACAGGACGGGGCAGCGTTTCCTCCGGGTCCGGCAGCGGCGGCTGGGGCAGGTGCCGGGTCAGCAGTTCGCAGCGAAGCCGGGCATCCCGGAGGCCGGCAGCGGCACGGTCCAGCGCGTCTCGCCGGCGGAGGGCGTCGGTGAGGACAGCCCGGATGCCGTCGGCTCCGCCGGTTTCGGGACGGAACCGCTGGACCTGGGCCAGCAGGGTCACCAGCTGCTGCTGGAGCTGCAGGGCCAGACCGTTGGCGGCGGCGGTGGCCTGACGGGACTGCTCCTGCGCCTGCCGTGCGGCGGCTCGCAGCTCCAGATAGGCGGCGGTCTGACGCTCCAACGCTGTCCGCTGGGCCCGGACCGTCTGCTGACGGGCGGCGATGCGGCGACGGGATACCATATAGTATAGGAACAAGCCTGCGGCAGCAGCCGCTCCGCATACGGCGGCAATGAACCGCGCAGGGGCGGCCAGCAAAGCGAAGGCGGCGGCTGCGGCACACAGCAGCACCGCGGCGGAGATGGGCAGAACGGGGCCGGGCATGGTGGGCGGGGTCATGGCCTCTGCCTGCTGGTGCAGCTGAGTCTCCTCAGCGGGATACAGAGGGTGGGCGGCCCAGGCGTCCTGGGCTGTCTGTGCCTCCGATTGACGCTGCTGGGCGGTGCGCCGGGCCTGAGTCAAGGTATCCCGGGAGCGGTCCAGCAGGTCCAGCTGGGCCTGCATCCGGGCCAGAGCATCCCGGTCCGGCAGGTCGCCGCTGAGCTGCTCCAGGGCTGTCAGCTGCTGCTGGCGGGCGGACAGGTCCTCCTGGGCCTCCCGCCATTGCCGCAGGGCGGCTTGCTTTTCCAGGGCGTCCCATTGTGCCTGGCGCTGCTCCAGCTCCTCCAGGCGGGTCTGTGCCTGACGCAGCTGCGCCCGGGCGTCCTCCAGCTGGGCGGCCAACTCCTCCTGACGGCGCAGGGCGTCGTCCATCCGGAGAAGCTCCTGCTCCAGGGCGGGGATCAGGCCGGTTTTGTTGTGGCGGCGGCGGTTCAGCTGTTTTTTCAGCCGATCATAGCTTTCGGAATAGGATACATCCTCCTGACCCGTGGACAGCAGGGAGGTGATGCGGCGTTCCAGCTCCGGGTCCTGGGTCACGGTCAGAGCGCTTTGCCCGATGAAGGCGCTGCGCTGGAATACCTCCCGGGGGACGCCCAGCAGGGTCTCGCCCAGGTTCTGACCGGTGATATCGGGCACCGGCTGGGAGGTGCCGGTATAGGTGCAGGAGAAGTCACCCATGGGGGCGCCGACGCGGCGGGTGCCGCGCAGGACGGTCCACAGCTGATCGCCGGCGTCCAGGTCCATGCGGCCTTGCATGGCTTCGCCCGTCCAGGGGGCATAGCGGTTCTTGTCTGCCAGGGGACCGCTCTGACGGGTGGGCAGGCCATACAGCATGGTGCGCAGAAAGCTGCACCAGGTGGACTTGCCGGATTCGTTGGGGGCGCAGATCACGTTGAGCCCCGGCTCCAGCCGGAGTGTGTCGCCCCGCAGCCGCCCATAGGCGGCCTGCATATCGAGAATGCGCAAGAGGAGAGTCCTCCTTTATATAAGGTCATATAAGGTCATATCATAGTATAACATACGGCGGCCATTTTGTCACCTGATGGGAGACATTCAAAAAAATTAGGTTTTTTTGAAAAAGGGGTTGACATTTCCTACCAGGTCTGGTATCCTATCAAAGCTGTGTGTGACGCGGCGTTGAGGGTCTTGAAAAGCTCCAAAAAAGTTGAAAAAAGTCCTTGACAAAACGGATGATCCGCAGTATAATAAATCTGTTCCGCGAATAGTGGAGCGTGTATCTTGTAAATTAAACAATGAACGAACAAAGCACCAGACGGGAGCACATGAAGATGTGCAACTGAAAAAGCTTGAGCACTGGGGTTTAGTCAATTACCCGGTGTTTGAGCAGAATTTATGAAGCTATGGAAAATAGCTCTGTAAAATGATTAGCTCAGCGGAGACGCTGTGTTGATACGATTTATAGAGAGTTTGATCCTGGCTCAGGACGAACGCTGGCGGCGTGCTTAACACATGCAAG
>OGLN01000548.1_pt1 | contig 30488 bp, 31 predicted proteins | sample 1572641 | NCBI WGS metagenome assembly OGLN01 (sample SAMEA2581903, study PRJEB24529) | metagenome | biome: Human gut stool | place: China | collected 2011
GGCGAACACCACCGGCACCCCGGCTCTGTGGCAGCAGTCGATGGCCCGGGCGCAGGCGGGCACCGTGTCCGCCGCCCCGGGGATAAACAGGGGACTGGATGCGTCCAGAAACCCCCGCTGCATGTCAATGACCACCAAAGCGTATCTGTGCATGAGATGACCTCCTGAAAAGCGCAATAAAACCGGCGGTGCTCCGCCGGTTTTATTGTACCGTCTTTCCCGGGAAATTGCAAGGTCTACAGGCCGTAGCTGTCCACGGCGCTGTACAGGTACGCCAGAGCATCGGCATCGGATATGCCGCCTACCAAGGAGCCGTCCATCAGGATGGAGAGATCCAGCTGCACCACCACGGGCCCCTCACAGAACAGCGCCCGATAGTAGTTGGCATAACCGGGTGTGGTCTCCCGGAAAATATAGGCCTTGTAGTCCTCCAGCTGCTCCAGGTTTTCCAGTTGTCCCTGAGAATAGATCCAGGAAACCACATCGTCCTCCGGGGTCACATCCGTCAGCACATACATCAGAACGTGCATGTAGTCGCCGTATCGGATCCCGCCGTCGGGATCTTGAAGCTCATCACAGTACGCAGTGCGGATATACATCCGCACCAGCTGTCCCTGCTGGTCGCACTGGGCTTCTATGGACACCTGACCGCGCTCGCGTGCCTCCTGCTGGGCGCTGCGGGGCAGAACGCCGCCGCCCAGGAACGCGTCCGCCGCCGCCATGTCCGGAAACTGCAGATCCTCCGTCGAAGTCCGCGCCGCCTCCTGGCTGGCCTGGGGAATGTCTGCCAGCGGCAGCCCCCGGTCCGTGCTGTAGGTCCAGGTGCCGCCGTATTTGGTGCCGTCGTAGAACAGCCCCTCCGTATTGGGATCGCCGGGGGTCCCAAACCGGGCAAACACCCCGCTCTCCGCCGCCAGCACCGCCCCCGTCAGCACCAGCACCAGGCAGGCTGCCAGCAGCACCGCCCGGGGGATCCTGCGCCGCTTCCGTGCGGGAAGCTGGGCCAGAGTCCGGGTCAGATTTTCGTCAAAGTCCTTGGGCACCGGGGTCTCCTCCTCCCGGGCCATATGCCGCAAACGGGTATCCAAATCGTTCATGTTCGTTCCTCCTTCCGCGTGACCTGCGGGTCCGACAGCGCCAGCCGCAGCTTATCCCGGGCCCGGCTGAGCCGGGATTTCACCGTGCCCGCCGGCACCCGCAGCAGCGACGCAATGTCCGCCACCGGCATGTCCTCATAGTAATACAGCACCACCGCCGCCCGCTGGTCCCGGGGCAGGGACAGCACCGCGTCCCACAGCTCCGGCCGCGGGTCCTCCCGGGCTGCCGCCTGGGGCGGCAGGTCCTCCAGATACACCTCCCGGCGGCTGCGGCGGTTCAGCTGCCGGGCACAGTTCACGCTGATCTTCACCAGCCACGCCCGCAGGGCTTCAGGGTCCCGCAGCCGGTCCAGGGACTGCCAGGCCAGCAGCACTGCCTGGCCCACGGCGTCCTGGGCGTCGGCATCGCAGGGGGTCAGGGCCCGGGCGGCCCGGTACATGTCCCGGCTGTAGGTCTGCACCCCTCGAGTAAATTCTTCTTGTGACAGGCGCAAGGCCATCACCGTCCTTTCCAGGCGGCCCCAGGGCCGCCCATTTGTCATGACGTATATTAGATACTCCGGCCCGGCCTTTGGTTCCGCGGCTCGGAGAAAATTTCGAATTTTGAAAAAAGGACGCGCCCCGGCGCGTCCTTTTGCTCTTATTTGCAGCTCACAGCCACTTTTTCCACTTGAAGATCACCAGCTCCACCAGAATGCACACCGCGCTGACGATGCACACGGCCAGATACCCGTGCCGGGCGGTGAGCTCCGGCATGTTCACAAAGTTCATGCCGTACCACCCGGCGATCAGGGACAGGGGCAGAAACACCGTGGTAACGATGGTCAGGATCTTCATGATCTGGTTCTGCCGCATGTCCAGTTGGGTCTGGTGCATTTCACGCAGCTGTAAGGCGTACTCCTTCTCCTGCTCCGTGGCGGACAGCAGCCGCTGAGCCCGTCCCGTCAGGCGGTCAAACAGCCGGGAGGCGTGGGCGTCGCTCTCCTCCGTTTCGTCCGACAGCGCGGCAAACAGGTCGTCCAGCTGCTCATAATACGCCGCAAACACCGACAGCTCGCGGCGGATGCGAAAGAGCTTCTTGTCCAGGTCCTGAGCCTGGTCCTGCATCAGGGCCTCCTCCAGAGCCGTCAGGCGCTTTTCATATTTTTGCAGGGTGGGCATATCCTCCTGCAGAAGCCGGGCAAACAGCTCTGCCAGCGCCTGGGCCGGGGTCTGGGACTCCAGGTCCCCTGCCAGCCCCCGCAGAAAGCCGCCCTCCTCCGCCAGCAGCAGCCGCCGGTCCGTCAGGTAAAAGCCGAAAAAATGCTTGTCTCCGGTGGGTGCCATAGGCCGGGGCATGGCATAGGTCCCGGCGGCTCCGCCGCCCTTGAGCCGCTCCGCCCGGCAGAAGGCTCCGCCGGTGGGAGCAATGCGGTGCTGCTCCAGCTGGGGATACCGCCGGAGCAGCTGGTCAAAGGTCACCAGCTCCACGCAGGAATCACTCATTGCGCCTCACCGCCTCAGATAAAGAATTTCCGGTGCAGGGACCGGCGCAGGGGCTTGCACACCGCGATGATCAGCAGCATGATCCCCAGCAGCACTCCCGCCGCCAGGGGGTAAAACGACCAGATAAACGTCCGATGGACCTGGAAAGTGATGTTCAGCAGGAACTCAATGAGCACCGCCAGGCCGCCTCCGGCTATCAGCGCCCCGCCGAAGATATACAGGTGCCCCCGGCTCAGATACCGCAGCAGCGTCACCACCGTAGTCACCAGAACCCCGATGGTCCCCGTGACCGGAAGGGCGAAGGTCAGGAACCAGTGTCCGCCGGTGGCGAAGTTGATATACAGCAGATACAGCCCGATGGCCGCGAAGTCCGCCGGGACGAAGATCACCGGGTTGGGCCTTCTGAACCACAGGGGCAGCACCGCCAGGATGTACAGCAGCGCCACGCCGCCTGCGGCGTACCCGGACCACAGGATGGTCCCGTTGACGCTCCAGTCGCACAGGATGCAGATCACGATGGGCAGCACCGCCAGCATGGTCAGGATGAACAGCGCTCCGGAGCGGTTCACCTCCTCGGGATGGCCCATGGGGTCCGGCGGAAAGGGAGGCTCCCCCTGCTGCCGGGGCATATCCGGGTGAAACACCCGGGTCCCGCACAGGGGACACACGGTTTCGCTGTCGGCCAGCTCCACGCCGCAATTGATGCAATACATATCGGACACTCCTTTCCCTTATCCCCGGCCCCGGCGGTTGCTCTCCACCTTCACAGGCAGACCCAGCCGCTGCAGGACCCGGTAAAAATGCAGCTCCAGCTCCGGCTCCTGGATGCTGCGGATGCAGTTGATATACATGGTCCCGTTCCAGGACACCACGCCGCAGTCGTGAGGCGCGGCGGCCTGAACGCCGATGATGAAGTCCAGCCTCTGCACATACGGGGCCATGGCCTCCGGCAGCTCCACCGCCCCCAGATTGGACAGGCACAGACAGGATTTGCGCTCGCCCACGGCGTTAAACACCGCCTTCATGGCGATGTTCTTGATGAACAGGGGCATCACCTTCAGCACCGGGGACTTCTCGCTGGCCACATTGGCGGCGAACTTGGAGCGCAGGGTGTGGGTGTTGTTCTCCAGGCCCATCCGGTGGTGCACGGCGGCGCAGATCTCGGAGAAGGTATAGTCCCCGGTGCGGGGGTCGATCTCCGGGGTGATATACGAGGCAAAGTTCCGCAGGCTGCGGCTGGGGAACAGGGTCCGCAGGTTCACCGGCAGCAGCACCTTCACCGGCTTGCGGCGGCTGCGCCGGGGCACCTTCTCCGCCTGCAGGTCGGCGATGGCCTGCATCATGGCGGCGCACAGCAGCTCCGTCACGGTTACGCCATACTGCCTGGCACAGGCGCGGACCCGGTCCACCGGCACCATCATGGTGATGAGGTTTTTATACCCGTCCTTTTCCGGGGTGCCGCTGAGGTGATAGGCGGTGCTCTCCGCCCGGCTGGCGGTAACGTCCCCGGCATAGCGCAGGAAGCTGTCCTCCAGCTCCTGGGGGCTGGGCTCCTCCAGCCGGCCCAGAACGCCCTTTTCCGCTGGAACGGTGATGCCGTATTTCTGGCACAGATACTCCGCCACCAGGGTTTTCAGGAAAATGAGCCCCCCGGTGCCGTCGGTGACGGCGTGGAAAAACTCCACTGCCACCCGGTTGTGATACACCAGCACCCGGAAGGCGCAGCGCCGCACCTGGCCGAAGGGGACGTGGGCCAGGGGGCAGCTCTTTTCCGGCTGGATTTCCGGGGCCTGGGGGATCTCCTCCAGATAGTACCAGAACACCCCCCGCCGCAGCCGCACGGCCATGGACGGGAACCGCCGCACCGTCACGTCCAGGGCCGCCCGCAGCACGGGCACGTCGATGGGCTCCGTCAGAGTGGCGGACAGGCGGAAGAAGTTGTTCCAGTTCCGGCGCTTGGCGGCGGGATAGATTTTGGCGGCGTTGTCCAGCCGCATCCACCGCAGGCTCCGGGCCGGGGACAGGGTCCGGTCCAGGAAGTGGTTGATGGCCTCAAAATCCTGCTCCATATTCTCGTTCAGGCAGTACAGCACATAGGCGTGCCACCGCTCCGGGGCAATATGCAGACTGCTGCGGCACCCGGCGGCCAGGAGCTTTTCGTGCAGGGCCCGGGTGTCGTCCAGCATCACCTCGTCCCCGCCCACAAACAGCAGAGACGGCGGCAGCCCCGTCAGGTCGCCGAACAGCGGCGAGCACAGAGGGTCCGTGGGGTCCTGGGTATAGCACCCCGCGTAAAATTGCAGCAGCTCCGGAGTCATGGAGGGGTCGTTTTCCCGGTTCTCCCGATAGGAGTCCCCGGAGCCGGTCAGGTCCGTCCAGGGGGAGATACCGATCAGGCCGCAGGGCAGCTCCATGCCCAGCTGCTTGAGCCGCAGACACAGGCAGTAAATGAGCCCGCCTCCGGCGGACTCCCCCGCCAGCAGGATCTGCCCCGGCTCATAGCCCTTTTTCAGCAGGTATTGATAGCTCTCCAGCGCGTCGTCCAGGGCCGCCGGATACGGATGCTCCGGGGCCAGGCGATAGGCCGGGCAGAACACCCGCACGCCGCACTCCGAGGCCAGGGCGGCGGCAAAGCCCTTGGCGTATTCCAGACTGCCGCAGGTATAGCCCCCGCCGTGGAGATACAGGATCACCCCGGTGCGGCGCTGGTCCTTGGGCATGACCCACGCCCCCTGAAAATGCTCAAAATCGTGGTCCCGCACCAGCACCTCCCGCCGGTGCAGGGCGGTCATCAGCTCGCCCAGCTTGTCCTGGCCCTTCCGGGTGGCCTCCAGAGACAGGCCCGCCACAAAGGGCTTGAAAAAAGACAGCTGCGAGCGAACCAGCTTTGCGTGCAGCTCCATGCAATGTCGTTCCTTTCCTGAAAATCTTCTGAACCCTTTTATTATACCAGTTATCCCGCGTCTTCACAAGGCGTGAAGGCCGCAATTTTTTTCCGTTGCGTTTTCCCGCCGGAGACGCTACAATAGCCTGGGCGGGACATCCGCCGGATTTTCAATTGCGTTTGTGGAGGGATTTTCATGCACAAATATGCCTTGGTGGTCATCGACATGCAGCGGGGCTTTCTGGACCCGTCCAGTCCCCTGTATATCGCCGGGGCGGCGGCCACGGTGCCCGCCTGCGCCCGGGCCATCGACTGCTGCCATCGGGCCGGGGTGCCGGTGGTGTTCGCCGTGCGGCACTATCGGGCGGACGGGTCCGATGTGGAGCGGGCCCGATATGACGTGTGGGCCAAAGGCGGGAAGCCCCTGTCCGAGACGTGCCCGGCATCCATGTCCGACGCCTGGCCGGAGGAGTTCCGCCGGGCCCCGGCGGACTACGTCATCGTGAAGCCCCGGTTTTCCGCCTTTTTCCACACGGAGCTGGACCTGGTCCTCCGCCGCCTGGGGGTGGACACGGTGCTGCTGGCCGGGACCACCACCCCCAACTGCATCCGCTCCACCTTCTACGACGCCCTGTCCCTGGACTATGACGCCGTGGTGCTGTCGGACTGCACCTCCTCCGTGACCCCCGCCGTGCAGCAGGCCAACCTGGCGGATATGCAGCGGGTGGGCGGCCGCATTATGACGGCGGCGGACCTGGAGCAGCTGCTGGGCTGACCCGCACACCAACTTATCCGCCGCCTGCGGGCGGCAAGCTCTGCGAGGCTTTTTGACAAGCTGAGGAACCCCTCCGGCCCAGGCCGGAGGGGTTCCTGTTTCCGCAGGGGCGGACAAATCTGCCCGCCCCTTTTCTTATATCGTATACACAAACGGGTCCCCGGGGTTTTTCAGCACCGGGGCCGGGGTGGCGGCGGCCACCCGGGTGCCGCTGCGGACGGACCGGGTCAAAAACACGTTGCCCCCCACCACGGAGCCGTCGCCGATGTCCGTGTCGCCCCCCAGGATGGACGCGCCGGAATAGATGGTCACGTCGTCCCCCACGGTGGGGTGGCGCTTCCCCGGCAGGGACGCGTGCCCCGCCCGGGGCGACATGGCCCCCAGGGTCACCCCCTGATACAGCTTCACGTTCCGGCCGATGACGGTGGTCTCGCCCACCACGATGCCTGTGCCGTGGTCGATGAAGAAGTGGGGGCCGATGGAGGCCCCGGGGTGGATGTCGATGCCGGTGCGGCTGTGGGCATATTCGGACATGATCCGGGGGATCATAGGCACCCGCTGGCAGTACAGCAGGTGGGCAATGCGATAGACAAAGATGGCGAACAGGCCCGGATAGGCGAAAATGATCTCCTCCCGGGACGCAGCGGCGGGATCGGACTCAAAGGTGGCGTCCAGGTCCTCCAGCAGCAGCTTCTGCACCTGGGGCAGGCGGCGGGCAAATTCCCGGGCGATCTCCTCCGCCCGGCCCACCTGGTCCTCCGGCAGGGCCAGCTTCAGCTGCTCGGTGAGCTTTTCACAGATGCGCTCCAGCAGCAGGGCGGCGTAGTTCTCCGGAGCCAGGGACATCAGCGCCGGGTCCCCGAAATAGGCGGGAAACAGCAGGCGGCGGACCTCCTTCACCAGCTCGATGACCGCCCGGCGGTCCGGCAGGCGCAGGCCGCTTCCGTACAGGGGGGTGGCGCTTTCCGTCAGGGTGCGGCCCATGGCCGCGGCGGCTTCTTGAATGTGTGGGGGATACATAAGCAGGCTTCCTTTCCGTGTGTGGAAAAATCAAAGCGGCAGAGAATGCGTCATGCATCCTCTGCCGCTGCTTATACGCGCTTTTCCCGGGCGCGTCAGGCCCGGGCCTTCTGGGCAAACCATGCATGACCGTTCCGGGCATGACAACAACAGGCCATGGTACAAATGGCCCGGCAGCTGTTCATGGAAAGGTTGCGGTTCATGGCGTTTGCTCCTTTCGGAATCTGGCCCTATTATATGCTCCCCGCGCCCCCGCGTCCATTGTCATTTTGGACAAAAGCCGCTTTCTATTCTCCCCGCACCCGGCGGTACAGGGTTCCGCAGGCAGGCTGCACCCCCTTGACGGCGAACAGCTCCTCCACGGTGACGAACCGCACCCCCCGGGGCTGCAATCGGTCCACGATCTCCAGGGCCGCCGTGACGCTGGTGGGATAGCAGTCGTGGAGCAGGAGGATATCCCCGTCTCCGGCCTGCCGCAGCACGATGTCCAGGATGCTGTCCACGTTCCGGCTTTTCCAGTCCTCCGTGTCCACGGACCAGCAGATGGCCGGGGTCCCCAGGGCCCGCAGCTCCTCCTGCGATATGAAGCCGTAAGGGGGCCGCAGCCAGTAGCTTCCCGACCCCAGCACCTGTTCCAGGGCCCGGCTGCATTTGTCCAGGTCCGCCAGGGCCTGGGCGGCGGACAGGTCCCTCAGGTCCCCGTGGCCGAAGGAGTGGTTGCCGATCTGGTGGCCCTCCTGCCGGATGCGTCGGACCAGGTCCTCCCGGCCTTCGATCCGACTGCCCACCAGAAAGAACGTGGCCCGGACGCCCCGCCGGGCCAGGCCCTCCAACAGCCGGGGGGTGTTGGACGGGGAGGGGCCGTCGTCAAAGGTCAGGGCCATGTACACCGGCTCCGCCGCCGGTTCTGCCGCCGGACCTGCCGGTTCCGCCGGGGTGCAGCCCGTCAGCACCAGCAGCAGGGCCAGAACTATCCCCGCCCGCCGCCTCATACCGGACCCTCCAGGGCAACCGCCTGCATCCCCAGCTCCCGGTGCCGCTGCCACACCGTCTCCCGGGGCCAGGCCGCCATGCCCCGGTCCTTCCAGGGGTCGCAGCAGATATAGTGCTCCCGGTCGTATCCCGCCAGCACCACGCAGTGCTCGTTGGAGATCCACATGAAGGGCTCGCCTCCCGGCTCCAGCCGGTACCAGGGTCCGTTGACGGTGGGGCGCAGGTCGATGCTGACCCACAGCAGCACCGGCAGGTCCCGGTCGATGTATCGGCGGCACAGATAGCCCAGCTCCGCGCCGGTCTCGTTTTTGACCCGGTATGTCCCGGCTCCATCCCGGGACTTAGCCGCCAGAAACCGGGACAATCCGGTCTGTACCGCGCTGGCCCAGCAGCCCAGGGCCTCCGGGTCGTGGGGGTCCCCCACAAAGGCCCGGCGGGGGTCCGGCCCGTGGCGGACGCCGTTCTCGTCCCGGTAAAACCGGCCCCGGGGCAGCCACTCCCGGGCGAACTCCTCCGCCGTCACGGAGAAGCCCAGGTATTGCAGCACCATGGCGGCGCTGACGCTTTCGCAGCCGGTGGGCAGGTTCTGCCCCTGGCCGATAAAGGGCACCGGAAGCCGCTTCATACCGCCGTCTCCCCTGCCCGCCGCCGGGAAAGCCGGTTCAGCAGGAACACCTGCCCCGTTACCAGCGCAGCCCCGATGGCCAGGGGTACCCAGGGATTTCCCAGCGCCGGGGCCAGCAGATAGCACACCGTGCAGTCGGCGGCAACCGCCAGGCCGTACCACAGCTGGGTGTTCACATGGGCCATGTGGTCGCAGCCGGCTCCGGTGGAGCTCATGATGGAGGTGTCGGAGATGGGGGAGCAGTGGTCCCCCATGACGGCCCCGGCGCACACCGCCGCCACCGCCATGGGCAGCAGCGGACTTCCGGCAAATACCGGCACCGCCACGGGAATGAGAATGCCCATGGTGCCCCAGCTGGTGCCGGTGGCAAAGGCCAGCACCCCGCCCACCAGGAACAGGGCCAGGGGGAACAGGGCCGTCAGGGTCTCCCGGCCGTCAAACAGCTCCCGGACAAAGGCCGCCGTGTCCAGCCGTGCGGCAAAGGACTTCAGCCCCCAGGCGAAGGTCAGCACCAGCAGCGCCGGGGTGATGAGCTTGAATCCGTCCAGAAAGCCCTCCACAAACCCGGAAAAGCGCATGACCCCCCGGGGGATATACAGCAGGGCCATCACCAGCAGGGTGACGGAGCAGCCGAAGCACAGGGCCATGGGGGCGTCGGTGTTGGCAAAGACGTTGGAGGCCGTCAGGGCCAGGCCCGCCTCCCGGCAGCTGCGGCGGCCCAGCACCGCCATGCCCCACACCACCGTGACGATCAGGCACGCCGTGGGCAGCAGCAGGTCCACCGCCCGGCCCCGGGGGCGGTCCCGGCCCTCCGGCGCAGTCTCGGACCGGGGCGGCTCCTGCCGGAGGGCCAGCTGCTCCCGGCGGTACATGGGGCCGAAATCCCGGCCCGTCAGGGCCACCAGAAACACCAGCCACAGCATCAGCAGGGCATAGAAATTATACGGTATGGCCTGAATAAACAGGGCGAAGCCGTTGACATGGCTGTAATCCGCCGGGATGTACGACGACACGGCGGCGGCCCAGGAGCTGATGGGGGCCAGGATGCACACCGGGGCGGCGGTGGCGTCGATGATAAAGGACAGCTTCTCCCGGGAGACCCGGCAGCGGTCGGTGATGGGCTGCATGATGGCCCCCACCGTCAGGCAGTTGAAGTAGTCGTCCAGGAAGATCAGGCAGCCCAGGCCCGCCGTGGCCGTTACCGCCCCCCGGCGGGATCGCACCCGGCGGGAGGCCCACTCCCCGAAGGCCCGGGAGCCGCCGGACCGGGCAAACAGCACCACAATGGCCCCCAGCAGCACGTCAAAGAAGAAGATCTTCAGGTCGATGCCCTCCATCAAGGTCAGAAACAGGGTCTCAAAGCTGCGCCAGGGGGCAAAGCCCTCCGTCAGCAGTGCTCCCACCACGCACCCGGCCAGCAGGGAGGAATACACCTCCTTGGTGGCAAAGGCCAGCACAATGGCCACCGCCGGAGGCAGCAGCGCCCAGCCGGTGGCCTCAAAAGAGGCCGGGCCGCCGCGATCGGCAAAGGAGACGGCGCACAGCAGCACCAGCGCCGCCGCCAGCACCGCCCCCCGCCTGCGGAAGGTTCGTTTCATGGTCAATATCCTCACTTTCCCCATAAGTCGGCGCCCCGGCGGGGCAGGCCGCTTACTATGAGTGTATGCGGGAGTATGACAGGGATATTTCCGGGGCATGCACCGTCCGTCCCCCAGGTGCATTTGACTTTTTACATAAATTTTCCTGGCGTTTCTTGTAAAAAACGTTGGTTTTTTGGAAGCCTATTGACACGGCCCGGTAAAGTTCATATAATCATTTATAGATTTGTCGGACATAGAACAAATGACAAAGTTTGAACAATCTTGGAGGGAACCGTAATATGAAGCACGGAAGATCAATTGTCGCTGCGCTGTTGGGAACTGCCCTGCTCATCGGCAGTCTGTCCGGCTGCGGCAGCACCGAGCCGTCCGGCGGAAGCGACGGCGAATATCAGAAAATCAACCTGTCCATGGCGGTCAACGGAACCGACACCCAGATTGACTCGCTGGTGGCCCACCACTTTGCCGATCTGGTGGAGGAGCGCTCCGGCGGCAACGTGGTGATCGACGTATTCTCCAACGACACCCTGGCCGGCGGCAACAGCACCAAGGGCGTGGAGTACATCGCCGTGGGCGGCTCCGACCTGGGCGCTTACGCCACCTGCGTGCTGGCCAACCTGGAGCCGAAGATGTCCGTGGCCACCCTGCCCTGGTCCTTCACCTCCTATCAGCAGGCCCGCCAGGTCATCGACACCACCGGCGGCGCTTACTATGCCAAGCTGCTGGAGGCCAAGGGCATCACCTATCTGGGCTCCTTCCACAACGGCTTCCGCCAGCTGACCAACAGCAAGCACCCGGTGACCAAGCCCGAGGACCTGAAGGATCTGAAGATCCGCGTGCCCGGCTCGGCGGTGTATATGGGCGTGTTCAATGCCCTGGGCGCAAGCCCCACGGCCATGAGCTGGAGCGAGGTGTTCACCGCCATCCAGCAGAAGACCATCGACGGCCAGGAGAACGGCTGCTCCGTGACCAAGTCCGCCAAGATGGACGAGATCCAGCAGTACATGACCATCTGGAACTACAGCTATGAGAACGACCTGTTTGTGGCCAACAGCCGGGTTTGGGAAAGCCTGGACGAGAACACCCGGCAGCTGCTGCAGGAGTGCGCCACGGAGTCCTGCGAGTGGGGCCGCGACCACCTGGAGGCCGAGGAGGACCAGCTGATCCAGGGCTTCATGGACAGCGGCATGCAGGTGGATATCCTGACCGAGGACCAGCTGCAGGCGTTCAAGGATGCCGTGGCCGGCGTCACGGCTGAGCTGAAGGCGGAATACGGTGAGGACGCCTGCGCCGCCTTCGGGATCAACTAAGGAGGGGCCAACATGTTTGAGAAAATCGAAAAATTCGTCGCCTGCGCGTGCGTGGCGGTTATGGCGGTGCTGGTGTTTGCCAACGTCGTGGCCCGCTTTGTGTTCAAGCACTCGCTGGCTGTGTCCGACGAAATGTCCACCTATCTGTTTGTGCTGATGAGCTTCATGGGCACGGCCATCGCCGCCCGGCGGAAGGCCCACCTGGGCCTGTCTATCGTGACGGACCGGGTCAGCCCCAAGGCCCGCATCATCATCCAGATGACCGTTTATGCGATTTCCGCTCTGTTCTGCCTGCTGATCGTGGTCACCGGCGTGCAGATGGTTATCAGCCAGTATCAGCTGGGTCAGGAAACGGCCAACATGCAGTGGCCTGAGTGGATCTATGGTTCGTTTGTACCCGTGGGCGCGGCCTTCGCCGCCATTGCGTTCCTGCAGACCATGGTGCAGATGTATAAAGACTATCGGGCAGAGGAGGGCAAATAAATGGTCGGTATCGTATTACTGGGTATCTTTGTGCTGCTGCTGGCCTTCGGCGCACCCATCGCCGTCTGCCTGGGCATGTCCAGCGTAGGCGCTATCCTGGTGCAGGGCGCTGGCAAGCCCCTGGACGCCATCATGAGCGTGCTTCCCCGTCTGTGCTCCTCGGCCAGCAGCAAGTTCGTCCTGCTGGCGATCCCGTTCTTCATCCTCTCCGGCAACGTGATGGAGAAGGCCGGTATCTCCGGCCGCCTCATCAACCTGGCGGAAAAGTGCCTGGGCCACATCCGCGGCGGCATGGCCATGGTCTGCGTGGTGGTTTCCTGCTTCTTCGCAGCCATCTCCGGCTCCGGTCCGGCCACCGTGGCGGCCCTGGGCCTGATTATGATCCCCGCTCTGAAGAAGGCGGGCTATTCCCCGGCCTTTGCCTGCGCTCTGATGGCCGCCGGCGGCGCCATCGGCGTGGTCATTCCCCCGTCCATCACCTTCGTGGTGTACGGCTCCATCGCTGACGCCTCCATCACCGACCTGTTCAAGGCCGGCGTCATCCCCGGCCTGCTGATGGGCCTGGGCCTGATCGTGGCCGCCCTGTTCGTGGGCCGCAAGGCCAACCTGACGGTGCAGCCCAAGGCCTCCGGCAAGGAACGGCTGAAGGCCTTCAAGGATGCCTTCTGGGGCCTGCTGATGCCCGTGATCATCCTGGGCGGTATCTATGGCAGCATCTTCACCCCCACCGAGGCCGCCGCTGTCTCCGTGTTCTATGGCCTGATCGTGGGCGTGTTCATCTATCGCGAGGTCAACTGGAAGAAGATGAAGGACATCCTCATCGACTCCTGCTCCACCACCGCCACGGTTATGTTCATTACCATGGGCGCCACCCTGTTCGGCTATGTCCTGACCCGTGCAAGACTGGATCTGGCCATTGAGAACTTCATGCTCACCGTTACCAACGGCAACACGGTTATCTTCTTCATCATCGTCAACGTGGTGCTGCTGATCGCCGGCTGCTTCCTGGACTCCACCTCCGCTCTGTACATCTTCACCCCGCTGTTTGCCCCCGTTGCGGTGCAGCTGGGCATTGACCCCATCCACCTGGGCACCGTTATGATCGTGAACCTGGCCATCGGCCTGTTCACCCCGCCGGTGGGCGTCAACCTGTATGTGGCCTGCGGCATCGGAGATATCAAGATCGAGGAGATCACCAAGGGAATTATCCCGTGCCTCATCGCCGAGCTGGCGGTGCTGCTGCTGATCACCTACGTCCCCGCAATTTCCACCTTCCTCATTCATTAACGCTTCCTTTCTCTCTCCACACACAGCTTTCTATCCCACGCATGCAGCACCGGGCGGATTTCATCCGCCCGGTGCTGCATTTTTTCCCGCCGCCCCATATCCGTCCAGATTTCGGTCAATTTCCATAAAAAGCATGCAAAGAATTAGGCAAAAGAGAAAAATCCAAAAAAGCTCTTGACTTTGTCAGACAAAACGCTATACTGTAATTGTCATTTGTCCGACATTAAACAAATCCGAACATTCCGAAAATTTTCAATGAGGTGATTTTTGTGAAAGATATCTCCATGCAAGAGCTGAAAAACACCGCCACGCAGATGCGTATGAAGGTCATCGACATGATCTACAAGGCCCAGTCCGGTCATCCCGGCGGATCCCTGTCTGCGGCAGATTTTGTCACCGCCTGCTACTTCAAATACATGAACCTGGACCCCAAGAACCCCCGCTGGGAGGATCGGGACCGCATGGTGCTCTCCAAGGGCCATGTCTGCCCCATCCAGTATGCCTGCCTGGCTACCGTTGGCTTCTTCCCCGAGTCCGTGCTGGATACCCTGCGCAAGGAGGGCTCCATGCTTCAGGGTCACCCCTCCATGAACCGCTGCCCCGGCATCGACATCTCCACCGGCTCCCTGGGTCAGGGTCTGGCCTGCGCCGCCGGTATGGCTCTGGCCGGTAAGCTGGACCACAAGGACTACAAGGTCTTCTGCGTGGTGGGCGACGGCGAGGCCCAGGAGGGCGAGATCTGGGAGGCTGCCAACACCGCTCACAAGTACGGTCTGGACAACCTGATCGTTTTCGTGGATAACAACAACCTGCAGCTGGACGGCACCTGCGACGAGATCATGCCCAACGGCGACCTGGGCGAGAAGTTCCGTGCCTTCGGCTGGGAGGTCCTGGAGCTCGACGGCCACAGCATGGAGGAGATCACCGCCTCCATCGACAAGTGCTATGCCTCCCAGAACGGCAAGCCCAAGTGCCTGTATGCCCACACCGTCAAGGGCAAGGGCGTTTCCTTCATGGAAAACCAGTGCGGCTGGCACGGCGTTGCCCCCAACGATGAGCAGTATAAGCAGGCCATGGCTGAGCTGGAAGCCCAGCTGATCCACTAAGCAAGGAGGAAAGAGCAATGAGCGAAAAGAAAAAGATCGCTACCCGCGAAGGCTTCGGCAAGGAGATCGTGGCCCTGGGCAAGGAAAACCCTGACATTCTGGTGGTGGATATTGATATCGGCAAGAGCTGCAAGACCGGCGACTTCCGCAAGGAGCTGCCCCAGCAGTATCTGAACGTGGGCATCGCCGAGCAGAACGGCGCAGGCCTGGCTGCGGGTCTTGCCACCTGCGGCAAGGTCCCCTTCGTGGTCACCTACGCCGTGTTCGGCTCCCTGCGTATGTGCGAAATGATCCGCCAGGAGGTCTGCTATCCCAACCTGAACGTGAAGATCGCCTGCTCCCACGGCGGCGTGACCCCCGCCAACGACGGCGCCTCCCACCAGTCCATCGAGGACATGGGTGTGCTGCGCACCATCCCCAACATGACCGTGATCATGCCGGCGGACTATAACGCCGCCCGCAAGCTGGTCCGCCAGGCCGCCGAGACCTACGGCCCCATGTATCTGCGCTTCACCCGTGACGCCGTGCCCCAGATCTATGACGAGGACGTGGAGTTCACCATCGGCAAGGCCCACCAGATTCAGGACGGCAAGGACGTGGCCATCATCGCCAACGGCGACACCGTGTGCCTGGCCATCGATGCCGCCAAGGTCCTGGCCGGTAAGGGCATCTCCGCCCGCGTGCTGGATATGCACACCATCAAGCCCCTGGACGTGGAGGCCGTCACCGCCGCCATCAACGACATCGGCAAGGTCATCACCGTGGAGGACCACAACATCATCAACGGCCTGGGCTCCGCCGTGTGCGAGGTAGCCGCCGAGATGGGCAAGGGCCTTGTCAAGCGCGTTGGTATCCGGGATCAGTTCGGTCAGTCCGCCCCCTATGAGCGCCTGCTGGCCATGAACGGCGTGACCGTTGAGGACATCGTGGCCATCGCCGAGAGCATGAACGCCTAACATCGGAAAAATCAGGAGGTTATCATTATGAGAATCGGTTTTGTTGGCTGCGGCGCCATCGGCAGCTGCTATGCAAGCTATCTGTCCCGGAAGCATGAGGTCTGCGTGCTGGATACCTATGCCCCGGTGATTGAATCCATCAAGAAGAACGGCATTCTCCTGGACGAGTGCGCCCCCGGCAGCGGCACCGGCGAGACCGTGTCCTTCCGCCCGGCCATGGCCACCACCGACCCCAAGGAGATCGGCGTGGTGGACCTGCTGATCGTGTTCGTGCACTATCAGTATCTGGAGGCCGCCGTGCGCAACGCTCTGCCCATGATCGACCGGCACACCATGATCCTGTGCCTGCAGAACGGCCTGGGCAACTATGACGAGATCGCCAAGGTGGTTCCCGAGGAGCAGATCATCATCGGCAACACCGCCTTCGGCGCCACCCCCGTGGAGCCCGGCCATGTGAAGCACACCGGCACCGGCGTGACCAACATGGGATCCCTGAAGGCCCCCAAGGAGAACGTGGAGCGCATGGCCGAGGCCCTGCGCGAGGCCGGCCTGGAGGTCTGCGTCCACGAGAACGTCATGAACGCCATCTGGCACAAGCTGCTGGCCAACGTGGCCATCAACGGCATGAGCGCCCTGCTGGAGACCAAGAACGGCTTTGTGGACGGCAACCAGTATGCCCACGAGGCCGCCCGGATGCTGGTGGAGGAGGCCATCACCGTGGCCAACGCCTGCGGCTGCACCCTGGACCACGACGCCGAGCTGGAGCACGCCTATGAGGTCTCCCGCATGACCGACGAGACCATCAGCTCCATGGTGCAGGACGTGACCCATCACCGGGAGACCGAGATCCGCATCATCACCGGCGCCGTGTGCCGCCTGGGCCGGGAGCACGGCATCGCCACCCCCTGCAACGACCTGATGCTGCAGCTGGTGCTGGCCAAGCAGTCCATCTATCTGGGCCGCTGACAAAAATTACACAGTCAAACACATCTTCTTTTACCCTTTTCCCCTCCGAAAGCAGCGGACGGCAGCTTTTGTCTGCCGTCCGCTGCGCATTTTGATGTCTTGGTGAAACTTTTACTTGACGGTATTCAAACTTTGTACTATGTTATACATATGTTATAGAGTTAACAGTCCCATAAAGGAGCGATTTATATGAGTGATACCCCCGGCTATGTGAAAAATCTGAAGAAGGAGTCGGTGGTGCAGAGCGTCATCAACTGCCTGACCGATGCCATGCGCAATAAGCAGCTCAAGCCCGGAGACCGCATTCCGCCGGAGCCGGAGCTGGCCGCCTCCATGGGCGTGGCCCGCAGCTCCGTGCGGGAGGCCATCAAAATTCTCACCTATCTGGGCGTGCTGGAGAGCAAGCGCTCCGAGGGGACCTTCGTTTGCAGCGGCTTTCAGGAGAGCATGATCGACCCCATGATCTATGGCATGATCCTGAACCAGGACTCCTTTGACAACCTGATGGAGCTGCGCGAGATGGTAGAGGCCGGCATCATGCGCCTGGCCAGCGCCAAGTATAATGAGGAGGACGGCCGGGTGCTGGAGCAGCTCCTGGACCAGATGCGCGGCATCGTCCGCGGCGACGGCGCGGACAAGGTGGAGCGCTTTTTCGCCGTGGACAACCAGTTCCACGACATGGTGTCCCAGATGGGAAAGAACCCCCTGGCCGACAAGATCAGCCGGGTGGTGCGCACCCTGACCCACGCCGTCCGGTATGAAACGGTCAGCACCATGATCAACACCGGCCGGGGCGAGGAGCTGCTGGAGGCCCACAGCGACCTGTTCGAGACCCTGCGCAGCCGCCGCCAGGACAACGTGGAGGAGATCGTCCGGGCCACCTATTTCAAAGCGGCCCTGTATGGCCAGGAGAAGAACTGAATTCCATAAAAAAATCTCAAAGGGCTAAAGCCCTTTGAGATTTTTTTTCTTATTCCGGCAGGCCCTGCCGCATTTCCCGGCAGGCGGCGTTGGTGATGAACACCGAGCCCGGGCGCAGGGGATCCAGGAAGGAGCCGTCCAGCCGGACGGCGACGCCTCCGGCCTCCTGGGCGATCAAAGACCCGGCGGCATAGTCCCAGGGAGACAGTCGGCACTCGAAGAAGATCTCCGCCCGGCCGCAGGCCACCATGCAGCAGTCCAGGGCCGCCGAGGCAAACCGCCGGTAGTCCAGGCACCGGTCATACAGGTGCCGCAGGATGGCAAAGTGCCGGTGGGTATAGCTGCGGTCATAGATGGTGGAGCCGCAGGCCACAATGGCGTGGGCGGCGTCCCGGGAGCTGGCGTGGATGGGGGCGCCGTTGAGGGTGGCCCCGCAGCCCCTTTGAGCGGCGAACAGCTCGCCCACAAAGGGGTTATACACCACGCCGTACTCCGTCTGCCCGTTGTGGACCAGGGCCACGGACACGCTGCTGCAATTCATGCGGCGGGTGAAATTGGTGGTGCCGTCGATGGGGTCCACCACAAAAATCCAGGGGTGGGTCAGAGCGGGCCGCTCCCCCTCCTCGCCGAAAAACTCCGCCTCCGGCAGCAGCTTCAACAGCTCCTGCCGCAAAAACACCTGCACGGCCTCGTCATATTGGGTCACCAGGTCCGCCGGGCCGTGCTTCTCCCGGGTGACGTTCTGAATGTCGTGGGCGGAGAGGACCATGTCCCCCGCCCGGCGCACAATGTCGATGATCTGCTCCAGCATACTTAGCTCCTTCTGACGATCTGCCCGGCCATGACGCCGGTGTATTGGCCGCCGTCGATGACCGGCTGTCCGGCCACCAGCACGGTGTCCAGCCCCTCCGCCATGCGGCAGGAGTCCTGATACGTCCCCGGCTCCCGCAGGTCCTCCGGGGCGAACACGTTGATATCCGCCTGGGCCTCGGGGGTCAGCACGCCCCGGTCCTTCATGCCCAGCACCGCCGCCGGGCGGCCCGTCATCTTGTGGATGGCCGCCTCCGGCGTCAGGTCCCCCCGCTCCCGGACGAACCGGGTCAGCAGGTGGACAAAGGTGCCGTATACCCGGGGATGGGGCTGGCCCTCCGTGGGATAGGTGGAGTCGGAGATCAGGTTGGAGAAGGGATCTTGCAGAATGGCGGCGATGTCCTCCTCGTGGGCCATGAAGTCGATCATGGTGATCTCCCCCTGCTCCCGCACCAGCAGGTCGCAGCAGCAGGTCAGGGGGTCCTGGCCGGTCAGCTCCGCGATCTGCTGCAGGCTCATGCCCTGATAGGGGTGATCCTCCGGGCAGTGGAGACTGGTGAGAAAAATGCCGTCCCAGCCCGCCAGCTTGGCGATGTCGTCAAAGCCATCGCCGCTTTCGATGCGCCGGGCCAGCAGCTTCCGCTGGTCCGGGTCCCCCAGGCGGCGGACAATGGCCTCCATGCCTCCGGCCAGAAACTCCGGCGGCAGGATGTGCAGCAGCTGGGTGGACCCGGCGGTGTAGGGGTACACGTCGCAGGACAGGTCCAGCCCCTCCTGCCTGGCCCGGTCCAGCAGGGCCAGCACCTGGGGCACCTTGCGGTTCCAGTTGTCCCGGCCCATGGCCTTCAGGTGGGAGATATGCACCGGGGCCTTCAGGGCCCGGGCCACCTCCACCATCTCCCGGGCGGCCTCCACCACGCCGCCGCCCTCCTGGCGCATATGCACGGTGATGGGGATGCTCTGCCCCGCCAGCGGGGCCAGGGCCCGGATCAGCTCATGGGTGGTATAGAAGCACTCCGGCGCGTAGCCCAGACCCAGGGACACGCCCAGGGCCCCGTCGGCCAAAGCCCCCTCCAGCCGCCGGTGAATGGCGGCATAGTGCGCCGGCTCCAGGCGCTGCACCTGATACCCGGCCACGCTGGCCCGGATGGTACCGGCTCCCGCCAGCATCCCCGTGTGCAGGGGGGCGGCAGGCTGGGCGGCGAAATATTCCGCCAGAGTCTCCCGGGCCGCCTCCGGCGGCACCCGGCCGCAGATGGGCTCCAGATACGACAGGATGGCCGGCAGGTTCTCCGGCCCCACCGGGGCGCAGGACAGGCCGCAGTTGCCGTTGACGATGGTGGTGAGCCCCTGCCGCAGCTCCAGCTCCCCGAAGCCCGGCCGGAAGGCCGCGGCGTCGGCGTGGCGGTGGATGTCGATGAAGCCGGGAGTTACCCATTTGCCCCGGGCGTCGATGACCCGGGCGGCCCGGGCGGCGGGCAGCGGCTCCACGGCGACGATTCTGCCGCCGGACACCGCCACGTCCGCCTGGATGCCGGGGCGGCCGGAACCGTCATAGACGGTTCCGCCCCGGATGATCAGATCAAACATGAGATTCCCTTCTTTTGCGCGATTATTTCTTCCCGCCCGCAGGCAGGGTCACGATGAATCGGGTGGAGCGCCGGTCGCTTTCGCAGCGGATGGTCCCCTGATGCTCCCGGACGATGGCCTGGGCGATGGACAGCCCCAGGCCGAAGCCCCCCTGGGTGCGGCTGCCGTCGGCCCGGTAAAATCGGTCGAACAGATGGGGCAGCACCTCCGGCGGGATCGGCGGGCCGCCGTTTTCCACCGTCAGCACGGCCCTTCGCTCCGCCTGGGTCAGGGTCATGTGCACCCCGGCCCCCTGGGGGGCGTATTTGATGGCGTTGTCCAGCAGGACCCCCGCCACCTGCTGCAGCTGGTCCCGGCTGCCGGTGACGGTGATGCCCTCGTCGATGTCATAGCTCAGCTGCCGCCCGGCCTCGAAGGCCACCGGCTCGAACCGCAGCGCCGTGTCCACCACGGCGTCGGACAGGTCCACCGGGACCATGGCGGCCTTCAGCCGCCCGTCGTCGGCCCGGGACAGGGTCAGCATATCCTCCCCCAGCCGCTTCATCCGCCGGCCGGACCAGCGGATATTGTCCACATAGGGCTGCTGATCCGGCTGGACCGCCGTCTGCTGCATCAGGTCCGCCGAGGACAGGATCACCGTCAGGGGGGTCTTCAGCTCATGGGACGCGTCGGACAAAAACCGGCGCTGCTGGTCCAGGGACCGGGCCACCGGCCGGGCGGCCAGGCCCGCCAGTAGCCAGCTGCACCCCAGCAGCACCGCCAGGGCCGCCACGCCTACAATCAGGCACATTTTCACCACCGCCCGGAGGGTGGCGTCCTCCTGGGCGGCGTCGGTGAAGGCGATGCGGGTATACAGGGGGCCGTCGGCCCGGAGATACCGCAGATGATAGCTCCGCAGGATGCCGGATTCGCTGCCCTGCTCCAGGCAGGCGGTGACAATGTCCGCCATGGCGTCCTGGTCATCCAGCTGGTAATAGCTGCTGCCGGACAGTCGCACGGTGCCGCTGGGGTAGATGTCCGCCACAAAGCAGGGGGCGGACCCCTCCCCGGGCAGGGACGCATCATACCGCCCCGTCTGGACCACCTGCATGAGCCGCTGGTTCACGGTGCGCTCCACGGCGGCCCGGCTGAACAGCAGCACCCCCACGAACACCGCCAGCAGCACCGCCGTCACCATGGCCATGTTGATGGCCACGATCTTCCAGCGCAGGCGGCGGATCATGCCTCCACCTCCAGATAGTACCCCACCATCCGCCGGGTGCGGATGGTGACGGCGGAGTGCAGATGGGTCAGCTTCCGCCGCAGGAAGGAGATGTATACCTCCACGTTGTTGTCCTCGGCGTCGGAATCATAGCCCCACACCTTCAGCAGCAGCTGCTCCTTGGGCACCACCCGTCCCTGGCTGCGCAGCAGCAGCTCCAGCATGTCGTATTCCCGGCGGCTCAGCCGCAGGGACCGCTCCCCACAGGACAGCTGAAAGGTCCCCGGCTCCAGCCGCAGATCCCCGAAGGTGATGGCATCGTCGGTCCGGGCGTCGCCGCCGCCCCGCCGCAGCAGGGAGCGCACGCAGGCCAGCAGTTCCTCCGGCTCAAAGGGCTTGGTGAGATAATAGTCCGCCCCGCAGTCCAGTCCCTGGACCCGGTCGGACAGGTCGCTGCGGGCCGTCAGCATCAGCACCGGCACGGCGTGGCCCCCGGCGCGCAGCTTCCGCAGCAGGGTGAACCCGTCCATCCCCGGCAGCATGGCGTCCAGCAGGATCAGGTCATACAGGTCCGTGGAGGCGTTGTCATAGCCGGACACGCCGTCACTGCTGACATCCACGGTGTACCCCTGCCGCCGCAGCAGCTCCGCCAGGTTCCGGGCCAGGCGCTTTTCATCCTCGATCACAAGCAGCCGCATGGGGCGCCTCCTTCTTTATGCCAGGCCCGTCTGGGCCAGGGCCAGCAGCGGGGCCAGGGCCTCCGCGCTCATCAGATAAATGGTGTCGTCATCGGAAACGGTGACGCAGTAGCCTGCGCCCCGCTGACCGCCTACCGTCAGGGTGAAGCTGTGCTGCACCCCGTTATGGGTATACTCCGCCGTCAGAACTGCACCCGGCTGATCCAGCCCGCACAGGGCCGCTGCCCCGGCGCTGGGCCGCCAGTCCACACAGGCCGCCAGGTGCATATCCCCCAGCCAGGCAGTCAGGTCTGCCAACTGATCCGTTACATCCCGGCCATCGGCGGTCCAGGCCCCCTCCGCAGGAGTCAGGGTCAGGGTGCTCTCTCCGGCGGTGACGGTCAGGGAAGTGACATTCTCCGCCGTCAGCTGCGGAAGCTCCGGCAGGGCCATCATGTCATAGATGCTGCGGCCGATCTGGCCCAGCAGGTCCGGCACGGCGTACACCGTGGCCTCGGCCCCCTCCCGGTATACATACACGCTGCCGTCGGACTCGCTGCCCAGGCGATAGGTGACGGACTCGCCCTTGCTGTCGGTGAGGGTGACGTACTTGGCGCTGCTCTCCAGCCCATAGTCCGCCAGCTGGGCGGCGGTGGTGACAGGCGGCAGGCTCTCGATGCCCTGCACCGTCTCCAGCAGGGTCAGGGCATAGCTCTCGTCCAGGGGGAAGGTCTTGTCGTCGGCCCACAGCCAGTGTCCGTCCTCCTCCCGGCTGAAGCGCAGGGTGGTGGAGCCGTTGCTGCACACCAGCCGCACCGGCGCCGCCTCCTCCTGGGGGACGTCCGGGTTCTCCGGCTGGGTGGGCTGCTCCTTTTGGCCGCAGCCCGCCAGGGCCAGCAGCATCAGCGCCAGCAGCAGGGCGCACAGGTTCCGTATCTTCATGGCAAATCTCCTTTGATCGTGTATCACCGCTCCAGGCCCAGCAGGGCCATAACGGCCTCCTCCCGGGCCCGCATCTGCTCCTTCATGGGTCCCTCGTCCAGGTGGTCGTAGCCCAGCAGGTGCAGCACCGAGTGGGTCACTAAGTACGCCAGCTCCCGCCGCCGGGAGTGGCCGAACTCCTTGGCCTGGGCCGACACCCGCTCCATGGACAGCACCATGTCCCCCAGGGGGATCAGTCCCGTGCCGGGGTCGGCGTCCTCCGGCCCCGGATGCTCCCCGGGGGCCAGGTCAAATTCCGGAAAGCTCAGCACGTCCGTGGGCCTGTCCACCTGCCGCATGTCCAGGTTGATGCGGTGGATGCCCTCGTCGTCGGTCAGCAGCACGTCCACCTCGCAGGGGGACGTGACCCCCTCCGCCGCCAGGGCCGTGCGGATGGTGCGGCGGATCAGGGCGCAGTTGGCATCACTGGCGGCCCCGGGCACGTCGGCGGTAACGGGGATATAGTGGGTCTTTCTCATCTCTTTTTCTCCTCAAACCGGGCATACGCCTCGATGATGCGCTGGACCATCACATGCCGCACCACGTCGGCCTTTCCCAGCTGGCAGATGGACACGCCCTCCACCCCCTTCAGGACCTTCATGGCCTCCTTCAGGCCGCTGGGCTTGTCCCCGGGCAGGTCGATCTGGGTGATATCGCCGGTGATGACCACCTTGGAGCCAAAGCCCATCCGGGTCAGGAACATTTTCATCTGCTCCCGGCTGGTGTTCTGGGCCTCGTCCAGGATGATGAAGCTGTCGTCCAGGGTCCGGCCCCGCATATAGGCCAGGGGGGCCACCTCGATGTTGCCCCGCTCCAGGTATTTCTGGTACGTCTCCGCCCCCAGCATGTCAAACAGGGCGTCGTACAGGGGCCGCAGATAGGGGTCCACCTTGCTTTGCAGGTCGCCGGGCAGGAAGCCCAGCCGCTCCCCGGCCTCCACGGCGGGGCGGGTCAGGATGATGCGGTTGACCTGCTTGTCCCGGAAGGCGGCCACCGCCGCCGCCACCGCCAGATAGGTCTTGCCGGTTCCGGCGGGGCCCACGCCGATGGTGACGGTGTCCTGCATGATGGCGTCCACATACTGCTTCTGGCCGATGGTCTTGGGCTTCACAGGGCGGCCCTTGGACGTGATGCAGATCACGTCCTGGGTCAGCTCGCCGATGCGCTCGGACTGGCCGCTGCGGCACAGGCCGACGACATAGCGGACGTGCTGCTCGCTGATGCTCTCCCCCTTGGCGGACAGGGTCAGCAGGGCCTGCACGGCCTTTTCCGCCAGCATCACGTTCTCCGGCTCACCGGAGATCACCAGCTCGCCGCCCCGGTTCACCACCGTTACCTGGAATTCCGATTCCAGCAGGCGGATGTTTTCGTCAAAGGAGCCAAACAGATTGATGGCCTCCTCCATGCGCTCGATACCGATGCGCTGTTCCATTGGGCATTCCTCCCCTTGTATCTTGAAAAATTTATTCCTTGGTCAGCGGAACCTCCCGGCCGATCTCCTCCAGGCACTCCGCCCGCAGGGTCACCAGCAGCCACGAGCCCTGCTCCACGGCGTCAATGCGGACGTTCTCCGCCGTGCCGGTATCTCCCAGCAGGGCCTCCAGCTGCCCGCGCAGCAGGGTCTCGCCCTCCTGCCGGGCCTCCCGGGTGCTGCGGGGAACGTCCGTGGACGGGCCATAGGCCGTCACCGTCTCCGCCGCCAACGTGATGGGCAGGCGCAGGCCCCAGGGCAGGCACACGGGCCTATACTGGGTTATTTTATCACAGTCGCCCCCCAATGTGCTACCCTTTCCGTATAATTTTATCCGCTTTTTGCCGATATCCAGGGCATACCGGGTCCGGGAGGACAGGGGAACCCCCCTCTGCCGCACCGTCAGGGGCACCTGGGCCGTCAGCTCGTACCAGGTTCTGGCCCACACCCGGCCCATGCCGTGCTGCCACCGCAGCCCCCCGTTGTCCAGGTCCACCGCCCCGGAGATCAGCAGCTGTCCCTGGGTCACGGTGTCCCCGGGGACCACGGCGGCCTGGCCCCCCAGGGCCTCCACCCGGGTCACAAGTCCAGGCCGCCGGGCCACCACGTTGGCCGGGCCGTCCTCCACCATGTCCTGCCCCCGGACCCGCTCCACCACCTGCACCCGGGCCACGCAGCCCCGGACGTTCACCGCCAGCCACACCACGTCCTCCAGCTCCAGCAGCACATGGTTGCGCATATCCTTCTGGTCGATGTCCAGGCTCCGGGTGCCGATGGTGATGCCGTAATCCTCCAATGCCCGTAAGACGGCCTCGTCCGGCACCGTCTCGTTGCCGCTGACCTGAAATTCCCAGATGGTGAAGTTCCCCTCCACCACCAGCAACACCGTCAGCAGCGCCGCCGCCAGCAGTACATACCGCCGCCGCAGCCGCCGGGCCAGCAGGGGCGCGCCTTGCTCCCGCCGCACCGTGGCCGCGGCCCCCACCTGCTCCGCCGCCCGGCGCACCTGCGCCAGTCCCCGCCGGGTGGTGCGCAGGGTCAGCTCCACCGGCGAGAGCCACTGCACGTCCCAGAAGGGCACCTCCGCCCCGGCGCACAGGTTCACCACCCGCTCCGGGCAGCCGCTTTCGATATGGACCAGCACCTGGCCCCGCAGGAAGTTCACCGCCGCCTTATACATGGCCGCCTCCCGGCCGCAGCTCCACCGCGGCGATGCGGCCCCGCAGCCGCAGCTCCCCCTCCGTCATGGCCACCAGTTGCAGCTCCGTGCCGATCACCCGCACCGTCAGGCTCCCGCCGCCGATCTCCACGGTTTCCGTGCTGTAGGACAGCACCCCCCGGTGCCGGCACATGAAAAACTCCCGCTCGCCTATCAGCTCCATATGCGGCACCCCCGCCGGGATATCCCCCGGCAGGTCCAGCCGCTCCATAGCCGCCTGGCCCGCCCGGGTCAGCCACCCTCTCTCCATGCCGCGCCACCGCCTTTCTCCCGATTCCGTAAACCCTATGCGCGCCGCCGGAAAAACTTGCAAGTCCCACCGCCGGGGCGCATACAGTGGCCATGGAGGTGAGGGATATGAAGGGAAGGCTGGCGGCCTGGGGATGTCTGGCGGCTCTTGGGCTTCTGCTGGCCCGGTCGGCGGAGGCGGCCCAGGCCGTCCGGGATGGGCTGGCCCTGTGCGCCGGGTCGGTGATCCCGGCGCTGTTTCCATTTCTGGCGGTGTCGGGCCTGCTGACGGCCCTGGACGCCGGGGCGTCCCCGGCTCTGGGGCCTCTGGCCCGGCTGCTGGGGTGCAGCCAAGCCGGAGCCAGGGCCTTTCTCCTGGGTCTTACGGGCAGCTATCCCGTGGGGGCCCGCACCGTGGCCCAGCTGTATCGCCGGGGCGGCATCTCCCGGCGGGAGGCCGGCCGCCTGCTGCTGTTTTCCAACAACTGCGGCCCGGCGTTTATCCTGGGTGTGGCGGGGCTGGGCTGCTTCGGCAGCCTCCGGGCCGGAGTGCTGCTGTGGGGGGTGCATATTCTGGCGGCGCTGGTCATAGCCCTGGCCCTGCCCCGGCAGGCGGCAGAACCGTCGGAACGTCCCGGCTCTGTCCCGGCCCGTCCCCCCCTTGTCCCGGCCCTGATCGCCGCCGTGCGGGACGCCGCCGGGACCATGGTGTACATCTGCGGCTTCGTGGTGTTCTTTCTGGTGCTGCTGCGGGTGTTGGGCCGGGTCACGGGTCTGAGCCACCCGGTGCTGTCGGGAGCGGTGGAGCTGACCCAGGGGATCCTGGCCCTGCCCCATACCCGCCGGGGCTTCGTGTGGGCGGCGGGCCTGCTGGGCTGGGGCGGCCTGTCGGTCCACGGGCAGTCCGCCGCCGTGCTGTCCGGCACGGACCTGCCCATGGGGCCGTATCTGGCGGCCAAGGCCGCCCACGCCGCCGTGTCCGTGCTGCTGGCCTGGCCGGTGAGTATGTGCCTGTGAAAAAAGAACGCACCTGGCGGTGCGTTCTTTGAGGACAAAAGCCCTGTAGCCTGATTTGTCTGCTATGCACTATTTATTATGACCGCTTGCAGATATCCGGCCTCTGCCTGTAAAGATACAGCGCCGTTTGCAGGGCCAGTCTTGCATCGCCCTCGGGCTGTCCGCCGGGGAGTATGCCCCACAGCTGATGCAGGCGATAGGCAACCGTGTTGTAGTGCAGGTGCATCAGCTGGGCCATCTGCCGCTGGTTGCCGAAGCAGACAAACCAGCATTCCAGCGTGTCCAGCAGTTCGCGCCGCCGCCCGGACTCCTGGCAAAAAATCGGCGCCAGGTGATCCCGGACATAGGAGGCAATGGCCGCCTCCGGCGAATCGCTGCCAATCATCCGCACCACCCCTGCCGGGTCATCCGTCAGGCAGGGAATCCCCTGCGCACGCGCCATTTGCAGCGCCGTGCGGGCGCTGTCATCGGCCCGGAGCAATCCGCAGATTCCGGCATATGGCCGCCCGATGCCGCAGGAGCTTCTCTCCGGGCATCCGGCGGTGAACACCTTCGCTATACGGGAAAAGCTCTCCTCTGCGGCAGGATCATCCCCACACGCCAGCAGGATCACCAACTCTCCATCCAGCACAGCGGCCCAGACCTGGACACCTGCCTGTCGGAAGCAGTGAACCGCCTCGTGCATCAGGCGGCGTTTTTCCGATGCGGCTGCCTCGATGTGCAGGCGCAGGATCATGTGTGGCTGTTCGGGGTTTATGTCCAGCTCCCGAGCCGTTTGCAGGGCGGCGCTGTCGGAAAGCGGAGCGCTCAGCAGCTGGGCAAGGCACAGCGCTTCTCTCCGTTCCTGCTCGGCCGGAATCTGCCGCCGGGCAATCTCCTGGGACACGGCGCTGGCCAGGTCCGAAAATCTCGCCTGTGCCGGAAGCGCGATCAGCGGAAGGGACAGCCGGTCTGCCGCCTCCACCAGCCCGGCAGGCATAACATCCGGCAGATATCTGCCGGCCTTAATGCAGACGCCGGACAGTCCGCAGCGTTCCGCCGTGGGCAGCAGAGCATCAACGGCCTGCTGATCCCCGGCAATGGAAAAGCCGGTGGTGATAAGCAGTTCACCGGCGGAGAGCCAGCGGGAATAGTCCGGCGTATCCGTCAGGTTGACTCCCCGCACAAGGCGGTCAAGTCCTGCATGACCGCCGCAGACCCGACTGCCGCTGAAGCCCGGGAGCTTCAGAAGCTCCTCCACAGTGGGATATCGGTCAAAATGGCTCAACTCCATAGCTGCTCCTTCTTCTGGTTCTCATTTGTGATACCTTCACAAAGATATCGCAAAAGTTCCCGTCCATTCCACATAGCCGCCGCTTCCCACCGTATGTATAATTCATGACATCCGGAAACGGAATCTATCAACAGGGAGGCGTCAACTATGACCCAGAATACTACAAAAAAGCCCGCCTGTAAAGAGGGCGGACAGCCGATGCAGGACCGCAGCCGCCTGCGGACGGACTCACGGCAGTGCACTTTGGAGAAACAGGAAGCGATCTCCGAGCATGCCCGGCGCTGTACAGATGCCGGACCGGCACAGGCCATACGCTGCTATGGCTAAAGCTGCTGCGAGCCAGCCCGTGGGCCGGCTCGCAGCAACAGAATTTTTGCGTATCGGGATGCTTTATCTTGCGTTATAGGCCCGGATGCCCAGGGCCAGCAGGTCCATGGCCCGCTCCAGGTCCTCCTGCTTGAGCACATAGGCGATGCGGATCTCGCTGCGGCCCCGGCCGGGGGTGGCATAGAAGGGCTCGCCGGGGGCGAACATCACCGTGTCGCCGTTGTCCTGGAACTCCTCCAGCAGCCAGCGCTGGAAGGCGTCAGCATCGTCCACCGGCAGGGCGGCCATCACATAGAAGGCCCCCTTGGGACATTCGCAGACCACCCCGGGGATGGCCTGGAGCTTCTGCATCACGGTGTCCCGGCGGCGCTTATACTCCTCCCGGACGGCGGCGAAATACTCCGGCCCCACGTCGTACAGGGCGGCGGCGGCCACCTGGTCCAGGGTGGGAACGGACAGGCGGCACTGGGCATATTTCATGGCGTGGGCCATCAGCTCCCGGTTCCGGGTGATCAGACAGCCGATGCGGGCGCCGCAGGCGGAGAACCGCTTGGACACGGTGTCGATGACGATGACATTCTCCGCCGCGTCCGCAAACTGGCCCATGGACTGCAGAGGCTCCCCGGCGTAGACAAACTCCCGGTACGCCTCGTCGCCGATGATGAACAGGCCGTGCTCCTTGGCCACGTCCACCAGCATGCGCATTTCCTCCGGCGTCAGCACTACGCCGGTGGGATTGCCGGGGTTGGTGCAGACGATGGCCCGGGTGTGCTCATTGATCTCGGCCTCAATGCGGGCCCGGTCGGCGTAGCGATAGCCTTGGTGGGGGCTGGTGGGAATGGGGTGGATGGACGCGCCGCAGGTGCGCACCATGGTGTTGTAGTTGGGATAGAAGGGCTCGGGAATGAGGATCTCGTCGCCGTCGTCGAGAATGCAGTTGAAGGCGATCTGCAGAGCCTCGGAGCCGCCGTTGGTGATGAGAATGTCACCGGCGTCGAAGTGCATGTCCAGCTTGTCATAGTAATGCCGGATGGCGTCGATGAGCACCGGCATGCCGGGGGAGGGGGCATACTCCAGCACCGGCAGGTCAAAATGCCGCACGGCCTCGAAATACGCCTTGGGAGTCTCGATGTCCGGCTGGCCGATGTTCAGGTGATAGATCTTTCTGCCCTTGGCCTGTGCCGCCACGGCGTAGGGATGGAACTTCCGCATGGGGGATAGGCCGCATTTCTGGACCTTGCTGGAGAATTTCATATCAGGTGACCTCCTACACACTTTTAACAGAATTGGGTACCCTTTCTACCCTCCATCTTAGCGTATTTTCCGCAAAAGTCAACCTTGAGTTTTTATGGCGGGGAAAGTGCGTGAAAAAGCAAAAGGAGACGGGCCTCGGCCCGTCTCTTTTTGTTAAGACTGTAATATTGGAATTTCTTCACCGAACCCTGCCATCAACGAAAATTCGCAAAGAATCTGACCTGTATCGGCCGCTTACGATTTCTATGATCCGGCATAGGTGTCTCCTTCACTCATAACTGACAAAATCCTGCTCAACCAGCGCATAATCAACCGATGATTGAAGCCGACCGAACTGGTCTTTCCAAGAATCGATATTGGTTCGTATCTTGCGGAATCCAAGTAATTCGTAAACGTGCTGCGCTCTTGTGTTCGTCAAGTTCGTATCGAGGATGATTTTGGCATAGCCGTTTCTGAACAGCCAACTGATCAGCATACTCAAAACCTTCCTGCCAACACCACGGTTCTGACAATCGGTTTCGCAGATCTTAATGCCAATTTCCGCAACTCCATCTGACGCATTGTGGTAATTGCACTCGCCAATCAGACGGTCGCTTTCCTCAACGACCAGAAGACCATTTCTAAGCCCTTTTACAACTTCTTCCTCGGTCGTTCCCAGACCGTTGGGAAAGCCTGCGTGTGCCATCACAGCACCATCATTCCACCAAGCGGCAAGCTGCTTCGCATCGGTAACCTCGGCTTGGCGGATTGTTAGGTTTTTATGTTGTATTCTCACTTGGTTACTCCTTGCCCTGTCTCCCGACTGTTAGTGTGTACACATATTTTATCACAAGGATAGCTTTGTTTTCAATAGAATACTCGGAATTTAACACCCTAAAATTGTAGGACTACAATACATCTTGGACAATTGAATAAAAAGGGTATGAGGAATAGG
>OGLN01000575.1_pt1 | contig 29738 bp, 26 predicted proteins | sample 1572641 | NCBI WGS metagenome assembly OGLN01 (sample SAMEA2581903, study PRJEB24529) | metagenome | biome: Human gut stool | place: China | collected 2011
GGGATGGCAAGATATATAGCTGTAATTATGCGGCATACGCAACAGTTGCAGGAATCGCTGGCGAGCAGGATTTAGAGGAAACATATAATCTTGAAAAATTCACACTAGAAAAGAAAAAGGAACTTGTAGAATTCAGACTTGGATATACAGAGAAAGGATATACTAATTTCTGTAAAAAGTGTCGTGGATTCACACCAGAAAATAGTGATGAAGTTGAGCCGGCATTACAGAAGGACTGATTTAATATTAGTATACAGATTGGACATTTTATATGATAGAGGATATTGATTTATATAAAGAATATATTACTGGTACGCTTGATGACTGCATAAAGCAGAATAAAAGAAAGTTTGTTTTATATCCTAATGGAGAGATAACAAATATAGTTAAACAGGTGCTTGATAATGTATATAATATTACTCCGGTTTTTATTGTTGATAATTATAAGTATGACCAGAAGAGCGTGTTTAATTTTGAGAAAGCCGTACAGATGACAGATAGGGACATGTATTATCTGGTGTGCAGCGATAATGATCTGTATTATAACGAGATAAGAAATACACTCAGAAGGTATATTAAAGATGAGCAGATAGTGGATTTATTTCCTGATATTAATGCTCTGGAATATATAGATAATGCATGCAAATTATTGAAAGAGTTGGATGAGAAGATAGCAGATATGGAGATATAGGATGTATATTACTAATATACAACGATTTAGCTTAGATGATGGTCCGGGAATAAGAACTACTATATTTCTGGCTGGATGTAATATGAGGTGTAAATGGTGTCATAATCCAGAAAATCTTGAAATGCATAAGAAACGTATTGAACCCGGTAAAGATGGAAAGGTAATTGAAATTTTCAATTCCAGAGATATACCAGTTGAAAAAATATTAGAAGATATCATTAAAGATGAGAAATATTATGTTAAATCAGGCGGTGGAATGACAATATCTGGTGGAGAACCATTATGTCAGTTAAGTGAAGTAAGAGAATTATTGAGATTATGCAAAGAACATGAAATCAGTACAGCTATAGAAACGGCTTTGAATTATAGATATTCAGATTTAGAACAGGTATTGCCATATACAGATTTAGTAATAGCAGATTGTAAGGCAGTCACGGAAAGCATACATGTTAATTGTACAGGTGTAAGTAATAAGTTGATATTAGATAATATCAGCAGGATGTCATCTTCTGACATAAGATTCTGGATTCGTGTACCGGTAATTCCAGAGATTAATATAACTACAGAGGAGATACGGCGTATAAGTGAATTTCTTGCTGATAAAAAGGCAGATGTTATTGAACTTATACCATATCATATGATGGGAATTAGTAAGTACAAGTTATGGGGGTATGACTATCAGCTTAATGAAATAAAAGCACCAGATTCCGGATATATGGGAACATGTTATGATATAATGAAAAAATTGTGTAGTAATGTAATTTGGCAGGAGTAAGGAATGCACATGGATGAAAGAGATTATTTTTTTGAGACAAAGAGTAATAACAGATTAATAAGCAGAATTATAGACAAAAAGTATAAGTCAGATTCTGTAATTATCAAAAAGGCATACAAATTTGCATTAGCATTATTAATGCAGCCAGTTATTCTTGATGAGTCAATTAAGTTGGCGACAAATAAACTGCATATAACTATGTTAGATCCCATGTGTGCGGAGCAGTTGAATAGGGAAATTCAATATATGAATGAGGAATATCCGGGCAGAGAGCAATTATTTAATGATATAAGTATAGCAAAAGAAATTGGTATTATACAAAGATGGTCTGGTGGACATACAAGTGCATCAATTGATTTGTTGTTTAAAGAAGGATTTCAGAATAGAATAAATATAGCATATAAATTATTGCAGAATGAAAAAGATAATAAAAGAAAAAATTTTCTGAGAGCTGAACTTATAGCGTTGCTTGCTGCACAGAAACAAATTATTCGTTATTCAGATGAGGCTTTGAAGTTATATCAGAAGTCTCAGGATGAATATGATAAAAAGCAATATTTAAAAATGGCTGATGCATGTAAGAATATTGCATATAATCCGCCGGCAGACTTTTTTGAAGCAATTCAACTTATAGCGGTTACGCATGATTTCTGTAGTGTTGAAGGTAACGGAGCAACATCACAGGGCATGAGAATAGACCAGTCACTAAATCCGTTCTATGTAGCAGATATAGAAGCTGGCAGAATAACTAGAGAAGAAGTTTTTGATACAGTATGCTCATTATGGAGAATTTTTGAATCTTATGGAGAAAGATGCGCTAATCTGACAATTGGCGGATGTGACCAATATGGAAATGATTGCAGCAATGAGATGACAATAATATGTATGGAAGCATCAATGAAAGTGAAGGCAGATGTTCCTTTGATTACATTGAGAGTTCATCCAAAGCTTGATGAAAGAGTGTGGAATACAGCATTAAAACTTGTAAAGTCAGGGCAGGGATTCCCAGCATTCTATAATGACAATGCTGCTGTAAAGGCAAAAATCAATTCTGGGATATCACTGGAAGATGCCTATGATTATTCAACTCTTGGCTGTGTTGAAATTACAATAGGTGGAAGAGAATTCTCTAATACAGAAGAGGCAAGAATCAACTGGCTTAAAATCTTAGAATTGCTTTTATTTAATGGAAGATGTGCACTGACAGGTAAAGAATGGCATTTAAAAGAAAATCATGTTGTCGAGGAGTTTACAACTTTTGATGAATTATATGAGTGGTTCAAAGAAGAGCTGAAATCAACAATCGACAGGGTTGGAGAATATATTGATATGGCATCAGTTATATATTCACAGCACTGGCCAGTTCCATTTTTAAGCAGCATTACAATGGGATGCATTGAAAATGCGAGTGATATAACAGAAAACGGAACAAAATATTATAATTTATCAATAAATTGTGTAGGAATGGCTAATACGGTTGATGCGCTCGAGGCTGTTGAAGAATTAGTTTATATAAAAAAGACAACAACAATAGAAGAGATAAAGAAGGCATTAGTAGCGAATTTTGAGGGGTATGAATGGCTGAGGCAGAAAATGCTTCAATGTCCTAAATATGGCAATGATATAGACCATGTTGATAATAAAATGAAAGATTTGATGGAATTGTTTTCAGCACATGTCCACAATATGCATATTGTTAATAGAAATGGAAAGTTCCAATGTGGTTTCTATTCTGTAATGCATCATACATTGCTTGGCATGAAAACAGCAGCCTCATGTGATGGAAGGTATGCCAGAACATCTTTATCTAATTCGTTGTCTCCAGTTCAGGGAATGGATAAAAATGGTCCGACATCCGTTATGAATTCAATCAATAAGATTTCAATGGATTATATGGGAAACGGTGGTGTCTTAGATATGAAATTCACACCACAGTTTCTTGAAAAACAGAATCATCTGATCGCATTAAGATATCTGATTGAAACTTATTTTGATGAGGGCGGATTAGAGGTACAATTTAATGTTGTAAGTAAAGATACCTTAATTAAGGCTCAGAAAGAACCAGAGAAATATGGTAGTCTGGTAGTCAGAGTTTCTGGCTATAGTGCATATTTTGTAAAGCTGGATAAAGAGCTGCAGGATGAAATAATTATGAGGACAGAGAATAAAGCGGTCTGATTAGATTAAAGAGGAAAACATATGAAGAGATTATGTATTTTTTGCTTTTATGACAGCAAAGGTATAGTTGATAAATCTGTTGAATATCTGCTTGGCGAGCTGACATTAAACTCTGACAGGCTGGTTATAGTTGTTAATGGTAATATAGAAGATGACAGCAAAAAAACAATTGAAACTTATAGCAAAGACATAGTTGTCAGAGAAAATGCCGGATATGATGCAGGAGCTTACAAATTCGCAATATTTAAATATCTGAAAATTGAAGAAGTAAGACAATATGATGAATTAATATTGTGTAATGATACGTTCATAGGACCTTTTGTTCCGTTCAAAGACATATTTGCTACAATGGGAAAAAGAGAGTGCGACTGGTGGGCAATTAATGGTGTTAATTGGAAATTTTTGCCTGATATACAATCATATTTTTGGGTATTTAATAAATCAATTATTCAGGATGATAAGTTCTTTAAATATTGGCAGTATAACATAGATGAACATACACACTGTTTGGAAGATGTGTATGCACAGTTTGAAACAGGATTATTTTATTACCTGACTCAGACAGAAAAAAAGAAATATTCAGTTTATGTGCCAGAGAACAATTGCAATATTTACACAAGTGTTAGTGTTTCAATTAAGAAATATAGAATTCCATTGATTAAGAAGAAAGCTTTGAGAAATTTTAATACTAGTCGGGATGACATAATAGATGCTATACAGTATATATATAAAAATAACAGTTATCCCATTGAAAATATTTTAGATTATATTCAGAGATTTTGTGATGTGGAAATTACAAAAGAACAGATATCAGAGTATGTTGTAGATAAGGCTAATATAAAAGATAATCCTTATGTTGAATTGGAAACTACAACTAAAAATGTGAAAAAGAGTATAGATGAAAGTAAAGGATTTTACATATATGGATGTGGTGTCTGGGCAAGAAAGATATACTGGAATCTGTGTAGAGATAATAGTAATTTTAAAGGCTTTTTAATATCAGACATTGAAAAATTTGGACATAAACAGCTGTATGGTTTCGATGTTATGCAGATAGACAAAGTCAATATTAATAAGGACACAGATATAGTTTTAGGTGTTAACAAGGCAAATGCAATAGACATTGCAAAAAAGTATCTGACTGGCATTGATAAGAGAAGAGTTATTTCATTGTTTCCAGATACTTTGGTTTGGATATATCAATAATATAATGTATGAGTAATAATGGAATTATAATGCAGAAGCTGTAATAAAGGAGCGCATATGAAAAAAATAGTTATATGGGGAACAGGACAATATGCATCATATATATTTAAAGATATATTGATGAATAAGTGTGTTTTTGAAGGCTTTGTTGATAATAATATCGAGAAACAGAATAAGCTTTGGGAAAATCAATATAGAATATACTCATTAGAAAAATCAATAGAGCTGGACATTGATTATTACCTGATATCGGCTATGTATTATAAAGAACAGATATTGTCGCAGGCTCAAAGTTTAGGGATTGAGAATAAATTAATATGGTACTGGCATGATGATTTGAGTCAGTATGAATTTATTAATAATACCTCATATTTAAAAGAAAACATACTTCTGAAAATCAAAATAGATAAATTACAGCGACAAGTGGATAATGCACCATATGAATATGGTAAATCTCCGATTAAGATAAGACCTGCAAAAGATTTATTGGAGAAGATTATTGATAAAAAGTGTTCTTTATGCAGATTTGGTGATGGGGAATTTGACATTATATTAAACCAGAATAGAGCGTGGTTTCAAAAATATGATATTAAAATGGCAGAAAAACTGGAAAGCATTTTAAAATCAGATAATGAGAAAATCCTCATCGCAATTGCTGATAATTATGGAAATTTAGATAAATATAACGGTAGGGCAGCAGATGTAATAAGACAATATATGACTAAGGAAAAAAGACAGGAGCATATGAGTCTGCTGGATTTGTCAAGGGAATATTATGATGCATATGTATCGAGACCATATATGATATATAAAGATAAAGATAAAAATGCGTCTGAAATTTTTAATTTATATAAAAAGCTGTTCTGCGATAGAAATATCTTGATTATTGAAGGAGAAAATACAAAGACTGGTGTTAACAATGGGTTGTTAGATGGTGCACATTCAATAAAAAGAATTTTATGTCCGGATACAAATGCGTATAGTGCGTATGATAAAATTTTAAATAAGGCAATAGAGTCAGCAGTATCTGATGATTTGATATTAATTACATTAGGACCAACAGCTACTATATTAGCATATGATTTAGCAATGCAAGGATATCAGGCTATAGATCTTGGACAGGTAGATAATGAATATGAGTGGTTTTTAAGACATGCAACGGAGAGAATAGTAATAGAGGGAAAAAGTGTGTCTGAACTGGCATGGTATAGAATACCTGAAACACAGATATCTGATGATAAATATGAAACGCAGATTATAGCACATGTAGAATAATCATATGAAGGAGTGATATATATTGTGGAGAAAGTAATAATATTTGGTACAGGAAAAAGAGCACAGTGGATTTTTAACTATCTGGATAAATATAATGGATTAGAGGTTGTTGAAATTTGGGATAATAATGAGAAAAAAACAGGTAAGAGCTATGAAGTAAATGGAAAGAATGTAGTAGTTAAACAACCACATTATGAAAATCAATATAATATAATTGTTTCATCTGATGTTTATTATGAAGAGATAACTAAACAGTTAATTGAAAATTTATCGATAGACCCAATATATATAAAAAAATTCGGATATATATTTAATAATTTTAAGACTAAAATTCTAGAGAAATATAAGAACAGTGATAATGTTGGAATAAATAATATATGTCAATATTTGCAGGAAAATGAATTAGATGTTTTTTGTGGACAGATAAGTAATAATTATCTATTAGATATATTTGAAGTGTTTAAGGATAGTGGTAATGGGTTATTATATTCGTTTTGGCAAGGAAAAAAGATTTATCTAAGTTCTGTATATAAAAATCCTAATGATGCCAAAGCATATCTTTGTTCATTATGCAAGGAACAGGATGTTAATTCTCCACATTGCTATAACATAGATAAATTAGATTTTGATAATACAGATATTTTTATTGATGGAGGAGCAGCGGAAGGATTTTTTGCTTTACAGGTTATAGACAAGGTAAAGCATGTATATCTGGTGGAATGTGATAAGGAATGGGTTGAAGCACTTAAATGCACATTTGAGCCATATAAAGATAAAGTTACAATTATAGAAAAATGGTTAGATGAGTCAGATTCAGAAAATACTGTATCAATAGACACGCTTGTCCTTAATAATAAAAATATAGATAAAATTATTGTTAAGATGGATATTGAAGGTAAAGAAACAGATGTCATAAAGGGTATGAAAAAACTTATTGATTCTGATATAGATATGACATGTATTGTATGTACATATCATAAGTCAGGAGACAAAGATATAATACATGACTTCTTTGAACAGAGAGGATTTAATATAACATTTGCTAATGGATATATGTTTTTCCCATATGGTGAAGTAATCGAACCAGAGTTAAGGAAAGCGGTTTTGACTGCAAGAAAAATAATAAAAAATTAGGAGTTATTATTATGAAGTGGACGAGTAAAGGTTATGAAAATATAATTTGTAATAAAAATATAAGTGAAACAACTAAATTTTGTATTTATGGGGCAGGAAAGCTGGGAGGAGATTTATATAAAACATTAAAACACTACGATATGTTTTTTTGCTTTATTGATAATAATCATAGTATTCAGGAAAAAGGCTATAAAAATGAAGCAGTAATATCAGAAAATGAATATTTTAAAAAAGAAATAAAATATCCTGTGATTATATGTGCTTCAGACGAAAACACTTTATTAATAGAAAGTGATTTAAAAAACAGAGGGCTGATTCATAACAAAAATTATTACATATGTAGAGAATTTACCGACAAACTATTGCCGATTATAGCATATAAATTTTTTAATCAGACATTTATGAGTCTGTCGCAGATTTGTGTTACGGAAAGATGTACGTTGCGGTGTAAAAAATGTGCACATGGCTGTTACAATGTTCCGATTACAAAGGACGATTTGACTTTGGAGCAGGTTAAAAAGAGTGCAGATATATTTTTTTCAAAAGTAAATTATATTCATGAATTTGTTTTAATAGGTGGAGAACCATTGTTATATAAATATTTGGCAGATGCTGTTGAATATATTGGAAGCAAGTATCGTAATCAGATGAGTGTTTTTTCAATAACATCAAACGGAACCATAACACCGTCAAAAGATTTGCTTGAAAAGTGTAAAGAGTATGGTGTCTTGTTTAGAATATCAAATTATTCTGGAACAATAGCAAAACTTGAATTACAGTATGAAAAGTTAAGAAAATTATTTATAACCAATAATGTTGAATTCAGAATAAGCAGAAAAGAACATGAATGGATGGATTATGGATTTGATTATTATAAAAGAGAATGTGACAATGAGCAGTTGATAAATGTTTTTGATGCTTGCGGTACTCCTTGTCATGAAATAAGAGAAAATAAATTTTACTATTGTGTTATGGCAAGAAGTGTAGCTGATAATTTATCTGTTAATGTTGGCAAAGAAGATTATTTGGATTTTGAAAAGCTGTCAGGAGATAACTGGAAAAGAGAATTATTGGAGTTTATAATGGGATATTCTGAAAAAGGATATTTGGATATGTGCAGGTATTGTCATGGAGCTGATAGTTATCAATATCCAATTCCGGCAGCCGAACAGGTGTAAATATCATATATAGAATAATGTAATCAGTATTGGGGAAATGTTTTTATGAAGAAAAGTAATCCTAAGTTAAGTATAATTGTGCCGATGTATAATGCCGAGAATACCGTATCGGAATGTATAGAAAGTATTTTAAATCAGGAATTTAGAGAATATGAGCTCATATTGGTAGATGATGGTTCAACAGATAATACGTTAAATATATGTAAAATGTATGCTGAAAAAGACCAGAGAATTATTATTGTACCATTAGAAAAAAATATGGGATTAATTAATGCAAGAAAAACAGGTGTTGAAATTGCAAAAGCAGAATATATAGGTTTTGTTGATAGTGACGATTGGATTGAACGTGATATGTATAGCAATTTAATTAATATACAAGAGAAGTTTGATTGTGACTTGATTTCTTCTGGTATATACAGAGATTATATAGAAGAAAAATACACAACGGAGCTGGTAGATAATTTTCAAGAAGGAGTGTATAGTAATATTCCACGGGATATCTATGGTACAATGCTGTATGATGATAAAAATAAGACTTTTGGGATTTTTTGTACATTAGTAAATAAATTATATAGAAAAGATATTTTACAAGATGTTTATAAAGATATTGATACAAGAGTATTTTATGGAGAAGATTGTCTTACATTATTTTCTTATATTATGAAAATATCAAGCTTGTATATATTAAAAAAATCATATTATCATTATAATATTAGAAATACATCTATGTGTGCATCTTCTGATGAACGTTTAAATACAAATACATATTATTTGTATAAGGGATTGGAAAAAGAGTTTATAAACAAAAAAGAATATAAATATATATTGTTAAGACAGTTAAAAAAATATATTTTGGGAATTGAATTACATACATTGGATAAGTTATATAATATTAGTGCATTTTCGCTCGGAACATATAAATATTCTTATGAAAATTTAAAAAATAAAAAGGTTGTTATATATGGGGCTGGTAACAGTAGCGAGTCGTTATATAATTATTTAACAAAAGAATGTAAGTGTGATATTACTGGATGGGTAGATAAATATCCTGAAGGTAAAGATATGAAGGTGATGCACGAAATATTAGCCGTCAACAGTATTTTAAATATTCAATACGATTATATTGTTATAGCTGTATTAAAAAAAGAACTCGCTGACAGTATAAGAAAAGAATTGATTGAATTATATAATATAGACTCAAAAAAAATTCTATGGAATAAAGTGGAATATGTTAATCTGTTGGATAAAATGTAAATCAATATGTTATACATGGGGTGTTAAATGATAGAGAATCAAATAGTAAGTATAATTGTTCCGGTTTATAATGTACAAGAGTATATAAAAGATTGTATTAACAGTATTATTTGTCAGACTTACAGAGAGTTAGAGATTATATTAGTAGATGATGGTTCTTCTGATAATAGTTTGCAGATATGTAAGGATATGGCACAGAAGGATAACAGAATTGTGGTACTATCACAGTTGAACAGCGGGGTTGTTAATGCAAGAAAAAATGGTGTAAACAGAGCTACAGGAAAATATATTATGTTTGTCGATTCTGATGATTATGTTAATTCGGATTATGTTGAGTCTATGATGAAAATATCAAATGAATTTGAATTAGTTACATCAGGTATATTTGTCGGTAACAGAAAGGTGTTTGATTGTATTAATTCAGGTGAATATGATGTAAGCAGGTTAAGCCCCGTTATAAAAAATATGATTTATGCACAGGACAATATATCGCGAGGAATTTTGTCATGTATTTATGCAAAACGCTTTGAAACAGAATTGACAAAAAAGATTTTTGAAAATTTGGATGAAAATATATATTATGGTGAAGATGGAGAGTTTGTTTATAAATATATTATTAATTGCAAAAAAATATGCGTAACAAATAATTGTAATTATAATTACAGAATGAACAATTTGTCTGTAACACATAATAAACATGATGATTTTTTGTTTAATATAAACAGATTATATGTTTCGTTAAAAAAAGCGTTTGAGAAAAGTGCATATAGTTCAGAACTAATTCCTCAATTAGAAAAATGGATATTTGAACATATAAGAATGTCACCAGAAAAAATGGGATTTAGTTGTGAGAATCTTCCGATAAAATTTGTTATAAAATGTAATAAAGAAATTTTAAATAAAAAACTTATTATATATGGAGCTGGAAAAGTTGGTAAAGATTATATTAGACAAATAAAAAAAGAACATCTTTGTAAGAACTTTATCTGGGTGGATAAAAACTATGTCTCAAAAGAAGCATATTTAGGAGAATTTGTTTATTCTCCAGAACGAATTCGTACATATGATTTTGATTTTATTTTAATAGCAATAAATAATGATGAAGTTGCAGATGAAATAAAAAACGAGATAGAAAAAGAATTTGGAATAACTAGTGAAAAAATAATTATAGATAAAATATTACATATCAACGAGTTTTATGCTTAGCCATAGGTTAAACATACAAGGGAGAAAAGGTATGCTTATAAAAAATAATGCAAATAAAAAAGAATTTCTTGATGAAATAAAAGAGAAAAAATTATATTGTTATGGTGCAGGAAAGGTGTTTGAAGATTTTTTAACACTTTATCAATATATAGACATCTATTCAGTTGTTGACAGAAGGTCAGATGTATTAAAAAATAAATTTGAAAATATAAAATTTATAACACTAAAGCAGTTTATTAAAGAATGTGATGATAAAAATTCTGTGTTGTTAATAACATGTTTTGATTATAGTGAAATTCAAGAACAATTACAAAAAGAAAAATCACTTAATAAATTGTCTTGTTATGTTTATTATATTATGCAGGAATATGAAGATGTAGAAAATCAGCAGAGAGATAGTGGTAAATATCAGATGGCTGAATTTAGATATCAGGATTGCATGGCTGGACAGAAAGCGCCTGCTGATGTAAAAATAATTTTATCTCATATTGGATATAAGATAATAACATTAAATAGAGGAACTGTTACAAGAGGAACTATTCAGACTGATAATGCGTGGAAAAACATAGCAGATGCTTTAGAAAAAAATGCAATTTTAATATTGCAGTTACCACTTATTGATAATACGGATGGAATATATAAGATTCTTGAAATTAAAAAAAAGAAAAATATAAAAATAATTGGTATTGTGCATGATGTTAATGTGGTAAGAGGAAATCCTACAGAGTATGATTATAGACAGTATAAAATTTTAAAAGAATTGCCAGATGTTTTAATAGTTCATAATGAAAGAATGATGAAGATATTGCGTGATATGGGATTTGCTTTTTACAATATGGTAAATCTTGAAATATTTGATTATCTCATCAATGATTATGAAGAAGCAGTTTGTGATGATGGCATAATAATCGCTGGTAATCTCGACAAACAAAAGGCTGGATATATATATAATTTACATTGCATTGAAGGAGTAACATTTAATTTGTTTGGTGCAAACTATAACGAAAAAGAGAAATATACCAATATGAATTATTTTGGCGCTTTTTTGCCGGATGAGCTTATAAAGAATTTAAAAGGAAAGTATGGTCTTGTATGGGATGGAGATTCAATAGAAACATGTAGTGGTGGTAAAGGAGAGTATTTAAGAATCAATAATCCACACAAATTATCATTGTACCTTGCTGTAGGGCTTCCCGTTATAATATGGGACGAAGCGGCAGAAGCAGAATTTGTATTAAGAGAAAATGTTGGATTTACAATAAAGTCGTTATATGAGCTATCAGAAAAGATGGCACTTATCAGTGATGATGATTATGAAATAATGAAAAAAAATGCAGAGGTAGTAGGTGCGAGGCTTCGTAATGGTAAATATATGACGAATGCAATTAAGAAAGCGGAAAAGATAATTCGGGAGATTGGACAAAATGAAAATATATAACAGCCATTACTAAGGATGGTTGTTATATATTTAGTGAAGTAAGAAAACTGCTTGAAATATATATATTAATAAATAGGATTTAATAATTGATGGTGCGGAATATTGACTGGAGTGATTTTGAGACTGTTCTTGGTAAAAGTTTAAATGAATTGAATTTGTAGTTAGATATATATTATTGCAATATTTATAATTCCGTGATGTTTTAATAAAAAACAGTTTTCTATATTACCTGTATGGTTGCTGTGTGGCTTATATAATGGCTGTTGATTTTTACTTTGACTGCATTATCTTCAGGCACATAGCTATGGGTGGTACAGGGTATGTCTATCTTGGTTTTTGTCTATATTTCATTGAAATCTTGATTTTAAAAATAAGGTATAAAGCAGGATTATTATATTTGCATGGTTCATGCCTGTGTTTTAGTAAACGCTCCAACACATGTACCGACAAATACCCCGAAAAATAATGATTATATCTTGCTGTAGGACTTCCAGTTGTTATATGGGATGAAGCAGCAGAAACTGAATTTGTATTAAAAGAAAATGTTGGATTTACTGTGAAGTCTTTATATGATTTACCTGAAAAATTAGCGGCTATCAGTGATAATGATTATCAAATAATGAAAAAAATGCTGAAATGGTAGGTAAACGACTTCGCAATGGTGAATATATGACCATGGCATTAAAGAAGGCAGAAGAAAAGATACAGGAGATTAGGGATGGAGAAAATATACAATAATTTAATAAAAAACTCTAATAAAGTAAGAGGCTGTATGCAGGATGATTTATCCAGAGAAATATATGATTGCAAAGTATTGAATACTCTTACATATGATTATAAGTATATAACATCAATTACCAAAGATAAAATAGATGTATTTGAAGAGTTAAAAAGACAACTGGAGCAATATAAAAACAAATGTGACATAGTCATTGATGGTGCAGGTTATTATGGAAAAAGTATCAAAGCTACAATGACAGATGTAGAGTGGACTTGTGTATGCGACAGAACAGTCAGTGATACAGAGTGGTGGAATATTCCATATATGTCGCGTGCAGATGCTGTGAAAAGATATCCTGATGCGGTATATGTAGTAAGCTCGATGTTATATGGTTTAGCGATAGAGAAAGAATTAAAACAGCTGGGTGTAAAAAACATTATTAATTTTGGAAGGTATATATCTAAATATGGAGAAGTAAATCCAAAGCAATATTATGATGTGTTTAAATTTTCCAATGATGAGGTAATTGTTGATGTAGGCTGTTTCGATTGCCAGTCAACAATGCAGTATTTTAAGTATGGCAATGAAAGATATAAGAAGATATATTCATTTGAACCAGAGCCAGAGCAATACATTAAATGCAAAAATATAATTGAACAAGAGCATTATAGCAACTGGGAGATATTTAATTATGGAGCGTGTGATAGTAATGGAAAATTATATTTTAATTCTAACAGCAGCTGCAGTAAAATAAGTAATGAAGGCGATATTGCAGTGGATGTAATTAAACTTGATGATTTTTTCAAGACACATGAAGAACCAACATTTATTAAGATGGATATAGAAGGAGCAGAGTTAGCAGCTTTAAGAGGATGTGCGGATACAATCCGTGAGTATAAGCCTAAATTAGCTATCTGTGTATATCATAAACCAGAAGACATATTTGAAATACCAGAATTTATTTTATCTCTTAATTCAGATTATAAAATGTGGTTGAGACATTATACCAATCTGATTAATGAAACAGTATTGTATTGTAAATGATATATTATTTAACGACAAATTTAAGAAATGATAATCTGCCAGCTTTATTTTTACATGCAAATATACTTGAAATATATTTCAACAGAGTATAGAATATGTATATTAAACAATAATGTAAGCAAATCATATAAGTATAGGAAGGGGTGGTTTGCCACAGTACATAATGAAAGGCGTGTATGTTAGACAAAGAAACTTATTTAGAAAAGTATAATTTGAAAGAAACTTTTGAAAAATCAGATTTGAATTGGGATGTATTGACAGATATTTATGAAGATTATCTCATGCGTAAAGATGAACTGGATAAAGTGTGTGAGAGATTAGAAGAATATCTTATCGATAATATGAAGAAGGAATTTGCGTCATCTTCTTCATTGCCATATCATTCTATAAGAGGAAGAGTTAAAGACGCTGAGCATCTTATAGAAAAGATTATTCGAAAAAGAGGAAAAGAACATAGCCATAAGTATGAGAATATTTCAAAGGATAATTACAGAATGATTATCAGGGATATTATAGGCGTACGATTGCTTACCTTTAAGAAAGAAGAATGGGAACAGATTTTTGATTTCATGGATAAAACATTCAAGATGGATGATTCTAAAGATATGAGCATGGCAGAGGATCCAATAGCGTATACAAGATATGGAGATCGTGACATTTACAAAAATAAAATTTATATGGAACACAGTAACAGAGGGTATAGATCGCAACATTATATAATTAGGTTTCAAGATGTGTATTGTGAGATTCAGGTAAGGACTTTGGCTGAAGAAGTGTATGGAGAATTTGATCACAGAGTTAAGTATCCATATAGAGAAGATAATAAATTTCTTAAAAGGTATACAGGGACATTAGCACAATTATTGGATTCTGTAGATGAACTTATATCTACATGTGAACAGCTAAAGGATGGCTGGGAAGATTGTGATAGATATTATGACGATGATGAGTATATAGATTGGATTCATACTCCAATACAAAGTAAACATATTACTGAAAAACAGAATACGGATGAATATGCAGGATTACCAAATAAAATTAAAGCAAAAGAATATATGTGTAACATCATATTAAGGAAAGGAATGCGGTAATGGATAGACTTAGAGATGCAGTGATTAATAAGAGGATTGTTCAATTGGTTAATGAGGTTGCAGATGGAGAACACACGATAGATGTTTTGTATAATGCTTCATTGGCTTTGGATGGGGAGCGACAAGTTGAGTATTTTTCACATATAAGAGAGAATATGAAAAAAGATGTGGCATATATAATCATGAATAATAATGAGGATACTAGAGATTCAGGGCTGCTTGAGGAGTTAATACCATATGGAAAATAATGAATATAATTACAGCAAATATCTTAATACTCCGGAAAAGAAAAATAAATTCGAATTGAGATTCAAAGAACTGGTTAAGACTGCTAATGAATTTATTGAGGAAGCAGGATATTCTGAGAATGTAGAGTGCAATGAAAGAATTATGCTGAATGTTATTTTGGATTATTATGCTGATATAGACAGACTTAAGCAGTTCCATGATGTGGATCTTGTTAGACCAACTAAGATGATTGCATATACTGTTGCATGGATTGTGAGAAGAAAACCTTTGCAATTTGTCAGATATTCAGATGATGAAAGAGATATATTTGTAAATGAGAGATTTGCTGCATATCTTATGGTTAATGAATGCATGACTGCAGATGATAAGAAATACATTGATAAGAAAAACTATGCGCAGTTAAGAGAATACAGTGATTTACTACTGTACTATTTTAAGTACCGTGAATGTAATCCTCAAGTCATAGAATTGGCGATAGAGTCATTTAAACTTGGAATGCTATTTGAGTAAGTAATATTTACCTAAAATATATTTAGCCTTTGAAGATTTTTTCTTCAAAGGCTTTTAATAAATGTTTAAAATCCTACTTTTGACACCCACATCATTATATAAAATCAAATCAGAATGACAATAACAAAAAATTATGTTGGAATGGAAATATGATGTAAATGGGGGAAATATATATATCTACAATTGAAGATGTTGATATATCAGGGGAAATAGTTCTTCTTATGGATGATGTAACAACAACAGGTAATTCATTATATGCTTGTAAGGAAATATTACTTCAACATGGTGCTAAGAGTGTGAAGATGTTTGCATTAGGAAAGGCAGTGTAATATATGAGTGGATATTCTGCTAAGGAACTTGAGAAAATAAACAATGCAGAAGTATTAAAAAAAGAAAATGAACGAAATGGCATATATTATTGCACAAGGGATGATGCTAATTATCCACAGAGTTTGCGTGGTATAAAGAATTCGCCTGCGCTTATTTATTACAGAGGCAATATTAAAATCGCCAATGATTATAAGAGCATTGCTGTTATCGGAAGCAGAAAATGTTCTGAATATGGAAAGCAATTATCATATGAGACATCTAAATATCTGACCCAAAAGGGCATAAATATAGTTAATGGATTGGCGTTAGGCTGTGATACATTTGCATTAAGGGGAGCTCTGGATAATAATGGAAGATGTATGGTCTGGATGCCTTGTGGGCTTGATAATATTCAGCCTAAGAACAACAGAAATCTGGCAGATGAGATAATAGCTAAAGGCGGATGTCTGTTAAGTGAATATCCAGTTGGTACAGAGATAAAAAAGTACAATTATGTTGAAAGAGACAGATTACAGAGCGGAATCAGTCAGGGAGTAATTGTAATAGAAGCTGACAGGAATAGTGGCACAATGCATACAGCTGATTTTGCAGTCAGTCAATATAGACGGCTGGCATGTTATTATCATAGATTGCTGGGAAATGCGACTGGAAATAAATATCTGGAAGACAGTGCGGATGCTAAGGTGATAAGACAATTATCAAACCTTGAGGAATTTGCTAATGATATACTTCATGATGGACAATATGAACAGTTATCGTTATGTTTACAATGATACAAGATAGTTTTAATAAGCTGGGAGAATTATAATGTTATACGATGAATCATCAGACACACAATCTTTAATAAAAGATTTTTCAAAAGGTGCATTTGTCTGGTACAATTTCAGACCGGACAGCAGCATATTATATATATACAATCAGAATGCAGACGAGGCAGTGCTTGAACTTCTTGAGAGTAAAGGCAGAGTGGCGGTATGCAGTGTAGAGAAGCTTCTTAGTAAGCAGTATTGGTGCGAGGCATATGATTACATAGTTGGAATTGATATCATTGAGGAGAGCAGGGAATCATTGAGACTGCTTAAGCTATGCCATGCTCTGTTAAAGAAGGACGGCAGGATGCTGATTGGTGCAGAGAACCGTTATGCTGTCAGGTATATGTGTGGAGACAGAGACCCATATACTAATCACAATTTTGATGGGATAGAGAATTACAGGAGACTGTCAGATGCAGACTGGGATTCTATTGCAGGAAGATGCTATTCTATGTCAGAGTTAAAGTTGATGCTTTCGCAGGCTGGATTTGAGAATGATAAATTTTATTCTGTAATGCCGTCTTTGCAGGAAACGCAGCTTGTATATGCAGAAGGATATGAACCGGTTGAAGAACTGGCTATGAGGTATTTCCCGCTTTATAACTATCCGGATAGTGTGTTTCTTGAAGAACAGTACCTGTACACTGATTTAATAAAGAATGGTATGTTTCATAAGATGGCTAATGCTTACATTATAGAATGCAGCATGGACGGACAGTTAGATGATACCCTTCATGCAACCATATCACTTGACAGAGGACATGATAATGCGCTTGTAACCAGCATATGTGAACATGATGGAGTCAGAAATGTAATTAAGAGGGCTGTTTACAAAGAAGGAATACATAAACTTAAAGAGATGCAGGATAATCTTGATGATTTGCATACAAGAGGAATAAATGTAGTTGATTCATCTATTGAGAATGATACATTCATAATGCCATATGTTGATGCTCCGGTTGCGATGAATGAATTAAAGGCTATTGCTAAAAAGGATAAAAATGCATTTTTAAAGGCAATGGATGATATGTATGAATTAATTCTTAACTCTTCAGAGCATACGGGGATTATATCGGAGAAAGATAGGAATAGTGCTGATGGTCGGGATTTAGGACCTATTCTTGAACGTGGATATATTGATATGGTTCCGCTTAACTGTTTCTATGATGGAACAATTGAAGATTCAAGGAGCAGGTTCATATATTATGATCAGGAGTTTTATTGGGATAACTGTCCGGCTAAGGCAATTATGTATCGTTCCATATCTATTATATATGATGGGACTGATAAAGAATTTGAAAGAATAATGCCAAGAACAGAACTTCTGGATAGATATGAATTAGCTGAATGTGAAGATGTATGGCAGCGTATGTCCTCAAGGTTTACGGAGACTTTAAGAAACCAGAAGCCATTAAGACCGTATTATGAGAATAAAAGGGTTGATGGCAGAATTCTGTATACGAACAGGGAAAAGATTAATTATAGCGCCAAAGAATATCAAAGGATATTTGTAGACATTTTTAATGATTATAGCGATGATAAGAAACTGATTCTTTTTGGTTCAGGAAGGTTTACGGAAAGGTTCTTGTTCGAGTTTGCGGGTGATTATAGTATTTATTCTATTGTAGATAACAACAGTGCGAAGTGGGGAACCACGATGGCTGGAATTCCGGTTAATTCACCTGATATATTAAGAGAGATTCCAGAGTCTGAGAGGCATATTATCATATGTATCAAGGGATACAATGGAGTTGTCAACCAGTTAAAGGACATGGGAATAACCGATTACCATATATATGATCCAGGCAATGATTATCCTAATAAAAGCAAGGAGCATGTTGCACAGAGTCTTGCACAGACTAGTGACTCAGGATTGAAAGAATCAGACATGGATAAAACATACAATGTTGGATATATTGCGGGAGTGTTTGACCTGTTTCATGTAGGACATCTTAATATGTTTAAAAGAGCTAAGGAACAGTGCAGATATCTGATTGTAGGTGTTGTGTCAGATGAAGGCGTAAGGCTTAATAAGCAGGCAGAACCTTTTGTACCATTTGAAGAACGTATTGAGATGGTGCGTTCATGCAGATATGTTGATGAAGCAGTGAAGCTGCCGCTTAATTTTGCTGGAACAAGAGATATGTTTAAGAAATATCATTTTGATGTACAGTTTTCAGGAAGTGATTACGAGCATGATCCGGGATGGCTTGCTGAGAAAGAATTCTTGGAGAAAAATGGCTCTACTATGGTATTTTTTCCTTATACGCAGAGTACAAGTTCTACTAAGCTAAAGAAGGCTATTGAAGGCAGGATAAATAATTAATAGGCAGCAAAAGGAGGGTGAAATGGTTGCAATATCACATGATGAATCAATTGATATTGATAATGTACCAGAGAATATGTGTGTAGCTTACGGACCGGATATGTTTTATCAGTCCAGAATTATTATTGCAGAGAACGATTATGCTGTTGCAAAGGATGACAATCACAAGGTTCTTCTGAAGAATGAGAATAATACATATACTCATGCGTATTGCTATAGTGGGGGAGCCGATATGTGGTTTCTTGACCGGTACGATTGCATCTTTTTACATGGCTGTAATGAGTTTTCTGTTGAATTGTGCCAGTCAGCATTGAGACTATGGAAAGGGAAAAGGCTTGTGCTTGTTGGGGATGACTGGGAAGAACTCATACCAATGCTTCCGGATATTGAATGTGAATGCTGGTACGAGGAAAGTCTTAGTCAGGAAAGGCTTGATCAATTGTCGTATGGTTTTAAATGTCTGCATGTCATATTTGGTATACCTCATGCTGAACCTATTGACAGATACAATGAAGGAATTATGTATTATGATGAGATTATGGCACTTACTTTTATGTTTTCAGATTATCAGGAATTAGGCACAGATAATGATGATAAGAATTTTTTTGTGTTAGATCCCTATTATGGTAATCTTGGCCTTTTTGCTATTTTATCTAAAATTGAAATCTGTGCAAGGTATGCAAAAAGTAAAGGCTTTATCCCTGTGATTAGACTCGGTAGGATGGGAAACAGCTGCTTTTACTCTGATTATAATGGTGATGATGTATGGAGCAAATTTTTTAATCAGCCGGAGGGATATAGTCTTGAAGAGGTTATGAATAGCAGGCATGTGTTTTTTTCACCGGCATTTTATAATGGAAGTATTGTGAGTATGATAATGGATAGTCAATGTGAAAGTGATGATGTGCCTGACTGGCCAGGTGGATTATATAATGAACGGGTAAAAAGATGTATTTGTGAAAAGCAAAAAGCATTTCTTCCATACCCTGAACAGACACTTGGGGTATTGGCGAGGGGAACAGATTATGTTAAGACACATCTGCCCAATCATCCTATACATGCTTCACTTGATATGATATGTGAGAAGATTGATGAATTGCTGGATTTGTGGAATCTTAAGTATATATATGTCTCAACAGAGGATGCGTCATATTGTAGAAAGCTTAAAGAAAGGTATGGAGAAAAAGTTTTTTTTACAGACCAGGAAAGATATGAAGTTAAAGATGGGGAACTGTTGTCAGAATTACACCGCAGACAGGAAGTAAAAAGAAAAGGGTTTGACATGGGGCTGGATTATATATTGTCTATTGATTTGTTGTCAAAATGTAATTCGCTTATTGCATCTGGCGGATGCGGCGGACTATCTGAAGCTATAAGACAGAATGAAAGCAGATATAACAATATGTATGTGTTTGAACTTGGTGTTAATCCATAGAAGAAAAGGGGGATAAGATAGTATGAATGATATAAAGTTTTATAATATATGTCCTGCTGGAATTGAAAGCGGGGGGCCGGAACTGGCACATCAGATGTGTAATACCCTTGTAAGACTTGGGTATAATGCTAGGATGTATTATAATCAATCCAATAAGTCAGAACCTTGTGATGTTTCAGCAAGTGCCAGATATTTAAAATATAATACTGAACATGCAAAGAGCATGGCTGAAGTTGAAGATGAATCTTCGGTAGTTATATTTAATGAGGCAGCAACTTACTGGATACCAATTATTAATAATTGTCATAAAGTATTATGGTGGATGAGCGTTGATAATTATATTATTAATACACAGGAAAGGGATCTGGATATTATAAGAAATCAGATTGAATTACATCTTGTACAGTCTGCATATGCATATCATTATGTAACTGAAAGGGTAGGAATCAGTAAAGATAAGGTTATGTATGTCTCTGATTATATTGGCGATATATATAGAATTAAGCTGCCTGAATTACAGAGACAAAATATTGTCTTATATAACCCTAAAAAGGGACTGGAAGCATTAAGACCAATTATCGAGAAAACAAGCTGGGTAAAGTGGGTTCCACTGATAGGATTATCAGAAGAGGATATGACGGCATATATGCATATATCTAAGGTATATATTGATTTTGGAAACCATCCTGGAAAGGACAGAATACCAAGAGAGGCTGCTATGTGTGGGTGTTGTGTTATTACCAATAAGAGAGGAAGTGCGGCATATTATGAAGATGTGCCAATTCCTGACCGATATAAATTCGAGGCAGAAAATGATATAGACAATATACAGGGATGCATCAGGTACATATGTGATAATTTCTATGAAGCACAATGTGATTATGATGAATATAGGAGAAATATTTCTCGGGAAAAAGAAATCTTTTATGAAGATGTGAAAAAATTTGCAGAATTTTTTGTTTAGAGGGTTAAGTATTTGAAATTGTCTCCGATAAATAATACATAAATGATAAATAGATAATAATTTATATTTCATTATAAGGAGTTTTTTATATCAAGGAGGAATTTTATTATGGTAGTACAGCACAATTTATCAGCAATGAACACAAACAGACAGATGGGAACAGTTACAAGTGCCCTTTCTAAGTCTACTGAGAAATTATCATCAGGTTATAAGATTAACAGAGCAGCAGATGATGCAGCAGGTCTTTCTATTTCAGAAAAGATGAGAAGCCAGATTAGAGGTCTTGATAAGGCTTCGTCTAATGCGCAGGATGGTATTTCCCTTATTCAGGTAGCTGAAGGTGCTCTTAATGAGACACATTCAATTCTCCAGAGAATGAATGAGTTAGCAACACAGGCTGCTAATGATACTAATACATCATCAGACAGAAAATCTATCCAGCAGGAACTTACTCAGTTAACATCTGAACTTGATAGAATTTACTCTACAACACAGTTTAATGCAATGAATCTGTTAGATGGCAGCTTTTCAAAGAAGAGCCTTCAGATTGGCTCTCTTTCAGGACAGGTTATTTCTGTTTCAATCGGTAAGATGGATGCTAAGTCACTTGGTATTTCAGCTGCCAGCGTTAAGGTAAGTACTAATGCAGTAGCTGGTAAGTCAATGACAATTATCCAGAAGGCTATTGATACTGTTTCTACAGAGAGATCTAAGTTAGGTGCTCTTCAGAACAGACTTGAGCATACAATCAACAACCTGGATACAACATCAGAGAATACTTCAGCAGCAGAGTCTCGTATCCGTGATACAGATATGGCTACAGAGATGGTTGAGTATAGCAAGAACAATATTCTTGCACAGGCTGGACAGTCAATGCTTAGTCAGGCTAATCAGCAGACACAGGGTGTTCTTTCACTCTTACAGTAATATAATAATTAATATATTTGAGCTGGGGCTTAGCGTTAATCGTCAAAGCCTCAGCTTTTTTAGATTATAAATATTTGAGGGGTATTGGATGAAAATATTGTACTTTACATGGAATGAGATAACTAAGGCAGATGTTGTGTCTAATTTACAGCGGATGGGACATGATATAACACTGTTTACACATAATATAAAGAATTATATTAAAGATGTTGATTTTCTTAATGATATGGAAGAGAAAATTGTACAGGAAAAGAAAAAACAAATTCCATTTGAAATTATTTTTTCCTGTAATTTTATACCACTTATTTCTAAGATAGCTTTGAGAAATAAGATTCCATATGTATCATGGACTTATGACAGCCCGTGTATGACGATGTATTCAGAAATGATATTCAATCCATATAATTATATGTTTCACTTTGACTGGTCAGAGACGGAAAGATTGAAAAGCTTAGGTGTCAGCAATATATATCATCTTCCATTAGCGGTGGATGAAAAACGTATAACACAGGTTATTAACAATGCGTACAATGTCTCATCAGAATTAAAGAATGCTGGGGTTTCATTCATGGGAAATCTATATAATGATGAGGTAGATCTGACAACAGATGTTACTGGACTTCCTGAGTATGAAAAAGGATATCTTGAGGGAATAATGCAATCACAAAGTCTAATTTCAGGCAGCGATTTATTGGAGGAAATGCTTGATGATGTGTTTGCAGAGCGTTTAGAACATTATATTGATTTCACAAAGGAAGAAGAACTTTTTGTTAATGACAGGGATATGATTCTTAATATTGTTAAGAAGATGATATCATCGAGAGAAAGAATAAATATATTAAAAGAACTGGCAGGCAGACTGCCTGTTACATTATATTCACAGTCAGCACTGTGCAATATACCGGGAATCAGCCAATATGGCTATATTGATTATGAACATGACATGCCTGTTATGTTTGCCAATAGCTGCATTAATTTGAATATAACACTTAGAAATATAAAGACGGCAATACCTCTGAGAGCGTTGGACATAATGGGAGCGGGAGGATTTCTTCTTACTAATTATTGTTCGGAGCTTTCAGAATATATGGTGGATGGAACTGAATTTGTGTCATATTCTGATGCAGGGGATTGCGTGGAAAAAGCGGTATATTATATGCAGCATGAAGAATTGAGAAAAAGGATAGCAGATAGCGGACGGAAAAAAGTGACGGAATTGTTTACTTATAATATACAGTTAGAAAAAATGTTTCAGATATTAAGAAAGGAAATTTTCTGATGAATATACTAATTTTCGAATATCATAATTTTGGAATAGAAGATGTAAAAGAATGTTTTAAAAAAAACGGACATTTGTATAAAGTTGTTGAGACAGATTTGTTTAGAAATCGTGTGAGTGCGGAATTTGACAGCATATTTGAACAAAATTATGATGATGGAATTGATGGAAAACAGTATGATTGTGTATTTACATTTAATTACAGCCCGGTTATTTCTAATAACTGTAAAAAGAGGAATATTCCGTATATTGCATTGGTATATGACAGTCCTCAGGTGTTGTTATACTCATATACTATAATTAATCCATGCAATTATGTTTTTATATTTGACAAGACACAGTATATGGAATTGAAGAAGGAAGGAATCAATACAGTATATTATATGCCGCTGCCGGTTAATACGGACAGAATGAAAAGAATGCTTGATGGCGGTAGTGATGAAGTAAAGTGTTATAATAACAGATATAAAAGCGATATAGCATTTGTTGGTTCAATGTATAATGAGAAGCATAATCTTTTTGAAAGGCTGTCTGGAGTAAATGATTTTACAAAGGGATATCTTGATGCAGTTATGTATGCACAGAGAAAGGTTTATGGTTATTTCTTCCTTGAGCAACTTTTAAAAGGAGAAGTCCTTAAGGATATGTTGAAGAGTTATCCTGTTGAAACCAGCAGGGATGGAGTTGAGACTGTGCAATATCTGTATGCAGATTATTTTCTTGCAAGAAAAATGGCTGCTGATGACAGAAAGGAAATTCTTGAAAGGCTTGGAAAAGAGTTTGGCAGAGAATATGCCATAAATCTATACACACCTAATGAGACTCCAGACATTGCCTATATTAATAATTGCGGTGCAGTTGATTATTATGATGTTATGCCATATATATTCCGTAACAGCAGAATTAATCTTAATATAACATTAAGGAGCATTAAGTCCGGAATGCCGCTTCGTGCAATGGATATAATGGGAGCTGGTGGTTTGCTTATGTCTAATTATCAGGAAGATTTTTACGACTGGTTTGTTCCAGGTGAGGATATGGTTATGTATGAGTCGGTTGATGACCTTGTTTCCAAATGCAGATATTATCTTAAGCATGATTCAGAAAGGCAGCAGATAGCAAGAAATGGCTATGAAAAGATTGAGCAGAATCATACTTATGATGTCAGATTCAAAGAGATATTTAATACAGTGTTTAATTAATTCATAAGAAAGGGAAAAGGGATGATAACAGATAAAGATGTAATGTACATATACAGCGAAGTTATTAACCAGATGGAACCTCGGAAAATACTGGATGTAGGAATGTTTTATAAAGCTATAGGGGCAGTATCACGCAGGATATTAGAAATGGAAGTACCAGAAGATTGTTATATTACGGGAGTTGAGACGGACAGTATATCCTGGCTTAATGTATATGAAACCATATATGATGAGATAGTTTTGGCTGATGATATTGATGCTTTGCTTGCAAAATGCGGTCATGATGAATATAAAGTTGCAGTATTCTTAAGTGATATGATACCAGAAGAAAGCAAAGAAGTGCTTTTAAAGAAAGCATCTAAGGTGAGTAAGTATTTGTTCATATATGGCACAGACCGGAAGTATCTTCCTGTTAACTGTAGTGTAACAGATGTCAGGGTTGATAATGTATGGTGTGTGCTTGCAAAATGCAGCTGAGAGGTGGAATATGAATACAGAGATATGGGTTATTACACACAAAAAATATAATGAAATTCCAGATGATTTGTATAAAACAATTCATGTAGGAAGAGCAATATCTTCAGATCTGGGATATACTGGTGATGATACAGGAGATAACATATCTTCTAAGAACATGAATTACTGTGAACTTACCGGAATGTACTGGCTATGGAAGAATCACCAGTGCGATATTATTGGAACTTGCCATTATAGAAGATTTTTTCTTGAAAAGGAGAGGCTTCTTACTAAGGAATATATTGAAAAAACGCTTAAGTCTTATGATATTATAGTTCCTCAATGTAATATGGTAAAAGAGGGATCCTTAAAGGAGCAATACTATCATATGCATTGCAAAGAGGATTGGGATATATGCAGGCAGGTAATTAGTGAAAAGTACCCTGATTATGTTAATGCATTTGACTGGATGCAGAATTCAAAAGTTATTAATTTCTGTAATATGATGATTGCCAGAAAATCTGTTTATGATTCATATTGTGAATGGCTCTTTGATGTATTGTTTGAAGTTGAAAAAAGAATAGATATTGATGGTAAAGACGATTATCAGAAAAGGGTTATGGGATTTCTGTCAGAAAGACTGCTGAAAGTATGGCTTATTGCTAATGATTATAAAGTTAAAGAGCAGCCGGTTAAACTGATGGAATCTGATGAGATAAGCAGACATTTTTATGAAATAGATTTAAAGAGACAGCTTTTTAAGAAGGTCACTGCGGGACTGGTTGAAGAATATAAAAACGGAACTGTAAAAGAACTTCCGCCAACAGAATATGTACAGGAAGATTCAGGGAAAGTTAATGTGTGGATGTGCTGGTGGCAGGGTGAAGATAATGCCCCCGGCCTTGTTAAGAAATGTATTAATAGCGTAAGAAATAATATAGATAATGAAAAAGCGACTCTTCATATAATAACACTGGAAAATTGCATGAAGTATGTGAGCTTTTCGCCAGAAGTTATTACTAAATTCAATGAGGGCAAAATATCCATGACTACATTGTCGGACAGGCTCAGAATGGAACTTTTGTACAGGTATGGTGGTGTATGGATTGATGCTACATATTATGTTACTGATGGAAGAATTAATGATGTAATAATGAAAGAGGGCTTTTATACTCAGAAATTTGGAGAGCCTATATGGGATGCCGATGTAACTGGTGGAAGATGGGCTAATAATTTTATCAAAGGCGATAAAGGATTGCTGTTATTTGGATTTATAATAAGAGCGATAGATGAATATTACAGATATATGGATAAGTCTATAGAATATTTCATGACTGATTATATGATTGAAATTGCATATAATACATTTGATGAAGTCAGGAATGAAATAGATATGTGCGCGGTTAATAATCCAGAGGCACTGTTCTTTAATGACAATGGCAGTAGAATATATGATGAGTCAGTGTGGAAGGATATAGTTAAGGATACATGGCTGTTTAAACTCAATTACAGAATACCATACAGAAGTGTTAATGTGATTGGAGAACCAACATATTATGGCAGTATTATAAAATAATAAAAGCTATTTTAGCAAGATATGCCCCTTTTACCTGATATCAAGTAAAAGGGGCATATCTATTACCGTGCAGGGAACGACTTTTCTATTATCTGTAAAACACGGATATCATATGTGTGATGCTTTTTTATTGTTTCATAGCCATGTTGCGCTATTTCTAAGCGTTCATCCTCATGAGCAAGGTAATATGCACATAATTCTTTCAGGTGTTCAAGACTTTCGTATGCTACAAGGTCTTTGCCAATCTCAAAGAATTCCGGAAGTTCAGCCTGATAATTGGTTATAAGAAAACCTCCACATCCAAGAACATCAAATATTCTAAGGGAGAGCCCTGAACGGATTGATTTAGCTGTTATATTTAGATTGATTTTACTGTTGTTAAATATAAGTGGCATCTCCGTAAGAGATTTTGCAAAGCCACGGTTGTGAATATTAGGCATGCTGCTGGTATCGCTTCCGGTATATATATCTACATTGAAGGAATCAGACAATAATCTGAGAGCACGCAGACGCTCCTGTTCTGCAACTTTAACGCTTAAATAGTATTGTGCAACAAGTGCTTTGATGTTTTTTCGCGAGCTGGAAGGAAATTGATAATGGTCAGGTATGCTTTTTAGAAGTTTTTCTGCCATATCTTCTGTGAGTATGCCTTCTATAAAATTAAAACCATACACACCAATCTGTGCATTAATAATTCCGTCAACAAATCCTTTTTCATAATCAGAAAGCACGGCATTATTGAAAGGACATTTTTCCTGATATGTTGAGCCGATGAATGATATGTCGCTGGCATATTTTTTCTTGTCAGAATCAGAAGCGTGGCTGATTAGGTTATCGGTTCTTGAAGTATTAGCTGCAAGTGGAACATGAAAAATGTGGCCTTTATTGTATTGTTCGAATTCATTAAAAAGCATTTTATCAAAAAGAAAGATTCTGTTGACTGAATTAGAAATAGCATTTGAATATAATTCAAGAACAGGACTGTCAACGATAAGGCTTATATATGTTATGTTAAGAAGCTGGCATATATCTGAAAGCCATGGAAAAAAGTTGATTGTGAATGCAAATGCGAATCCTCCTTTAGTAAGCACAGAAGAGGCAAGTGCCGCACTTTCGGATGGTGCGATTGATTTATTATATATCTCAGCATTTTCTTCAACAATCTCTAATCCGATGCGTTTGAAGGCATCTATTATATCAGGCTCACAGAGACTGCCATATCTGTATATGTATATTTTCATAGGTATCCCCTTTTACAAAATATTTATGTAAACTATTATATATTAACTAGGTTGGCAATTGCTATGGCAAATGTTATAATTTTAATTAATTTATATATTGTGTTCAGATAATATGGGGGAATTGGAGTGAAAAAACTAAGTGTCGTAGTACCATGTTATAATGTAGAAAAATATATTGACAGATGCGTTAATTCCTTGGTTAATCAGACGCTGCCTCATTCAGAGTATGAAATTATTCTTATTGATGATGCATCTGATGACGGAACATGGAAGCATATTACTGATTGGGAGCAGAGATTTCCTGAACTTATAATGGCTATTCATTGTGATGAGAATGGAAAGATGGGTAAGGCAAGAAATATTGGAGTTTCTTATGCTTCGGGAGAATATATAGGTTATACTGATAGTGATGACTGGATTGAACCTGATATGTATAAAACATTGCTTGATGAGGCATATGTAGGTGATCAGGATATTGTTGTATGCCGTTCAATGCGTGATGCAGGTAATGGCATAATTGATAATCCTGGAACTGGTTCAGTGAAGAAAATATATATAGATAGGGATAGTAAGAGAAGAGCGTTGCTTGTAACCAATGAAATGAGTTATGCTGTATGGGATAAGATAATTAAGCGGGATTTGTTATTAAATAATAATATTGTTTTTCCCGAGGGGATTGCTTATGAGGATATATATTATGGAACGCTGCTTCATGTATATGCCAGACGAATTGCCTTTGTAGACAGAATTTTTTATCATTATTATGTCAATCCTAAGTCAACTGTACTATCTAAGAATGCTGAATACCATAAGGATATTATGACTTCTAATATGCTTTTGTATAAACAACTTAAGGAAAGGGGAGCATGGGACTGTTTTCATGATGAACTTGAACTGGATTTGTTGTTTACATGGTATCTTGGAACTATGAAGGTGATATGTTTAAGGTATGAAAAACCTCCATATGATATGTATATTCAGTTAAAGAATGGTGTACTTGAGGCAATGCCAGGATGTGTTAATAATCCATATATTAAGACAAGCATGAAAGAGTTTTATCAGCTATTAGTTGAACTTCTGGATTGTGATGTTACACCTGATATATTAAATCAGGTGGCAGATAATTTTAGAAAAGTGTAATATGTATATGGCAATGTTGTTATTTTTTATAGAACGGAGAAAATCATGACAGATAAGAATACATTTTATAATATGTTAAAGAGTAATGCCGAGAGCCAGC
>OGLN01000584.1_pt1 | contig 29421 bp, 18 predicted proteins | sample 1572641 | NCBI WGS metagenome assembly OGLN01 (sample SAMEA2581903, study PRJEB24529) | metagenome | biome: Human gut stool | place: China | collected 2011
ATTTTCCGAGCCGCAATACTACGTATCGCTGAAAATTCCCCAATAAGGCAAGGGGCAAGCCCCTCTGCACACCCCATCGGGGACGGCATTTGCCGCCCCTGAAGATACAAAAAATCATTGTTTCACAAGCCAAAAAAGAAAGGAAGAATATATGGGTTTCGTAGTTTTACACATGGAAAAGGCGCACGGTTCCGACAGCGGGACGACCGCCCACATAGAGCGTTTCATCATACCCAAGAACGCCGACCCCACACGCACGCATCTAAACCGAAAACTCATCGAATATCCCGAAGGAGTGAAAGACCGTTCGGCGGCTATCCAAAGGAGGCTGGAAGAAGCGGGACTGACACGCAAAATCGGAAGTAACCAAGTGCGGGCAATCCGCATCAACGTGTCAGCAACACCCGAAGACATGGAACGCATCGAACGGGAGGGACGGCTGGACGAGTGGTGCGCCGACAACCTCAAATATTTTGCCGACACGTTCGGGAGGGAGAACATCGTGGCGGCTCACCTGCACTTGGACGAGAAAACGCCGCACATGCACGTCACACTTGTGCCGATAGTCAAGGGGGAACGCAAGCGGAAGAAAAGGGAGGAGCAGGCGAAGAAACGCTACCGCAAGAAGCCGACCGACACCGTGAGGCTGTGCGCAGATGACATCATGAGCCGCTTGAAACTGAAAGCCTATCAGGACAGCTACGCCGTTGCGATGAAAAAATACGGTTTACAACGGGGCGTGGACGGTTCGGAGGCGAGGCACGTTTCCACGCAGCAATATTACCGTGACATAAAGCGACAGACGGAGGAGCTGAAAACGGAAGTGGTGGAATTGCAGGAACGGAAAGAAACGGCACGGGAAGAGCTTGAACGGGCGAAAAAAGAGATACAGACCGAACGGCTGAAAGGGGCAGCCACGACCGCAGCCGCCAACATCGCCGAGAGTGTCGGTTCTCTTTTCGGGAGCAACAAGGTCAAGACGCTGGAGAGGGAGAACACCGCCCTGCATAGGGAGGTAGCCACACACGAGGAAACCATCGAAGCACTGCAAGCCGAGATACAGACCATACGGGCAGACCACAACCGTCAAGTGCTGGAAATGCAGCAACGGCACATGACGGAAATACAGATGAAAGAAGCCGAACACAAGAGAGAGGTATCAAGGCTTACACGCCTTGTGGAGAAGCTCTGCGCATGGTTTCCGTTGGCGAAAGAAGTCCTGCGGGTTGAGAAGTTATGCGCCATCGTGGGCTTTTCCACGGAACAGACCCGTACACTGATAGCCGGCAGGGAAGTAACGCACGATGGCACGCTCTATTCCGAAGAACACGGGCGAAGTTTCACGGCAAGAAACGTCACTGCAAAAATAAGGCAGGAATCCGTATCGAAACGACTTGTGCTGTATATCAATCAAACGCCCGTTGGCGAATGGTTCAAGGAGCAGTTCGAGAGACTAAGACAAAGCATGCGACAGCCCATACAACCGCAACGGAAAAGCAGGGGGATGAAGATGTAAGGCGAATCATTGCAGGCTTTTCACGAAACAAGTGAAGAAATCCGTTACAAGATAAGTGATTATCGGAGCTTTTTTCTACTTTTGCGTTTGGATTGGGGCGACCCTTTCCAAGACATATTAGAAAGATAAGAAGCGTTATGCGTATCTTGTAGTTGAAAACGTAGGAAATTTTCAAAAGTGTACAAGGATAGCATAGTGGTTCTCACGCTATAGCGTGGGCTGCTATTACTACATCTGTACACAAGGTTTCCTACGACCATCAATTACGACGTGGCATTGCAGTTCCACGCTTGAACCGAATATTGTAAAACATCAATCTGATTATCAAATATTAATATTGGGAATTGTGTGGTAATGATACCATATAGTTCCCAATATTTGTGAGGATTAGCCTATTCTTTCTTGTGCAACCTCAATGGCTTTTCGCTTTAATTCGTCTTCACCTTCTATAGCATCCAATACTTTGTCTGCCAGCCATAGTGTAAGAAGTTCATTTTTATCAATCTTGAAATACTCAGCTAATTGTATTACTTGTCTCCGTTTGGCATATCTATCGCCACGTTCTATTTTGCTAAACATTGGAGTGTCTATTTCAAGCAAAGCTGCCAATTGCCTTTGTAGCACACCGTGTTCTTCTCTCAACTCTTTTATTTTGTCTCCTAATAACATGGTCTTTATTCTTTTGAGTTCAGTATGTGTTTCGTCGAATTTCGACGGATTTAAACATTTTCGACGGAATAGGCTGTATCTTTTCGTCGAAATTCGACGGATTGGCTATAATATAAACCAATTTCGTCCATCTGTTCTAATCAATTCCTCGGCTTTCATAACTTTCAATAGATCACCAAGGCTGCGTAGTTTTTGCTCTTCAGTCTTATTGCTAGGCATTACATCTTTGATGTATTCGTAGATGCCATCACGTTTGGCTCCATCTGATCCAGCATTCTTAAGATATTGCAAAACCATCTGTTTAATTTTGTCCTTATCAAGTCCTTTTTGCTTGGTGTAACCTTGCAATTGACGAGTGGCTTTAGCAACTCCTAAAGAAATTGTATAATTGGGAGCATCGCCCTCAATAAGTCCCCTGTTCAGCAAGTCTTTTGCAACATCTTCATGTATGAATCTGCCTTTCTGCACAGCATCGAGAGATATGCAATCCCATAATGATAGAGTGTTGTCAGTCTTCAATAAATCCGTATATCGTTTATTGATCTCGTTACCATATATGCGTACTACAACTTTCTTTTTTGCCGCATCAATCTCGTAGTCCGGCATCGGAAAGTGTCTGCGCCATTGTTCATTAAACATTTTCTTGATGCCACGACTTACGGTATCAATCATATTGAAGTCCACCATTGCCTTGCATAGGCATTCATTGCGGAAATAGGTCTGAGATTCCTCATTTCTCAAAGCATTTTCCAAAGTTCCGGGGATGAAAGTACCGGCGTTGGAATAATATAGGTAGCCGGGATTCTCAACGAAATTGACACGCTGTTGCATCGTGTAATCTTGATGAGCAATGCAGTTATGAAGTGCTTCGCGTATAGTGTAGTCATCATACTGTTTCATTGTATCTGGGAAAAGCGTACCACCAGGCATTTCACGCAAAGTCAGATTTTCAATCTTTGAGAGAATTTCATCTACTGTCAGTATGAATGGAACAGTGAAATGTTCGTAGTCCACCACATCTTGATTTGCATCCCTGCGTGTCCAAGTTACCTGAGCGACAACAGGACGCAGTTTAAAGGCTGATTCGTATTTGCCCAACAATATGATAGCGGCACGAGTGATGCTTCCATTTCTTGTCAGTCCGCATTTGCCAAGAAATGTCTGAATATCCCAAGCATTTACCTCTGATTCGGGAATACGACTATGTACCTTTTTAAACATTTTGCGGGCTTTAGCTATAGCAACTTCGTCAAGGTCATCTATCGTTGCATCAGGAACAATCTGTGCAGACCAATCTGTTTCGCCAAATATTGGCTCACCAAGAATGACATTCATGCGTTCTGTGGTCAACTCTACAAGAGAATCTTCAATTCGCTGCCATGCTTTGTTATGAGCGTAAACAGGCAATTTGGGACGATGCTTGGGAATATGGACTACCCAAACCTTCTTGTTAGTGTCATCGGTAACAAACTCTTCAATATCAAGACCTTCTGTCGAAAGATTGATACAGCGTTCCGTTAAACGAAGAATTGCCTTTTGCCGGTCATAGTTATAGGTATCAGTCCCGACAATTTCCAAAGAACTGTCATGTACCCCTATCACTAAATGTCCTCCTCCCATATTGGCAATAGCCGACACATATGAGATGATATCGTTTTTCTCATCCCCACAGAATGAGTTCTTCAAATTCTTGAATTCCTTCCATTCGCAACGAGCATTCTCTTGTGGATAGTTGCGAAGGAGATATTGTTGTAGTTCTGACTCTTGCATAATTACCCAATTATACTTTCACTTTCATCATTATGTTTCTCAGCATTTCTGATGACGCATTCTTTACTTGTATTGGCATAGCAGTAGACACAGAAATGACGGCAAGTATTATACATGCCGATGTCTTTGCTGATCATACATCCACATACCTTACGTTGCCCTGTATCTTTTACATTACGCACCTTTTCTGGTATTGGTGGCAAATTACCAAACAAGTCTTTTTCTGGTAATTTCAATGTATGTAGATAATAGACAAGTTCCTTATCGTCAGCAAAAATGCGTTTCATCAATTCGCCATCAATGCAACGATTGTGTTCTATCCCGTATTTTTCAAGGTCAATATCTTCAGCACAAGTGGCGATTTCAACATCCCAACCATCTTTGTGCCAAGCTTCACGAATCTTTTGAAGACCTTCTACAATTTCTATTCGTTGAGCAAGGTTGGCTTCGGCATTCTCCACATTCTCCTTTGTAAAGAGCATACTTTCCTTAACAAGATTGTTTTGAACCTTGCGATATGCTTTTACATCAACGAAACTGAATACAAGCTTATTTGTGTAACCTTTCAGTTTATTTCCAATGTGCCAAATGCGCGTCAAGAGGTCACGAGGAGCAATGTTTGGCGTAATTATTAAAGGATCAAAACGCCAGATTACTTTCTCCTTACCAATCATATCAGAAAGTTTCTTGAATGTCTCAACTCTGTTTTCGACAGACGAAACATTAGGCTCAAAACCTTCTTTTACATAATCGTTGAGTGTAACCTGAAAATAGTAGTGTATTTCTCTTTCGTCAAGCTCATGAAGGTATGGGAGGATCGGCTTTGGGTTCTTTGTCCAGAAAATCACCACCTTGCAGTTTTTGAACGAAATATACATTTTTTGCTGGTTGAACGGGTTATACCAAGCACAATACCCTTTAGCCAAGCGGTTGAAGAACCACTTGGCATAAAAAGCAGGAATATCGGTTGAACGACTTGCAGAGACAATGACAGGAGCTGTAGCTTCTACTTGTTCACCTGTATCGTTCGTGATAATAATTTTACCTGTTGGCATAACGATTAAATAAATCTTGCATTAACTGCTCAAAGTACTGTTTATTCTCATAAGTTCCCTCTACGATAGGAGGATAACCACCTTTATCATAAAAACACCAATGCTTAAAATGATCAATGGTTGATCTATTATCTATAGGGTTGCCCAATGGATTAGAATAGTATTTACCACCAGGAGCATAACCTTTTTGAAATGTTATTACCTTTCTGGAAAGCGTTTCTCGCATTTTTATAGGTAGGTAGTTTCTTGAAAGGATAAAATAGTTAACATTTGCATCCTCTACAAATTTAGATGATGTTGGATGTATTGGTTTCAGGTTTCGCTTTTCAACACCATCCTGCGAAATAACATTATTTCCTTGTGGTTGTGGATACGAAGTCGTATTTAAACTTTTAATACTTGAAATCAGTTTCTCAATCTTCTTATACGCAGCATCAGTTGGTTTCAAGAAGTTGTCAAGGATGCTCAAGAACGCTTCTGGATCTTGCCTTTTACTCTCAAGTTCTATAGCTTTATCAATATTTTCTTTTTGGGTCTTTAAACCTTCTTTACCTACAATCGAATAAATTTTACTACGGAATTGTTCTGGTGTATAAGAACCCTCATCTCCTGCAAAATTAACAGCATCAAGAGCTTTGTACGCTTTAGTTGTAGTAATACGTGAGAAACTACTAAAAATATACATAAAAGCTTTAGGACTTTGAACTATATTTTCAAGTTTAACAGCCTTATTTACCGCCTCAACAACTTTCTGCTGTTTTACAACTTTTGACTCTACATTATTTTGATTCTCAATAATCTTAGATCCCAACTGACTTTCTACAATAACTGAAGTACTATTGCTCGCTTTGGGTAAGACAGCATCCTTTATTTCTATTCCATTAAGCATTCGCCAAACATTACTTGCAAATGATTGATAATAATCCTTATTGCCATTTATCAATACAGACGTAAATGTCTTTGGCAGAGACGTAAAACCTCTTGTGGCACCATAGATGCCATAAGCTAACTTATAATTACAGAATCCTACTTGTACAAGGTACTCTACCAAGCGATCAATGTTATCGCCTTTCTGACAGAATGCAGCAAACGATGAAAGTACATCATTTTCAATAGCGAATAAGTCAAAGGCGGAGTTCTCCTGGAAATGATTAAGTAATGCTCCAACATAAGCAGATGCAGGATTTGAGTCCCATTTATCTCCAAGCATGTTCCTTAGAATCATACCTCCATTATATGCCTGTGCCAAAGGTTCTTCTACGCCATTTTCTTCCATTACAGATTTGTACTCTGCCATAAACTGGGAGCAAATAAGGTTCTTATAGAAAGAACTTTGGTAAGATGTGTCCAAAATATGCAAAGACAGATTATCATCAACATTCAGCAATTCCTCAATGGCATACTTTTCACGTTGAGCATTATCTTTTGCTTCCAATTTACGAATGGTGCTATTCATATTGTCTATGACACGAGAAAACGTCTCTGGGGAAACATACTCTAAACAACTCCACAATTCGTTTGCATCATAGACTCTACGAAGAGGAAGTTTGTTACAGAATGCGTCATAAACACCCCAGTAGTGCAAAAGATTCTTGGCATCTTTTGTAGAAAGACCTTGCGGATTGTCAGACAATTTTAACTCTAATAAATTTTTGTTCCAAATGGTATCTTCATCTATTGAAGAATAGATTTCATTAAACTCTCTGATTCCATTCAAGATAGCATCGTCTTGTGCCTGAGTGGGTCTTTTATCAGGAGAATTTACAACAGCAGAAAGCGTGTTACGAAGTTTTCTTGACAAAGCTTTCAATTTGCCAACCTCGTTGCTGACCGAGCTATTAGCACCTATTAGATAACAATAAATGAAACCTTTAATTCTGTCTAGCAGAACGTCTCTACTAACATTTATAGGTTCATTCTTGATCTTGAAATTTACATATGAAGGATTCCATAAGAAATCATCTTTTTCAGATTGAGTAAATAAATCTTTGGCAACGCCAAAAAATGTTTTTTTCTCTTTGGGTTTAACATCTATATTAGGAGCATAAAGCTTATAGAACTTATTCTCTAGGCTTTGTTCTGCCTTTGACAATACACCCTGACGCTCCTGATAACTATTAAAATAGATACGACAATGAAAAGGGTTAAGGTTGATGGTATGATAGCAGAGATAGGTCTCTACTCCGTCATGTTCCTTAGCCTTCTCAAAGAATCCATCTTTATAGTCATCAGTTTCTATCTCAATAACCATAGGATAGTTCTCAAGGTCATTTTCTTCAATCTCGAACCTTGGATATTTACTGTACAATATTATTACTTGCTCTTTGTCGTTCGCGCAGACAGGATAGAAGCGTTTGTTACCAAAGCCGCGTCTTGCGTAAAATCCTAAGGGCGAAATTGACTCTGAAGACAATATGTTATTGAAATTCAGAGTACAGGTTGGTATGTATAATTTCATAATTATCCTCGTTTTTTAGGAGTTGACAAACCTCATAGTGTTAATTTGGGACCACTCGTAAGACTCGTATCATAAAGCGAAGTAGGTACATCATCAAAAAGACTGGAAAGATTGCCTGAGTGCATTATATACAAAGCTCGATAGGTTCTTGTCACGGCCACATATAGTGGATTTCGGTTTGCATCGTCTTCAACAGTACATTCAGGAATGAAAACATGTTCAAATTGAAGTCCTTTAGAACTATGGTAGGTCATCATCTTTGGATTGTCTGAAGAAAAATCTAGATCCATAAACTGTCCATACTTAGCTTCAACGTTTACACCATGATTCTTGAAATATTCATATGCACGCTCTACTTCATCATTGTGTCTAAATAGGATGCCGACATCCTCCATGTTTTTGTTTTGAATAAGCGAAATGATGGCATCATACTGTTCAGTAATGTTATTGTACTTGATAATCTTTGGTTTTTCAACACCCTCTTCAGTACAACGCTCTTCAAGTTCGTCACTTTCGGAATTTAGATACTGTGCAAGACGGGCTATCTTTTTGGGTAATCGATGATTGAACACAAGCTGTTCGACAGGGAACTTAGTAAAATACTGTATATCCTCCATTGAAACAGTTTGCTTATCTTTAATAAAAGTATAAAGTTGTTGAGCCGAATCACCATACAACAATAATGCTTTTTTTGCCTTAGAACGGAATAGTTCTATATCCTCTTTGGAAAAATCTTGTGCTTCATCCACAATAATATAATCAGCACTTGGACATCCAGCTCTATTCTGCCAATGCCAATGATAATCAACATTTCGTTGTGGAATACCTACCTGTGAAATGCCATCAGCCATATATTGCATTAGTGCTTTAGTGAACACAATGTAAAGATAGGTACCCTTATGCTCATCTTGTATCTGTTTTGCCTTCCACAAGGCAAGAATGGACTTTCCACTACCTGCACAACCCTTAACAATGTAGGAGTTATCTGTTTTCTTGTTAATCACCTTTACCTGGTAATCATCAAGTTCGGAATCTTTAACGTAAAAACTTCTCTTAGCCATGATTAGATTTATAGATTTATGTTAAAACTATCAATTATTATTTCATTGTTTTTTGAATGGCAGCAAATTGCCCAATCATCATTTTGCTTGTATTTGGTGGAGTGTATGACGTGGATAAGGTTTGCTGTTTCCATCCCTTGCATGATAGCTGTCTTAAGAGGTTTCTTACACAGCACTCGATAACACACCCTGCTTTCGTCATTTGATTTGTGAGAATGACTTACGTTGAATGTTTGCTGCATAAAGCAAAAGTTTCTACATCCATCATGACAAGCACACGACAATGGTAAAAGCGTCTCAATGGTTCTGCTTTTACGGACATAGTCATTTATTGCATTATTCATCAATTGAGGATAGAAGTATCCTGAATGCTCGTCTTTAGTTGTTACATCAAGCATTATAAGCAAACCGTTTTCATGAAGAAAAGCCGTAAGTTTCTTTGCCATTATTGCATATGCATTTGTTGGTAGGACTTTTTTAGAAATTAACTCACAAACCATCTTGTCACAGAGGATAAAATGATAATCGTTCTTTCCGAATGCAAGTTTTTCCACGTCTTCAATTGTGCCTAACGTCTGGCTAAATATACTTAGTTCGACTTGTATATTTTTATTAGGGTTACACTCTACTAAATCCTTGAGTATGGCTAAAGCACCATCATTGCCATCTATTGCTGTGATGTTTATCTTTGTATGAGGTAAATGTCTTCCAATTGCTGTAATCAAGCCAAGAATTTCCCCACCTGTACCGCAACCGTAATCCAATACACTAATCTCATCTTGTTCCAACGTTTTCTTCAGGCATTTATTCTGCAAAAGATTATCAGCAATACAAAACATCTCTGCATAACTGCGAGGAAAGTAAGTACCAAGATAAACTTTAAGTTCTTCTTCGTTGAGATCAAGATTATACTCATAACGCTCATGCTCTGGAGCATAAATAGCTTGATGTTCATTGAAAATCTTTTTGTCAAGCCAATGTGGCAGAACCGTTTTTGATTTTCGGAAACAAACGTTCGAATTAGTATTTGACAGTTCTTTTGATTGATGTTCTTCGACAACACCAGATGAATTGTCTCCTTCGGTTGCAATTCTCTCGCCTTCTTCCCAAAAGATTGTAGAAGGTGAAATGGCTTTAACAGCATGATTAGTGAACTTTGCGAGTTTTGCACAATGTTCACCGATGCCATCTGCATTTATTGTCACAACATATTCTTGAGTTAACCTTATTCCGTGTGCTGCAAAAGATGAAGATGCCCTTGTGCTGTCAAGCACCTTGACTGTAAAATTGTCGAGCTTGAGCGATAATTTTACTATCCTTTTCACAAAATTCGAAAGTGCAATACTATTTTCGTCCTCGACAACAAAAGAATCAAAGTTTAACATTATCTCTTTTTTCTTTTGTTTTTTCTCTTCAGTGTGGGGCTCGTACTTCTTTATATCTTTGAACAACTCTATTTTCTCAATTGGCTCTGCTGGTTTATCATAAGTAGCATTGCTGAATTCCGTCAGGTAGAAGGGATTTAGGTTGAGAGTTTCCGCAAGTTTAACGATTCCGAGTGGGTCAAGGTCGGTGTGAGGACAAGTGATGTCATCCAACTTTTCAATGAAATGTTCGCTATCAGTAATGTGAAGCCAAGACCTGTTGGTGGCACTTAAATTGTTCTCCAACTCTATTGGTTGATGGAAAATAATAAGGTGTGGCACATCCTTGATTTGGTTCTTTTCAACACCTAAGACTTTAAGTTCTTTCTTTACCGTGGAATGATTTATCCTAGCTTGTTGAAGAACAGTCTTTCTCGAACCTCCCTTAATAATTTTACCATTGTATGTCCATTCTCCATTTTCATTGGCAACAACATTACCTCCATAATTTTTGAATTCTATAGAAATAATAGCGTCCTTCTTTATAAAGAGGGCATCTAACTCACATCCAATATTATAGTTGCCTGCGAACACACAGAATTCATTCGAATCCTCATAGTGAGCTTTGAGTTGCTCACAGAGAAACCGAAACTGTTCACGTTCTGCTGTTGTGTCAAAGTTTCCGACTCTGAATGTTAAAAGTCCTCCCATTACAAAACATCAATACTATTTTTGTAAACTAAATGATCTTTGTTTCTGTGCTGACTTTTTCGGTTAAGAATTGTCAGTTTTTGACTACAAAGGTACATAAAATATAGCAAACACTTGTATGTATAGATATGAATTTGCAATAAATGTATTTACTATAAATCGACTATCTTCGTTTAATCGAAGTATGCTTCTTTGCTACGTTATCATTCCACGGAAGGTCAGACGATGAGCCACCAGTTCCTGTCCCGACATGAACCTCTGCCGGCCCACCGAAAGCAAGCGTGAATGCCGCCCCAAGCAACTGTGCCTGTATCTCGTTCACCTGTTCCTGCGGATCGAATACAGCATTGACAAACTCCTCGTCCGTGATCTGGCCGTTGAAATGTCTTTGAGCCACATCATAGTCTATCTGGAATTTGATGTTCTCAAAAAGTTCATCACCGACCCGTGTCCAGATGTGGAGCGACGGATTCCGATAGTTTGAGACATTGATACGTACAAGCTCGGCACCGGACGAGAGGCTGTAACGTTGGGGATTGGCCTTGCGGTCAAGCAAACTTATCTGCTTTCGCTGCCTGTCTATGAGTGCATCCTTCTCCTTGAATTGCCGTTCTGCTGCTTCCGCCTGATGAATGGCCTTGTCTATTTCTTTTTGATAGCCGTTTCGCAGTTTTCCGATTTCTGATTTATGTTGTTCCTGCAACCGAGCCTTTTCTGCCTGAAGTTCCTCAATCTGTTTATTGAGTTCGGCTATCAGCCTGTTCTTGTCAGCCAGTTCCTTCTTTGCCTTGGAAAGGTCTCCCTTGCCGAACCATGCGAGGATGGTGCTCCTGCCTTCTTGCGCCTTCTCCACATCGGCCTGCAACTTGGCTATATCCTCTTCATACTGGATTACCTGCTGCCTGTAATATTCCGAGTTAACCTGATGCTTGGCGGTAGAACCGACAATTCCACGCTGCAACCCGAACGGTTTCATGGCCTTGGCATAGCTGTTCTGGTATTCATGCAATTTGGTACGACGCATCACGTCATCCGCCGACAGACGGGGTCCGGACTTCGTTTCATATTTCTTTTCGCCCTCCCGCTTCCTGCGGATACGCTCACCGGTTACAATGGGTACGACTGTGGCGTGCAGGTGTGGGGTCTTCTCGTCCATATGCAGCACGCAGGACACAAGGTTGTCATCACCAAAGGTTTCCTTTAGCCATTTGAGATTGGCATCGATCCAACTGTCCAGTTTGCCGTCATTGGCAATTTCCATCATCTGCTCATGCGTTCCGGTCAGCATTACGCGTATTGCCTTTGTCTGGTTCTTGCTGACTTTGCGGCGTAGCCCGGCTGTCTCGATGCGGCACTGTATCGCCTCGGTGCGATTGGACACGCCATCGGGAAATCTGACCAACTCACGGTTGAGATGTGTCCGGTCCGCATCGGCATTAACCGGCACATAAATCTTTCCCTTGGCATCCTTTCTTTCTATATGGCATGACATTCCACTGTCATTACCGCTGCCACGTTGCAGGTGGCAGACAGCGTATTGTGTATTACTCATATCTGTTCGTTATTTTATTGTTATTCTTGTTGTAAAATCCCGTCCAGACAGCCGGAGGCACACCCGGGAGCCTGAGGAATTCCCCGGCTTATGGGCTTTTTGACTGCCGGACGCGAAGCGGAGACAGTGAAAATGCCCTAATAAGCTACGGGATTTTACAACCCCATTTTCACGGGACAGCGAGCTGTCCATTGATTCTCCTTCATTCGATCTTCCCTGCATCCACCAGTTCAAGTCCGAAGGTGTCGATGAAGCTCTGCAACATTGGATTGCGTTGTATCATCCTCGCGAGAATCATCTGTGGCGTGTCCTCCATCAGCAGGAAGTCGGCGATGTCCAGTCCCCGACTACGCTGTTCATCGGTCGCCATCTTTTCCAGCAGGTCGGAACAGGTGACACGCCTGCAGATAGTCTCCAGCATCGACAGTCGTTGCCGCCATTCGTCGGTTGCCTTGAGATCGGGGAAAAGGATCACTTCACGTTCTTTCAATACCTGCATGGCCTCGCTGTTGAAACAGCCGTGCATTCCCCCGGTGGCAAGCCATACAAAATCAGGGATGAACAGGGCGGCAACCAGTGCCGTCTTCTCGCTTTCGACAATGGCTACAGGCTTGGCTGACATGGCAGCGGAAGTGTCCGAAAGCAGATGTTCACCGAACAGGCACTGCTTCATGTGGAAATCCGGCACTTTTCTTACAGAATGGACCCAGTTGACTTGACTGAAAGGCTCTTTAATCCGGTGCCCGGTTACGGCATCGTAGCCCATAATCTTGCCTGCACGCACGTTACCCCTGACATCTATCTGCCAGAACACGGTCGAACCGTTCCACATCCTTGACGTGCCGACTTTGTAAACATGGAACAACCGGCCGGCTTCCTCCTTTCCCGCCACTTTGGTGAAGTAACGGTACAAAGGATTGATGTCGTACCCGCGCATGGATTGCTCCACCCAATCATAGGGAAGATAAGAAATCTCCGGTTCTTGTTCTGTTGGCGGTTGTTTTGCTACATACTTTACTGTCGCGAATGCACTGCCGTTCATTTTATGGCCAGCCGATGTTTCCCTTGCTGACGGATTGTCCCGGAAGTATTCTTTCGGGGAATAGTGATAGCCACAACTGTGGATGTGGTCGCATTTACCCACGTATCCCGGGAAAGAAATCTCTCCCGCCTCGTCGATATAACGGGTAAAGCAGGACTTCCTTCCGCACCCCGGACAGACGGTCTTGCTGCCCGGTTTGTATTTTTGAAGATGGAATCTATATTCGTTCATAATGTTGTCGGTTATGTGTTTCTGCAAATGAATACCACCATTTGCAGTTTGCAGTTCTTGCAGTCCTGCAGGAATTTCCCCTTTTCAGTCCTCGAAACTGCAAAACTGCAAAGACTGCAGGCTGCAACAAGGGATCATCCGTTGCAGTTTCGTGGGGATGATTCATTATTGTTTTCATTGGATTTTCCAGATTTATCATACATGATTTTCTCGTAATGTCCGGCTTTTGATTTCCGGAGAAGCCTGCTGTGGCATAACTCTTTCAGGTAATTCATGACAGTCCGCTCGCTGACGCACTGCCGTTCCTTTCCAATGATTATTGCTGTTTTTGTATCAAAGGTATCAGGCAACATAGACAGCAGCACCTTGGGAGGGTCTTCACAGGTGTCATTCGCCACGAAAGAACGGATACGCGTGTATGATTCCTCAAAATAGTCGTTCAGCCGTATGGCGGCTTTCACCGATGATACATCTATAAACTGCAGGTGACTTTCACCGGACGCGTGGCGCAAAACCTGAATTATCAATGCCAGACGGGCTACATGAGCCGGATGTTTCATTTCCCGGCTGTCCACCTCGGCATCATCCTCTATCCGGTTGATACGCTCCACTTTCCTGTTCCACCAGGAGAAGAAGTATTCCCTGGCCTCCCCGTCCATGGACAGCACATGGGGTATTTTTTCTTCCGCTTCGGTGTCATAGTCCAACGCAAGGACCTTGTTCAATATATTCTCCCAACGGGCTGCAGCGAGGGATGTCCTTTCCCCATCGTCGTCCCGGTTTTTCCAGGATGAAAGTTTGGGGGATTTGGGCATCACGAACAGGATACGGTCAAGCAGCCCGTTTTCCTCGAAACCTTTTTTCAGAAGCTCGTGTACACGCTTGGTCTGCGTGGTCCCGATGATATTTATACATGGATGCTCGATGTGTACAGGAACTGGGGAGTTTACCCTGGTAACATCCAATGCCCCGCCACTCCATGCAGTCAGGAGCTGTTCTATGAGCTGCCCGTTCGTGTAACGGTTGGCGGAATTGAACATGCCCATGATCTCGTCCACCAGAATGACCACGCTTCTCGGGTTGTGGTGGTGGGTCAGTAAAAGCGACTCGGGAGTGAAATCAGAGACTACAGTACGTTTCAGGACAGGTCTCTTCCCGTTTTCTCCCGCGGCTTTCCATGCCTCCAGTTCTGCCTCGTAAACCTTGAAAAGGGCATAGTCACGTTTTCGGATCGGGCGATATGCGGCCTCCAGCGGTGGGGTCTTGCCCAGTCCGGGCCTGCCTACCAGAATGACGTACAACGCTCCGCTGCTCTGCCAGTCTCCTTTGATGCGGATACGGTATGCGCCTCCCAGGGCCGCGGATACAGCCGACAACATGGCCGTCGCGGTGAACTCGATCTTGTAGTTCTCGTATGTGGCCATATCGAGTATGACAGACTGCACGGTTTGGGGCAGGACCTCCAGCGGGAATCCCGTTCTTTCAATATCCTCCGCCTCCATGCGGATTCTGTTACACAGTTCAAGCCTGCCGGTTGCCATATCACACATTTTTTCTCTTGCAATAGGATGTTACACTCTCGGACTTGTTGCCTGTCTGTACCCGGCGTACATCGGACTTGGCATACATGTTCTTGTTACCGACCTTGACCGGTACGAGATAGCCTCGTTTCGCCCACAGGTTGAGCGTGCCCTCGCACACGTTCAGCAACTCACGGACCTGTTTTGTATTGAGATAAGTCTCCTCCGCTTCACGCAGTATCGCGGCTCTCTGTTCTTCCTGTTGCGCCATGATGGTACGCTGCACGATGGATTCAGCGAACATTTTAAGGTCAGCGGGAGTGACTTCCAGTTTCACGTTCGCTCCCTGCTCGACCAGACTCTCTATGGTAATCATAAATATCAATTTTGAAGTTTGTGACGACCATCTTCAAAAGTTCCCTGGTGCCCCGCTTCCGATGGCTTATAAAAGAGAAGCACCGCCAGCCCTCGGGAAAGGATTGACGGTGCAAAACTATACATGAATTAAAAGTAATTGATATATAGTGATTTGTCTTAAATTATCATGACAATATAAGTCCGTGTGACAACGTGAAAAGGTTATAATTGGCCTTATTTCTATGCAATGGTCATCGTGCCTGTACCTGGGATATTACTGATAGCCTGTGCCAATTTCCGGAACAGTTCCCGGTTATCGTCACTTTCTATAAGGGGTGCCATCTGGTCTTTGCCGTCCTTGATAACGTGTTTTGCCGTTCTCAGGAACCCGACCGACTGCCGTATGGCGCTCTCGCTTTTCAATGACGGCAAATCCGGGAACTGCAATGTCAGCCCCATGCTGTACTCCTTGGCTGTATGCATACCGGCAACCAGATCGAGTTCCTTCAATACATAGAACGGTAATGCCTGATGAATGGCACTTGTATTGACGGAAATAAAGTCGCGGATATGTTGTAATACAACTTCCTTGTTCTCGTGATCAAGATAATCGGCAAGTGGCCGTTCCTGGATTTTTTTCTTTCCGGCCACGCGTTGTACAACGGGTTCCCTGACGCTGTCTTCGGCCCGAGTTGTAATCGTATCCCTGCTTTCTTCATCGGTTTCCATGTCAGCCGTGATGGTCTGCAAGGCCCATTCGCCGACATAGCCTTTTTCAATGGCGCTGTTCATGGCAAAATACCTGTCCCAGTCTGCCCGGGTTCGGAAACCGTTCCTGATGGATACGTTTATTATCTGCTTGACGACAAGGGAACAGCCCTGCCTGTCAGCATTGTCAGCTTTCGGATTCTTCATCTGTTTCTCTATCATGGAAACCATCGCCTCGAAGCTCTTTCCATAATACAGCCAGCTCAACACGAGCGGTGCCGAAAGGGTGACACCCGGCTTGGAAGATTTGCCGCTAAAAAAGGACTTTATCCTGCCCCAGAATGTGACCGGTGGAATGTTGTCGGGCAGAGGATTGTTTTCCTCCCTCTGTTTCCTGTACAGCTCCACGATCTGCCCGGGTACCGCGTTCTCCGCGAATTGCATGCCTATATTTGCAAGGCCATCCGTGCTGTCATCGTTCCAGGACAATTCCCATTCCCGCCTGATACTGGGGAGTTGCCTGAATATGGCTTTGCAGATGGCAAGATACTGCCTCTCGTCACCGTTTGTCATCAGGCGCGAGAAGCGGTTGTATTCTTCACGGTGCGTGTTCTTCCACTGGAGAATATCCTCCTTGAATTGTTCGTATGTCAACTTCTGCTCGTCCATATTCATATTGCATTATCGGTGGATATAAAAGGATAGGTGGAAAAAGAAACGGTCAATCCAGAAGGTTTACCAGCTCCTTCTTCATTTCATCGTCTATCTTACGGTACCGGGCAAAGGCACGGCTACCCTCAGAGTGCCCGGACATGGAGGCAATCAGGTTCGGGTCCTTGACCTGCTTGTACAGGTTCCCGATGAAAGTCTTCCTCGCTGTGTGGGTGGTGGCCACCTCGTACAATGGTCTTGCCACATCCTCGCGCGTCTTCGGGTCGAGCACCCTGACCATACGGTCAATTCCCACGTATTTGAGAATCTCCTTTATTTTCTTGTTGTAGCCGAAATGCGAGAATCTCGGGAGCAGCGCTTCTTCCAGGTCCTTGTACCTTTCTAGTATATCCAAAGCCTTTTGGTTAAGCGGGACCCGTACCGTGCCCGCGTGCTCCAGCTTGGTCTTCTGGGGAATGTACTCCACACAACCGTCCACGATATTCGCCTTGGTCAGCCGGTTCAGGTCACTGACACGGCAGCCGATCAGGCACTGGAACATGAAGATGTCACGATAGACCGGATAGCTGGCACCCATGCCGCTTAAGTCGGCATAATATACCTTGTCACGTTCTTCAAGTGTCAGGTAGAACGGGTCTCCGTACATGGGCTGTGCGATCTGGTACTGGTCGAAAGGATTATTTCGTGTAAGGCCACGCTTGATGCACCATTTGATGACGGTGCGTACGCGGTACAGGCTTCCCGACATGCTGTTCTCGGAACGTACCTGCTCGACATTACGGCAGACCTCGTTCTGGTAAAACACGGGATACATGTCAACATACTTGTGCTCTTCCTGCAGCCAGAATTTGAAATCCCTTATGTCATCTGCCGTGATGGAGTCAATGCAAAGATGGAAGCCCCTCTGGTGCATGACCTCATGGCGGAAACGCTCGTAACGGAGTACCTTGTTGAGATTGTCAAGATGATGTTTCCGGCTCTCGAACGCGAGTGGGGTCTCGTCAGCATATTTTTGTATCTGGTATGACAACAGGTATTCCTCTGCCTTGTTGCCGCCCCTTGCATTGATGTTGGGGTGATGGTATTCTTCTATCAGTCCCTTGAGCCAGTTCCCGTCAACTCCACGGCTGTATTCCCTGGTAATCAGGTGGGTGATTTGCTGGATATCCCTGTCGAAAGCGTTCTTCTTCTCTTCCGAGACAAGAGCCACACGTGGTTTGTAGCCTTGCCTCTCCGGGCTCCAATGGTTCGGGTTGATGGACAGCTCGCTCGCGGCCTTTATGTCCACACCACCGATATCCCGGACACGGAAATAGACTCGGGCAAGATCCGTCACGTTGTTTTTCGCCGATGTCTTTCTGATAAATGCTGTTACTTTCATGTATATATCCTCCTCAGTTTATCATTTCAACAAGTTTTCGTTTCATGTCATCATCTATCGTCCGGTAACGCCGGAAGGCCCTGCTGCCTTCCACGTGGCCTGACATGGAGGCTATCAGGTTGGGGTCCGGAACCTGCCGGTACAGATTGCCTACAAAGGTCTTGCGTGCCGTGTGGCTGCTGGCCACCTCGTACAAGGGCTTCTGTACGGTGTTGTAGCCGTGCGTGTCAAGAATGGTGACCACACGGTCAATGCCACAATGTTTCAGCAGTTCCCGTATCCCCAGATTGTAAGTGTTGATGGGCTTGAAGGGAAGCAGCTTGCCGGTATTCCCGCTATAGCGTTCCAGTATTCTGACCGCCTTTTCATGCAATGGAACCCTGACGGTTTTCGCCTGGCACTTCTTGGTCTTTTGAGGCATATACTCCAGAAAACCGTCCTTGATGTTCTCCTTGGTCATCCTGTAGAGATCACCGACACGACAACCGACATAGCAGTGGAACACGAAAATATCCCGGATGACAGCCAGTTTCGGGCAGTCGCTCAGGTCCGCGTCGTACAGGACATTCCTCTCTTCCGATGTGAGGTAGAACGGGTCGCCGTAGGTCGGCTCCTTGCAGCCATAAACAGCATAGACTTCGTTATCGGAATACTTCATTCTCTTGCACCAGCGCAGGAACGTGCAGAAAAGGTTCATGATATTGATGACGGTTGTGTTGGATAGAGGCTTGGGCTTGTGGTTGATGAGCATACGGGGAGTATAAAAGTCAGGATACTCCTGGCGGAACAGGTATTCGTTGGTGACATACTCCCTGAAGTCGTTCATCTGCCCCAAGGTGACAGTTTCAACGAAGAGAGTGAAGTCAGTATCGCCCAATAATTCACGCCGGAACTCGTGATACCTGGTCATCGTTCGCTCGAAGCGGGCGATGTGCTCCTTGGTTCTTTCCGCGCCGTCATATTTTTCCAGGTACTCGTGGATACGGTGGAGCAGGTTCGGGTGATCACGCTCGAAAGCCCGCGCGGGATGCAGGACATCCTCGATGACCTGTTTCATCCATTTGCCGTCAGCCTTCTCCGAGAAGGTCTTTTCCGCTCTCTCGATGATGGCGGCGATCTGTTCGGGCACCCGCTTCTGTTCATTGGCCGTCACGGCAGTCGTTCGCCTGTAACATAAGGTATCGGTATCCCAATACTTGTCATGGACCGCGATGGGGGAAACCACTTTGATGTCCACGTTCTTCTCCCGTACCCGGAAGCAGATGTTTGAAGTGGTCGCGGAACATTTTTTCAGATAGACGGAAATTTTCATTTGCTGTACCTTTTTGATTACATGACAAAGGTAAATAAATTCCCGAATATGTTCCCATATATCCCGAAGAAACTTGCAACGAATTAAGACAAATTAAAAAGTCATTCCCGAATCTGATACCACATAAAGTATTGAATATTAGAGGTTATATTTGCACTTGTTTAGATCTTTTTTTCATTTTCGACTTTATTCGACTTCTCAAATATCAGATATTGCAGTTCCACGCTTCGTGGTTTAATAGGAAAGGTCTTTTACGGAACTGGGAGGACGCCATTTGTTTTTATGAAAAAACTTATTATCAGCAGTGTGCCTCTCAAACGAGGCATCTTGTATTTTTCGATGTGCGTTTGTACATTAGGGCTACATTCTTGTAGTGATGACTACGATGATACATGGATTAAGGAAACCACTGAGAATTTAAAAGACCGTGTCGCCGCCCTTGAGGAATGGCAGAAATCCGTGAACTCGGACATTCTCTCGCTGCAAAGTCTGATTGAAGCCCTCGAGGGGAAAGATTACGTCACCGGAGTAACGCCGCTTCCCGATGGAACTGGCTATGTAATCTCTTTTCTGAAAAGTGGGGATGTAACCATCAAGCACGGTGAACGGGGCGCACAAGGAGAAAAAGGCGAGGATGGTGTCACACCCGTTATCAGCGTGAAGCAGGATACCGACGGGAAATATTATTGGACGATTAACGGCGAGTGGTTGCTCGACGATGGAAATAAAATGCCCGTTACCGGAGACAAAGGTGACACGGGGGATAAGGGAAATACTGGCGATAAGGGCGATAAAGGTGACACCGGAGCCGATGGGCAAACACCCCATATCGGAAATAATGGCAACTGGTGGATTGGCTCAACGGATACGGGTGTGAAAGCGCAGGGCAATACCGGAGCTGATGGGCAAACGCCTCATATCGGAAATAACGGCAACTGGTGGATTGGCTCAACGGATACGGGTGTGAAAGCGCAGGGCGATACCGGAGCCGATGGGCAAACGCCTCATATCGGAAATAACGGCAACTGGTGGATTGGCACGACGGATACGGGCGTGAAAGCGCAGGGCGACACCGGAGCCGACGGGCAGACGCCTTATATCGGGAATAACGGCAACTGGTGGATAGGCACGACGGATACGGGTGTGAAAGCACAAGGCGATAAGGGTGCGGATGCCATAGCCCCGCAAGTCCGTATCAACCCGGATTCCAACGAGTGGGAAATCTCGGTTGACGGTGGAACGACATGGACATCGACGGGTGTCAAGGCCACGGGAGATAAAGGCGACACCGGAGCCACCGGAGCGCAAGGCGATTCGATGTTCAGCGACATAGACAACACGAACGAGGATTATGTGGAGTTGACGCTTGCCGACGGTGTAACCAAAATCAAGCTGCCGAAATATGTCGCTTTCTCTATCGCATTCGAGAGTGATGAAGTGTTCTACGCCTCACCCTCTAACAATGAATTGACGCTTGTTCTCCCCGCCACCCTCAAGGAAAGCGACTATCGTTCCATCGTGGCGACCGTAACCGCAACGAACGGTGCAGAGGTGGTACAAACACGAAGCACCGGAAACCAGTGGAATGTTACCGTAACGAAACCCTCATTCGGGGCAGACGGTGTGCTGGAAGCGGGAAGCGCAAAAGTTGCGATAACGGGAACTGAAAACACTCGCCTTGCCGACACTTATTTGCTGCGGGTGGCTCTCGTGGCTGCGAACGGAACGGAAGTTGCTGCTTCCCGACTGGTACAGCATTTCGATGGGGTGATTGCGGAAAGCCAATCGGATATAACGGACAATACTGTTAAAAGGCTGGCATGGAAAGGAGATATGGCTGAAACCGATTTTGAGTATATCCGGAATAATATGGCAGCCACCCTCGAAGCGCTCGACCTTTCGGCTACTACATTAACGGATTTACCCACAAGGGCACTGGCTTTTTACAGTAGCATGGGACTCAGCGACAATACGACACTGAAAGAAGTAGTCCTGCCGGACGGATTGAAGACTATCGGCAATTCAGCCTTTGCCATGTGTAAGGCATTGAACAAATTGGATGTCCCCTCTACGGTTACTATGCTTGGGCGTTGGATATTGGAAGGTTCGAGTTTGTTATCTTTCACTATTCCCGAAGGGTTGACGACCTTGTCGGAAAGTACATTCTATGGTAGCAATATCACGGAAATCCGTATTCCGACTACGATAACGGAAATTCCTAATTACTGTTTCTCTGGTTGTGGAAACTTGGAGAGGATATACCTGCATGATGGCATTATCTCTATGGGAAAAAGCGCATTTATTGAGTGCTTTTCATTAGAGCGCTTTACCATTCCCAAAGGAGTTACCGTGCTGTCGCAAGACTTGTTTGCTTCTTGCAGAGGGTTACGTGAGGTTTATCTGCATGAAAACATAACGAAGATGGAAAGTTCTTAAGCTGTAATGATTTGTACTCTGTTACTTGTAATGCAATCACACCACCGACATTGGGAACTAATTATCCGTTCACAGCCGGTAAAGTGCAATACCTAAGTGTACCATCCGGATATGTGGATACTTATAAGAGTTCTGATTGGAACAAGCATTTCACTACCATTCGATAATAATAATCACGAATCCTATAAGGAAAACTTCAAGACGGGCTGCAAATGTGGCTCGTCTTTTTTATTCCTAATTACATTTTGAAAAATCCTATAAAAGTTCTATATTTGCACAGAGTTATTTGACAGTATAGCATCGCAAAATGCTGAAAATCGCACGGTTGCTAACTCGTTACCGCCACTTCTCAAATAATTCGCTAAAAGTTTATTTCCCAATCGGTTAAGTCAAACCGCTAAAAATCTAAAATAAAAAGTAATGTGAGTAGCCGTGGTTGACCATAAAGAAATACACTATGATGAAAGTCGCAAACAAAGATTTATGTCAAAATAAAACATAATCCTATTACAAAAAAACATCATAAACAAGCAATTACAATAAGATTATAATTATCTTTGTGTAAAACATGTAACCTATGACAAAAATAAACCCTTTCATAACCAGTGGCTATATTTCAGCAAAGTACTTTTGCGACCGTATAACCGAAACAACTACATTGACACGTTATATAACCAACGGGAATAATGTAGCTTTGATATCCCCTCGTCGTTTAGGAAAAACCGGGCTGATAGAGCATTGTTTTCATCAGCAACAAATAAGGGAAGTATATCACACATTTTTAATCGATATATATGCAACAAAGAATTTTCAGGAGTTTGTATTTGAACTTGGTAAAGGTATTCTGAATGGTTTGAAGCCGCGTGGAAGAAAAGCATGGGAGCTGTTTCTCAAATGTTTATCCTCTCTTCGCACCAGTATCTCTTTTGATTTCAGTGGTAATCCCAGTTGGAATTTGGAAATGGGTGATATAAAGGCTCCCGCTATAACGCTTGATGAAATATTCCGTTATTTGGAAGAAGCGGATAAGCCTTGCCTGATTTCCATTGATGAGTTTCAAGTCATAGCCAAATATCCGGAAGGGGATGTTGAAGCCATATTACGGACACATATCCAACATTGTTCCAATGCAAAATTTATCTATGCCGGTTCGCAACGTCATATGATGGGAGAGATATTTACTAGTCCGTCACGTCCGTTTTACCAAAGTACGGCCATTATGGAACTGTCTCCTATTAATGCAGATATTTATACGGAATTCATAAAAAGACACTTTGCGGAGAATAAGAAAAAAATTGCAGTAGAAACAATTCAAGAAGTTTATAAACGTTTTGAAGGAATAACCTGGTACATTCAGTTTATGGCAAACTCGCTTTATGCAATGACTGCTGAAGGTGAGGAGTGTACTGTTGATAAAGTGAATTTTGCCATTGAAAATATTTTGTCACAACTAAATTTTACCTATTCTTCACTTCTGTTTCAACTCCCACCTAAACAAAAAGAAGTTCTTATTGCTATTTGTAAGGAAGGAAAGGCTCAGGAAATCACTTCCTCTAAATTTTTAAAAACTTATAAGCTAACGGCGAGTTCTGTGCAAGGAGCCATAAGAGGACTTTTAGATAAAGATTTTGTAACTAATGAATTGGGAGTGTATAGCGTGTATGACAAGTTCTTCGATATTTGGTTAAGGAAACGGATCAGTTAAAAAGGAATACTATTGTTGACAGACCTTTTCTAGTGATGCAATAATAGAAAAATCGGTAAAAGCAGTTTGCCTTTACCGATTTTATCGTATAACATATTCTTTACCTCTATCAATTCTGGTCACTCGGAGAAATCTGAGAATTATTCTCTATTTCCGAGATAGGCAACTGATAAAGGAACGGACGTTCTTCCTGATTATAACGGAACTTGGCAGCAGAGAAGTGATTGTTGTTTTCTGCACCCCAGGTTTCATCTGTACGGTCTACAGGAATATTCAAACGACGATTGTCAATATATTCCAAGCCTTCTCCCCAGAACTCTACACGTTTTTGATAAATGATTTCCTCTATCAAGTCGGCTTTGTTCGTAAAGGTGTAATCATAATCGGGTTGACGGGTCTTCATGAAGTTTTCCAGTTCGGTTACAGCATCCGGAGAATTCTTGTGTGCCAAAGTTTCTATCTTTATCAGATAAGCTTCTTCCGAACGCATATAGATATAGTCTCCCAATTCCCAACCGCTGAATGTACCTGCCTGGATATTTTCACGACCTGTGCCGATGAATTTCACAGCCTGATATTCTACGGAAGCTGGCGTCTCAGTATCACGCAACAATGTCACACGGATAGGCTTACCGTCTTTATCTTCAGTATCCACACCTGTAGAACGGTCGCAGCAGAACCATTGCAGACGAATATCATTATCCGCGATGCGGTCTACAAACGGCTTAAAGGCGGCACGCCATACACCGATACCAGCATAGCCTTCACTGTAAGCATCCATCTGCGAGAAGTAAGATGCATAAATCGTACTATTATCTGCAGTAATGTCGCAGCCGAATACCACATCCGGCAGGCTGATGTTACTGAACCCTTGCAGTATCTGATTTTCATTCGTTAACATAGGGATGTTGTCTATCACTACTTGCGCATATTCTATCGCTTTATCCCATTCATGGATAACCATATTTGCACGGGCCAAGTGCATAGCTACTACGCAACCATCCATATCCGTAGGTGAGGAGGTGTGTACCATATCCAACTGTTTGAAGAAGCTGAAGGCGGTAGTAAGGTCGCTCATGATTTGCTCATATATCTGGGCTACAGTAGCACGTGGCTGGTCGCCTTCCGTTTTTTCTGTAATAAGTGGCACGCACGGAGATTGCGAGAAATCATATTTCTCTCCACGTCCCCATTTCGTTCCGTCTGCACCGGTATAATAAGAGTGCTGGTACAGATAGGTTAGTTGCAAGTAGGCATAGCCACGGAAGCCGAGAGCGATGGCACGATATTTCAAATTGGCAGGATCTTCACTGCTGGGGTCAATCAGTTTGAGAATATTATTGGCATTGGCTATGACACGATAGTATTCTTTCCAGCGATTGTTGGTCGGAGTATAGTTCTGTTGCCAATAATCCAACAAATAATGATAGAGACTCATACCGAAACGTCCGGTCATAATCATGTCGTTACCCATCAACGATGTCAGGTAATCAAAGCTCTTTTGACCGAAATAATTATGTTGCATATCGGTATCATAATACTTTTGCATATCAGAATACATACCTGCCACAGCGGCCGAAAAAGTTTTATCAGGGTCGTCCTGAGCCACATTGCTCAGTTGGTCTTCGGTCAAATAAGCGGTAACATCGGCATCTTCAACACAAGATGTAAGCAGGCTGCCGACAACGAGTACCTGCATCATATATTTTATTATCTTCATATACAAAACTTTTTTAGTTAGAATGTAAGGTTGATACCTCCGGAAATCACACGCATCGGAGAATAGCCTCCATATTCATCGTCAGCGCCTGCCATTGCCACACGGGGGTCAAATCCCTGACGTTTGGACCACAAGGCAAGATTGTCTGCTGTAGCATAAATGCGCAACTTTTCAATACCGAATTTCTGCATCAGGTTTTTTGGTAATGTGTAACCCAAAGTAATGTTACGGATACTGAAGTAGCTGGCCTTTATCAGATTGAGATCTGACTGTTGAGTGAAAGAATTAGAAGCATTGTCTGCATTCCAGATAGGGAGTGAGCCTGTACCTGTCTCCGGATTGAACGTCTTCCACATATCCTTGTTATGACCTACATAGAATGAGGAGCTCATACCATCCAAATAGGAATAATCATAAGCATAGCCTCCAATCTGGAAAGCCGTTGCTATAGAAAGATCAATACCTTTGTAAGAGAAAGTAGTACTGAAACCGCCATTAAAATCAGGCAATGCAGATTTGCCGATGAAATAGCGGGTTGCCTCGGCGTAAGTAGTAGTGGTAGTGCGGCCTATTACTTCTCCTTTATCATTTGTTTCGTCCATGTACCACATGGCATTTCCTTTTTCATCCATACCGGCATACATATAAGTATAGTATTCAAAGCGGCTCTTGCCTTCACGCAGGTTGAATGGACCACTGGTAATACCATCTTTGCGATTTTCTTCGGGCAGCGTCAAGATGCGGTTTTTGTAGTGGGAACCCACAAGCGATACCGTCCACTTCAAGTCAGGCTGATTGAAAATATCTACATTTACATCGAACTCTATACCGGTGTTTTTCATCGCACCCAGGTTTTCCCAGTTATATGGACGTCCGGCTGTAGAGAAAGCTACGGGACGCTTGAAAAGCATATCATCTGTACGGCGATAGAAGTATTCAAATGAACCATATACCCGGTCGAACAAGCGGAAGTCTACACCCACGTCAAAAGTTTTCTGCTTTTCCCATGTCAAATCCGGATTACCGTAAAATTCCGGTGAATAGCCTAATTCAGCACCATTCCAAGTAACCGTATATTGGTCTTGGTAAGGTGTGTATACATAGGCGTAACCTTCATCCGAAAGTATATTTTCATTACCCTGGGTACCATATGAAGCACGTATTTTCAGGTCATTTAACCAAGCGTCCGTTCCGTCCATGAATGCTTCATTGGAAATACGCCAAGCGGCCCCTACCGACCAGAAATTACCCCAACGGTCCAGGAAGCGGGAAGTACCGTCGCGGCGGAAAGCTGCTGAGATATAATATTTGTTATTGTAATCATAGTCTGCCATACCGAAATAGCCTTCGATGTTGTGGTTCACCTTGTAGCTATTGATGTATTGCATCTGTCCACCATTGTTCAGTTCCGGATTGCTCGGATTAAAAAAGTTTGTTTTCTGTCCGTCAAAATAGTCGTATTCATACTTATAGTATTCATGACCGACCTTAGCCGATAAGTGGTGGTAATCGCCGAATACATTGCTGTAGGCCAAAATTTGGTTGAAGTTGGTAGTTGTTGTGTTGATACTTGCCTGTGTACCTCGACCACCGAACGACTGTCCGTCACCGATAGTCGGCGTGTAATAGAGTGTTTCGCTGTCATTCGTAAAATCATAACTGTAATTTGCCGTAAACTTGAAATTCTTCAAGAATGAGATTTCTATATATGAACGTGAAGTCAGGTTATTATACACGCTTTCACGGATGTCCTCTCTCATGTTGGCTATCACATTTTGATTAGTTGCAGTAGGGCGTTTGGATGTACCGTCTGTTTCACCGTTTCCGGCATCATACATGGGACGTCCGTCTTCATAATATTTCATGTTACCTTCTGTGTCATAGGCATGAACCGGGAAGATAGGAGCCCAGGAGCGTGCCACAGCGAAAGGATTAGAAGCAGTTCCGGCATTTTCCTGTACACCGTTTTGAGTAGCTTTGGAATACCCTACATTGGTACCTACTTTCAACCAAGACTTCAGTTGGGAGTTAACATTGGCGCGAGCTGTAAAACGTTCATAAGAAGAACCTAATACATAAGAGTCATTGTCCAAATATCCCATAGATACATAGAAATCCGTACGGTCGTTACCGCCTGATGCAGACACATTATATTCCTGACGGAAAGCGTTGTCGAACAAGGCATCAGCAAAAGTGTCATCATAACGCAAACGCGCATTGGGGTTAAGTTTACCATCAGGTGTCACCAGATATTCTCCTTGCGGAATAATGTAAGCATTGTAATTACCCAGTTCGCCTAGCAAATCCTGACTGGCTGCCAAATTAGAATCTTCAATGGAGTTTCCGGCTGCCCAATAGGTATTACGAATACCGTACCAAGTCAGGCGATAGAACTCTCCGGGATCGGTAGCCATGTCATAATCCTTATACGCACGCTGTGCCACCCCCCAACTACCGTCAAAGTTAATGGATACTTTGTCCTTACGTCCGGTCTTGGTCGTAATCATAACTACACCTCCGGCTGCACGAGAACCATACAAGGAGTTGGAAACAGCATCTTTCGATACGTTCACCGAAGCAATATCTGTAGGGTTGATATCCGACAACTTACCGTTGAAAGGCACGCCATCTACCACAATCAACGCATTATTGCTAGCTGAAATAGAACCTATACCGCGCAGGACGATATCGGCATCCTGTCCCGGCTGTCCGGAAGAACTTACTACCTGTAAGCCGGCTACAGCTCCTTCGAGTGCGTTTGAAACGGATGCAGCCTGCGAATTGCTGATAATTTCATTTTTCACACTACTGATGGAGCCTACCAGATCCTGCTTACGTTTAGTGCCATAAGCTACTACGGTTACTTCATCAAGCAACTCTGTATCAGACTTTAATATTACTTTTAGGTTCGGTTTGATAGCTACTTCCTGAGTCTGCATACCGATGTACGAAATCTGCAAAGTTTTCGCAGAACTCATAAAAATATAAGTTGTTTAAAATTAGAGCTTTACGAGTAATAATAAATTTGCCATTTAGAACAAAAGTATTTACACGTGTTATTCTAACCGTATCTAATAATCGAATTATATTACCAAAATGCTACCTATAATCTATAATAACTGTTGATTATTAATGCTTTGCATGGATGACTGTTGGGTAATAATCATATCATAAATATACTTGCCGTGTTTTTTAATGGCATTTTGTAAGCAAAAAACATTAGTAGCTTAAGTCTCTCGTTTATAATTTGAATTCTGCCTCTCTATGAAGTTTAAAAATGAAAATCATCTGTTACGCTATCACGTTGTAGGGGATATTTCTCTGATACAAGTATATTGTACCATGTAAGATGGACGTGATAGATAAAATTATTTACAACTATCTATCACGCCACATATCTTCTTAAGAATGGTCTAGACCGTATGTGTATTTACCTCCGATTAAATAGAATAATTTATTGGTTACCAGTATAAAACTTTTGTTTTTTCTCCAAGGAACTAAAAATTTCAGCACTATAAAATAACTTGCTTACTACTTATTAAAGCTGTTATCTGTCTTTTTTTTAATACCCAGTGTTGCTTGCTTCATTTTTTCCAAGTCGTGAACAATCGTCATATCCATAATATTGGTATACACTTGTGTCGTTTTTACACTTTTATGACCAAGCAGTTTTTGTAACTCTGTATCTTCCATACCATTCTTATACATGATAGATGCTGTCGAGAAACGCAGCTTGTGGGAGGAGCGGTATTCGATGCCTAAGTCCTCACAACATTTTTTCAAACGGCGATTGAAAGTAACTGTTGCCAATGGGCTGTCGCCACGATAAAAGATAAATTCCTGATTATCGGGTTGTAACTTTCGGATCCGGCTGAGAATGGCTTTTGTTGCAGGTGTCAGTGGCATGGAGCGAATTCCGTCTGCTGTATTGCCCTTAATAGAATTGATAACTCGGTTCTTATCATCTACAAAGCGTTGTATACGGATGGAGTCTCCATCAATGTCGGACCATTTTAGGTCCTTTATCCGTATATCAATGAGGTATCCTCCGAGGAGTATGATAAAAAGCTTACGTTTATATTATACAATAATCGCTCAGATAATGAAAGATATAAGTGTACGAAAAAAAACGGTCGTTTTTTTTATACAGTTTCAACTTGCGTATATTGTCAATCAACTGT
>OGLN01000635.1_pt1 | contig 28020 bp, 18 predicted proteins | sample 1572641 | NCBI WGS metagenome assembly OGLN01 (sample SAMEA2581903, study PRJEB24529) | metagenome | biome: Human gut stool | place: China | collected 2011
CATCATTGATGAATACCGCAATACGGGTGGTTTTGACATCATCGGGTCCTCGCCGTCCTCGCCGGGGAGGGTGTCAACGCCGGTTGATGCCGTAATGGTGCGCTTCGCCGTGCGGAGCGCGTCTTCCATAAACTCCTCCAGCCCGAGGCCGTTCAGAACGACTACGTCGGCCTGCCCGATCTTTTCCATCTGCGCGACGGTCAGCGTATAGTCGTGCAGGCACGAAACGCTTTCCGTCACGACCAGCCCGCAATTCAGCTCCGTGCCCTCCAGCAGTGCCGCCGTCATGGCCCTGACCGGTGCGGTGGACGCCAGCACGTCATAGCGCTCCGCCTCCCGCGCCGCGCAGCCGGAGAGCGGCGCGCACAGCAGAACCAGCGCCAGCAGTCCGGCAAAAAGCCGTTTTTTCAGATCTGTCATGATAATATTCCCTTCAAGCTCACTTCACTTTTATTATAGCGGAGCTGTCAAGTGATCCCCGCATTTTTCCTTTTTCTCACTGTTCAGCCGGTTTTTGTGCAGAGCGACGAAGACAATTGTCCGCGCAGCGTGAATTTTTTTCAAAAAACAAGCAATTAGGGCTTGCATTTTACACTTCACGTCGCTATAATGGCGACTATAAGTTCATGAACACTTGTCTATTGTACATGGACAGAAGGAGGAAATATTCTATGAAAAAGATCATCGCTCTGCTTCTGGTTGCCGTTATGGTCATGTGCCTGTTCGCAGGCTGCGCGTCCAGCGGCGGCTCCAAGGTCATCAAGATCGGCGTGTTTGAGCCGCAGTCCGGCGACAACGGCGCGGGCGGCAAGCAGGAGGTTCTGGGCATCCAGTACGCCAACTCCGTCAAGCCGACCGTCACCATCAACGGCGAAGAATACAAGATCGAGCTCGACATTCAGGACAACCAGTCCTCGACCGACAAGGCCGTCTCTGCGGCGCAGCAGCTGGTTGCGGACAAAGTTTCCGTCGTCCTCGGCTCCTACGGCTCCGGCGTTTCCATCGCCGCCGGTACCTACTTCGCAAACGCCAAGATCCCGGCCATCGGCTGCTCCTGCACGAACGCGGCTGTCACTGCCGGCAACGATTATTATTTCCGCGTCTGCTTCCTCGATCCGTTCCAGGGCTCCGTCATGGCCTCGTTCGCCATGGAAGAGTTCGGCGCCAAGAAGGCCTACGTCCTGTCGATGCTCGGCGACGACTACACCGTCGGCCTGGCCAAGAACTTTGTAAAGGCCTTTGAAGAGGCCGGCGGCGAGATCGTAGCCGATGAGACGTTTGTCGAGGGCACGGCGGACTTCTCCGCGTATCTCAATAACGCCGTCTCCGGCGGCGCAGACGTCATCTTCGCGCCGTCCGCCATCGCCTATGCCCCGCAGATCATCGAGCAGGCCTCTGCACTCGGCGTCAGCCTCCCCATCCTCGGCGGCGACACGTGGGAGAACTCCGCGATCTCCGACGCGCAGAACGGCACCGATATGCAGGTCTTCGTCTCCACATTCTTTGACGAGAACGACGAGTCCGGTCTTGCTAAGGAATTCGTCTCCGGCTATAAGGCGTGGCTGAACGGCAATGCCCAGAACCTCACCAACAACGGCGGCAACGACGTTGTCGCGGCAGTCTCCGCGCTCGGCTATGACGCATATATGGCTGCGGTGGCGGCCATCGAAAAGGCCCAGTCCACCGACGGCACCGCCATCCGCGACGCGCTGGCCGGTCTGTCCATCGACGCCGTTACCGGCGCGCTGAGCTTCGATGCCAACGGCGACGCAGTCAAGAGCACCGCCTACATCAAGCAGGCCATCGACGGCGGCTTCCAGTTCTACAAGGTTCAGACTGCCGCCTGAGTATTTGTCCCGCAATACTGACCACAATGGTTTCCGGCCGGAGGAAATCCCTCCGGCCGGTACGCATTTTCATCCGGCAGCGTTCGAACCCGCTGCCGGATGGAACCATTCTTTTATCGCCGCGTCCAAGCCGGCTCATTTCGGTGAGCGGTTCGCGGTTTGGACATGGCGATAAACAAAAATCAGGAGGTTCCCCATGGGTGTTCTCAAGCAATGGCTGCCCTATGTTCTGTCGGGCATTTCGGCCGGCGGCCAATATGCGCTGATCGCCGTCGGCTATACGATGGTCTACGGCATTCTGCGCCTTATCAACTTTGCGCACGGCGATATCTTCATGGTCGCCGGTCTCATCATGGTCTATCTTTCGGCGACGATGCCGCTGTATTTTGCGCTGCCCGTCGTCGTGATTCTGACGGTCGCGCTCGGCTTCGCGGTGGAGCGCTGTGCGTATAAGCCGCTGCGGCAGGCCCCGCGTATGTCCGTCATGATCTCCGCCATCGGCGTGAGCTATCTGTTGCAGAACCTCGCGTATTACGTCACCGGCGGCGTCCCGAAGCAGTATCCCGAGCTGCCGTGGATCTCCGACACCATCACGATCCTCGGCGCGTCCACCAAGCGCGTGACCGTCATTACCCCGATCCTGACGCTGGCGCTGGTCGTGGCGCTCGTGGTTCTCATCAAGCGCACGAAGGTCGGCATGGCCATGCGCGCCGCGTCCAAGGATTTTGAGACGGCGCAGCTGATGGGCATCAAGATCAACTCCGTCATTTCCTTTACGTTCATCATCGGCTCCGCGCTGGCCGCCGTGGCCTCGTTCCTGTATTTCTCGAATTATACGACCATCGCCCCGGCCTCCGGCGCCATGCCGGGCCTGAAGGCGTTCGTCGCCGCCGTCTTCGGCGGCATCGGGTCGATCCCCGGCGCGGTCATCGGCGCGTTTATCATCGGCATCTGTGAGAATCTCCTAAAGGGCATGAAGCTGACGGCGTTCTCCGATGCGTTCACGTTTGCGCTGCTCATCGTCATCCTCGTCGTCAAGCCGACGGGCCTGTTCGGTGAGAAGCTGACCGAGAAAGTCTGAGGTGGAGCATATGGAAAAGAAAAAGGGCCTCTCCTTACAGACGATCCTGACCATTGCGGGCCTTGCGCTCGTCTATCTGCTGGCGTTCCTGCTCGACCGCATTCCGGGCGTGCCCATCATGCTCACGACTGTCCTGCGCAAGGGCGCGATCTATTCCCTCGTCGCTGTGTCCATGAACCTTCTGAACGGCTTTACGGGCCTGTTCTCGCTCGGACAGGCGGGCTTCATGCTCGTCGGCGCGTACACGTTTGCCGCCATCAACATTTCAAGCGGCATCCGCTCGACCGTGTATCAGTATTATGACCCGCTGCTCAACTTCTCCCTGACCGAGACGCTGCAAGGTGCGCTCGGCAATACGGCAGGCACGGTCCTCGGCGTGTTCATTTCGCTGCTGCTGGCGGGACTGCTGGCGGCGGTGCTGGCGTATCTCATCGGCCTGCCTGTTCTGAAGCTCAAGAGCGACTATCTGGCCATCGCGACGCTCGGCTTTGCCGAAATTATCCGCGCCCTTGTCCAGCTGGAGGCGTTCGCGCCTGTCACCAACGGCTCGCAGCTCCTGCGCGGCTTCCCGTATTTTACGGATACGTTCATGCCGTTTGTGATCGTCGGCATCTGCATCGCCGTCGTCGTGCTGCTTATCAACTCGACCTATGGCCGCGCGTTCAAGGCCATCCGTGACGATGAGATCGCCGCCGAGGCCATGGGCATCAACCTTGCCCACCATAAACGCATGGCGTTTACCATTTCCTCGTTCTTTGCCGGGATATCCGGCGCGCTGCTGGCCATGTATCAGACCACAGTGCAGGCCAATACATTCAAATCCGCCATGACGTATGAGATTTTGCTCATCGTCGTCATCGGCGGCATCGGCTCGATCTCCGGCAGCTGCATCGGCTCGTTCCTGTTCATCGCGTGCTCGGAGTGGTGGCTGCGGTTTTTGGACAACGAGACGTATATCGGCGCGTTCAAGGTCCCGCTGCTGCGCACGGGCTTCCGGATGGTCGTGTTCTCGGTCATCATCATGATCGTGGTGCTCTTCTTCCGCAAGGGCATCATGGGCACCCGTGAGCTTTCGCTGGCCGGGCTTGCCGACAGGCTGCGGAAAGAATCCGCGAAGGGAGGAAAACAGGTATGAGCACACCCGTCCTTCATGTGGAGCATATCACGATGCAGTTTGGCGGCGTCGTCGCCGTCAACGACCTGTCCATGGATATCTATCCCGGCGAGATCGTCGCTCTGATCGGCCCGAACGGCGCCGGCAAGACCACGGCCTTCAACTGCATCACCGGCGTTTACGAGCCGACCAACGGCCGTGTGGACTTCATGGGCGAACCCATCGTCTGCAACCATCCGCGCGGCAAGATGAAAAAGAGCTATGCGGGAGCGGAGTCGGAGCGTTATCTGTCCCTGCCGACCGTCTCCTACACGCCCGACAAGATCACAAAGCGCGGCATCGCGCGCACGTTCCAGAACATTCGTCTGTTCAAGTCCATGACCGTTTTTGAAAACGTCCTGACGGCCATGCACGTGCGCCGCACGTCCAATGTTTTTTCCGCCACGTTCCGCGCCAACCATAAGGAGGAGGCTGCGCAGCGCGAAAAGGCGCTGGAGCTGCTGAAAATCGTCGGCCTTGACGATGTAAAGGACGAACTGGCGACGGCTCTGCCGTATGGCAAGCAGCGCAGGCTTGAAATTGCCCGCGCGCTGGCGACCAGTCCGAAGCTGCTGCTGCTCGACGAGCCTGCGGCTGGCATGAACCCGCAGGAGACGCTTGAGCTGACCGCTTTCATCCGCAGCATCCGCGACCGGTTCGGCCTGACCATTTTCCTCATCGAGCATCACATGAATCTTGTCATGGACATCTCCGACCGCATCTATGTCATCGACTTCGGCAAGCAGATCGCGGCGGGCGTTCCGGCGGAGATCCAAAACGATCCGCGCGTCATTGACGCGTATCTGGGGGTGGACGAGGATGCGTAATATTCTGGAAATCAAGAATCTGGTCGTCTCCTACGGCGGCATTGAGGCCGTCAAGGGCATCGACCTGAAGGTCGAGGAGGGCAAGATCGTCACCCTCATCGGCTCGAACGGCGCGGGCAAATCGACCACACTGAAGGCAGTCGCCGGACTGGTCAGGCCGAAATCGGGTGAAATTCTCCTGAACGACGCGAATCTGGTCGGAAAATCGACCGACCAGATCGTTTCGAGCGGCGTTACGCTCGTGCCGGAGGGCCGCCGCGTGTTCGAGAACCTGACTGTTGCAGAAAATCTGCGCATCGGCGCATATCTGCGCAAGGACCCGCTGGCGGACGATCTGGCCCGGGTCTACGACCTCTTCCCGCGTTTGAAGGAGCGTGCGTGGCAGCAGGCCGGGACGCTCTCGGGCGGCGAGCAGCAGATGCTGGCCGTGGGCCGCGCGCTCATGGCAAAACCGAAGCTCATCATGATGGACGAGCCGTCTCTGGGCCTTGCACCCATCGTCGTCCGGGGCATTTTCGAGATCATCCGCGAGATCAACCGCCAGGGCATCACGGTACTTCTCATCGAGCAGAACGCGAACATGGCGCTCAAAATCGCGGACTGGGCCTACGTCATGCAGACCGGCTCCATCCTCATGCAGGGCCCCGGCGAAGAGCTGGCCGCCAACGAGGAGGTCAAGGCCGCGTATCTCGGCACGGCAAAATAAAAGAAGCGATTCCCCCGGCAGCTGCCGGGGGATTTTTGCGCGGCTCCGGTGCGTGCGGTTTTTACACATCTTTTCCTGCTTGCCTATTGCCAGATCCGGCTGTTTTGTGCTAAACTGGATTAAATTTTCAGGAGAATCCAAATACGGGAGTGTGAATCATGAGTCGGGAACCGAAAAACAACGAAGAGGGCTTCATGTATAAGCTTGCCAGCTTTATTGTTGACAAGCGGAATCTGATTTTTCTGATCGTCGCCATCGGGCTGGTGTTTTCCGTGTTTTCACGGAACTGGGTGCAGGTGGAGAACCAGCTTTCGGCGTATCTGCCGAAGGATTCGGAGACATACAGGGGCCTGCATCTGATGGAGGATGAATTCATCACCTTCGGCACGGCAAAGGTCATGCTTGTCAACGTGACCTATGACGAGGCGCAGGCCGTATCCGAGCGGCTTGAAGCGGTCGACGGCGTGCAGAGCGTTACGTTTGACGACACGAAGGAGCACTATACCAACGCCTCCGCGCTCTACAACATTACCTTCGACTATTCCGAGACGGACGAGATGTGCGAGACGGTCATGAACCGGGTCGAGGACGAGCTGTCCGGCTATGACATCTACGTCTCGGCGACCTTCGGCGATACCGCGTCCAAGACGCTGGCGCAGGAGATCGGCGTGATCGTCATCATCGTGGCAATCGTCGTCGTGTCCGTGCTGATCCTGACCTCGCAGACCTATGCGGAGGTGCCGGTGCTGCTCATTACGTTCATCGCGGCGGCGCTTTTGAACATGGGCACGAACTTCCTGCTCGGCACGATCTCGTTCGTGTCAAACTCCGTTACCATCGTGCTGCAATTGGCCCTGTCTGTGGATTACGCGATCATTTTCTGCAACCGCTATAAAGAAGAGCACGAAAAGCTTCCCACCCGCGAGGCCGTCATTGTCGCTCTGAGCAAGGCCGTGCCGGAGATCTGCGGCAGCAGCCTGACGACGATCGGCGGCCTGGTCGCGATGCTCTTTATGGAGTTCCGGCTAGGCTTTGACCTCGGCATCTGCCTGATCAAGTCCATTTTCTTCTCGCTGTTCGCGGTGTTCTTCCTCATGCCGGGCCTTCTGGTGCTCTTCGGCAAAAAAATTGACGCAACGCGGCACAAGAATTTCGTTCCCAAAATTCCGTTCGTCGGCAGGTTTGCCTATGCGACAAAGAAGATCATTCCGCCGATTTTTCTGGCGGTCATCATCGTCGCCATGCTCCTTGCGAATAACTGCCCGTATGTCTACGGCTTCAGCTATCTGGAGACGACCAAGCGCTCGGAGCAGCAGATCGCGGACGATCTGATGGACGAGACGTTCGGCTCGACGAATATGGTCGCCGTCGTGGTCCCGGCAGGGGATTATGCGGCGGAAAAGAAGCTGCTGGATGAGCTTGGAACATACGACGAGGTCGATTCCACGCTGGGCCTTTCCAACGTCGAGGCCATGGGCGGCTATATGCTGACCGACGCACTGACGCCGCGGCAGTTTTCCGAGCTGACCGACCTCGACTATGAGGTCGCGGAGCTTCTCTACGCGGCCTATGCCGCCGACGGCGGCAATTACGGCAAGATCATCGGCGGTCTTCCCAATTACTCCGTGCCGCTCATCGATATGTTCACCTTCCTCTACGGTGAAATGCAGGACGGCTACGTTTCGCTCGACGCCGATATGACCGAGACGCTGGAAAGCGCCTATTCGCAGATCACCAACGCCCGCAAGCAGCTGCAGTCCGACGATTATACCCGTATGCTCGTCTATCTGAACCTGCCCGTGGGCGGCGACGAGACGTATGACTTCCTCGACCAGATGCGCGTCGTCGCGCACAAATACTATCCGGACGGCGAGGTATACGTCGTGGGCGATTCCTCGTCCGAGCAGGACTTCAAGACCTCGTTCTCGCGCGACAACGTCGTCGTGTCGGTGCTGTCTATCCTGATCGTTCTGGTCGTGCTGCTGTTCACGTTCAAATCAGCCGGTATCCCGGTGCTGCTGATCGTGGTCATTCAGGGCAGCATCTGGATCAACTACGGCATCCCGACCATCACGAACAGCCCCCTGTTTTTCCTGAGTTATCTGGTCGTCTCGTCCATCCAGATGGGCGCGAACATCGACTATGCAATCGTCACGACCAGCCGATTCATGGAGTTCAAGGACAAAATGCCCAAAAAGGACGCGATCATCGAGACGATGAACCTGTCCTTCCCGACGATCATCACCTCGGGCCTTATGATGGCCATCGCCGGTATCCTCATCGGCCAGATGACCTCCAACGCCGCTATCGCCGGTATCGGCGACAGCCTTGGCCGCGGCACGATCCTCACGATCATCATCGTCATGTTCATTCTGCCGCAGATTCTGCTTCTGGGTGAGAAGGTCATAGACAAGACCGCGTTCGATATGCCCTCCGCCGTCTCCTCGCACCAGTCTGCGGGCCGCGTGCGCATCGACGGCATGGTGCGCGGCGAAATTCACGGCCAGATCAGCGGCATTGTACACGCGGTCGTGGAGGGGGACGTCAATATCAGCCTGCTCTCCGGCACGGCAGAGCCGGAAACCGCGGACGCGCCGCAGGCGCAGACGGAAAAGGAGGATGACGCGCATGAATAACAGAACGCTTCGGGCCCGCGTGGGTGCGGTGCTGCTGGTGCTGGCGCTTTGCCTGACCGTTCTCCCGGCAGCCGCGGCATCCGGCAGTATGCAGACCGTCTATCTGGACTCTGCTGAAGAGTTTGCCGCGTTCGCGAAAAGCTGTTCGCTCGATACCTGGTCGCAGGGAAAAACCTTCATCCTGCGCGCGGATATTTCGCTTTCCGGCGTGGACTTTACGTCTGCAGCCTCCTTCGGCGGCACGTTTGAAGGGCGCGGACATACCATCTCCGATTTCAATCTCACGGAAAATACCAGCCCCGCCGGGCTGTTCGGCACGATCCTGCTCGGCGGACGCGTGGCAAATCTGAATGTCGCGGGCTCTGTAGCTGCGGGCGGCGATAAGATCGCCTGCGGCGGCATCGCGGGCGAGAACTACGGCAGAATCGTCTGCTGCACATTCACCGGCATGGTGCAGGGCGATACGCAGATCGGCGGCATCGTGGGCCGCAATCAGGTGTCCGGCCAGATCGTCAGCTGCTCGTTCGAGGGCAAGGTGCAGGGCACGACCGCCACGGGCGGCATCGCGGGCCAGAATGCGGGCGCCATCCGGCACTGCACGAATACAGGCAGCGTCAATATTGACAACATCGACTCTGCGCTGAGCCTCAGCGACGTTCAGATCGACACCACGCTTGATCTTGCCAATCTTGCCACCACGCAGACCTTCCTCACCACGACCGCCACAGGCGGCATTGCGGGCCGGAATACTGGCCTGATCGCAGTCTGCGAAAACACCGGCACGGTCGGCTATGAGCACGTCGGCTACAACGTCGGCGGCATTGCGGGCGTGACGAGCGGGTATCTGCTCAATAATACGAACTCCGGCACAATCTACGGCCGCAAGGACGTCGGCGGCATCGCCGGTCAGGTCGAGCCGTATGTCGCCGTGACCGTCTCCGAGAGCACAAAGCAGCAGCTGCAGAACCAGTTGAAGGAATTGAAAACGCTCACCGATCAGGCGACCGCTGACGCGGGCGGCGCGGCAAGCGACCTTGGCTCCCAGCTGGCCGGAATGGGAACGTATCTCGACAGCGCGGCCAACGCGGCCAATAACCTCCGCGCGACCGCAACTATCGATGCGGGTGCGCTGGCAAACGGCGGCGTGAGCGGCGGGGCAGACCTCACCGTCGGGGACGCGTCAGCCGGCATCGGCGCAGGCCTTGGCATCGGCGCAGGCGGGATCGGCATCGGTGCGGGCGGATACATCGACCCGTCCGATCTCTCAATCTCCGGCGGCACGGACGGCTCCGGCGCGCTCAGCGCGTCGCTGCAGATGAATGCAGACGCTTCCATGCCGGAGCTTGCGGGCGCGCTGAGCGGCATGGGTGCGCAGATGCGCGCCATCGGCTCACAGGCGGCGAATCTGTCCGAGACGCTGCAAAAGGACCTGCAGGCCGTCAGTGACAAGCTGGATGAGATCAGCACGACCGTCTTTGACGCCATGGACAGTCTGGAAAACCGCGACCTTGTGACCGACGGCTCGCAGACAGATCCCGACAGCATCACCATGGGCGCTCTGCGCGGCTGCGAAAATACCGGCGCGGTGCAGGCCGACCGCAACGTCGGCGGCATCGCGGGCGCGATGGGCATGGAGGCCGGCGCCGACCCCGAAAGCGACGTCAGCCAGAGGCTGTCCACGACCGAGCGCAAGCAGTATGAGCTGCGCGCCGTTTTGCAGCGCTGCGTTTCCAGCGGTGCAGTCACAGCCAAAAAGGACTGCGCGGCGGCGATCTGCGGCCGGATGGATCTCGGCCTGATCGACGGCTGCGAGGCCTACGGCAGCGTGGAGAGCCAGAGCGGCGATTATGCCGGCGGCGTCGCGGGCATTTGCAGCGCGGCGATTGAAAACTGCTGGGCCAAGTGTGCGCTTTCCGGCGGACGTTATGTCGGCGGCATCACCGGCACGGGTGTGACGGACAGCGTGACCGGCAGCGGCAGCACCGTCTCCGGCTGCGTGTCGCTCGTGTCCATCACCGGGTATTCCCAGTATGCGGGCGCGATCAGCGGCAGCAGCGCAGGTGCGTTCGCGGATAATCTCTTCGTCTCCGACACGCTGGCCGGGCTTGACGGCGCAAGCGCTGCCGGACAGGCGGAGCCGGTCGCGTATGAAACGCTGCTCGAAAACGAAGCGCTTCCCGATGCGTTCCGCACCTTCACTGTGCAGTTCGTCGCGGGCGGGGAGGTGCTCAAGACCGTAGAAGTAAATTACGGCGAGTCCCTGCCGGACAGCGTGTACCCGGACATCCCCGCCGTCGACGGACAGTACGGCGAGTGGGACGTGCAGACGCTTGAAAATATTCAGTTTGACACCACCGTGACCGCGCAGTACCACGCCAGCATCGACGCGCTCCCGAGCGATGTGCAGCGTGCCGACGGCAGGCCCGTCTTCCTGGCCGAGGGCGCGTATACGAGCGCCGACCGCCTGCAGGCGCAGCCGCAGGCCATCACGCCCGCCGCTTTCGGCGAGATCTCTGCCAGCATCCCGGAGGCCATCCGGAAATACTGCGAGAATATCGCAGACGGCCATGCGCCCGCCGCGCACGTGGCGCGCTCCGTCGTCGAGCAGTGGCAGCTCCGCCTGCCGGACGACGGCGCGGACACGCACACCATCCGCTTCCGCGCGCCCGATGGGCAGTCCGGCAAGCTGGATATCTATCTGGAAAACGAAAACGGCGTCTGGCAGAAGGTGCCCACGACCGAGATCGGCAGCTATCTGTCCTTCGAGGCCTCCGGCCAGACCGTGCAGCTTGCGGCGCTGTCCACGTTCCCCGTCTGGTGGGTGTGGATCGTGCTGGCCGGGCTTGCGGCTCTGCTGGTGCTGCTGATCATTCATCTGATCCATAAGACCGGCAAAAAGCGCCGCCGCCAGATGCAGGCGCTGCGCAAGGCCATGCAGGACGAGCAGAACGCCAACGACGCCGTCATCGGCGTCATCGACCCGGACGCGCAGGAAGCGCCCGTCTCACCGGAGCAGTTGCAGAAAAAGAAGAAAAAGCGCCGCGTCTGGTGGATCATCGCGCTTGTGGCCGTGATTTTGATCGCCGCCGGGATCCTCATCTACCGGGCCAGTCTCAAGAGCAGCGTGGACGCGCTTCTGCTGCTGAAAAACCTCTCCGGCAGGAAGGAGCTGGACATGACCGCGTCCGTGCAGATGGAGCTTGGCGACGAGACGCTGCGAACGGACGTGCGCCTGTTCCGCACGCAGGCCGGTGGGAACACCATCCTCTGCATCGAGGATAACGGCGTGCAGCTGTATTATTATGACGGCGCGATCTACCTCGAAAACGGCAGCGCCTACCGCACGAGCGGCCTGTTCCCGGACTATTCCACGCTCGGCGAGCATCTGCTGACGCTCTACAACGCGACCGACGTGACCCATGCCCGCGAGGCTGGCGGGGAGGTCTATTCCGTGACCGCCTACGGCAGCGACGCAGAGCAGGCGCTTTCGCTGCTGACGCCGACGATTGCGGATTCGCTCAGCGCCGTCGAGAGCATCGACCTGTGTATGCACGTTGAAGACGGGGAGATCCGCTCCATCGAAGCCTCCGGCAGCTGTGAAGCGGAAGACGACAGCGGCCAGACACAGCCGATGACCGTCTGGGCCGAGCTTACCGTCCAGCAGGACGCGCAGACGGCGCACACCGTCCCCACGGCGGTCACGGATGCGATCGCGAACGGCGGCTATCAGGGCAAGCTGGAGCTGACGGAGGATCTGCTGCGCGTGCTGTCTGCCGCCTCCGAGCTTGGCAGGCGCGACCCGCTTGCCGCCCGCGTCCAGCTCAGCGCCAACTGCGGCCCCGTGATCTTCGATACGTCGCTGGATTACACCCGGACTGTAAAGGACGGCAAGACCGTCAGCTGTATCCGCACGGGCGCGCTGGAGCTGTATTTCTCCGGCGAAACGGTCCTTTCGAAGGACGGTTCTCCCGCCGTGAGTGAGCAGGCGCTGGTCAAGTGCGCGGATCTGATCGATCTGGCCTACCGCGCCTGTCTGGAGGACAGCGCCGCAAGCGAGCAGACGGAGACCGGCTGGCGCTATACGCTCAGCCTCAGCGCCGAGCAGACAAAGCAGGCCGCCTGCGCCATCGCGCCGGGGGCGGAGAAGCTGGACGTGCAGTACCTGCCCGGCACGCTGGAGCTGGATGTGCAGGACGGCGCGATCACAGCCCTGCGCGTCACGACCGGCGGCAGCGTACAGGTCGGTGTCGTCGACACGCAGGTGTCGATCTCGGCCCAGTTCGACTTCCAGACCGGCCTGACCACAGACGACTGCCCCGTCCCGGCCGCAGTGCTGGAAAAGCTGTAACAGCCGTACAAAGATCGTACAAACCAAAGCCTTCCCCGCCGGGGAAGGCGGCCCGAAGGGCCGGATGAGGGCTGGGGAGCAGCTGCGATTTTGAGAAACTGCAAAATAAAGTGCAAGTGCTGCTCACCCTCATCAGTCTGCTCCGCTTCGCTCCGCAGCCGGCTTCCCCGGAGGGGAAGCCGTTGGGCGCTCCCGCGCCAGTGCACCGCAGAGCAGGCAAAACGCCCCGGTTTTCCGTTTGGAAAACCGGGGCGCAGTCATTTTTATCCCGTTACGATCTCTCCCACGCCGTTCAGAATGTAGGTCGGGCGGTAGGGATAGCCGTTTACGTCGGTGCGGCTCGTGCAGCCGGAGAGGACGAGGACGGTAGCAAGGCCGGACTCCATGCCCGCGATGACGTCGGTGTCCATCCGGTCGCCGACCATGGCGGCCTCTTCGGAGTGGACACCCAGCAGATGCAGGCCCGTGCGCATCATGAGCGGGTTCGGCTTGCCCATAAAATAGGCCTTCCGGCCCGTCGCCAATTCGACCGGCGCGACGAGCGACCGGCAGGCGGGCGCAATGCCGAACTCCGTCGGTCCCGTGAGGTCGGAATTCGTGGCGATCAGCCGCGCACCGTTCAGCACCAGCCGGACAGCCTTGGTAATGACCTCGTAATTATAGCTTGCCGTCTCGCCGACGATCACATAATCCGGGTCCACGTCGTTCATCGTGACGCCCACGTCATACAGCGCGTTCAGAAGCCCCGGCGCGCCGATCACGAACGCGGTGCAGCCCGGCGCCTGCTTTTTGAGAAACGCGGCGGTCGCAAGCGCGCTGGTGTAGAAATGCTCCTCGCCGATATCCAGTCCCATGCGCAGCAGCTTCTGCCGCAGCTCCTTGGGCGAACGCTCGGACGAGTTTGTCAGGAACAGAAACTGCTTGTCGTTTTCATTCAGCCAGCTTACAAACTCCCTGACGCCCGGCAGCAGCTGGCTGCCGAGATAGATCACGCCGTCCATGTCGCAGATAAAGCCCTTCCGGGCGCGTAATTTTTCCAGATTCATCTCTTTGACTCCTCTCCTCCCGCTCCTGCGGCGGGGTATCTCTTTTCATTCGCTTACAGGCTCAGTATATGGGATAAAATCTGGAAAAGCAAGACAATTTGCACAGATTTAACGAAGATTTGTTGTGGATTTTACCGAAGCAGGTCAACGCAGGAAGCCCTCGAGAATTTTCTCCTCTGCCTCCTCCGGCGTCAGGCCGAGCGTTTCGAGCTTCAGCAGCTGCTCGCCTGCGATCTTGCCGATGGCGGCTTCATGCATAAGCGTCGCGTCGACGTGGTTGCAGGAAATTTCGGGGATGGAGCGCACCTTTGCCGCGCCCATGATGATCGAGTCGCACGACACATGGCCGAAGCAGGGGGCGTTGCCCTGTACGCGCGGGTAGAAGACCTGCGTGGACTGCTCCTTCGCGACAGACCGGGAGACAACGCGTGTGCGCGCGCCCGCACCGTTCAGGATCACGTCCATTTCGCTGACAGCGTGCTGATCGCCCGCCGTCAGGAGCTTTTCGTTGATCTGCACCTCGGAATTCGCGCCGTTGGCCTCGCACTTTGTATAGCGCTTCGTATCGTCCACGCCGCCGATCTGGCTGGTGTCCATGACGATGGACGCGCCCTCTTCGAGATATACGATGGTCTGCGGGTTCAGAATGCGCTTGCCCGTACCCTCGCCCTCGCCGTAGTGCTTTTCGATATAGTGAACCTTCGCGTTTTTGCCGATGTAGAAGGTATGGATGCCGTCATGCTCGGAGTCGCAGTCGCCGCAGTTGTGGATGCCGCAGCCGGCCACGATGGTCACGTCTGCACCCTCGCCGACAAAGAAGTCGTTATAGACCATGTCGTGGAATCCGGCTCTGCTCAGTACGACAGGGATATGCACGTTTTCGCTCTTGGTAAAGGGCGCGATCCTGATGTCGATGCCGTCCTTGTCGGTCTTGGAGACGATCTGGATATGCTCAGAGTTCTGGCGGAATGCCTTCTGTCCGTCGAGACGGATGTTCACCGCGCCGTCCGGGATGCCCGTCATATCCGAGACGGTCTTGAGAATGCTTTTTTGAATGTCGTTCAGCATATTCCGTTCACCTCCAGCAGATTGCAGCCCGCAACGGTCTGCGACAGCAGCTTCGGATAAAGCTCGTCCGCCGTGCCGCGTCCGGCGATCTCGCCGTTCGCGATCAGAACGATCTCGTCGGCCAGACGGATGATGCGCTCCTGATGGGAAATGATGAGGATTGTGCGGCCGCCCTTTTCGTGCAGCTCGCGGAATGTTTCCGTCAGCCGGGCGAACGACCACAGATCGATGCCTGCCTCCGGCTCGTCAAAGATCATAAGCCGGGAATTTTTGGCCAGCAGGGTCGCAATCTCGATGCGCTTGACCTCGCCGCCGGACAGGCTCGTGTCCACGTCGCGGTTCAGATAGTCGCGCGCGCACAGACCCACCTGCGTCAGATAGGAACAGGCCTCGTCATGGGAAAGCGCCTTGCCCGCCGCGATGGTGAGAAGGTCGGAGACCTTCATGCCCTTGAACCGGGGCGGCTGCTGAAAGGAATACGAAATGCCGCGCTTTGCGCGGTCGGTGATGGAAAGGTCGGTGATGTCCTCGCCGTCCAGAAAAATCTGGCCGCCGGTGGGGGTCGCAAGGCCCATGATGAGCTTGGCCAGCGTCGTCTTGCCGCCGCCGTTCGGGCCGGTAATGACAAGGAATTTTCCGTCTTCTACGTCCAGAGAGACGTTTTTGACAATGTCCGCGCGTCCCTGCGCGTCAGCCGCTGTCAGGCTGAGATTCTTGAGTGTCAGCATAGTTGCTCCTCTTTGTTTTTCTGATAATCTGTGGGTATTCTATCATAGTTTGTTCATTTGTGCAATGAATAGCCCGTTTTTCCAGAAAACTTTCTCTGTTTTTCCGTGAAAATTCCGCGCGGCTTTCTGTACAAACAGCATAATCTCTGCTATAATAGCCACAAAGGGCGCACTGTGTGCGCTCACGTGCCATTGGCACGAGACTTTTGCTTTGCAAAAGTCTTTGTGTTGCTGTTACAGCGACAATAAAAATCGGCTATGCCGATTTTTTGCACGGCTGCGCCGTGCATACAGCGCTCAGCGCTGTAATTGTGCTATAATACAGGCAGAATGTCTATCGGTGAAGGAGCGTGGGTCTGTTGTCTGATTTGTCTGCCGTCGTCTTTGTGCCTGACGATACCGCGAAAACAGGTTTTTCCCGCCCGATGATGCTGCAGGCGATCATGGGGACGCCGCTGCTGTCGTGGCTGACGCGTTCTCTGGCCGCGGGCGGGGTCGGGCGTTTCTTTTTGGTCTGCCACGAGCGGTTCCTGTCCGAGGCGAAGCACTGCTTCCCGGACGGCTGCGAGCTGAGCTGCGCGAAGCTCGAGGAGACTGCCGACCAGCTCCACGTCTTTTTGTCCACGGCCGACGAGCAGGAGGAGGACGTCATCGTCGTCACTGGCCCCGCCGTCATTGACCCGTTTGCCGTCGACGAGGAAGCGTTCTCCGGCGCGCCGGTCGAAAGCGGCGTAAGCTCCGTGAGCCGTCAGGCGCTGATGGACGCGCTGGACGATACGTTCATCTTCACCGACTTCATGAAGGAGCACGGCATTCCCTATACCGACCGCGACGGCGTCTACGCCGTTTCGTCCATGCAGCAGCTGGCCGAGTGGAAGCCCGTGCTCAGCCGGGGCGTTCTGTACGATCTGGCTGCCGCAGGCGTGTCGATCTGGGACTATGACAATACCTATGTTGAGCCGACCGTCTTCGTCGGGGCCGGGGCAGAGCTGCTGCCCGGGACCGTGCTGCGCGGTACGACGTCCATCGCCGACGGCTGCACCATCGGCCCGAACAGCTATCTGGAAAACGTGAAGGTCGGAGAGAATACGCGCGTCAACGCCTCGCAGGTCTACGATTCCGAGATCGGCGCGGACACGACCGTCGGCCCCTTCGCCTACGTCCGTCCGGGTTCGCGTATCGGCTCGCACGTGCGCTGCGGCGATTTCGTGGAGGTCAAGAACTCCACCATCGGCGACGGCACGAAGATCTCCCACCTGACCTACATCGGCGACAGCGACGTAGGCAAAAACATCAACTTCGGCTGCGGCACGGTCACGGTCAACTATGACCGCGTGAAAAAATCCCGCACCGTCATTGACGACGACGCGTTTATCGGCTGCAACGCCAATCTCATCGCGCCCGTGCACATCGGGCAGGGCGCATATATCGCCGCCGGGTCCACCGTGACCGACGACGTGCCGCCCGCAGCGCTCGCCATCGCCCGCGCCCGCCAGCAGAACAAGCGCGACTGGGCCAACCGGCACAAGCTGAAGGAGAAAAAATAAGCCTCGTATCCCCGGCGGCGGGTGCCGCCATGATATAGAACACACAGAACAGGAACAGACCGAACAACACAAGAGAGAGGGTAATTTCATATGATTTCTCATGGTAAGAACGTCAAGGTATTCTGTGCCAACGCTAACCGTCCGTTTGCCGAGGGCGTCTGCCGCAAGCTGTGGCTGCCGCTGGGCGACTGCACCGTAACGACCTTTGCCGACGGCGAGGTTTCCCTGACGATCAATGAATCTGTCCGCGGCAGCGACGTATTTCTGGTACAGTCGACCTGCAAGCCGGTCAACAACAACCTGATGGAGCTGCTCATCATGATCGACGCCTGCCGCCGCGCGTCCGCCGGCCGTATCACCGCCGTCATCCCGTACTTCGGCTATGCCCGTCAGGATCGCAAGGCCAAGGGCCGCGACCCCATCTCCGCAAAGCTGGTCGCCAACATGATCGAGGCCGCAGGCGCCGACCGCGTGCTGACCATGGATCTGCACGCGTCCCAGATCCAGGGCTTCTTTGACATCCCCGTTGACAACCTGCTCTCCAATCCCATCTTCGTGAAATATTATATGTCCAAGTTCGAGCATCCGGAGGAGATGGTCGTCGTCTCTCCGGACGTCGGCTCCGTCGCCCGCAGCCGCACGTTTGCCAACAAGATGGGCATGAACCTCGCCATCGTCGACAAGCGCCGCGAAAAGGCCAACCAGTGTGAGGTCATGAACGTCATCGGCGACGTCAAGGACAAGAAGTGCATCCTCTTTGACGATATGGTCGACACTGCCGGTTCTCTGTGCAACGCGGCCAAGGCCATCGTTGAGATCGGCGGCGCGACCGAGGTCTACGCCTGCGCGACCCACGGTGTGCTCTCCGGCCCGGCCAACGAGCGCATTGCCAACAGCTGCATCAAGGAGCTGACCTTCCTGAATACCATCCCGCCGCTTGAGGGTGCGTGCAGCAAGATCAAGTATCTGGACGTTTCCCCGATCTTTGCCGACGCCATCCAGAGAATCTACGAAGAAAACTCCATGTCCGTTCTGTTCTGATTTTATGCTGTTTCAAAAGCCAACCTATGACTGGCTGATTGCGGGACTCGGCAATCCGGGTCCTGAGTATGAGAAGACCCGTCACAATACCGGTTTCATGTCCCTTGACCTGCTGGCCGCGCGCCTGCAGGTCAAGGTTTCCAAGGAGCGCTTCAAGGCCCTCACCGCGCAGGCGGACTTCGACGGCCAGCGGCTGCTTCTCATGAAGCCGCAGACCTTTATGAACGCCTCCGGCATCGCGATCGAGGCTGCCGCGCACTTTTATAAGATCCCGCCGGAGCGGGTGCTCGTCCTCTTTGACGACATTTCGCTCCCCGTCGGCAAGCTCCGCATCCGCAAAAACGGCTCTGCCGGCGGCCACAACGGCCTGAAATCCATCATCTCCTGCCTCGGCTCCGACCAGTTCCCGCGCGTCAAGATCGGCGTCGGCGCGAAGCCGCACCCCGATTACGATCTGGCCGACTGGGTGCTGTCTACCGTCTCCAAGACCGAATGGCCCGACTATCAGGAGGCTATGTCCCACGCCGGCGACGCGGCCCTCTGCATCGTCAAAAACGGCTGCGAAAAGGCCGCGGCGGAGTATAACGGGAAGATGTTCTGAGCGCACCCTAAGGCATCCGCGCCCTACAGGGTGCTGTGCAAATTCCCTCCCCATCTCACCTTCAATACCCACACCCCCTACGCATAGGAGACTCTCTCCTATGCGCGTTGCCTGTTGGGCAAAAAACTGTTTTTAGGAGAATCCCATGAACGTTCTGCTTTCGCTTCTGCAAAAGAGCACCGATTATAACCAGCTGCTGAAGGCCGTGGAGGCGAAGCAGGCCGTCGCTGTGTCGGGACTGAGTCAGGCCCCGCGCAGCCATGTGCTTGCCGCCGCGCACGAGCAGTCCGGCAGACCCCTCGTCGCCGTGTGCCAGGACGATATGGCCGCGAAGCGGCTGGCTTCCGAGCTGGGGGCATTCTTAGGCGAAGAGCCGCCCGTGCTGCCGTCGCGTGAGCTGACGCTGGCCGGGGCCATCGGCGTGTCCCGGCAGTGGGAGCAGCAGCGGCTGCGGCTTTTGTACGCGCTGGCGCAGGGACGCGTCCCGGTGCTGGTGGCAAGTCTGGACGCGCTGCTGCTGCGCACGCTCCCGCGGCAGACGCTCTTTTCCGCGTCCGTGACGCTTCGGGTCGGTGCGGAATACAGTATGCCGGAGCTGATCGAACGCCTGACCCGCGCGGGCTATTCCCGCGCAAGTCTGGTCGAGGGCGTGGGACAGTTCGCGCTGCGCGGCGGCATTCTGGACGTGTATTCGCCTGCGCAGGAAAAGCCGCTGCGCGCGGAGTTTTTCGGCGACGAGCTGGACACCATGGGCTATTTTGACCCCATCACGCAGCGGCGCACGGAAAACGTTGACGAGGCCGTCCTCCTGCCCGTGGCCGAGACGGAGCCGCACCTGCACCCGCAGGGGATATCCGGCCTGTGCGAGGACCTGCGCGCCATCATCGCGCGCCAGCAGCGGCGCAAAACGCCCAATCAGGCGCTGATCGAAACGCTGCAGAAGGACTGCGAGGCGCTCGAAAACGAGACGCTTTTCGCCAGCGCCGACCGGTATATGGCGCTGATCTACCCGGAATTCACGACCGCCGCCTCGTATCTGCCGCAGGAGGCCATCGTCGCCTTCTGCGACCACGGCAATCTCCAGCGCGGGGAAAAAGACCGCGCGGAAGAATTCGGCCTCCTGCTCGATTCGTTTTTGACCTCCGGCACGCTCTTTGGAGAGCTGTGCGATTATTACGCCACGATGGACGATCTGGCCGCGTCACTGCGCGGCCGGGCTGTTATCTACTGCGACAGCTTCCTTGCCGCGCGGTACCCGGAGTCCCTGCCGCCCAAGCAGCTGCTTTCCTTTACGGCCCGGCAGCTGCCGGGCTATGGCGGAAGTCTGGAAACAGCGGCGGCTGACCTGAAAAATTACGCGTCGAACCAGTATGGCTCCATCGTCCTGTGCGGCGGACAGCGGCGCGGGGAAATTTTAAAGGAGCTGCTTGCCAAAAGCGGCCTGAACGCGCTTTTGTCCTTCCCGCTGACGAAGCTCCCGCAGCCGGGGCAGATCCTTATTGCGGGCGGCTCGCTCCCGGCGGGGCTTGAATACCCGACGCTCAAATTTGCCATCTTAACAGAGGGACAGATCGCCGTCCGGCAGGAGCGTAAGCGCGTCCGTGCGCCGAAGAAAGCCACGAACCGCAAAAAACTCGATTCGTTCACCGATCTGACTCCCGGCGATCTCGTCGTACACGAGCACCACGGCATCGGCCGCTACGTCGGCATGGAGCAGCTGAAGGTCGGCGGCGTGACGAAGGATTATGTGAAGATCGCCTATCAGGGCACGGACTGCCTGTACGTGCCCGCAACGCAGCTCGATCTGGTCAGCAAGTATATCGGCGCCGGTGAGGATACGCCCGTCCGGCTCAACAAGCTCGGCGGCGACCAGTGGCAAAAGACAAAGGCGAAGGCCAAGGCTGCGGCCAAGGATCTGGCTGCGGGCCTCATCAAGCTCTATGCCGAGCGCAAGCGCCTGCCGGGCTTCGCCTTCGCGGCGGATTCGCCGTGGCAGCAGGAGTTTGAGGAGAGCTTTGAATACGCCGAAACGGACGATCAGCTGCGCTGCATCGACGAGATCAAGCGCGACATGGAATCCCCTGCGCCGATGGACCGTCTGCTCTGCGGCGACGTCGGCTTCGGCAAAACGGAGGTCGCGCTGCGTGCGGCCATGAAGTGTATGCTGGACGGCAAGCAGGTCGCGATCTTAGTCCCGACGACCGTTCTGGCCCAGCAGCACTATCTCACGGCCATGCGCCGCTTTGCGACCTTCCCGGTCACCATCGATGTGCTTTCCCGCTTCCGTACGCCTGCGCAGATCAAAAAAACGCTCTTCGATCTGCAGTCCGGTAAGATCGATCTGATCGTCGGCACGCACAAGCTGCTGCAGAAGGACATTCATTTTCACGATCTCGGCCTGCTCATCGTCGACGAGGAGCAGCGCTTCGGCGTGACGCATAAGGAGCGATTGAAGGAACTTTCGCGCGGCGTCGACGTCTTAACACTGTCCGCAACGCCCATCCCGCGCACGCTCAATATGGCGCTGTCGGGTCTGCGCGATATGTCTACCATCGAGCAGCCGCCGCAGGACCGCTATCCTGTGCAGACCTTCGTGCTTGAGCATCAGGACGGCATTCTCGACGAGGCCATGCGCCGCGAGCTTGCCCGCGGCGGGCAGGTCTATTATCTCCACAACCGCGTGGAATCCATCGACCAGTGCGCCGCGAAGATCAAGCAGCGCATTCCGGAGGCCGAGGTCGCCGTTGCCCACGGCAAGATGAACGAGGAGCAGCTCGGCGACGTCATGCAGTCGATGTCAAACGGCGAAATTCAAATTCTCGTCTGCACGACCATCATTGAAACCGGCATTGATATCCCGAACGTCAACACGCTCATCATCGAGGACGCCGACCGGCTGGGCCTTGCGCAGCTGCACCAGATCCGCGGCCGCGTGGGCCGTTCGAGCCGCCATGCGTATGCGTACCTCACGTTCCGCAAGGGAAAAGTCCTGTCCGAGATCGCGGAAAAGCGGCTCGACACCATCCGCGAATACGCGGAGTTCGGCTCCGGCTTCAAGATCGCCATGCGCGACCTTGAAATTCGCGGTGCGGGCGATCTGCTGGGCGCGGAACAGTCCGGCCATATGATGACCGTCGGCTACGATATGTACCTGAAGCTGCTTGAGGACGCCGTGCTCGAAGAGCGCGGCGAGGCGGCGCAGAAGGAGCCAGAATGCACCGCAGACCTCACCGTCACGGCAAATATCAACAAGGACTACGTCGCCTCCGGCGAGCAGCGCATGGATCTCTACCGCCGCATGGCGGCCATCCGCACGCAGGAGGACGCAGATGAGCTGCTCGACGAGATCGTCGACCGCTTTGGCGACCCTCCGAAGGGCGTCATGAACCTCATCGCCATCGCGCTTCTGCGCGCAAGAGCCGCAGCGGCGGGCATCACGGAGATCACGCAGAAAGACGGTGCGGTTCTCCTGTCGCTTTCCACGATGGACTTTGCCGCCATCTCCGCCTGCTGCGCCGAGGCGCAGTTCAAGGGCCGCATTTTCTTCTCGGCAGGCAAGGTGCCGATGCTGTCCGTCAAGCTCAAAAAGGCCGAAGACCCGTTAAAGCTCGCGACGCAGCTCGTCGGCGTCTACGCTGCACTGCGCGCACAGACAGCGGGGACGTAAAAGACTTCTCTGTACTGATTTGCAGTCAACAATGCACTTTTCAAAGTAAGAACCCATATTAGAAATTTGCGGCTGCCATCCAGCATTTTCTTTTGCTTCTCCAAAAGAAAACGCTGGCAAAAGAAAACGAGCCCGGAGGGATTTCGATTTCCCTCCGGACCTCCTTGAAGCGGCCAGAAAAACCGCTTCGGTTTTTCTGGACTTTTCCCGCGATAGCAGGAACAGCGTTGGGATACGGCAGTCAGCAAGACCAATGCGAATCCGTACTGCCCCGCAAATTTTGAATGCAAGGCGTTTTTACTGCGGCCATTCAAAGGCAGTTGCCATCAATCTTGGTGTACCGTAACAGGCGGCGCGTAGTTTTGCGCTCGTAGGGTGTGGGCCGCCGGAGGCGCGTCGGAAACGGCCTCGACGGAACGGGTCTCAGCTATGCGCAGAGCGTAAACCCGAAAATGTTAATAGAAATTTCAGAAATCCGGGGGCTGTTCCTGTCGGGAATGCCGTTGCAAAAAGCGGTCGGTTTATGTATAATACAGACACAAAATAGAGTATGTCGCCTCTGCGGCTTTTGAATAGGAGGGATTCATATCAGAAAGAAAGGCAGATTTGAGGCCAGCCGTCCCGCGCACAAAACTGCGGCGGACAGAGCCGCCGCGCCGAAGAAGCAGCCGTCCGGCAATGCCGGGAAGAAGGCCGCGGTGATCGCGGGCTGCATCGTGCTGCTGGCGGTGCTCGGCGTGTGCACCTATGGATTTATATTAAAGGGAAGCGACACCATTTTCCCGAACGTCTATGTCGCCGGCGTGAACGTCGGCGGATTGAAGCGCGACGCCGCGATCAACGCTGTGACGCTTGCCGTCGAACAGGAGACGGCCACCGATACGCTCACCGTCGTCCTGCCAGACCGGACGATCGACTTCACCCCTGAGATCACCAACGTCGCCCTCAACCCGGACGAGGCGGCGGATGCCGCCATGAATTATGGCCGCGACGGCGGCCCGATCACGGCGCTTCTCACATACGAACGCGCGAAGAAGACGCGGCAGGACATTTCGCTCGAATCCGGGACGAATCTTGATACCGCGTATATCCGCGATCTCATTGATCAGACCGCGCGCGCCTGCGCGTCGGAAAAGGTCGACCCGACCGTCACGGTCGACGCGGACGCAAAAACGGTCACGGTCGTGACAGGTTCGCCGAAAATTTCGCTTGACGCGGACGCGCTCTATGACGCGGTCGTTGCCCGGTTCAATGCCGGCGATCTGTCCGAACTCAAGTTCGATTACGACACCGAGCCCTGCGCGCCGGTCGATCTTCAACAGTATTACGACCAGTTCGCAACCGAGATGAAGGACGCGTACTACGACGAGGAAAAGAAGGAGCTGGTTGCGGAAAAGGTCGGCTTCGGCTTTGACGTGTCGTATTACACGCAGCAGCTTGCCATGGCTGACCCCGGTACAAAGATCGTCATTCAGGCCGAGGCAATCCAGCCGGAGGTCACGCTGGCCGAACTGGAGAAGGAATACTTCTCTGATGTACTCGGCTCCTGCGACAGCCCGCATACCGCGCAGGCAGGCCGCACGAAGAATCTGGAGCTGGCCTGCAAGGCCATCGACGGCACAATCCTGAACCCCGGAGACGAGTTCTCGTTCAACAAGATCGTCGGTGAGCGCACGCCGGAGAAGGGCTATCAGTCCGCTATCGTCTACCAGACCGGCGGCAAGAGCGAGGCAGAGGCCGGCGGAGGCGTCTGTCAGGTCGCGTCCACGATCTATACCGCCTGCCTCTACGCCGATCTCAAGGTCACAGAGCGCTCTCCGCATATGTTTACCGTTACCTATGTCCAGCTCGGTATGGATGCGACGATCTACTGGGGCAGTCTTGATTATAAGTTCGTCAACAGCACCGACCATCCGCTGCGCATCGACGCGTCTGTCTCCGGCGGCTATGTCCACGTCAAGCTCGTGGGCACCGCGCCGAAGGACAAGGGCTACGACCATATCGTCCTGCGGCACGAGGTTGTCGCGACCATCCAGCCCAAGATGGAGATCGACGGCGACAAGACCATCATCACCGACGCCGGTACCGCCCTCGACGAAAACGGCAACACCGTCAACATCGTCGTTGACAAGGACGGCAACAAGTATATCAAGGGCGACATGGTGCAGTATTCCTACGTCGGCAAGACCGTCATGGCCTACCGCGATTATGTGGATGCAAACGGTACTGTCATCAAGACCGAGACGCTGCACAAGGATACGTATCAGGCCCGCAACACCAGCTACAAGTGTACGCCGTACGTTGAGCCGGAAGTTCCGGAGGAGCCGGAACCCACCGACCCGGATTACCCCGACTATCCGGATGAACCGGATGATCCGGACGACCCGATGAACCCGTGGGATTGACCCCAAAAAACACCAGCCCCCCGGCAGCCCGAATGGGCCGCCGGGGGCTGATGCGTTACAGGCAAATATGCGCGGTGATGTTGTTTTCGCCCTCCGCACGGTCGAAGCCCTGTGATTCGTACAGGGCAATCGCGGCCTCATTGTCGATGTCGACCAGAAGCGCCATGCCGTTCGGCCGGTTTTCCTGAACCGCTGCTGATAGAAGCGCGCGGCCAAGGCCGCGCCTGCGGCTCTCCTTACGGACAAACAGGTCATACGGCTCGTTTTCCGCGCTGTTGTGGGTCAGGTCGATATAGCCCGCAGCTTCGCCGTCCTCGATCGCCAGCAGAACGCGGAAAATTTCCGGCGCAGCCAGCACGCGTTCGCCCGTCCAATAGCGGTCGCCGGTGTGCAGCGCCAGATACTGCGCCCGGTACTCCGGACGGTAGGGCACGATGCGCGCATCCGGCACATACGGGACAGTCCGCCGCAGGACGAGCTTCTGCTGCTCCGGATCAAATTTCGCGTCCAGCGCTTCGAGCGCCTTTTGCAAAAGCCGGTTGCGCGGGTTATAGACAAAGTCCGCCTGATAGCCGGGGTAAGCCGATTTCAGATGCGCAAGCAGCTCGTCATAGGCCGCCGCGCTTCTGGAAAGTCCAGCCAGAAGCTCCAGATACTTCTCGTCCTCCAGCACCAGCAGCGCAAACACGCCTGTGACGGTGTCGTTTTCGAACGTGCCGAGCACGCGCGTATTCGGGTTTTCAGGCGCATCCAGCAGGTTCCGGTGCAGCTGCTGCTCTGTGAGCAGCATGGGGTCACGGTAGTCGGGGTCTGCGCTGCAGGCATGAATAAAGTCCAGATATGGCGAGAGCGTGTGCAGATCTTTCAGCATATTGCGGCTTCCTCTCAGTCAATTTTTCTGATGTGTATTGTACGGCCTTCTCCGGCGCTTGTCAAACAGCGCGGAACACTGTATAATCATTATCAGATTTTTATTGATCCTCGGAGGTGGCTGAATGTCTCTTGCGGAAAAACGGCTGTTCCTGCTGGATATGGACGGCACGATCTATTTAAGCGAAACGCTCTTCGACGGGACGCTGGAGTTCCTGCGCTATGTGCGCGCCATCGGCGGCCGGTATTTGTTCCTGACGAACAATTCCTCGCGCGGGACCGACGCGTATATTGCAAAGATGGCTCGCCTCGGCATTGAGGCCTTCCCCGACGATTTTCTGACCAGCGCGGACGCGACGATCCGCTATCTGCGGGGCCGCTACTTGCCGGAGACGGTCTATTACGTCTGTGGGACGGAATCGCTGAAAAACCAGCTCCGGCTGGCGGGGCTGCGGGTCGCCGAGACGCTGCGGGACGATTGCTCCGTTGTGCTTCTGGGCTACGACACGGAATTGACGTATGAAAAGCTGGAAAATTGCTGCATTCTTCTGAACCGAGGCGCGGATTACGTCGCCACGCACCCCGATCTTGTCTGCCCGACATGGTACGGCAGCGCGCCGGACTGCGGCAGCGTGATCGAAATGCTCCATACCGCGACGGGCCGCCGCCCGAAGGTCATCGGCAAGCCCCAGCCCGAAATGGCGCTGCTGGCTATGGAGCAGACGGGCTTCTCGCCGCGCGAAACGTGCCTCATCGGCGACCGGGTGTATACCGACATCGCCTGCGGCGTGAACGCCGGGATCGACACGATCTTCGTCCTGTCCGGCGAGGGCGTGATGGACGATATTGAGAAATACGGCGTTCAGCCGACGTATTGTATGCAGAATATCCGCGAAGTCCTCAATACATTAGAAAAGGGAGAACCGAAATGAAGCTCAACAACAAGCGCACCATCCTGGTTGGCCTCGCGTTCTTGTCCATCTGCGCGTTCTGGCAGATGTACGACAGCATCGTGCCGCTGATCCTCACGAAGACCTTCCACATGAACGAAACGTTCTCCGGCGCGATCATGGCGGCGGACAACATTCTGGCGCTCTTTCTGCTGCCGTTCTTCGGCTCTGTCTCGGATAAGAGCCATTCGAAGCTCGGCAAGCGGATGCCCTTTATCCTCTTCGGCACTGGCTGCGCCATCATCCTCATGAACATTCTCCCTCTGCTCGACAACAGCTACGCCGCCCAGCCCTCCGGCTTCAAGACGGCCTCATTTGTCATCGTCCTCGGCCTGCTGCTCGTCGCCATGGGAACGTACCGCGCTCCCGCCGTCGCCCTCATGCCCGACGTGACGCCAAAGCCACTGCGCTCGCGTGCGAACGCCATCATCAATCTGATGGGCGCGGTCGGCGGCATTCTGTATCTCGGCGTTGCGGCAGTGCTCTATCCCAACTCCAAGACCGCCGGTTTGGCTCATGTGAACTATCAGCCGCTGTTTCTCGTTGTGTCGGCTATTATGTTCGTCGCCGTCGCCGTGCTCTTCCTCACGATCAGGGAGCCGAAGCTCACGGCGGAAAATCAGGCGCTTGAAAAGCAGCACCCGGAATGGAACCTTGCGCAGGACGACGGCAGCGGCCACGAGACGCTCCCGAAGCCCGTCAAAAAGAGCCTCGGCTTCCTGCTGGCCTCCATCGCGCTCTGGTTCATCGGCTATAACGGTGTGACAACGTGGTTCTCGACATATGTCGATGTCGTCATGGGGCAGGGCCTCGGCGGCGCATCGACCTGCCTGCTCATCGCCACGGCGGGCGCCATCGTCTCGTACATCCCCATCGGCCAGATCGCCTCGAAGATCGGCCGCAAGCGCACGATCCAGGGCGGTATCATCCTGCTTACCGCCTGCTTCGCCAGCGGCTATGTGCTCACAACGACATTCTCCTCGATCAACGCCATTATGTTTGTCGTCTTCGCCCTCGTCGGCCTTGCCTGGGCCGCGATCAACGTCAACTCGCTTCCCATGGTCGTCGAGATGTGCAAGGGCTCGGATATCGGCAAATTTACCGGCTATTACTACACGGCCTCCATGGCTGCGCAGGTCGTTACGCCCATCGCCGCCGGTACGCTCATGCGCAAGATCGACTACCGCGTCCTGTTCCCGTATGCCGCGCTGTTCGTCGCACTGAGCTTCGTGACCATGCTCTTCGTCCACCACGGCGACGCCAAGGCCGAGGCCAAGAAGGGGCTGGAAGCGTTCGAGGAAATGGACGACTAGTCGGAAACGGCCCCGCCGGAACGAATCCTTGCGAAGCAAGGCTTCTTATCCTCTTGGGCCGTTTTCTCCTGTCCAAAATGCAAGCCAAGCTTGCATTTTGGGGTTACGGGGCCGCGCCTTGGCTCTCCCTCTGGGAGAGCTGTCACCGAAGTGACTGAGAGGGCCTTGAAACCCCTTTTCTCCCTA
>OGLN01000645.1_pt1 | contig 27792 bp, 28 predicted proteins | sample 1572641 | NCBI WGS metagenome assembly OGLN01 (sample SAMEA2581903, study PRJEB24529) | metagenome | biome: Human gut stool | place: China | collected 2011
GCATCCATATCCAGCAGTACATGTATCATGATTTCGAGGTCGAACCCGGTACCGGTCCCGTCTTATTGGGCGAGGTCAGTCAGTGCAACGACGACAACACCGACAATCGCTTCAATCCGCCTGTGGGTCGCTTCCCGAAGATCGAAGAAGACGAAGCCCCGTACCGTCTGCTCTGCAACGAGTATCCAGCGGCGAAGGACTGAGCCATGATCGAGCTGCAAAATGAAAATTTGACACTATGCGTCGATCTGCTCGGCGCGCAGATGATGGAGCTGCGCTCCAGACATGGCACGCAGTTTCTCTGGAACGGCGATGCGAAATACTGGCGTGACCGCGCGCCGGTGCTGTTCCCGTATGTTGCGCGCCTGACGGACGGCAGCTATACGCTCTACGGCGAACGCTATTCGATGGACATTCACGGCTTCGCAAAGGATTCTGTTTTCTCCGTCGAAGAACAGTCTGCCGATTCTGTCACGCTCTGCCTGCACGAAACGCCGGAAACACTGCGCCAGTATCCGTTCCGCTTCACCTTCCGGGTGCGCTATGCGCTGCGCGGCTGGACGGTCAACGTGACCTATTCTGTCCGCAATGAGGACGAAAAAGAGCTGCCGTTCGGCATCGGCGGACATCCGGGCTTCCGGCTACCGCTGTCTGACGGCACGGCGTTTGAGGACTACGAGCTGCGCTTTTCGCACGCCTGTGAGCCGGATCGCGTCGGCTTCACAGAAGCCTGCTTCCTGAACGGTCACGATACCCGCTATCCGCTGGAAAACGGCACGACCATCCGGTTAAGGCACGACCTGTTTGATGACGACGCCATCGTGCTGAAAAATATGGCGCGCCGCGTGACGCTCTGCGCGGCCAAAACAAACCGCTCCGTCACCGTAACCTATCCGCAGATGCCGTATCTCGGTATCTGGCATATGCCGCACACGGACGCGCCGTATGTCTGCATTGAGCCGTGGGCGTCGCTCCCATCGCGGCAGGACGTGGTGGAGGAACTGAGCTGCAAGAGTGATCTGATTCACCTTGCACCGGGAGCGGAGTACGAAAACACATGGAGCATTGCGATCACAGAGGAATGAGTATGTATGATGTTGTTGCGCTCGGTGAGCTGCTGATCGACTTTACAACACAATCGACCGACTCGGACGGTTATCCGACGATGACCGCGCATCCGGGCGGTGCCCCGGCAAACTTTCTTGCTGCGATTGCCAAGTTTGGCGGAAAAGCCGCGCTGCTCGGAAAGGTCGGCACGGACACGTTCGGGAAGCTGCTGACTGATACGCTCCGCAAAGCTGGGATCGAGACGAAGGGGCTTGTCGCGTCCGACGAAGTTTTCACGACGCTGGCGTTCGTGACGCTGGACGAAAACGGCGACCGCGAATTTGCGTTCGCGCGCAAGCCCGGCGCAGACACGCAGCTTCGCTTCGACGAGCTGGACCTTTCCATCATCGACGAGGCGCGCGTGTTCCACTTCGGCACGCTTTCTCTGACCGACGAACCGGCAAGAAGCACGACGTACCGCACTGTGAAGTACGCAAAAGCACACGGCAAGCTCATTACATTCGACCCGAATCTGCGTAAACCCCTGTGGCGTGACCTTGGCGACGCGAAAGAGCAAATGCTCTGGGGACTTGACCACGCCGACGTGGTGAAGATCAGCGACGAGGAAGTTGAATTCCTGTTCGGTCTCAGTGCGCAGGACGGTGCACAGTACATTCTTGACCATTTCCCGGCGAAGCTTGTATTTGTGACCTGCGGCGCGGACGGATGCTGGTTCCAGAACCGCGGCGCAAGCGGTCATGTGGACAGCCTGAAGAATATCAAGGTCGTCGATACAACCGGCGCGGGCGATATTTTCGGCGGCAGCGCTGTGTGGAAGCTGCTTCAGACCGGGAAAGCGCCAGAGGATTTGACAGAGGCGGGACTACGTGAGATCGTATCCTTTGCCTGCAAAGCCGCAGGACTTTCCACGACGAAGCCCGGCGGGATTTCAAGCGTTCCGGAGTTTAATTTTGATACAAAATGATCGGTTGAGCAGACCAATACTCAACGGTGCTGTGTGCTGCCGAACAGGGTTTTACGCCATAGGGGGATGCTATGAAAAAACTGGGCTTTGGATTGATGAGACTGCCGACATTGGAGCCGATGGATTCTTCGTCCATTGATCTGTCTAAGGTTGTGCCGCTTGTAGATCTGTATTTGAACTCCGGCTTTTCCTATTTTGACACAGCATACTACTATCATGGAGAGAAAAGCGAAGCGGCCTTTCGTGCGGCAGTTGCGAAACGCTGGCCGCGGGAGAGTTACACGATCACAGATAAGCTGCCGATATATGAAAAGCCGGAGGAGCGGGAGCTGCTTCCGATATTCAATGAGCAACTGCACCGCTGTGGCGTGGAGTATTTTGACTATTATCTGCTCCATAACGTTGGCGGAAAAAACTATCAGCACGCCGAAGCTGTGCATGCCTTTGAATTTTTAGGTCAAAGAAAGGCAGAGGGGCGCGTGAAGCATATCGGACTGTCTTACCATGATAGCGCCGAGCTGCTGGAGACCATTTTGAACCGGCATCCGGAAATTGAGTACGTGCAATTGCAGCTGAATTATCTTGATTGGGAGGACTGTGCCGTCCAATCACATCGTTGTTACGATGTATGCAAACGTTACGGCAAGCCGGTTATCGTCATGGAACCAATCAAAGGCGGAAGCCTCGCCGCTCTGCCGGAAGAAGCTGAGAAGCTTCTGAAGGCCCATAATCCGCGTGCGTCTGCTGCATCCTGGGCGATTCGTTATGCGGCGTCGCTGGAAAACGTGATGATTGTTTTGAGCGGAATGAGCAGCATGGAACAGGTCGCTGATAACGTAGGATATATGCAGGAGTTCCATGCGCTGGATGCAGAAGAGCGGGCTGTGCTGGATCAGGTTGTGTCATTGCTCCGCAAAGCGAATACGATTGGCTGCACGGGCTGCCATTATTGTACGGACGGGTGCCCGCAGCAGATCCCGATTCCTGAAATTTTCAAACTGTATAATAATTATATGAAGTTCCCGAAAACACAGGATCATGTTGCGCTGAATTACTATGGCAATGTTACGAGCGGACGAGGGAATGCAGCCAGCTGCGTGGGCTGCGGGCAATGCGAAGAACACTGTCCGCAGCGCTTGGAGATCCCAAAGCTGCTGAAAGAAGTAAGCAGAGAGCTTCAGAAATTATAAGAGTATAAAAACACGCGCCGCGAGGCGTGGAATGATGAATCATTGCAATCCGCCTGTATTTTGTGCACAAAAATGCAGGCGGAGAATTGTATATATCGAACAATGTGACCAAAACACATAGGAATTGTGGAATTTCATGTCGGATTTTTGTGTTGTGGCCAGGAACAGTGCCTGATATCATAATTATGCAGGCAGGACGTGCAGTCCTGCAAAACGAAAGGAGAAGAACATGAAAAAAGCGTATCGAATTTTAGCAATCCTGTTGTGCCTGTCGATGCTGTTTGCCCTGGCTGCCTGCAGCGCGAAACAGGAAAACACGACAGAAGACCAGAAGCCCGACGAAACCGCAACAGAGACTACCGACACTGCGGAGCCGAGCGGCGACGCTCCTGCAAGCGAAGAAGCGCCTGAGGAGATGACGCTTTCTGTTGCATGGTGGGGCGGCGCGGCCCGTAATGAGCGGATCGAGAAAACACTCGATCTCTATAGCGAGCTGAACCCGAACGTATCCTTCAGCACTGCCACCAATAACTTCAGCGATCACTATACCGCGATGGCAACTGCGGCTGCGTCCAGCGATCTGCCGGATATGTGGCTTGTGCAGACACAGCTGTGGCTGAACCAGTTTGTAAGCAGCGACCAGCTGCTGGATCTGACTCCGTATATTGAGAGCGGCGCTCTGGACATCAGCAAGATCCCAGAAGCGGTTCTCGCAGGCGGCCGTGCCAGCGACGGGAAAATCTATGCGATCGGCGCGAGCTATAACAGCCCGGCTCTGCAGTACAATAAGAGCGCGCTGGATGCTGCGGGCATCACGGTAGAAAACGGCATGGATCTGGAAGCGTTTGCACAGAAGTGCGCGGAAATTTATGAGAAGACGGGTCTGACCACGGTGATCAACAACCCGGAAATGTTTATCGAGTATCTGCTTCGTGCTGACGGAAAGCTGCTTTATGATGATGGCAGACTTGGCGCCGATTCGCCGGAGGATCTGCTTTCGTACTTTGAACTGATGGAACGCGGCCGCAGCGAAGGCTGGCTGATAGACTATGAAACCTGGGTCAGCTCCGGCGGTGACTCCGCTCAGCAGCCAATCGTAACCGGCAAGTCCTGGAACTGCATGTGGAACGGAAACCAGCTTTCCCTGCTGCAGGCACCGTGCCCCGAGGGCGTGGAACTGGATATCGTTACGTGGCCGACCAACGATCTTGCAAAGTCCAACTATATGCAGTCTGCTATGGGCTGGGGCATCGGGATCAATACAGAGCATCCGGACGAGGCTGTTGCACTTTTGAACTGGTGGGTCAATTCCATTGATGCGCAGAAAATCATGCTCGGCGAAATGGGTGTGCCGCTGAACACGGACGCGGCAGCTGCGGTCACGCCGGAGCTCGACGAGACGACGGCAAAGTTCTTTAACTATGAGGTCAATGTTGTTGTTCCTCAGAGTTCTGAGGCAAACCCGACCGGTGGCAATGGCGCTGCGGAAGTCCGCGCACTGATCGATGAGCTGGAAGAGGGCATGTACTACGGCTCCATCAGCGCAGAAGATGCCGCAGAGCGGCTGTTTACAGAGGGCAACGCGTTTATGGCGGCTGGTAAAGCGTAAGCCGCTGCGGTGATCTGTTTCTAAAATAAAATAGAAATGCCGGAGATGATCGGAATACAGTTCGATTCTCTCCGGCATTTCATTAAAACGAAATCATGAAAGTAAGGAGTCTATAATGCCAAGAAAAAAAACGTCATTCCGTATGTGGCTGAATCAGGAGACCACTGCCGGCTATTTTTTTGCAGCTCCATTCATAATCGGGTTTGTTGTGTTCATTGTCGTACCGATGCTCATGTCGCTTTATTTTTCGTTCTGTGACTATAACATCCTGAGCCCTGCGAAATGGATCGGCTTTGACAATTTTAAGAATCTGTTCAACGACCCAAAATTCTGGAAATCCCTGACGGTAACGCTGAAATACGCTTTCTTTTCTGTTCCGCTCAAGCTGATCTTCTCGCTACTTGTCGCCCTGCTGCTGCTGCGCTCGACAAAGCTGACGCCTATTTATAGAGGGATGTACTATCTTCCGTCTATCATGGGCGCGTCTGTTGCAGTCTCGGTTTTATGGAAGCAGCTGTTCGGCAATGACGGCGTGATCAATCACATCTTTGGAACCCATATCTCATGGCTCGGCTCGCCAAGCACGGCAATCTGGGTTCTGATCCTGCTGTCCGTCTGGCAGTTCGGCTCATCCATGCTCATTTTCCTGTCTGCAATGAAGCAGATCCCGCAGGAGCTTTATGAAGCGGCGCGTGTGGATGGAGCAGGCCCGGTCAAGCAGTTTTTCACGATCACACTTCCGCTGCTCACATCCACAATCTTTTTCAATCTGATTATGCAGATGATCAACGGAATGCTCGTGTTTGCACAGGGACAGATCATCACGGCGGGCAAGCCGATGGATTCGACCCTGTTCTATGTTTTATATCTTTACAACCAGGCGTTCAAGTTCAACAACATGGGATATGCGTCCGCAATGGGCTGGATTATGATCGCGATTATTGCGATCCTGACAGGTATCCTGTTTGGAACGAAGAAGCTTTGGGTGTATGAAGGAGGATACTGACGTGCAGAAGCAGCGCAAGGCAAAGAAAAAATATCCAAAGATCCTGTATCATCTGTTTGTAGCGGCCTTGGCCCTTCTGATGGTGTATCCGCTCATCTGGATGGTGTGCAGCTCCTTTAAAGAGACAAATACCATTTTTTCGACTGCGTCAAAGCTCATCCCGGAACATTTTACGCTGCAAAACTACGTAAATGGCTGGAAGGGCTTCGCAAAAACGTCATTTGGCACGTTCTTTTTCAATACCCTGATTGTGGATCTGGTCGCAACGGCCGGCACTGTGATCTCAACGACGCTGGTCGCCTATTCACTGGGACGCCTCCGCTTTAAGGGCAGAAAGTTCCTGTTCGCATTGGTTCTTTTGACAATGATGCTCCCGGGAGAGATCCTGATGATCCCGCAGTACCTCTGGTATAACAAGCTCGGGTGGATCAATACATATTCACCGCTGACCGTTCCGTTTTTCTTTGCAATTTCCGGCTTTTTCGTGTATCTAATCTCGAATTTCATGGGAGGTATTCCGCGCGAGCTGGATGAAGCCGCGCGAATTGACGGCTGCTCGTTCTATCAGACGTTCTATTATGTCATTTTACCGCTGGTCAAGCCAGCCCTTGCGACAGTCGCTATTTTTTCGTTCATCAATAACTGGAATAACTATATGGGAGCGCTGCTTTATCTGCGGCGGACAGAAAAATATACGGCAAGCCTTGCACTGAAGCTGTTCTGCGACGTCACATCGCAGTCGGACTACGGCGCAATGTTCGCAATGGCGACGCTGTCACTTGTTCCGATCTTTGTGATATTTGCAACAATGCAACGGTTCCTGACAGAGGGTGTATCAACAACGGGCCTGAAGGGATAAAACATATGGATGGAGAAAACATGAGAAACGAGCACATAGACAATTTTCCGCGAAAGCCGGTGATCAGCCGGTTCGTTGCGCCGTGGGATACGAGCGGCTGGTATGGCGTATGGCCCGATCTTCAGCCCGGAAGCCGGCTGTATACAAATTCCGAGGCGCAGGTTGCGCAGCTTCCCGAAAAATACAGGGGCGTTCCCTATATCAGAACCTACAATTCCAATGCGGAGGGCTTTGACGACAAGCAGGAGGTCGATTTCTACGTTGAGCAGGATGCCGTTGTGTATGCTGCGCTGGATGATCGCTGTGTGCCGGATTTTCTGGAACAGTTTCAGGACAGCGGCGACGTTCTGACGAGCACGGATGGCACCGTTTACCGGATCTTCCTGCGAAAGTAGGATGAAAGAATCATGATCAACGAACTTACCAGAAAAAACGCACATACCGAACTCGACCACATCTTCAAAACCATTCTCCCCGCGCACGGCATGACAGAGCGGCCGGAGCAGATCCGTCTCAGCCACACCATGCTGGACGCCATGTTTGAAAACCGCATCGCACTGAGCGACGCCGGGACCGGTATCGGCAAGACATACGCCTACCTGAACGCTGCCATCGTGTACAGCCACAGCAGGCTGGTAGACGGGCTGCCGTTCCAGCCGGTCATCATTGCAACCTCCAGCATCGCCCTCCAGAACGCCATTGTGCGGGAGTATCTGCCGTTCCTGTCGGATGCGCTGTCGGACGATCCGCATATCACAACACCTATTCTTGCCGCCTTGCGCAAGGGCAAGAGTCACTATGTCTGTGACGAGCGGCTGCGCCAGCACCTGCAGCAGCGCCCGAACGGGAAAAACGTCATGCAGAAGAAAGAACTTTATTCCCTGCGGGATGTTCTGGATCTGGATGAAACACAGAAACTCAGCAGCTTTGACCGCGAGCGTGTCTGCGTCCCGCCGTTTTGTGACTGCAAACACCCGGACTGCCGCTATCGGCGGCATCTAACCGAATGCGGGCAGAAACGTTACCTGTTTCAGATCTGCAACCAGAACCTCTGGCTGGCAGACTGTATGCACCGGGAAAACGGCTTGAGGCCCATCCTCCCGGATGCCTGCACGGTCATTGTGGACGAGGCGCATAAGCTGCCGGAAACGGCGCGGGAGATGTTCGGTACAACATTAACGGCCAGAGAGATCCGCAGCGCAGTTGTCCGGCTGAAGCAGGATGGATACGCTCTGGCAGCGGACCGGTTGTTCTCCGCATCGTCCACACTTCTGCAAAAGATGGCGGAACTGTCTCCGGAGTATCCTGTTGAGATGCTCCATGATGATCTCAGCAGAGTCCTTTCTACGCTGTTTTTGATTGGCAGAAAGCTGTCCACGTTTCTGGAACCTGCCACAAAGCGGGCACTGGAGCAGTTCACCGACAAGGTCGTTCTGTTTCTTCGGCCCAAGACAGACGCCATCCGCTACACCGCAGAGGATGACGACGGCAAGCTCATGCTGTGCAGCGTTCCGGCAGATATCACATCCAGAATGCAGAACACGGTCTGGAGCAAACAGATCCCGCTCCTGCTCACCTCCGGAACGCTTGCCATTGGCAGCAGCTTTCGCCGGTTTCAGGACGAATGTGGACTGTCTGGCAATCCAAGAGTCACAGAAGCGGTTGCCGTATCACCCTTTGACTACGCCGCAAATTGCCGGCTGTTTTTTCCGCAGCGGCCACCTCGTTTTTCAGAAGACGAGCGGTATCCCCAAACTGTTGCCCGGCAGATTCTATGCCTGCTGCAAGCGGCAAACGGGCACGCCCTTGTTCTTTTTACCTCTTACAAGGATATGTCCACTGTCTGTGAATGTCTCTACCGGCTCAAAAGCGGCATCCCAATCTTCGTCATGCGCAGGAACCACCCGCAGATCCTGCGGCAATTCAAGAGCACCCCCGGAGCCGTCCTTCTGGCAACCGGCGCTGCGTGGGAAGGCATGGACTTCCCTGGCGACTGTGTGTCGCTGCTTATCATTCCCCGGCTGCCGTTTGCATTCCCGGACGCCATCCACGAGCATGAAAAGAAAAACTATCCTGCTCTGCATGATTTCATCCGGAGCGTCATCGTGCCGGAAATGCAGATCAAGCTCAAGCAGGGCTTTGGACGCGCCATCCGCACGGAAACGGACACCTGTGTCGTGGCAATCCTGGATGAACGATGCAGCGCCAGAGGCCGCTACCGACAGGATGTTCTGAATGCGCTGCCGGAAATGCCGATCTTGACAGAGGTATCCGATATTCGCCGGTTCCTCTGCACCGTCAAGCCGCAGAGCTATTTTGAAGCGGCGGCATAATCAAATTCGTAAAAACAAAAAGGAGATCGACCATGTACAAACGGAAAATGAAACTCAGTCCCATTCACATCAGCCTCATTGCGCTGGCCATCCTGGTGGTCATTGCCGTAATTGTCACGTTCGCTGTCAAAAAGGACGAGCCGAAGGAGCCTGCCGCGCAGAGTGGCATCGTCTATGACGACTCCGCCATTGAAGGCGGTTGGGAGACGCTCTCGCAGGAGGAAATCGAGCAGCGTCTCAATGACAAGGTGCAGGCGGGCATGATCAACATCAGCTGCAACACCGCGCCTTATTTCAAGGAGGGCAAGAGTGAAGGCAACGTCATGCTGGTCAATGAGCTGAACAATCTCTATCCGCAAAAGGTAGAGTTTTATCGCAATGACACGGGCGAAAAGATCTACGAGTCCAAAGCCATTGCGGTCGGCAGCAAGATCGAGCGCGCAAAGCTCGATGTAGAGCTGCCTGCGGGCGAGTACGAATGTACTGCCTACTTTTCCAACTTAGATCCTGACTCCGGCGCAACGCTTGGTGTTGCCGGGGCCATCATCCATATTACTATCCAAAACTAACAAAACGAAAAAGGAGAACTCACTATGAAGAACATGAAGAAACTCGTATCCCTGCTCCTCGCTGTCTGCCTCATGGCAAGTCTCGCCATTGGCGCATCCGCTGCCGAACCCACTACCGTGGATGTCTCCGGCGGCACCGGTACCTCCAGCGTCAGCCTGTCTTCCACCTCGGACGGCACCCTCGACGGTGATCCCGCCGCCACAAAGATGAACGTCACCATCCCGACCATCCTCCCCATTGCAGTCGGCACGGACGGCACGGTCACGACGGCCACGGATATCCGCATCACCAACAATTCCTTTGGCGCGGTCAAGGTTGACAACGTCAAGGTCGAAGCCGGTACCGGCTGGAAGCTGACCGCGTTCGGCAGCAAGGACAGCCTTGCCAAGGTCAAGGTGGACAGCAACATGATCGGCTTCAAGCTCGCGCTTGGCGGCGGCGCGGAGCAGCACACCAATGCCGAGAATGCGGCTTCCCAGACCCTCATCGACGGTGCCATCGAAGGCTGCTATATGTCCGGCAACGGCGACCAGAGCGCAAACTCCATCGGCATCGCGTATGACGCCATCGTCAGCCCGGTCTCCGAAGCTGTCGTCAACGCTTCCGTCGCGTCTGTCCTGTTCGTGATCTGCTGGGATGCGGTCTAAGCTGCACCCATCCATCGCCGGGGGAATCTGCTTCCCCCGGCAGCTTTTATCATAGGAGGGATTCACTTTGAACACAAAACGAATTCTTGCGCTGTTTCTGGCTGTCGTGACCTGCCTGTCTCTTGCCGTTTCCGCATCTGCGGCGAGCATTTCAGATTTCAAGGATGTGGACACAAAAGCATGGTACGCGGAAGCGGTAACCGCCGCTGTGGATAATGGCCTGCTTTACGGCAAATCCAAGACGCAGCTTGACCCCAACGGGCTGCTGACCCGTGCGGAAATGGCTGCCATTACAAACCGGTCTTTTGGCTGTTATAAAGCGGCAGACATTTCTGCGTACAAGGATGTTGCCAAGGGCAAGTGGTACTACAAAGATGTAGCCCTCGCCGTCCAGATGGGGACGTATAACGGTGTCTCCTCCACCAGCATGCAGCCGGATCGGGCAATCACCCGTCAGGAAGCCATTGCGGTCGTCGCACGAGCTTTGCAGCTTGATCTTGACGATTACGCCAAGACGGATCTGTCCAAGTTTGCAGATGCCAAGGAAGTGTCCAAATGGGCGCTGCCGTACATGAAAGCAATGGTCGCAGCCGGTTATGTGCATGGCCGCACGCAGGGGCTTGTCCCGCAGGCCAATATCACGAGAGCAGAGTTTGCACAGCTTTATTTCAACATCATCCAGTCCTATATCGCCAAGAGCGGCAGCTATACGAAGGACTACAAGGGCAATCTGCTCGTCCGTACCAAGGACGTTGAATTGAAGGACATGTCCATTGACGGCGATCTCATCATCGGCAACGGCGTCGCAGACGGCAAGGTCACGCTGTCCAACGTAAAAATCTCCGGCCGCCTTGTCGTGTGGGGCGGCGGCACAGCGGCGATTTACTGCAATGACGGCACAACAGCGGCCGAAGTCATTGCCTGCCGTGTGGACGGGCCGGTCAAGGTCATTTTTGACCGCGAATCTACACTGCTGGTCTACGACAAAATCAAAACCCGCATCACCGAGCGCGCAGGCAAATTCCCGGAAACGGAGATCGTGTTTTACGCAATGGATGACCTCCTGAACGCGCAGCGCGATCTCAATAAGATGGTAGACGAGAATCTCATTCAGGCAGAGATCCCCGCGCATCTGTATGCCATCGTTGGCGAGCAGACGGTATCTGCCACACTGAAAAATAGCAGCAAGACGGACAGCTATACCATTGAGATCCGCAGAGATTCCGACGGCAGCCTCATTGCAGATCCCATCACCCTCGCAGCCGGTGCGTCGGTCAGCTCCATCACGCTGAAAGAAGCGCCGGAATACGGCAACGCTGCCTGCACCGCGACGATCACGGCCACCCGTGACGGCAAGACGGTCGGCACACTGGAGGTCAAGACCGCCCTGCACGCTGCGTACCTGTGGCCGAAGGAGGTAATGTCAAAATGAGAACAAAGAAATTGTTTTCTCTCCTGTTGGCTGTTCTGATGCTCTGCTCGCTGTCGGTTTCTGCCTTTGCAGCAGAAACCGCGCAGGCCAGCGTCCCGGTGGTGCTGACGGTTGTGAATTCTGTTTCGCCTATCTCTGTCAGCGTCCCCGCCTGCCTGCCGGTCACGGTTCTGGACGGCTATGTTGTAACGGCCTCCAACGCCGTCATTGAAAACCGCGCACAGAGCGGCGCGGTGCAGGTTGTTGCCGTCGATGTGCAGCCCGGCGCGTTTGCCATTGGCGATTTTGAGAACTTCGGCAGCGAAGCCGGAAAGATCGCGTTCAGCATCAACGGCTGCAAGACGGTCAAGGAAGGCAAACTGACGCTGGCTGACGGCGCGTTCCCGGTCATTGACGCAGGGAAAAACCTGCGGATCGCATACACGGCGAAGGTCGCGGCAGCTGAAAAGGTGGAGAAAGTGAACGCCGCGACGCTGATCTTCACCATCGCGCCTGCAACCGGCAATTCGTAAAGGAGGGAGGAACCGCTATGAAAACAAGAAAACTCACAGCAATCCTGCTTGCCCTCTGCATGCTCCTTTCGCTCAGTATCTCGGCATTTGCGGCAGATGATGCTGTCGTCAGCGGCACGATCCCGGACAGCAAGATCACATGGGAATTGGACGGTAAGGGCTGGTTGACGATCTCCGGCAGCGGGGACTGCAGCGCCTTTACAAGCAAAGACGACCAACCATGGGCAGAATACCGCAGCCAGATCACACAGGTTTGGTTCGACGGCATGGAGAGTCTGGCGATCCCCGATCTCGCTTACTGGTTCGAGGACTGCACCAACCTCACAACTGCCGAGATCCCCAGCACCACGCCGGTCATCGGCAGGCACGCCTTTTATAACTGCCCGCTGCTGACGAAGCTGTCCATTTATTACGGAGAGCATACGCTGGACAGCATTGGCGAGGATGCGTTCTGGCGCGAGACGGACAGTGGAGATACCCTTTATATCGGCTACCTGATCGGCTACCCCAAATCGTCTGTGCCGTTCCACACTTACGATTGGGCTGCATCCAACCGCAGCGAACGCTATTTTTATGACCTCTATGGTGTGTACCAGAATGCGGATGCTGGCTCTGCTGCGACCAGCGGCATCAAAAAAGCACCGGGTATTTCTGTTCAGTCCACCGGCACGATCATCGGCAACTGCCCTTCGTGCGGAAAGTATTCGTTCCAGGGCACATACGTTGAAGTCGCACATTCGTCTCGTGGTCATGCCAACTATAATGAATGCAATAGCTGTCATTACGTCCAATATTTAGGGACATATACGACCAAAAGTCACGGTGCTGGGGGCTACGGCTCCGGCACTTGCCCGGATTGCGGCAGTCATACATGGATTCTCCAAAATGTACAGGACGCAACTTGCACCAGCAACGGGTACAGAAGCTATTCGTGCGCTTGCGGCCAAACGAAATCTGAGACGATCTATTCCAGCGGCCATAGTTATAGCTACGGCTCTTGGGAAGAATATTCCAGCAGCCAGCATCGCCGGGAAAGCTATTGCCGAAATTGCGGTGCATCCAGCTATGACTATGCTTCGCACAGCCTGAGCTACGGGAGCTGGAGCAACGATTCCTCCAGTCAGCACAGCCGGACGGTGTCCTGCCACACCTGCGGATACAGTATCACGGACTACGGTTCGCATTCCTATTCTACGGGTTCGTGGAGCAAATACAGCGACACCCAGCACCGCAGAAGCAAGACTTGTTCTGGCTGCGGCGCGTCGACCTATGACTATGCCGACCACAGCTATTCCTACGGTTCATGGACGAAAGCAGATGATGTTCAGCACAAGCGCACAAAAACCTGTTCAGTTTGTAAGGCAACGGCAGATGAATACGCGGACCACACCGACGCGAATGCGGATGGTATCTGTGATGATTGTGGCGCGAATGTCGCGCTGATCGTGACGTGGGATGCCGCGTCCAACGGCGGCACGGTTGGCGGCAAGAACAGCGTGACGACCTCCGTCGCGCCCAACCAGACCGCCGTTGCCCCCGGCTATACGCCGGTCAAGGCAGGCCACACGTTCTCCGGCTGGTACACCGAAAAGACAGGCGGCGCACTGTACAACACGGTTACCATTACGACCGCGCGGACATTCTACGCGCAGTTTGCCCCGGCAGAATACAAGATCACATGGGATCTTGGTACCGGCAAAACAGAAACCACGAACCAGACCTACGGCGAAACGCTGAACCTGCCCGCCGAACCTGCCCGCAAGGGCTATGCGTTCCTCGGCTGGTTTACGCAGGAAACCGGCGGCACGCAGGTAGATGGCAACACCGTATTCAAAGAGGTAGCTTCTACCACCTACTACGCGCATTGGGAGGAAGCAACCGTGTTCTCTGTCATTGTTCCGGCTGTGCTGCCGGTGACGGTCGATCAGAATGGAAAGGTCTATGTCTCAAACGCGGAGATCGTCAACCACTCCACAGCCGCTGTGCAGGTGTCCTCCGTGACCCTGACGGCAGAAAATGGCTGGACACTGGTGCCGTATGCTTCGGATATGTCCCACGCCAAGGTGGACAGCAACCAGATCGGCTTCAAGATCAACAGCGCACAGACCAGCAAGACCGGCAGCACAGAACAGCTTGTACTCACTTCCCCGTGGCAGATCAACGAGGAAGAAAGCCTGACGCTCACCTATGACGCAGTTGTCAGCGCTCTGTCTCAGCCGGTCACAAACGCCAGCATCCTCTCCGTCCTGTTCGTCGTCGAATGGGCGTAATTACAAAGAAAGAAGGGCATCAATATGCTTAAAATGATTGCCATCGGCAACCTGACGGGAGATCCCGTCCTCAAGACCAACGAAGAAACCGGCAAACCCTACGCCATCATGCGTATTGCCTCGGATCGCCGCTACAAATCTCCGGATGGAGAAAAGCTGACCGATTTTATCTCGATCAAGGTGCGCGGCGTGCTCGCAGAACGCTGTGCGGAGTTTGCCAGAAAGGGCTGCAAGATTGCGGCCAGCGGTGATTTTGAAACGATCACCTTTGCCGAGGAACCGGAGCGGCAGCCCGGCTTCCTGCTCAAAGCGACCGAGGTAGAATTCCTCTCGCCCCGGAAAGAACTGGACGATGCTGCGGAGCTTCCTGCGGCAGCGTAACAAACAAAGCGGCCATCCCATTGCGGGATGGCCGTTTGCGCGCAGAAAGGAGGCCCAAACATGACGGCATATTTAGATGGATATTCCGGCTATTCCGGCGTTCCGGAGGACGCCGCCGCAGAGATCCTGGAGAAGCTGATGACGCACCAGCAGATCTCCTCCGACGAGGTTGCGCAGATCTTGAAGCGGTACGGTGTCTGCGGAGAACCGGAAGCATTGCAAATTGCGTACCGGAAAAAGGTCGGCCAGCGTCTCATTGCCAGTCTCCGTGATCCATACGGCAGGCGCGAGGTGTTCTCCACCGGCAGCACCTACGTTCTGGTGGACTGCTGCAATGACCGCGACGCGCTGGAACACATCCACAAGAAGCTGGATAAGGACATGGAAGCGGTTGATCAGGCGTCATGTAAGATTGACAATCGTTTGCAGGTGCTGCAGCGGTTTTCACGGTATCGGAGGAAGCGCAGATGAGATTATCTGAAATGCTGACCGCGATCCGAGAATATCCGGCGCTGAAGATCAAATATGAGGCCATGCGCGAGCAGCAAGCCTCCCAAGAGCGCACGGCGGTTCAGCTCTCTATTGCGTATAACAATCTGCAAATCGGTAACAGGCAGTTGTCCCAAAAGAACAAAGCACTAGAAACAGCCCTTGTGAAGCTGGTCCCGCGGTTGAACAGCCGGGAACACAGCCGACGGTTATATAAGGCGGTTGCGCCCTACCTTGATCCGGGTGGATTTGTGCTTTATAGGAGCGCTGCCGAGTTGACGCGCTTTCATATCAGCACGGAGTTTGCAACGGAAGATAACCTGGGGAAATTCGAGGAAATGGACGGTTACGAGATGCTGCGATACCTGACCGCGGACCGTTTCGGCTCTGTGGAGTATGAGATCGTCGCGCCGTGCTATGAAGAAGCTGTTTCGCTTCATACCGATTACACACCTCCAGAGTATCTGGCGTTTGAGAAAAAGCTGTATGAAAAGACGCTGCGTAAGCTGGGCTTTGGGAAACTGCTCCCAGAGGAACGCGCACCGCAGAAGGATATGGACAAACGGAAAGAAAAGGTGGAAGAACGATGATAGAACCCATTACCATTGGCGTGGATCATGGCTACGCGGCCATGAAAACCGCGCATTGCTCGTTTCCCTCCGGCTTGGCAGAATACGAGCATGAACCGTACACCCAGAAAAACGTCCTCTGCTATGACGGAAAATACTACGTCGTCGGCAGCGGACGGCAGCCGCTCCAGAAGGATAAGACAGTGGATGAGAATTACTATCTGCTGACGCTGGCGGCCATCGCCAAAGAGATCGCGTACCGGAATGCGCCGACCACAACGCCGGTGATCCTTGCGGCTGGCTTGCCGCTGACGAGCTTCGGCCGGGAAAAGAAAGCATTCCGGGCATATCTGCTGCGCGAGGGCAAACCGGTCTCTTTTTCGTATGAAGGAATTTCGTATGAAACTTCTGTGCAGGATGTGAAGCTGTTCCCGCAGGGCTATGCGGCGATCCTCCAGCACAGTGATTTGCTCAATGAACCGTCCGTGATCCTTGCGGACATTGGCGGCTGGACGGTGGATATCATGCGGCTGGACAACCGCATCCCGAACGCAGCTTCTTGCCGCAGCTTGGAGCTGGGCATGATCCGCTGTCTGGATGAGATCGGTGAGCAGATCCGCCGCACGCTGGGCCTGTCTATGACGGCAGCACAGATGGAAAGCGTGCTGCGCGGCGATGCTGTCCATATCAACGATGATGCCAGAAAAATTATTGACCGGCAGGCAGACGCCTATGTCCATCGTCTGCTCTCCGCCATTACGGAGAGCGGACTGGATACCCGTGCCATGCCTGCTGTTTTTCTGGGCGGCGGCGCAGCGCTTCTGAAGCGGACTGTATCCGCCGCGGACGGTCTTTGCCGCCCAGTCATCCTTGACGATGTATCCCTCAACGCCAAAGGCTATGAGCGGCTGACGGAACGTCTTTCCAAGAACGATGAGCAGTAACAAAAAGCGGATCAATCTGTCCTTTTCCATGTCCTCGCCCATCCAGCGCAGGGCGTGGAAGAAGCTGACGGAGATCCCCGCAGGACAGCGTACCGCCGCGGTCTGCCGCATGGTCTGTGAGTATAAAGGGCAGCAGGAACTGCTGGACGCCGTTCGCCAGACCATTCGGCAGGAACTGCGGGGAGTGCAGCTCACCAAAGAAGAAGCGCAGGATAGCGGCGGCGCCGGGGATGTAGATGAAAGCGTCCTCGTAATATTTAACCAATACCATGACATCAGATGTCATCAGGCGTCATTATATGTCATACAATCCGCTATTTCACAACTGTTTACACGGTCATAATTTTGCAAAGTCAGAACCGATGAACGGCTTGGAACATCTTCCGACGGACAGCAGCACGCCGCTCACGTCGCGCAGCAATCCGCTGGAGGTGGATTCTCTGTTCAAACGAACAGAGCAAGTTGTGTTTTTGTACGACAGAAAGTATTCTGCCAGACAAAAACCAACTTGCCCTCTCTCACGGTCGGGGGATTTTCCTCCGAAGTCGGAAATCTATATAAGGGAATTTTAGTTTATTTTCAATGAGATTCAAGTATCCATAGATATAATTTCCATATGCCGATTTTATTTTTTACTGTATCGGTTATTGATATAGTTTGCTTATTGAACTAATTGATTTTTTCAATTTTCACCTATTTCATAATGAAAGCTTGTATTCATATTTTCAGAATAATAGTATATCTGAAAATCATATAGTATAATATCCTCTCTTTTCATCAATAATGTTATAGTTTTCACAATACTATCTATTTTGTTTTTTAAACCTTCCTTGCTAATAGTACCATTTGATGCGTATATTGTAAGACAATACGAGTATTTTCCCCTGTATCTATTAAAAAAACTTGCTTTATAAATCTGCCTATCTATTGAATCTATAGGTATATTATACAACACCTTCTTAAAAATACACATCTCACTGACAGCAATAGCTTTATCCTCTTCATGTTGTGCCACGCAAGCAACAGCGAAGAATGAATATGAGAAAATAAAAAAAAGACATACGCTTTTGTTTGTTAATTCTTTAAGAACGGCACCAAATTCCATACTGTTCCTCCTTTTGTATAAGCATGATTTAATGCATCTGTATTTTTTACTTCAATATAGTGTTCTGGCAACATTTTTTCTATCATATAAGCACAGGAAGAATCCAAATATGGTCTTCTAAGCATATTCCAAAAATTTTCCCAAAGGACTTTAGCTGAATCGTCTGTGTTTTTATACATTAATACCGGGTCAGGAACTAAATTTATTTGATATGTAACATGAGGTAAATTCACTTGAAAGTCCTTGTTGTCCGCAGCAGAAAAATGCAAAACATACTCTATTTCTAAATCATGATATTTCCATGCTGAAATCATTCCTTCAGCATGTGCACCTCCCATGCTATGACTAATAATGAATATCTTCTTCATTTGAAGTCCTTCATCATTAATCACATTATGAGTTAGTAATTCTGTTTTGAGTAATTCTTCCGCTTCATCCCATCCAGCATTAAAACGTGTTTTGCCTGATGAATTCCAAACATTACTTCCATCAATAAAAAGAGGAGTAATGCCACTTCGGAGAATGGTTTTATTCGTCCACTGTTTATATTTTTTAATCAAAAAGTTATAGGTATTATTTATAAACATGCTTTCCCAATAGTCTTTCTTATTTTTAGTGCCAATGATATTTTCAGCTATCATTTTCTTTAGGGGTTCTGCAAATGAATTGGACTTTCCAGTATTCCAATATCCATTCACAAAAACTACAACAGCCTCAGTTCTAATTTGTGTTTTTACACTAACATTAATCGTTTCAGCTTGTAAATAAGGCATTACAGTTATTTCCTTGTTAGCCCATTCTTCCTTGATTCGCAACTCGAAACTTTCTCCTTGTTCTTTTCTATATTCTTTCACTCCATCAATAAGAAGCACCCATTTTACACGTTTACGATCACTTTTATTTACATTGGACAAATTATATCCAGTAACCTCATATTTCACCTTTTCATTAGGCAACGCGCAATCTTTTCCTTTTACAGAAGTAACCAGCACAATAGGTTTTGGTGGTTCTAAAACAACCTTTGGGAGTATTGATGCCTTTTCCTCCTCTTGGTATTCTTCCCACCAGCCCCCGTCAGTTGTATTAATCCTCCTATCCAATTTGACTGTTCTATTAATGTCCAATCGTGTAGGAGAAATCAGGAAACGGGTTACCATAGGAAAGCTTACCTCCGCACTCATATTCTCTTCATAATAATAAAGGTAGGCTTCATCAAAAGCGATTTCACGAAACATCATGTCATCTATGTTGTGCCGAATTTTCCCACTGACAGGAATTGGTTCTGAACGGAAGAAGAAACAGAGATAAGGTTTGCCAATATCGACAAGCATCATATCCAAAACCTCGCAGCCTTCATCTGACTCCATTTCCACATATATGTCTCCACCCAATACCCCAGTAGTTGGTCTGCCTTTATAATCTGTATTACGGTTAAAACCATATTCATACCTTAATACATTGCGCTTGTAACCGTTTATCTCCAAAGTGATTTGAGTATTCATTGGCATTGTTTTATATGTTTGAAATCAATTTTACCAAAGATATGAAAATTAAAAAAAGACAACTATTGTTCGCTTAATTTTTTATCTATGATATGTTTAGAAACGCAACTTACCTATTTAATTATCTGTTAAATATTCATCTTTATGACAATAAATTTTGGAATATCCCTATTTTTTCCGTACTTGCATTTTGGAACTTTAAATATATTATTATGGCGGCATACAAAACAATAATGAGAACTGGCAGCATTTTTAATACAAATTCTGACGGTACTGCTATCTTCACGGATGTCTTTGAAGTAGAAAGCATGGAGTACTCTTTTGACAGAGGCATCAGCGATAACGGCAAACCTTCCACTCCTATCGTTGGTGGCATGGCTACCGTTGCATTCAGAGGATTTCCTCCCCAATATCTTCATAAATGGATTCTTAAGAGTGAAGAAAGGTTAAATGTACAACTCGAAGTATTGAACTTGTCGGAAGAAAGTATACCAGAAGAGACATTACAATTGCTCAATGCGGCATGTATTTCAATGAAGTTTTCTTATGAAGGGCTCGGTGAACAAGGTCTTGTCACAACCATACTCACATTGCAGGGTGAAGATGTCACATTAGGTTCAGACACGCTGTATTATGAATGGCAGGAAAGCCGGGACAAACCACAACGGACAGCATCTATATTCGTCTCAACATTTAATGCAAGCAAAGCAATTCCTATTGTCGTCGATCCATGTATCAAGGCATTTATGGATATTGACGAGGACTGTGCACAGAAGCCGTATAGTCTAGATTCTTTCTCCATAGAATTTATGCAACGTGTGGATCATAAAGGAGAACCCGCCTGGGAAGAAAAAGGAGGCTTGTTTTCAATATCGCTGAATCATCCGTCAAATTATCTGCTTAATCATTGGGCAATGTATAAGCACAAGCAGAAACATTCCGGCTATATAGTATTCAGGAATCCTGACGGGATGTCCAGTGCTGTCCTTTCCATCCGTTTTGAGAACGCATATTGCATAAGCTACAAAAAGTCCGTATCAGCCGCAACCGATGGAATCCTTTTGGAAATGATTATCACACCGGAGTTCCTGAAGTTCGGGAATATAGATTTTAACAATGGTAAATGGGCTGAAGACTGATATGGAACATAAGAATACAAATGACAAGAATGAATACCATTTCCAGCTGCCGGAAGTGGTAGTGAAAGGCAAAATGCCGGGATGGATGCGCAGGCAATTGGGAATGGCACTTCACCGGAATCCTGCATTATTTAGAAAATGCATGAAAAATGCCACTTCAGTAGAGGAAGAACAGTTTTGTTTCAATCTGGCTTTCAATGCGGCAAGAGAAGAAGCAGGACAACAGTTTGTTCAGGCATCCTTGACAGTAGCCGGGATTATTTCTGCCATATCTACCGCAGGAGCTTCACTCAGTTTTGCTTCCTGGGGAAAGGTCGGTGGCAGATTATGGGGAAGCTCCGTTTCCCATAATACAGCCTTGACTTCACGGCTTGCGACAGCCATGAGGAGTATCGGCACTAAAGGAGTGCGTATAGTTTCAAACGCCATAATGAGAAATGCGCCCAAACAGCATACATTATCAAACATTACAGCAAAAATGCTGTATCCCAAGCATACGACACTGAAAATGATGCTAAGGGCAGGAGTAGGTAATGCTTCTTGGCAGTATGGTACTAATGTTATTTATAATGCATATTTTAAAGATATGAGTTTTAAAGAAGCAGGGAAAAAGGCAGTAAGAGAGATTAATTTTGTTGAAGTAGGCGCTAATGCGTTAGGACTACCTCTTGGTTTTAGTTCTGCTGTATCAGCAGCCTTTGATTACAGTATAGAAAAGCAAGAAAGTGTTTTTGATTCAATCTCAGCCGAAAAATTTCTTATAAATTGGGGATTGGGATATGCTTTTGGCAAAGTGGAAAGTAAGATTCCTTTTGAGATACAGAACAAAAGAGAAATAATTCTTTCAGTAGGACTGAATACGGCAGCCCAAATTCCACATTTAACAGAGACAGTAATGCAGGCGGTTTATCGCGGATTGAGATTTGGAGAAGTAGGAGGTCAAAAGGCCATTAAGCTGGGAACTTCATTAACCCAAGAATATTTTCAGAGCAAGATTGATATTATTTTTCCAAAAAACTAATAATAAAGAAACAAATGGGAAATAAGTATATAAATTGGATAAAGGATAATTATTGGATAATAGTAGGTATTTTACTGGCTGGAAATATTATTTACGTCTATTTTTCTGATAAATATTACTTTTATAATTCCCAAAATGTACGTTATACTATTGCCAAGTATGAAGATACCAGTTTTCTGGTAGGAAAAAATTCCAAAATACAATATGATTTTTCTTATGAAGTGAATGGAAACAGCTATAATACTTACACAAGAGCAACTCTTAGCAATTCTAATCTTGAGGAAGATAGACTACTTATTAAATATTCAACAAAAATGCATGGAGCAGGAATTGTTGTAAATACAGTTGTTCCTAAATGGGTATTATCCCCACCCAAAGACGGATGGAAACAGTTTCCTCCCGACATAAACTGGAAGGGTGCGGAACTTGATACCGCCTATATGAAAAAGATGGGTATAGCAATCCCTTAATAAGACAAATGAGAAATAAGATGTTTATGAGAAAGATATTGTTGTCATTACTGCTGTTTTCTCTCTGTGGAAGTATGATCTTCGCACAGGAGCCATTGGAGATTAATAATGTGGAACGTGTGCCATTGGGGAATCTTACATACCAATGGCGGAACATATATGACCGTACCCCTCTACACGGCAAATGTCGGATTATATTAAGCTTCAGCTCATATCTCATAGCCAACTTCAACAAGGACGGTATCCTTGACGGAGCATACGAGGAATATAAGGACAACCGTCTGTTCAAGAAGTTGACCTATGTAAAAGGTAGGGCGAAAGGAAAAGGATACGAGTACTATTATGATGGAAGTCTGTTGAAAGAGTATTCCTATAACGAGCAAGGCAAGCTGGACGGTATAATGGTAGAGCACGGTCATGCAAGAAGAACGGAACGAGACTACAAGAACGGGAAGATTGACGGGCAGGAACGGATATTCGACAGTAACGGAAACTTGATTACCTATGTCTCGTACAGTAACGATATGCGGCATGGTCCTTTCCGCATCTATGAGGAGGGAGGCGATGATATGCCGCCATTCATTAGAGAAGGATATACCTGGGGCTGGAACGGAAAGAAAGGGAAATACAAGGAAACATGGGCACAGAGCGGAAAGCCGAAATGTATAGAGCACTATACGGAGAATGGGGAGAAGGCTGGACTGTGGCAGGAATGGGACTATAACGGGAAACTCATTAGGGAAGAAAACTATGCGGAAATGCCATACTATACAGTGATGTTTGACAGTAACGGCTATCCGATAAAGCGTTATTACTATAAGGAAGACCTGTCTACAAACAGCGTACAGTATTTCTATCCCGGAACGGACAAGGTAATGAAAGATGAATACAACATCGACTTCAGGAACTTCAAGCGTGATTACCGCCAGTTTTATGAGGATGGTATGATACAGGAAGAGGGACACATGAAAGGAGGTGAAGTGGTGTTTTCAAAAGAGTATTACAAGAACAGGCAGCTGAAATGCGTGAAAAAGATACAAAGAATATACGGATATGATATTCTTACAGTTACAGAACTGTATGATGAAGAAGGAAAACCTCTGCCTATTCCATCAGGAACATTCTAATGGAGGGAAAAAAGATTGTGTTTGAATGTTTAAACAGTTATCCCTTCCATCAAAGATAAATCCCAATCCTGATTTGCCAGCCGCATTTATTTCTTTTTTCAGGAGAATTTTCCTTATGGCTTACGCCATGAAAATTCACCTGAAAAAGAATGCGGCGGCAAACGGATTGGAATTAAAGGAAAGATTACAGGGATTAACTGCGACCGACGTGACGCATAGCCGTAAATCAAAGGCGGCTATCCTTATATTCCATATATGACCTCACAAATACTGTGAAAATCCACCTTCCCAAATAACAAAACATAGCCTGCCTATCAACTCCCGAAATAATACAGGGATTTCAGCTCCCTCCGATCTGCATAGTCCGGTGGCTTAGCTATGCTTTTACTTATACTCTTCCTACTTCCTTTCATTCTTTTTTCCAACTGTTTTTGCATTCTTTCCTATCCTTCGTATGACATTTGATGACACCTGATGACATCTAACGCCATCCGTTTGTAAATCAAATGTTTACTCAATTTATCATCTTACATTTGGACTGTGAAACAAATCAAGTAGTCACTCAAAACAAAAGATTATGGCACAAGAAAACAGTCCAGGCAAGGGAAAAAGGCAAGGCCGGACAAAGAAACCGGAAAAGCCTTATGTGGAACAAATTGACGAGCTTCTGCTGGTACATAACAAGAATGACCCCAAGGAGGGTTTGGGAGTGGTCAGCAAGGCAGACGAGAAAGGCAATTATCAGACGGTTACACCGGAAGAGAAGAATGAAAACTCATTCCTGAAATTCGACAAGAATTCGAGTATTCTCGAAAACTTCATCAAGAATTTTTGGAGCCAGCTCAAGGAACCTACCCATTTCCGCCTGCTCCGCATGACCTACCACGACTACAAGGTGAACAAGCAGGCCATCAGGGATTTGTCGGAGGGAAAGCAGACGGATGCGGTGAAAGAGTTCCTCAAACGCTACGAAATCCGTCCGAGAGAAAACAAGAAGGAACAAAGTGTAAACCAAAAAGAAACAACAGCTATGGCAGACAAAGAGACACAACCGCAGGAACCCCTGCAACAGAGCGAAGTACAGCAGGCGGCACAGCAACAGCAGCAGCCCCAGGCTCAACAGGCAGCGCAGGAGTCGCAAGGACCGCGTTACCGGTATAATGAGAACATGGTCAACTGGGAGGAGTTGGAAAAGGTCGGAATCTCAAAGGCTTCGCTGGAACAGCAGGGACTCCTTGATTCCATGCTGAAGGGCTACAAGACCAACAAACTGGTGCCCCTGACCATCCATCTTTCCGGTTTGCTGACAGCCAAACTGGATGCAAGGCTCTCACTCATCCCGCAACAGGACGGACAGGTGGGACTTGCCATTCACGGCATACGCAAGGAACCGCAGTTGGAACGTCCTTATTTCGGGTTTAACTTTAACGAGGAGGACAAGAAGAACCTGCGTGAGACCGGCAACATGGGGCGTGTGGCGGAACTCAATCTGCGCGGAAGTGAATATACCCCCTGTCTGATTTCCATCGACAAGAGCACCAACGAGCTGGTTGCCGTCCGTCAGGAGCACGTTTACATCCCGCAGGAAGTGAGCGGGGTCAAACTTACCGCAGAGGAAATCAGGCTGCTGAAGGAGGGACAGCCTGTCAAAGTGGAGGGCATGACTTCCAAAGCGGGCAAGGAATTCGATGCCACACTCCAGTACAGTGCCGAGCGCAGGGGACTGGAATTCATCTTTCCGAAAAACCAGATTTTCAACGAACGTTCCATCGGAGGCGTGCCTCTCTCGCCCACCCAGATAAAAATGCTCAGCGAAGGACATACCATTCTGGTGGAAGACATGAAGTTCAGGAACAGGAATGACACCTTCTCGTCCTTTGTAACGATAGACAAGGTAACGGGGCGCCCGAACTACACGCGGCACAATCCGGAAACCGGAGAGATTTATATTCCAAAGGAAATCTGCAACGTGCAGCTGACTGCCGAAGACAGGGAAACCCTGCGCAAGGGACAGCCGGTCTATCTGGAAAACATGATCGGGCGCAACGGGGAGGAATTCTCCTCGTTCGTCAAGCTGGATATGAATACCGGCAGGACGATGTATTCACGCACGCCGAACGGATTCAACGAGCAGCAGGCACCGCGTATTCCGGCGGAGGTTTACGGGCACGTGTTCACGGCACAGGAAAAAGCGAACCTCCAGGATGGCAAGACTTTGCTTGTCGAAGGGCTGAAAAACAACGGGCAGACCTTCAGTTCCTACCTGAAAGTCAATCCCTATTCCGGGCAGTTGCAGTATTTTCAGGAAAATCCGGACATCCGCAGGGACACTTCCCGCCGTGCCACACAGACGGAAACCGCACAGGGACAGCAGCAGGAGCAGAAGAAGGGTGCATCGCAGGCGGTATAGACCTGCTCGGAGAGAAACAGAATCAATCATACAAACCTAAAAAAAACGAATCGTATGAATACGGATCAGAATACCCGTCATATTTATAAGACGGAAGATATCGACTGGGACGGTCTGAAGGCCGCAGGTATCAGTAAGAAACAACTGGAAGCGGAAGGCAACATGGAACTGTTGCTGCAAGGAAAGGAAACGGGCATCGTTCCGCTGAAACTCCATATTTCGGTCCTCAGCCTGACAATGGATGCCACGCTGAAGCTGGTACCCGACGGCAACGGCAGGCCGGTTATGGAAATAAACGGTCTCCGTCAGAAGGAGGAGGCGGCAGTTTGACCGGGAAACAATAAGTATAACTCACGTTCCGTGCCGTTCCTGACGGTACGGAACATCAAAAGGAAAAAGAATATGATAGCGATAGTGACTGACAAGCCCAATGTGGGCAGAGAGATAGCAAGGGTTTTGGGAGCTGACAGAAAAGAGAACGGATATATGAGCGGAAACGGATACATGGTAACATGGACATACGGCAACATGCTTTCCCTGGCGATGCCGAAAGATACCGGTACGGCATGGGTGGAGCGGGAGAACTTCCCCCTGCTGCCGCCTCCTTTTCTGACGGTACGGCATGTAAAGACGGACACGGGATGGAATCCCGACATCAATGCGGTGCTCCAGTTGAAGGTGATAGCCGGGGTGTTCGATGCGTGTGACACCATTGTTGCGGCAACCGACGCTTCCCGCGAGGGGGAAATGCTGTTCCGGTATCTTTATCGTTTTTTGGGATGCAGGAAACCTTGCCTCCGCCTGTGGATCTCCTCCTTGACGGACGAAGCCATTGCCAAAGGAATGGAAAACCTTCGTCCTTGCAGCCTGTTCGACAACTTGTTTTTGGCGGCAGACAGCCGCAACAAGGCCGACTGGCTTCTTGGAGTCAATTCGAGCTATGCCGTCTGCAAGGCGGTCGGTTTCGGGAACAACTCGCTTGGAAGGGTACAGACCCCTGTATTGGCAGCGATAAGCGGACGGTACAGGGAAAGGGAAAATCACATTCCCGCAGACAGCTGGCCCGTATTCGTCAGCCTCTGCAAGAACGGGAAGATAATAAAGATGCGGCATGTGGAAGATTTCTGCAACCGCCGGGATGCCCTGGAACTTTACGAGGACTGCAAGGCGGCAGGATATGCCCGTATCACGGCAGTCAGCAGCCGGACTGAGGAAATCACCGCACCTGCCCTTTATAACCTGACCGGGCTTCAGAAGGATGCGAACCGTTACCATAACCTGACAGCCATACGGGTGCAGGAAATTACCCAAAGCCTGTACGAGAAAAAACTGATCTCCTGCCCGCGCACTTCCAGCCGTCTGCTGCCCGGAGACATGTATGACATGTTGCCTCCGGTTATGGAAAAGCTGCTGTCCGGCAAGGAATTCCGCCAATATGCCGGTATGATCGACCTTGCTGCAAGGAAAGGCGTAACCGGAAATCAGGACACGGCGGAGCATCATGCCATTGTCATCACCGGCATACAGCCGGGGGAACTGGACAGGGAGGAAAGGCTGGTTTACACCCTTGTTGTCGGCAGGATGCTTGAAACGTTCATGCCGCCCTGCAAGGTGGAATATACGACGGTTGAAGCGGTCTGTGCCGCACGCAAGTTCCGAATCCGTACATACCGTATTCTGGAAACGGGGTGGCTCGGTATCTTTCAGAGGGAACGGCTTGTCGCGGAAGACAACGACCTCTGTCCCGTACCCCCTGAACTTTTTCGGGAGGAGAAACTGCCGGTAACGGGATGCAGTCTTATACACAGGAAATCGCTGCCCGCTGCCCCTTATACGGATGAGGAACTGGCAGACTATATGGACAAGACCGGTCTGGGAACCGCATCCACGCGCACGAATATCATCCGTACGCTTCTGGAGCGTAAGCATTCGATAAACTCCCCCTTTCATTCTAAAAATGTGATATTACTTTTGTAATCAAAGTAAAAAAGCTCAATTGTTATGTCACATCAATGGACCATGGAAGATTTTGAATCTATTTATTCCCGTTTCAAGTCGAGCGGACTGTCAGTTATGGATTTTTGTTCGAATGAATGTATTCGTCCCAAACGTTTCTACGAGTGGCGTTCCAAGCTGTTGCGCAAAGGCGGCTTTATCCCGGTAAAGGTAAACAGT
>OGLN01000648.1_pt1 | contig 27760 bp, 10 predicted proteins | sample 1572641 | NCBI WGS metagenome assembly OGLN01 (sample SAMEA2581903, study PRJEB24529) | metagenome | biome: Human gut stool | place: China | collected 2011
CTACCGTAGAACTTGTCTTTGCGCATTACAAGCAGTATCTGATTGAATGGCATCTATAAATTTTTGAATTAATTCTACAAGCATATCTGCCATTTTTTATCACCTCATTTCAAAGAAAATCTAATATTTTCTTTATCTGTAGAATCCAAGAATTACATCTATAAGTGCTAAACCACAGGTAATTAAAACCATTGATATTAATGTTGTTTTAATATTTTGCATATTTCTTCTTCTTTCTCCCTCATCATTTGTTTTTAGGCAATAAACATAGTAAATGAAATAACCACCACAAATTGTTATTCCTATACCAGTTAGCCATTTAATTACTGCATTAACTAAATTTTGTGTTCCTATAACTAATTTAGTTTCTTCAAAACTTGCTGCATGAACTATTTGTTGCATTGTAAATAATAAAACAACAAATAAGATTATTCTTAAACCAATCTTAATTGCTGTTTTTATTTTTTCTTTATTTTTATTCATCATTATCCTTTCTCTTCCTACTTACTCTCCAGTTTTCACGAAGTTCTCTCAATTCTTGCCTTTCGTCAAAATCTTCTTCATCCATATTATTTATCTGATCCCAAATATTCCATATTTTGACTTTTTGTATTTCTCTTATTGGTCGTTCCATTTCTCTTTTAATTCTTAATTTTTTATTTTCTTCTTTAGTTCCCATACCATTTAATTTATTAAAATGCATTTTTGATATATCAGGAACATATAATATAGCCGAATATTCACCTGCAATCATTACTAAAATAATTGGACTTTGTATTCTTAATACTTCATCTGCCGTTAACATTTTTCTAGAAATCAAACTCATACTGCTACTACTATTATCATATTTTATATTAGTGTTACTACTTTCACCATAACTTTGTGCTGAATATACTCCGTAATTTGTCTGATATTTTAGTTGCTGTTTCAACACTATTTGATTTTAAATATATTAGAGTAGCATTGTCTAAAATATTCTGTGCTCCTTCTTTTCCGTATTTTTCTTCTAGTTGTCCAAAACTTTGAATTGCAATTGTAAATCTGCAATTTCTACCGTCTTGAAACTGTTAGCATTGACTGAAATGTATCAATTTTTGTAAAGTTAGCAAATTCATCCAATATAAAATTCATTCTTATAGGTAGCTCTCCTCCTGAATTTCTACTGCTATCTACAATTGCTGTATATAACTGTTGTACTAATAGACTACCGTAATTTATGATATGTTAATTTATCGTCACTCAATAAAATGTATATTACTGTTTTCTTTGTTGCAAAATCTCTTAAATCAAAATCTGATTTTTGTATTGTATCTGCAACATATTCACTTACAAACATTTGTAAAGTAGAAAGTGCTGCCGCCACAAAACTTCCTCTTGTTTTTGATGGTGCTGTACCTGCTACTGCAAAAAACTTTTTTATAGGATCTTCTGCTGTTTTATTTTTCATATATTTGTCAATTAACATTTCACCATCATCTGCTGTTTTAAACATTTCAGCCACAAAATAATAAGCATTTGTTAAAGTTTGATATTCTCTTCTGCCTTTATTTTCAAGTACCACAGCCATAATTGCTGTTTTTATTACACTCTGTTCTCCATTAACCCAGATAGGCTCTGTTTTATCATTCTTTTCTACTAATATATTTACAATATCATTTTGCTTTGATAAAATTATAGTTGATAAATATCGCTTTAAAATTCATAAGAGACAATTTATAAAAAATGAAAAAAGGGGGAATACTAAGGAAAAAATATTAATAATAAAATTTATAGAAATAAACATAGGAAAGGAAAAAATAAAAATGAACAAATTAAAAAGTAAAAAAGGTATAACTCTTGTAGCCTTAGTTGTTACAATCGCAATCTTATTAATATTAGCAGGAATAAGCCTTAATTTGGTATTAGGAAACAATGGAATAATTGAAAGAGCACAATTAGCAAGGAATAAAACAATAGAGGACCAGGCAAATACAACAAAACAGCTTAAAGAATTAAGTGATGAATTAGGAGATAGCCTAAGAGGAGGAATAAAGGCAAGTCAAATACCAGAAGGATATTATTACGTAGGAGGAACGTTAACAAGTGGAGTAGTAATATCGGACAATGCAAAAGATGAGAATAAATATGAAGGAGAAGCAGTAGTAGGAACAGAACTAGAAGGGAACCAATATGTATGGGTACCATGCACAACAGATTCTTCAAGTAGCAAACTAAAATATGCAAGAACAACAGACTGGTCTGATTCTATAGAAGCTGATAATGGAACTCCGGCATTAAAAGATGAATTAACATTAACAGATTCAAGCGTAACATATATAGATTCAGATACAGCAAATGGAATAAATGCAAATGTATCAAAAGAAATAGTAGCTCAAATAAAAGTGGAAAAAGCAAGTGTAGAAAAAAATGGTGGGTATTATATTGGAAGATATGAAACAGGAAAAGACGGATCAGCAACAATAATAAAAGCAAATCAAAAGCCATATACAAATATAAAATGGAGTGATGTATATAGCTTAGCAAAAGGAATAGGCGGAGGAACAGGAGCAACAACATATTTATGCTCGAGCTACGCATGGGATACAGCAATAAATTTTATACAAAATAATGAAATAACTAATTATGCAACAACAAGAGACAACTTAAATGAAAATTGGTATGATAAAGAAGTAAGAAATAGCAAAGGAGACGTAATAAAAGCAGTAAATTTTGATACGATACTAGCAACAGGGGTAACGACGGCAAAAAGTAATATATTCGATATGGGAGGAAATGTATCAGAATATACAACAGAAATAAATCCAGGTACTACTGAGTCGGTGGTGCTCCGCGGTGGTTATGACAACTATTCCTTGAGTCACAATTTTTCAGCTGGCTATCGTTGGGATGTTGGCGCAAACTATGCACTTTCGTATATAGGTTTTCGTGCTACTTTATTTCTAAAGTAGCTAAAAATTTTAGGTTAATTAAAATTGACAACAAAACAGGCATTGAAAATAATTTTCAAGAAAGGCGTATTCAAAAATTTCAACGTCTACCTTACTTAAATATTTACTTCACTTTGCTTGATATAAAAAATTAGCAAGCTCTTTAGAGCTTGCTATATTTGGTTGCGGGAGATAGACTCGAACTACCGACCTTTGGGTTATGAGCCCAACGAGCTGCCAACTGCTCCATCCCGCGATGTATGAACTTTTTTAATTATACAACTTATATACATACTTGTCAATAAAATTTGAAAAAAATTTGCATTTTGCCCATATTTTGTTCAATTTAAAAGCCAGTATAAACAGCTAAATTATTATTTTCTAAATTTATATATAATCGTTTTCTTTAATAAAATAATTTACTTTTGACAGACCTTGCCTATAAGTTCATACTATATTGTATGAATTTTTTACTCTAAATATTCAAAAATAATAAAATTATTACAAAACAGAAAAAATCCTAGGGAAATCAAGCAAAATAAATATGAAACAAGATTTACATAAAAATGGTAAAACACTAAAATGCTTAAAAATAAGCCTTTATTCGACTCTAAATTTTAACATAAAATATCTCACAACAAATTACGTGCAAAAAAATGTAATAAAAATTTAATAAAAGTGCTTTTAACCCTTTCCGCAAGCGAATTTCAGTTGTACGCTAGGCAAGTAAAAAATATCCATTGCAAAACATAAATAAAAAATGTAATAATAAATATATATAACTTAAGAGTGAAAATAGGAGGAAAAATATGCAAGCAAAAATATCTAAGTTTATAGCCGCAGTATTGGTCTTAGTAATTGTATTTGCAAATTCGTGGTCGGTAGTAAGCTATGCTGCAGAAGTATTTTTAAGTGAAAAGGAGTTAGAGAGTCAAAACACTACATCAAAAGATGGAAGTGTAGATTTTGATGTGCAGTATACCAATGGAAAACACAGTGCAACATTAAATATTGACGAGAAAAATACCAAGCTAAATATTGCTGTATCATTAAAAAAGAGTGGCTATGTTAAAGATCTTGCAATAGATTTTTCTTCTTCAAACTTTGAAATAGATCAAATAAATGATGAAAATACAGATGAAAATGGTAATTCAGCCCAAACAACAGTGGCTAAAAAGATTCAGAATTTTGATGCAGAAAACAAGAAAATTACATTCGGACAGATAACAAATAAAGAGCAAATTTCAGAGCAAATATATATTAATCCAATCATTAAAGAGGAGATAGGCGAAGACAATTTTAGCAGGGATAATAGAATTAAACTTACTTGCACATTTGTAAATACAGATGCCAAAGAAACAAAGGTTGAAAAAGAAATAGTTCTTCATACAGAGTGGACTGCCAAAAACGTGGAAACAGAATTAAACTATGAAACAATCAAATATATTCCATATGCAACAGAAAACGAGAGCAAAGTAATTATACAAGGCAAAATAACATCAAAGGTAAAAGACTATTTGCTACCTATAAAAGAAACAAAAATAAATATAGATATTCCAAAAATGGCAAACGAATATCCAGAAAAAGTTATTGTAATAAATAGTACAGAAGAAACGACAAAAGAGCTTGATGTGAACGAGGCTATATATGATCAAAAAACAGGCAAACTAGTAATAGATGAAAACAATAATGCCGAGAATAATAAAATACAATGGCAAAAAGATAAACCACAAGAGTATACAGTTACATATATCTATTCAACAAAAGTATATGAAAACATAAAAGACAAAATAGTTAAATTAAGTTATCAACTTGATTCTGAAATTATATTATATGGTAATAAAAATTTAATAGTGAAAGCAAAAACAACAGCTGAAAAAGAGCAAAAAGAAAAATTAGGTGAAATTGCAGAAATTACATCAAAAAAATTAACTAATGACAGTATTTATAAAGGATACATGTACAATAATAAGGTTGCAGCAGAAGAAAATAAAAAAGAAACCGAAATTTCAAATAAATATACATTAAATATTGCATATTCAAATCTAATAGATTCTTTTACGATATCTCAATATGAAGATAAATTTACAACTGTAAAGGACCAAGAATATAAAGCCAATAGTTATAATAAAAAATTAAAATTATCAAAACAAGAATTTGATAATGTCTTTGGAGAAGAAGGGAAAATAGAGATTCAGTCTAAGGATGGAACCCTTCTTAGCACAATAGATAAAGATACAAAATCAGAACAAGATGAAATAGAGGTGGATTTATCAACATTTAAGGCTGAAAGTATAATAATGCAAACTTCAAAACCACAAGTAGAAGGGAACCTAAATTTTGAAATTACTAAAGCAATTACAAAAGATAGTGATTATAGTAAGGAACAAATAAAAGAATTTGCAAGTTTAAAAACTACTATGAATGTGATTGCAAAAAATTCGGATATAGATGTACTAAATGAAAATACAGAAACTGTTACAAAATTAGAAGAACCAACTCAAAAGATAGGAATAGCAATAAATAATGATAGATGGTCAACAGTAACGACAAATGAAAATATTGTAGTAAGTGTTGTATTAGAGAATGATAGTGCAGATGATATTATGTATGTAAATCCATGTTTTAAAGTTACTTTGCCAAAAAATATTGAAAATTTAGAAGTTGAATCTGTACAATCTCTTTTCAGTGATGAATTAAAGGTTGTGGAAATAAAAACATATGATAACGATGATGGAACAAAAACAATAGAAGCTAAACTAGAGGGAGAACAAACAATATATAATAACCCAACAGCGCGTGGTGCAACAATCATGTTTGCTGCGAATATAACATTAAATAAACTGACACCAACAACCAATACAGTGTTGAAAGTTGAAGTTGAAAATGGCGATGAAAATAAGACAACAGCGAAAAATGAAATTGCAATTAAATATGTTGCACCTACTGGAGTAGTTGCTACTAATAGTGTTACTGGATATAATGAAGATGAAAAATTAGAAGCTATAAATGGAGAAGCGAAAGTTGCATTAATAGCTGCAAAGTCTGCAGAAAAAGAATTAACATTTGAGATGAATGTAATAAATAATTATGAAAATACATTAGAAGATGTAATAATTTTAGGAAGAACTATGTTTAAGGGGAATAGGAATGTAGATACATTGCAAGACTTAGGAACAACCATGGATATACCTTTATCATCAGAAATCACAACAAGTGGAATTCCAACAGAAAACATAAAAATTTATTATTCTACAAATGCAAATGCAACAAAAGATTTAACAAATGCAGATAATAATTGGAAGGCTGAAGTAACAGACTATTCAAGTATTAAATCTTATATGATAGTTCTAGAAAATTATGTATTACAAAGTGGAAGTATCTTCAAATATTCATTTAAAGCAAAAGCACCTGCAAATTTGGATTATAACAATACAGCGTATGAAATGTATGGAGTATATTTTAAGAATAATAAGAGTACAGGAACAATTGAAGATAAAACAATTGCAACAAAAATTGGACTAGAGACAGGTAAAGAAGCTGTTATAGAAGCAACACTAGAATCTACAATTGGTGAAGGTGGAAGTGTAAAAGCAGGAGAAAATTTAGAATATATAGTTACAGTTACAAATAATGGATCAATAGATGCTGATAATACTACCATTAATATAGAGATTCCAAACAGCTTGGAATATGTACCTGCAAAAGGTGAGAATTACAAGTTAAGAACAATAATGCCACTTCAAAAATTTACGGATATAGAAGAACCTGATTGGGATAGTATAGATTGGTCAAAGGCTGGTATTACAAAAGAAGAGGCAATAGCAATGTGGAAAAAACAAGCTGAACAACAGAAAATACAAATGGAGCAATACAACAAATGGGTAGAGGAACAAAAGGCTCAAGGAGTTGAATTTGACGAAAATATAACAGAACAAAAGAGAATTCTAGTAATAACAATTGGCAAGATAAGTAAAAATAATACTATTAAGAAAAATATCATATTTAGTACAAAACACCTAGGAAGTACTGCAGAAGATGAAGAAGTAAAATTAAAGGCCACAATTGAGTATAATGAAGACATGAAAAAAGAGACAAATGAAGTAACTAATATTATTAAAATTGAATATTTTAATGTAACAATTGAAGCTAACAATGAAGAAAAAATAAAAGTAGGAGACACGTATCAATGCATAATAACCGTTAGTACAAATGATTTTGAAAATAGTGCAACAAATGCAATACTAAAATTTAATTTACCAGAAGAAATGGAATATAAGTCAATTATATATGATAGTGGTAAAATTCCGAATAAAATAACTACAAAAGGTAATGTCCTAGAAGTAAATATAGGAGAAGTAAGTGGAAGTAATATAAAGAAACTAATCTTAAGTTTAAACGTAAAAGACTTACCTACTAATGTTTACAAAAAAGATATAACCATTAAGGGAACTATAGAGGCTGATGGAAAGAACGCTGAAATGATACCAGAACTAACAGATACAATTAATAAAACTGGAGTAAGCATAGTTCAAAGTTGTAATATTCCAGCCAATACAACGATAGCAGCTTCAGAAAAGTACACATATACATTTACTATAACTAATTTATCAGATATAGCAATAGATGAAATTACATTAATTGATAAGTTACCAGAAGAAGTACAAATTAAAAGTGTGGAAACAATATATTCGGATGGAACAAAAAGCACAGAAGTTACTATTGGTGAAAATGGAGAAATTCAAGTAAATATTGATTTAGAAGAATCTGGGTATGCAAATGTAAATATAGAGGTAATGGCTAAATCACTATCAAAGGACACAAGCATAACAAACAAAGGAAAAATTACACATGAGAATATGCAAGATATTGAAAGTAATAGTATAACTCATATAATTGAATTATTTGATAAAGATAATATAAATCCAGATACCCCATCTTATACAAAAAAAGTAACAGGAACGGTATGGTTAGATAAAAATAGAGATGGTATAAAAGATGGAGAAGAAGGAAAAGTTGCAAATGTAACAGTGTTGTTATTAGATCAAAATGGAAATATTGTAAAAAACAAAAAAAATTCAGATTGTATAGTAACTACTAATGCTGATGGAAATTATTTATTTAACTATTTAAATAGTGGTTCATACACTGTAGTATTTTTATATGAATCTTCTTTATATAGTGCAACTGTATACCAAAAAGAAGGTGTAGATGAAAGTATAAACTCTGATGCAGTTGATAAAACTGTAGTCTATGACGGAGTACAAAGGGTTGCGGGTGTTACCGAGACAATAAAAGTAAGTTCGGAAAACATTTACAATATAGATCTAGGACTAATAGATAATGCAAAATTTGATTTAAAGTTAGATAAAACTGTAAGAGTAATTACAACTAATAATAGTAAAGAAGTAAAAGAACATGTATACAATAATAAACTTGCAAAAATAGACTTTGAAGCAAAATATATAAACCAATCATCAATGGTAATTGAATATTCTTTAACAGTAACTAACGAAGGTGGTGTTGCGGGATATGCCAAAAAGATTGCAGACTATATCCCAGCTGAATTCAAATTTAATTCGGAATTAAATAAGGATTGGTATGAAGGGGCTAATGGAACTGTATATAATTCTAGTTTGGCAAATACAATAATAAACCCAGGAGAAAGCAAAACAATTACATTAACATTAACTAAGAATATGAATAGTGAAGATTTTGGGGTATTTAGCAATAATGCCGAGATATATGAAGCATCAAATAACTATGGATTATTAGACATAGACTCTACTCCAGGCAATAATGCAAGCAATGAAGATGATTATTCAATTGCAAATGTTGTAGTTGGAGTAAAAACTGGACAAACAGTAATATACGTATTATTAACTACAGTTGTTTTAGCAATAATTGGAACAGGTGTATATGTAATAAATAAAAAGATACTTAAGTAAAAGGAGGTAAGGAACAGATGAAAGAAAACATAAAAATGAATACAAAAAAAACTATAAAAATTGCTGTATTTATTCTCATTATTTCAGCATTAAGCTTGTTCTTTGCCCCAAATAAAGTATTTGCATACGGAACTTGGCAGGGAAGTTCGAGTAGTGGTATGCCCCAAAAGAATTCGTTCTCTGAGAGTGGTAGTTTATTACCAAATGTACTTCAAAAAAGAACCTTTTCAGGAGATGCAGATACTAAATTTCCATATACTAATTGGTCTACAGAGATAAGTGGAACAACAATGTATGGCGCCGACTCAAATAAGTCAGTAAGATTTGGAAAATATGACTCAACCAAATATTATCCAACACCATGGATAAATGAAGGAGTGGGATACTATTTTACAGATTTTTTACCTAAGATGAAAGAATTATGTGAAAAAAGAGCAAAAGAATATTTTAACCGGATTTACACTAGCAGATTTAGTTGGAGCTATACATGGTGCATTTGGGCTAAGATATGAAAGCTGTACTCCTATTATATGGTATGATCAAATTCAAGGACCATCAATTTATAATAATGAATTATACAATATTGACCTTTTGCAACCTATGCTTATAACAAGGGCACAATCATCAAGTGCATCGAGTACATCAGGATATGATTACAGTAAAGCAGAAAGTTTAACTAGAAATGTTATGTTACTTCGTATATTACCACAATTATCAACTTGGGATAGACCAGAATTAACAACAGATGGTTCTACTAACATGAGCATATTTGATGCATCGATTTGGAATTTTGATCCAGTATTAGGACCAAAGGTAGCAGTTATGGAAACTGAAAACAGAGCCGGTGATGGGTATAAACAACAAGGAGACACAAAAACATATAGTAATTTCTCAACTAATTTAAAAGGTGCTAATATAGCATACATATTAACAGCAATGGAAAATGCTTATAGCGGCGTAACAAATTCTGTAAGAACAAGATATAGCCTAAGTGATATACAAACAGCTTATTGGGAAGCAAAAGATTTTTCTATAATAAGTTCAAAAGAAGAAACGCAAAATGGAAAAGAATTGTTTAAAAAAGCAAAAAGCTATCAAAAGTTTGTAAATACTAATTTATATAATTATTCTGCACAGCTAGATATGTCTCAGTCACAAATAGTTTCTAACAGAAGTGATAATAAATATATAATAGGACCAATAACAATAACTTATCCAGAATATGAAGATATATCATACATTAAATCAATATATTTAAAGACTAATGAAGGGAATCTTTTAAAATCAAGAACACTAGTTTATGACGAAAATACAGATGATTTTGAAATAGAATTTATTGGAAGAAAGGTGTCTGGCTCAAATGGTTTAAAGAAAGAATATCCAGCATCAGGTAGCCAATTCTATATTAAATTTTCAGCATCTGATACATTGTATCCAACGAATGTGGGTGTTTATGCAGATTTTGAGTATCTAAGAAAAGCAGAAATAAAATACAATGAGTTAAGAACAAAGACAAATGTATATCAATATATAGGCCTTACAGCAAGAGCAAACGAAAGTTCATCAGAAAAGAGTGACAAGAAGTTAAGAATAGCACGTGGACAAGCAATTATAACAGTAAAATATTCATATCAACAAGTACATGTAGAATGGGTTGGACCTATTCCTATCCCATATACTACAACAGAATATGGTGAGCTTATACTTACAATACATAATGATGATACTTATATGATTGCTCAACCATTTGTTCAAATGACAAAAGACCCAGTTGATACAATAGATGCTCAACCTATAGATGTTGCAATGGGTGGAAAACGTGAGTATAATGTTTACCATCTTGAATTACATAAAAACAATATAAAACTTCCTACTAACCCAGGTTTAGACACAAGCAAAAATCAAAAAAATGTAGACTTAACTATGAAAATTGGTGGTAAAGTATGGGTAGATGGCAGTGTAGGCAAAGAGGATAAATATGATGGTAAATATGGTGATGGAGATACACCAATGTCAAATGTAAAAGTTTCACTATATGAAATACCTAAAATACCAACACCAGGCACAAAACCAAAGCCAACGCTACCACCAACAACAGATATAAATGAGCCTAAAAAACCAACAATATCTGCTCCAAGATTTTTAGTGTATAACAGAAAAACTGGAGAAACTCTATGGGGAAAAGGTGAAAACACTCAATGTGCAGTTGCTTCAATTACAAAAATGGTAACAGCATTAGTCGTAGCAGAAAGAATGAATTTGAATGATGTTGTAACAGTTAATAGAACTGCTGCAGGAGAGTATTTAAGAACAAGTACTTGGAGCCCAGAACTTCAAATAGTTGGACTAGAGGAAGGCGATAAAGTTACAGTAAGAGATTTATTAAGAGCAGTGCTTGTATATTCGGGTTGTGATGCTGCAGAAGCACTTGCAGAATATTATCCGGGTGGAAAAAACGTATTCATTAACCTAATGAATGAAAAGGTTCGCTCATTGGGTGCAACCTCAAGTCACTTTGTTACTCCTTTTGGTGTAAAACCAGAAGATAGATCTTCTGCTAAGGATTTGGCTAAAATACTAGATGCAGCAATGGATAACCCAATATTTGCAGAGTATTTTAAAGAAGGCTCAAAACAATCAATATCTATAACGATTAATAGAAATGGAACAAGCTTCCAAAGAAAGCTTAATAGTACAAACCCATTAAAAACAACACCAGGAATAGAAGGAACAAAAACAGGTCAAATTAGGGTTTCTGGCTACTGTGTAATTGCTTCATTTGTATATGAAAATGAAGAATATGCAATAGTTGTACTAGGTGGAACAACAAAAGAAAATAGAAATTCAGATGCAAGAAAACTTGCTCAATGGTTATTAGAAAAAATATTATATGAAAAGAGCAAAGAAGGAAAAACAGATTCTACTGGTGGAATAGGTACTGGTGGAATAGGTACTGGTGGAACAATAGGAGGTATAACTGAACAGTTTGATTTTATAGAAAAAGGAAGATTTGTAGAAGCAACAACCACAGATAAAAATGGTGATTATGTATTTTATAACTTGAATTCAATGTATAATTACTATGTAAAATTCACATACAATGGTCAATACTATGAGCCAACAAAGTATAACGCAAAGAGAGATGACGAAAATTGGGATAACAATTCTAAGGGTATGGATGTTGCAACTCAAAGAAATGTGTTCAATGCAAAATTTAGAGATATTGGTTCTGCACCAGAAAACTTACTAGAGCCGAAAGCAGAAATGCATACAAGAACAGAGTTAAAAGATCAAGGATTGATAGATGATTTTGGAAACATAGTTGGAGAAGTAAGTAAAGATGGTAAGAGAGAATCAAAAGATACATATGTAAACGAAAGTATGATGGATTCTTATACTTGTAACGGAACTAATAATATGGATTTATATCCAAATTTAGATGTTTTTGTAAATGATGAGAAGAAACATGCACTTATAGATTCAAAACAAATGATAGACTTTATTGAAAGCGATAAAGTAAAAACATTATATGCAGAGCCAGACATAATGAGACATGTAAACCAAGGATTTGTGGAAAGAGAAATTGTTGATTTAGCATTGAGAAAAGATGTTTATAAAGCAACTCTTGAAATAAATGGAGAAGTTGAAGAATACAAATACGATAAAAGAAACAGTATAATTTATGAAGGCTGCTGGGATATTAAGGGAAGAAATAATGGATATTACAGCAATAATTATACAAGAGAACTTTATAGAGAAGACTACTCATTTAAAGTAGAAGATTATAGCCAATGGGGATTGTTCCAAGAAGCATTAGGGCTATCTCAAGATTCAGAATTAAAAGTATTTGTAACATATAAGTTTACAATTCGTAACAGCTCATATGGAATTGCAACAGCAGTAACAGAAGTAGTAGACTATTACGACCCAGACTTTACGCCTGTTCCAGAACGTTCATACATAGGAGACAAAGATGGAAATAGTATAGGAAGTGTAACTTTAAGTGAAAAGAGTAGATACTCAGAAGCAACCATGAAGAAAATGGATGGTTACAATACTATATATGTAACAGGTTCAAATATATATAGTAGCGCAGGAGACGATATTGCAAGTACAGGCTGTTTCCCTCTATCAGATCCAGATAAGAATAAAGACATATATTTCTATATAACTTTTGAAGTAAAAAAGGATGCAAACAGAAACATACTTTTAGATGATGACACTGGAAAAGAAAACGTAGCGGAAATAAATGGTTATAAATCTTATTATGGAAGAAAAGCAGTTGCTCCAAACTTTGGAAATACACAAGCTATGGCAGAGTTTATAAGAGGAGATATTGCAGGTATTCCAGATACAGATTCAACACCAGGTAACTTACGTGAAATCGATACTTCTAAATTTGAAGATGATACAGATAAAGCTCCAAACATTAAAATTACGTTAAACCATCAAAATGTTAGAACAATAAAAGGTACTGTTTGGGAAGACAAGAGAACAGAAGAAGCAAATAATGCAATGGTTGGAAATGGAAAACGTGATGATGGGGAAACCGGAATAAATGGAGTAAGAGTACAACTAGTGGAATTAAGAGAAAAATCTAATGGTGATGGCGTAGATGGAACTAGATATGAATATATCTGGAAAGAAGTAAAAACTGGAGATACTAGCCAGACTCTGTCGACAGTAATACCGAGAAGAGGAAATGTAACATTCTCAGACTTAACATCACAAGGAATTGGAACTGGAGAGTACTTATTCCAAGGATTAATCCCAGGAGAATACATTGTGAGATTCATATACGGTTCAACAGATGAAACTGTATTATCTGAAAAAGCTGTTGATTATAAAACAGGAGAAATTATATCAAACCCTGTAACACAAAAACTAGGTTATAGTGGAGCAACAGCTATAAACCAGAAATCATACAATGGAAATGATTATAAGTCTACATCATATCAAGTAGAATCTGAATTGTTTAATGGTGTTGGAGCATATAGAAACAACACATCAGGCTCATATAAATATAATTTTGAAGAAGCTGATGGAAAAAATCAATCAGATGCAAAAGATATAATGAAAGATATGGATTATAGTTCACTTTCAAGTATAATACAAAGCATTGGAAACTGGAGATTAAAAGTAGCTAAAAACCCATTAAATCTTGTAAATATAGACAATACAAGAGAAATAGTAGAGAAATATTCAAATGGAGATGTTACAAATGAGCTAGCAGAAATTCTATCATCATACGAACATTTGCCAACAAGCGAAGGCAAAACAAGAGAATATTTAAATACATTTATGGATAACACTTACATGGTAGCAGAAACAGGTGTTATAAACATGAAGAGTGAGTATAATAGAGAAGAATCTGGTACAAGCATATTAGGAAAAGGAAATATCGGGGCTTCAAATTACGATGAAACAAATAAAGGAGGCTACTATGTACTAGAAGGACTAGACTTTGGTTTAGTTGAAAGACCAAAAGCTCAATTAAAAGTTACAAAACAAATCACAAATGTTAAAATGACTCTAGCAGATAACAGTGTATTATTTGATGCAATTGCAAAAGCTACAAATGTATTATGGATTGACCACACTGCACATGGGCAAGACACAAAAAATGTTTATAGTACAAACAAAAACTATAAAAATTATCTAATGTTGAATCCTTTTGTAAGAAGTAAAGCAGCAAGCAAAGGAAAAGTACAGCTTACAATGGACCAAGAAGTTATGCATGGAGCAACACTTCAAATAACATATGCAATAACTGTTGCAAATGTTGGTGAAGTAGATTATAAAGAAGACCAATTCTACTATACTGGAAAGGTTGGAGACACTGGTACAATAGTAAAAACAAATCCAAGAAAGTTAATTGACTATGTTGGAACACAGTTACATGAATGGGGTGATAGAGAGGATAAAACGGCAACAAGAAACAATTTACAATTTAACAGTAATCAAAACCCAGAATGGCAAGTAATTACAATGGATAAAGTGTTACAAGATGGATTGGTAAATAAGGCATATGAAACAAGTATAAAGAAATATACAAAAGACCATATAATTGTAACAGAAGCCATATCTAAAGACCTTATTCCATTAATTGCAGATACTTCGGAAGCAAAAAATCAGATTGCAAACAAATTTAAAGAAGATCCAATGCATGCATTAGAAACAGTAAATGCATCACAAAGTGTGAGTGGAGTTCAATTAATATTAACTCAAATGATAACACAAGATAATACAAATGATGACAAAACTTACAACAACATGGTAGAACTTGTAACAACTAAGAATACGGTCGGAAGAAAGATGGCATACTCAGTTGTTGGTAACCAAGACCCAACAACAGTACCATACGAAATAGACGCAGATGAATCTCAAGATGTTGTAATTTTACCGCCATTTGGAAATACACCAATATTCTATGTATTAATAAGTGCAGTAGCATTCATATTAATAGCAGGTATTACTATAACAATAGTTGTATTAAAAAAGCATAAATAGAATAAATAAAATTCTAATTATTAAGATGAAAACTTGATAATTAGAATTTTTTTTGCCGAACAAGTGAAAAACCTAGGGAAATATATATAGTAGGAATAATAATAAATTAACATAAAAACATACAAATTGCAAAAGGCTTGAAATAAGCGGGAAAAATTAATTACTTTTAGAAGTAAAAATAATTATAAAAAAATAAATGATTAAAAATGTAATAAAAATTTAATAAATGTGCTAGTAATGCCTTCCGCAAGCGGGTTTCAATTGCTTTTTTATCGTAATTTAAAGAAACATTGAAAAATATGGGAAAAAATGCAATAATATAACATGAATATTAAGATTACATAATTTTAAAAAAAGTTAAAAAAACATTGAAAAATAAGCAAAAATAGAGTATAATTAGTTATAGTGAAATTTTTAAGGAGGAGCAAAGATGCAGCAAAAATTTATTAAAGTAATTGCAGTGCTATTAACCACAACAATATTGTATGCCAATTCAGCAACAGTAGTAAGCTATGCGGCAGACAATTTTTTAAGTGCAAAAGCATTAGAAAATCAAGGAACATCAACTACAAAGGAGAATGTAGAGTTTGATGTTTATTATGATGGAGGAAAACATACTGTTTCAGCAGATGTTAATGCAGAAGATACGAAATTAAATATTGCATTAAAAGTAAAAAAGGCTGGATATCTAAAAGATGCAGTAGTAGACTTCTCAGACACAAACTTTAAAATTGCAAAAACAGAAGAATCTGATAACATTCAAGCAGTAGATGCAGAAAACAAAAAAATAAGCTTTAACCAAATAAACAATGGCGAGAATGTAACAGAAACAATAAACATAGCATTAGACAAAAAAGATGAAATAAGTGAAGATATGTTTGACAGAGATAATACAATAAAATTTACTGGAACATATGTAAATGCTAAAGGTGAAGAAGTTGCAGTTAAGAAAGATATAGTAGTTCACACAAGCTGGACAGCATCAACTGCAAAAGCTAAGTTGGATTATGAAATTACAAAATACATTCCATATTCAGCAAACAATGTAAGCAAGCTAATCACTCAAGGCAAAATTACATCATATGTTGAAAACAGTGTGTTGCCAATAAAGAATACAAACATAGAAGTCAATGCTCCAAAAATTAATAATAAATACCCAGAAACAGTTACAGTAGTTGCAAACTCTACAAATGCGACAAATGGAGACGCAAACGGAGATAACTTCTCTAAGAATAACTGGTCATATGATAGCACAACTGGAAAAATAACAATTACAGTAAATAACAATGCTGTAAATGGAAAAATCCAATGGGCTAAAAATACAGCAGATGAATTTATAGTAACATACATATATTCATCAGATGTATATGAGGCTGTAAAAGATTCAGTTACAAGAGTTACATATGATGCAAGCTCAAGTATGAACTTTTATGTAAAAAGTGGAGTAAACAAAGTAAGTGCACATGTAGATGGATACGAAGATCAAACTAAAAAAATAGGAGATATAGTAGAATTTACAGCTAATGCAACACAAAGCATAAGCAAAGGTTACATATATAATAACAAAAATGCTGCAGACGAAAATAAAAAGGAAACAGAATATGTGGCACAGTATACAGCCCATGTTTCATATGCAGATGTAATAGATGCAATAGTATTAAAACAAGATGTTGACCAATTTGTAACTGCAAATGGAAGCGAACAATCAACAACAGTTGGTGGAGTAAATTATGCTTACAACAAAACACTAGCAATATCAAAACAAGAATTTGATAAAGTGTTTGGGGAAAATGGTGAAATTACTATTTTAAATGAAGCAGGAACAACACTTGCAACAATAAACAAAGATACAGAAGTAAAGAACAATAGAATAGAAGTAAACTTAGTACCATTTAAAACAAATAGTATAACAATAAAAACATCAAAACCACAAGCAGAAGGAAATGTTATATTCGAAATAACAAAAGCTTTAGCTAAAAATATTGAATACAGTACAAGCCAATTAAAAAGTTTTACACAAATAAAAACTCAAGTAACAGGAACAGCAAAAAATTCTGATATAGATATTGTTAGTACAGAAAGTACAAAAAATGTTGATTTAACAGAACCAACACAAAAAGCAAGTATAACAACAAGTAATAATAGATTATCTACAATAGTAAAAAATGAAAATGTAGAAATTAAAGTTACACTAGAAAATGACAGCGCAGACGACACTATGTATACAAACCCAAAAATTAAAATTACGTTTCCAGAAAATATAGAAACAATCAATGTGAAAGATTGTAAAGTATATTTCGATGATGAGTTAGAAATTGATAATGATTCAATAAAATCATACGAAAACAATGATGGAACAAAAACTTTAGAATTTAAATTAAAGGGTACACAAACAAAATATAATAATGCTGCTGCAAAAGGTGCAACAGTTGTATTAACAACAGACATTACATTAAATACATTAACACCAACAACAAATACACAAATAACAGCAGAAATAACAAATGGAGATTCAACAGTAACAAATGTATCAATAGATGTTAAATACATTGCTCCTTCAGGAGTTGTAACAACAAACTCAATGACAGGATACAATGGAGATGAAAAAATAGAAGTTATTAATGGAAAATCTCAAAAAGCCTTAATACCAACAAAAGCAGAACAAAAAGAAGTTACATACACAATGAATGTAATAAATAATTATGAAAACACACTAGACCATGTTGTAGTATTAGGAAGAACACCATTTAAAGATAACAAAGATGTATCAACATCATTAAGTTTAGGCTCAAATATTACAATGCCACTTGCTTCTGGAATAACAGTAACAGGAATAGATAGCTCAAAATTCACAGTTTATTATTCAGAAAATGGAGAGGCAACAACAGACCTATCTAATTCACAAAATGGATGGACAACAAGTGTAACAGATTATACAAAAATAAAATCCTACATGATAGTGTTAAATGAAGATTATGCAATGAATGGTGGAGACACATTCACATTTACATACAAAGCAACATTACCTGCAAACTTAGATTATGATCAAGAAGTATATGAAAATTATGGAGTATTCTTCAACAATAATAAAACATCTGGAACAATTACAGATAAAGCAATAGCAACAAAAATAGGTTTTACAACAGGAAGTATTGCTAAATTAGATGCAAAATTAACATCAACAATAGGCGAGGGTGCAAGCGTAAAATCTGGAGAAATACTTGAATATGAATTAACAATAAATAATACTGGAGCAATAGAAGCAGAAAATACTAAGGTGGAAATAAAATTACCACCAGAATTAAGCTTCATTCCAAATGAAGGTGATAATTATACTTTTAAAACGATTGAACCACCACTTGATGATACAGATACTCCTGACTTAAACGATAAAGAGAATACTGAAATTAATGGAGACGACTACAATTCTTTGTTGGAACTTGCAAATAAATTAATGCAAGAAGATAATAAATATTTAGAAGATCAATATGCATCAATTTTAGTACTTGATTTAGGGAAAATTAATGCAAATTCTACAACAAAGAAAACTTTAAAATTTACTGCAAAAAGTTATGAAAATGTAAAAGTTGAGGTCAAGGCATCTGTAAGTTACGATAATGCTGAACCAATAGTAACAAATACAATATCAAATATAATAGAAAAGGTTAGCTTTAATACACAAATTGTATCGAAGTATACAAGCCGTAAAGAGGGAGAAAATTATTCTTTCCAAATCACATTACAATCGTCTCAAGATAGTTATAGTGATGAATATGGAAGTGAAGATAACAATAGAAAAAATACAGTTGTAACATTTAATTTGCCAGATGAATTAGAATATGAATCTATTCAACTTACAAAATTAAATGAAGATACAGCCCAATATGATGATATTACATCAACTACAAATGTAAAGGTAAAAGGTAAAAAAGTTACAGTTAACATTGGAGAGGTTGATGGAGAAAGAGGAAAAATTTTAACTGTAAATGCAAAGGTAGGGAAACTTTCAGATGGAGTATACAAAAAGGATGTTACTGTAACAAGCAATGTAAAAGCTGAAGGAACAGAAACAGAAAATATTAAAGATATATCTGTTACAATAAATAAACCAGGAATAAGTATTGCACAAACCGCAAATATTCCTGAAGGAACAACAATATCAGCTGGCGAGGACTTTGTATATACATTTACTGCACAAAACTTATCAGACATATATTTAAATGATGTTGAATTTACAGATGCAATACCTAAAGAAGTTCAGTTTAAATATATAGAAATTATATACGAAGATGGAACAATTAATAATGAAGTGGACATTAATGGAGACGGAAGTATAAATGCAAAATTCTACTTGTTAGCAGGCCAAAAGATAACAATTAACGTTCATGTTGCTGCAAATTCAATTGATAATGATACAGATATATCTAATAAAGCAAAATTTGTGCATGAAGATATAGGAGAAGTTGAAACAAATACAATATCACACTCAATAAAACACTTTGAGAAAACAGATGTAAACGTAGATCCTGATGATAACAATAAAGAAACAAGAAAAGTAATAGGAACTGTATGGATTGATACTAATAAAGACGGAGTAAAAGATGCAAATGAACAAAGAGTTTCTGGAGTTAAAGTTTTATTATTGGATAATAGCACAAGTAATATAGCAATAAGTTCAAACAACGAACAATGTATAACAACAACAGGAACCGATGGCTCATATATGTTCAACAATGTACCGCAAGGTAAATATAGTGTAATATTCTTCTACGATTCAGCAAAGTATAGTCCTACAACTTACCAAAAATCTGGTGTAAATGATGAGCAAAATTCAGATGCAATAGATAAAACTGTCAACTATGAAGGAAAAGACCAAATAGCAGCAGTTACAGAAGAAATAGTATTATCAGATACAAACAAATTTAATATTGACTTAGGTATAGTTGAAGATGCAAAATTTGATTTGAAACTTGACAAAATAGTACAAGCTATAACAGTAAATAATGGAAAAAACACAACAGAGCATGTTTATAATAGCAAACTTGCAAAAATAGATTTCGAATCTAAATATGCAAAAACATCATCAATGGTTGTTGAATATAAATTCACAATTACAAATGAAGGTGGAATTGCAGGATATGTAAAGAAACTAGCAGATTACTTGCCAGAAGAATTAAAATTTAATTCAGAACTTAATAAAGACTGGTATGAAGGTAAAGATGGAGTAATATATAATGCTTCGCTTGCAAATACAATAATTAATCCAGGAGAGAGTAAAGAAGTAACATTAATATTAACAAAAAATATGAATGGTGATAATGACTTTGGATTAATAAATAACTCTGCTGAAATATACGAAACATCAAATGACTACGGTGCACTAGATGTTGATTCAACACCAGGAAACAAAGCAACAAATGAAGATGACTACTCAACAGCAAATGTACTAACATCTGTAAAAACAGGTGATATTGTAATTTACACTACATTAATAGTAACAATAATTGCAATAGTTGGAGTAGGAATTTATATGATAAAAAAGAAAGTATTAATATAGAAAGGAGATAGTAAGATGAAGAAAAATAAAACATTAAAAAAATGTTTAATAACAACAATAGCAACAGTAGCAATTTCACTAACTGCGTTGTTTTCAACAAGTAATGTTTCTTTGGCATACGGAACTTGGCAAGGAAATGAAAATAGTGGTATGCCATCACTAAGCTTTAGCCCATCTGGATTATTTCCTCAAATATTAAAACAGAGAACGTTTACAGGTGATGCGGATAATCAATTCCCATACCAATCATGGACAACAGAAATGAGCACAGGAACAGTATACTGTAATGATGCAGGAAAAGCAGTTAGGTTTGGAAAATATGATTATAAAAGATATTATATGGATGAAGTCGGGTATACAACAAGCAATGGATATGGGTATATAGACTTTGAAAACAGAATGAAATATGTACTAAAGAAGGCGGCTAGAGCTAAAGCACTTGCAAATGGTGGCGTTATGGGAGAAACAACAGCAACTGTCAGCAACATATCATATACTCAATTTAGAGGACCAACAGATGATCTAACAAGGTGGGCTATTGAAAAAGATAAGCCAATGCTTGCATCTGCTATTATAAGTGATGGAGGATATTCGAAGTCATATGCTATAGCAAAGCAGAGAGCTGAGCAAATTATTGGAAAAATATTTGACAAACTAGGTAAATGGGAGACTCCAGAAGACACTGAGGATAAAACTACAAACCCAGAAACTAGCCAAAGTGGTTGGAACGGAGATGCTATATACGGTCCGGAAGTTGTTATAATGGAAACAAAAGATAGAACTCAAGACCATTATAAAAAAGTAGGTTCAACAGAAAAAGAAACAAATACTCAATTAGCATTTGTTTTAACAACTATGGAAAATGCTTATTCGGGTGCAACTGGATCAATACATAATAGATATTCTTTATCAGATATTCAAACAGCACACTGGAAAGTTGCTGATTTGGATGGTGTTATACCAGATGGAGGACATTTAACTGCAAAGGGTTTAACATTGTATAGTAAAGCATTATCTTACCAAAATTTCTTGGATAATTATATAAATGGAAATGGTTATAAAGCCCAGATACATGGTGTGGCAAATAATTCTTATGCTTTTGGAACTAAGAGTGAAAAACAAGATACACAAAATACAAATACAGTAAATGATCCATTAGCAGAGGCTCAAGTAATTGTTAATCAAGCAACTAAGAGTTATATTGTTGGACCTTTAAGTGTAACATACCCATACTATGAAGATATTTCATATATGAAGGCAATATATTTGGTAACAGATAAGGGAACAGATAATGAAAAAACATTAGTTTATGATGAAAATACAGATGATTTTGAAATAGAATTTATAGGTGAAACAAAATCTGGATCAAACGGGTTAAAGAAAAAATATCCTGCTTCTGGTGCTAAATTCTATGTGAAATTTTCAGCTGAAAAAACAAATTATCCAAAGACAGTTAACATGTATGTTGACCTTGAATATTTAGAGAAAACAACGGCTACATTCAATATTCTTGATACTAAAGCTAATGTATATCAATATATTGGATATGTTGCAAGAGGCGGCAAATACCAAATGAGAGAGGCTTTTGGTACTGGAACAATTGATTTTACATATTATACATATGATGGAAACATAGGACCAATACCAATTATAACTCCACATCGTGATAGTATTACTATTGATAGTTTTAGCTCGCTTGTTGGTGTTGTATTAGTACAACCATTTGTACAAATGAGTGTTAAGCCGGTAAGAACTTTACGAGCACAACAATTAAGAGCATCATTAGACGGAAGCAGAACATACAATGTATATACAGCAACTGTAAGCGGAAAACCAGATAGTAAGAAGCCAGACATACCAGATACACCAGACATAGACATTCCAATTAATTTAACATTCGAATTAGGCGGAAGAGTTTGGGTAGATAATAGAACTGGAAAAGAAAACAAGTATGATGGAGTATTTAATAAAGAAACAGACACGCCAATGTCAAATGTAAAAGTTTCACTATACCAAGTATCTGGATTAGATGGAAATCAATCAGGCAAATTTATTGCAGCAACAACAACAGATAATAATGGAGAATACTTATTCCAAAATCAAAATGCAATGTACCAATACTATGTAAAATTCACATATAATGGTCAATATTATCAACCAACAGTTTATAATGTAAACAGACAAGATTCAAACTGGGATAATACATCAAAAGGCTTAGACATATTAAAAGAAAGAGATACTTTCAATGCAAGCTTTAGAGAAATTGGTTCAGCACCAAAGAATACAGTTACAACAAACAATCCAAGTGAAATGCATACAAGAGATGAACTTGAAGAAGCTGGAACAATTGATAAGTTTGGAAACATAAATGGAGAAGTAAGTTCAAATGGAGAAAGAAAGTCTAAAGACGAATATGTAAATCAATCTATGATGGATGCATATACGTGTAATGGTACTTCAACTAAGGACTTATACCCAGGATTCCAAGTATTTGTAACAGAGGATTTCTTAAATGCAAAATCAAATACTGCACAAATATTAAAATTTGTAGCGGCACAAAAGATTGAAACATTGTATAAGAACCCAGATGTAATGCATCATATTAACTTAGGATTAGTTCTAAGAGAACAATTAGACTTAGCCTTAAGAAAAGATGTATACAAAGCAACATTGGAAATTAATGGCAAGACACAAGTATACAAATATAATAAGAGAGAAAACTTAGAAACAGATGCAGCTGGAAATTCATATTGGGAAATTAAAACAAGAATTTCTGATGGATATTATAGCTACGATTACTCAAGAGAGCTATACAGAGAAGACTATGATTACAAAGTAAATAATTATCAAATAGTAGATAATACTACTACATTAGATAACTTAGGATTATCTGAAGATTCTGAATTGAAAGTATATGTAACATATAAATTTACAATACGTAATAGGTCAGAAAACATAGCAGCAGCTGTAACAGAGGTTGTTGATTACTACGATGCAGATTACACATATGTACAAGACCGCTCATATTTAGGAGATAGGGACGGAAATAAGATTGGAAATGTATATTTGAAAGATGCTAGTAGATATGGAGTAGAAACTCAAACTACAATAGCTGGATATAAGAACTTATATATTACAGGTGATCAAAGCTACAGTAATGCGGCAAATGATACTGTAACAAGCAATATGTTCCCATTATCAGACCCAGACAGCAATAAAGATGTATACTTCTATGTAACATTTATGGTAAACAAAGATGCTGCAAGAAACATACTTCTAGATGAAGATGCTGCAAGTGGAACAGCCAAGGGTGTTGGTAAAGAAAATATTGCAGAAATTAATGGATACAAATCGTACTATGGACAAAAAGCAAAAGCTCCAAATACAGGAAATTCACAAACACAACAAGAATATAAGACTGGAGATATAGCAGGTATAGCAGATTGCAACTCTACACCAGGTAACCTAAACCCAACAGATGTACCAAAAGACGGAGTAATCAAGTATGAAAACTTCGAAAATGATACAGATAAAGCTCCAAATATTAGAATTATCTTAAACAGAGATAACTTAAGAACAGTAGAAGGAACGGTATTTGAGGATACTAGAAATGTAGATGAACAAAATGCAAGAGTCGGAGATGGACTAAAAGACAATGAAACTGGAATAAACGGTGTAAGAGTACAATTAGTTGAATTAAGACACGGAAAAGACGGAAAAACATATGAATATATATGGAAAGAAGTTCTTTCTGGAAACACTGATTCAACAACACCAATTATAAACAACAGTGGTTTAGTTCAAAATTATACAATAGACACTACAAATGCAGATGGTAAATACAAATTTACATCATTTGCACCAGGTAATTACATTGTAAGATTTATATATGGTTCTGGTGAGAGCACAGTTCTTGGAACAACATATACAAATTATAACACTGGAAACGAAGAAGAAAATCCTGTAACAAACTTATATGCTTCACAAGAAGGATATAATAAGAAAACAGCAGGAAGTGGATATTCTGCTTCAGCTGTAAATATCGGATTAAACAAAAATTCTTACAACGGTCAAGATTACAAATCAACTTCATATCAAGTTGGTGTAAACAATGGCTCAGGAGCATACACAAACAACACAACAGGCTTATATCAATATAACTTTAGTGCAGCAGACCAAGGCCAATACTCAGATGCTAAAGATATAATGAATAAAAACGAAAATGTTGTAAACATTGCACCAAATGCAGATTACTTAGTAAACTGTAACAATGCAAGAAAGAATGTTGAGGCATACTCAAATGGAGACATGACAAACCACTTAGCAGAAATATTGGCTTCTTATGAAAGCATACCAGAATATAATGGTACACAATATACCGCAGAAGAAATGAAGAACTTGTTAAATGAATTTATGAATAACACATATATGGTTGCAGAATCTGGAACAATAGATGTAAACTTCGAATATAACAGAACAGGTAATGAAGATAATGTAACAAATACATCTGGTACAGGACATGACAATATAGGTGGAAACAACTATGAAATGGCAGGTCACTATGTATTAGAAAACTTAGACTTAGGCTTAGTACAAAGACCAAAGGCACAACTTAAAGTTACAAAACAAATTACGAATGTTAAATTAACACTTGCAAACAATAGCACATTATTCGATGCATCTGCTAGAACAACAAACGTATTATGGATAGACCATAAAGCTCATGGACAAGATACAGATAACGTGTACAGCACAGACAAGAACTACAACAATAGTTTAATGCTAAACCCAGTAGTAAGACAAAACTCTACAAATAAAGGTAAAGTACAACTTACAATGGATGAAGAATTGATGCATGGTTCAACACTTCAAATAACATATGCTATAACAGTAGCAAACGTTGGTGAAGTTGACTATAATGAAGAACAATTCTACTACACAGGAAAAGTTGTAGATACAAGCACAATAGTAAAAACAGACCCAAGAGTTTTAGTTGACTATGTTGGAACACAAGTACATGATTACAATTCAAACGATGATAACACGTCAACAAGAAATAACTTACAATTTAACAAGGCTCAAAACCCAGATTGGAATACAATTTCAAGTGCAGACTTGTTAAACAATGGATTGTTAAATACTAGATTAACAGGTAATGTTAATAAGTATACAGACGGTCACATTATAACAACAACAGCTGCTTCGAAAGGTTTAATACCAGTAATTGCAGACCAATCAAATGTAAAAGACAAAATTGCAAATGCATTCAAGAGTGACCCATTACATGCATTAGCAACAGTTAATAGTACACAAAGCGTAAGCGGAGTACAATTAATATTAACACAAATGATTACTCAAGACAGTAGCAGTGATGACAGAATATATAACAACATGACAGAACTTGTAACAACACAAAATACAGTTGGTAGAAAAATGTCATACTCAGTTGTAGGTAACCAAGACCCAACAATGGAACCACGCGAAATAGATGCAGACGATTCTCAAGAAGTAGTAATATTACCTCCATTTGGTAACACACATCTATTCTACGTATTAGGCGGAGCAATAGCTTTAATCCTAATCGCAGGAATAACAATAACATTGGTAGTATTAAAAAAGAGAAAATAATCTAAACAATAAAAATTAGAGATATGTGAAAACATGTCTCTAATTTTTTTACTATATAGAGTTGTTTGGAATTTATTTGATACGATTAATTAGTCTGACTTAAAAATTATTTTTGATATAGGAATTATAAAACGATTTAAAACTTCTTGAACCGTGAACAACAAAATGTATGTAAACTGTTTTTGAATCTTCAGAAATATCATAAATTATTCGATACTTTTTATAAATGAGTTCTCGTAAATGTTTATCTGGAAGTTCGGGAACATATCTACCTAAATATGGAGCTTTTTCCAACTCATATATGCGAGAATATATGTTTTCTGAGGTTTCATTCGCATATTTAATAGAGTCATGTGATATATATTCAAAAATAGAATCTATATCTTCATGAGCCTCATTTGACATGAAAATTTGCATATTTTTTCCTCATCCTTTCTTTAGATTCTTCAATAGACATTACTCTACCATTTTTTATATCATCTTTACTTTTTTGTAATTTCGAATGTAGATATAAAGTATAAACTGCATCGTCCCAAGTTGTATTGTCAGGTAAAGTATTGACTGTTGCAAGAATTTCTTGCTTTTCATTAATCATAAATTTCACTATCCTTTCTTAAAAAATCTAATAATAGTATAACACGAATATATTAAAAATACTATGCTTTTTTGATTTTTAGTTTCAAATTCAAAACGAGAAAACAAGTGATACCATTTTTGAAAGCAAGACCTGAGTTCGCCTTTTGAAAAGTCCGAAGGAGCTTCGACTAAGAACAATGTGTCGAGGTTAAAAAATGGTATCATTAGTTTCCTTTTTATGTACGAAACAATAGAAAGTTTTTCTAAATTTTTCATATTTTCTATTGACATAAACATACCAAAAATTGTATAATTAGTATAGTGTTGATAATATGGAATATTTTCAACAAAATTTAAATTTTATTAATCTCCAACGAGATAGCAAGGGTGGTTAATATTAATAAATTAGTAATCAAAAGTACTAAATAAAATAGGGAACATACAAAAGAACTAATTGACAAAAACAGCATAGATTGTCAATAGGTTTTTTGTTGTCTTTTTATGTTATTGATAAATTATCAAAAAAGAGGAATTGTTTTAGAAAATACTAGTGAAAAGCAAGCTTAAAGGAGCAGTGAGCAAGCAATTCCTCTTTTTTGATAATTTATCAATAA
>OGLN01000651.1_pt1 | contig 27589 bp, 30 predicted proteins | sample 1572641 | NCBI WGS metagenome assembly OGLN01 (sample SAMEA2581903, study PRJEB24529) | metagenome | biome: Human gut stool | place: China | collected 2011
AGAACGTGTCCGACCACTCGCGGGCAGGGTGGCCCTCGCTGGTGTTGAGCTTGGTGAAGTTGTATTCGGCCTCTTCGATCTCGGGGCCTTCGAGGATCTCGAAGCCCATGCCGACGAAGATGTCCTTAATCTCATCGAGCACGATATACATCGGGTGCTGGTGGCCGAGCTCCGGCGCTTTGCCGGGCATGGTCACATCGAGCGTCTCGGCCTTGAGGCGCATCTCGAGCATGCGCGCATTGAGCGCCTCGCGGCGCTGCTCGAGCGCTGTCTCAAGCTCCGCGCGCACCTGGTTTGCCAGCTGGCCCATGGCCGGGCGCTCCTCCGCCGACAGGCGGCCCATCTGCTTGAGGATGGCGGTCAGCTCACCCTTTTTGCCGAGATATTTCACGCGCAGGTTTTCCAGCGCCGTGATGTCGTCCGCCTGCAAAATGGCGTCGACAGAAGCCTCGCGCAGCTTCTGCAGCATTTCTTTCATGCAAACAACTCCTTCGTTGCAAAGTTTACATAGTCGGTCGTGTTTCTTGCCGGATGCGGATAAAAAAAATCCTCCCGTCCCGCATACAGGGACGAAAGGAAGCTTCCGCGGTACCACCCGAATTCGGCGCACGTGCGCCGCACTCTCTGCGCGCTAACGGGCGGACCCGCCGGTGATTGGCCGGAGCTCACGGGCGAACGAAGTACGTTTCTCGCAGGACGCTCTCAGCCGGCGGCGTCCCTCTCTGGTGCGGAACCTTGGTACTATTTTCCCGATCCAAGCAATAAACTCAATAACAAAGCTATTTATACCACACTTCGCGCAACAAATCAATGTAAAAGGGGAAGAAAATTTGACGTGGGGATTCGAAAACGCTATAATATTTGCTGACAAATCACTGCGTTTCCGTTCAGGAGGCAAGCCATGCACCGTATCGAACCGTGCGTGCCGTATCTGCTGCGGCGCGCGTCCGACACCAATAAATATGACTACGGCCGCGTGCTCATCGTCGGCGGCTGCGTCGGCTACACCGGCGCGCCGACGCTGTGCGCCCATGCCGCGCTGCGGTGCGGGGCTGGTGTCCGTCGGCGTGCCGGAGGCGATCTATGCGATCACCGCCGTGAAAAATGACGCGGCGATGCCGTTTCCGCTCCCGTCGGCCGACGGTAAGCTCACGGCAGACGCGCTGCCGGAGCTGCTCGAGCGGCTGCGCAGGAGCGATGTGTGCGTGCTCGGCCCCGGCCTGGGGCGAAATGCCGCGCTCACGGCGCTGGTGCAGGCTGTCGTTTTGCGCTCGGAGACCCCGCTCGTGCTCGACGCCGACGCGCTCTTTGCCGTCGCGCAGGATGTGACGGTGCTCGATCGCGCCCGCGCGCCCATTGTCCTCACACCGCACGACGGGGAGTTTGCCCGGCTTGCGGGTGCGGATGCGGCCGGCAGGGCAGAGGCGGCGTCCGCTTTTGCCGCCGCGCACGGCTGCACCGTCGTGCGCAAAGGGCCGGAGACGGTCTGTGCATTCCCGGACGGGGACACGGCCGTGCTGCGCGCCGGCAATCCCGGTATGGCCAAGGGCGGCAGCGGTGACGTGCTGGCGGGCATGCTCGGTGCGCTGCTGTGCCAGATGCCCGCGCGCGATGCGGTGCAGACCGCAGTCTGGCTGCACGGGCGGGCCGGCGACGTGTGCGCCGCACGCATGGGCGAATATGCCATGAACCCGACCGACGTGATCGCGGCGCTGCCGGAGGTCACAAAAACCATCATCCGATAGGAGGCAGTATGCAGCGCAGAAGCATCGCTGCACTGATGATAAGCCTGCTGCTGTTGTCCGCGTGCGGACACGGCGCGGGAGAGCGATCGTTTCAGACCTTTCGTGACACGCTCACGGGAAGCCTCGTCACCGTGACGGCGCAGGTGCGCGCGGACTACGGCGACACGGTCGCGGACTACACGCTCACCTGCAGGGAGCTGCCCGACGGCTATGACCTCGCGGTCGTCGCTCCGGAGACGGCCGAGGGCGTCGGCGCGCACCTGCGCCGAGGAGAGAGCACGCTCACCTTCGATGACATCCTGCTGCCGGCGGGCGATCTCAACGCCGCCGGACTGACTCCGCTGACGGCGCTGCCCTATGTGGTGGATGCCATCCGCAGCGGCTATGTCGATCTCACATGGCAGGAGGACGGGCTGCAGGTCGTACAGCTCATCACCGACGACCATACGGTCGTGCGGCTGTATCTTGACGGCACCGTGCCGCAGTGCGCGGAGCTGTCGGTGGATGAACACTCGTGCCTGTACTGCACGGTGGAACAATGGAATCTGGAACAAGGAAGTACGAACGATGAATCGCAAAATTCGAACATGGGTAGAGATCAGTCTCAATAATCTGGAACACAACTACCGCGAGATCAGCAGCCGTCTGCCGGACGGCTGCCAGATGCTCGGCGTCTGCAAGGCCAATGCCTACGGCCACGGCGCGGTGCGCGTGGCGCAGCGCCTGCAGCGGGCGGGCTGCCAGTGGATCGCCGTCAACTGCTATGACGAGGCCGAGGAGCTGCGCGCTGCGGGTGTGACGATGAACATCCTGCTGCTCGGACCGCAGTCGGCGAACATCGCCGTCGACCTTGCGACCCTCGGCGTGACGCAGGCGGTCGGCAGCATCGAGTACGCGCGCGAGCTCAACCGCTTCCTTGCCGGGACGGGGCTGCGCTTAAACGCACACATGAAGCTCGAGACCGGCATGGGGCGCACGGGCTTTGACGTGCATGACGACAGCCATCTCGACGAGATGCTCGAGGCGCTGTCGCTGCCGCACCTGAATTTCACCGGCGTGTTCACGCACTTTGCCGTCTCGGACGAAAACGGCGACCCGTACACGCAGCTGCAATTCTCGCGTTTTCTGCACGCGATCGACCGCATGGAGCAGGCGAGCGGTCACCACTTTGCCATTCGCCATTGCGCCAACAGCGGCGCTGTGATAAACTATCCGCAGATGCACCTCGACATGGTGCGCCCCGGTCTGCTGCTCTACGGTGTGTTTCCGGCGGCGGAGACCGGCGGGCTCGACCTGCGTCCGGCGATGTCGCTCTATAGCCGCGTGTCCGAAGTCACGCACCACCACACGGGCGACACGATCAGCTACGGCCGCACGTTCACCTGCCCGCACGATATGCGTCTGGCCGTGCTGCCGGTCGGCTATGCCGACGGTCTGCTGCGCAGTCTCTCCGGCAAAGGCGATGTGCTGCTGCACGGCAAGCGCGCGCCGCAGGTCGGCCGCATCTGCATGGATATGTGCATGGTCGATGTGACCGACATCCCCGAGGTGCAGCCCGGCGACGTGGCGACCATCTTCGGCGCGGATCTCTCGGTGGCTGAGCAAGCCGAAAAGGCCGGCACGATCCCGTATGAGCTGCTGTGCGCCATGAGTCAGCGCGTGCAGCGCGTGTATATCGACTGAGGTATAAATTTCGCTCCGATGGCGACAATAACTGTGCCCCTACATATCGACCGGGGCAAATATTGCATCGGAGATGAATGTTATGCAGCCAGTCAGACGCGGAGACATCTATTATGCCGACCTCAGCCCGGTGGTCGGCAGTGAGCAGGGCGGGATGCGCCCCGTGCTCATCATTCAAAACGACACCGGCAACCGCCACAGCCCGACGGTGATCGCCGCTGCGATCACGTCGCAGACCGGTAAGGCCAATCTGCCGACGCATATCTCGCTCGCGGCGCGCAGCTGCGGCCTGACGCGTGACAGCGTGATCCTGCTCGAGCAGGTTCGCACGCTCGATAAATCGCGCCTGCGCGAGCGCATGGGCCGTCTGGACGAGCCCGCGATGCATCAGGTGGATAACGCGATCGCCGTAAGCTTTGGCTTGCCGCAGTAAACGCCACGCCCAAAAAACGGAGGAACGGATATGAAGAAAAAGACGCTCATCACGATCGCACTGGTCGCTGCGCTGGCCATGGTTGCCGCCGTGACCGTGTACGCGGTCGCAAACTACGGCTCGCGGGAAGACCCGCTCGTCACGTCCAGCTATCTGCAGGATGTCGTGCAGCCGCGCATGGAGGACGCCTACCGTTCCACGCTCAACGGCGCGATCGGCGAGATGGAGGAACAGTTTGCCGATCAGGTCGCCGCTGCGGGCGGTACATACGTGCTCGTGACTCTGGAAAACGGGCAGACGCTCACCGGACGCGCAGGCACGGAGGTGCTCATGCGCAGCGGTGCCGCAGCCGTGACGCAGAGCGCCGCCGTGGATCTCACATCCGGCTCGACGGCTGCCGTCGGCACAAAGCTCACGGAAAACCACCTGTATCTCCTGCAGGCGGACGGCGCGGGCGTTCATGCCTCGGCCGACACCACTGTCATGGTGCGCGGCAGCTACAGCATCGGCTGACCCCGGTTCTAAATCCATCACTCCCGCGCATAGTCTGGTGCGGGAGTGATTTTTTATGCCTGAGTATCCGATCCTGCAGCAAAACAAGCCCATCGGCACGCTGCGCGTGACGCGTGAGGGGCTGCATACGGTGTTTTCCGCGCGGGCGACAACGGATGCGCCCCGGCTGCGGCTCGCCGTGTGCGGGGCGCGCTCGCGCGCGTATCTCGGCCTGATGCTGCCGGACGGCAGCGGCGCGCTCACGCTGCAAAAGCGGCTCACGCGGCTCGAGTGTGCGCGCCTGCCGCAGGAGATCCTGTTCGCGGCGGACGAGGCGTGGGACATTCCGTCCGAGCCCGAGCCCGAGCCTGAGCCTGAGCCCGAACCGCAGGGTGCGGACGACGGGCTGGATGTGCTCTGGTATTCCGCGCCGGACGGCGTGCTCACGACGTTTGACGGCAAGCGGACGGTCATCGCCATCCCGGCGGACGCGCCGAACCTTCCGCGCGGCGCGCAGGCCGTGCTGCGGGAGATTGACGGGCGGCCGTATCTGATTTTTCCGCGCTGAATTGCAATTCCGCCGCCGCCGTGCTATACTCGTGGCAAAGAAATGCAAAGGAGCGCATTGCGATGAGAATGAGCGATCTGATCGTGAAAAAACGCGACGGGCAGGCACTCACGACGGAGGAGATCCGTTATGTTGTCGACGGCTACACCCGCGGTGAGATCCCGGATTATCAGATGTCCGCCATGCTGATGGCCATTTATTTTCGCGGCATGGATCGGCGCGAGACGCTGGATCTGACCATGGCCATGGTGCACAGCGGCGAGACGCTGGATCTGTCCGGCGTGTCCGGTGTGAAGGCGGATAAGCACTCGACCGGCGGCGTGGGCGACAAGACCTCGCTCGTGCTCGTGCCGATGGTGGCGAGCCTCGGCGTGAAGATGGCGAAGATGTCCGGCCGCGGCCTCGGCCACACGGGAGGCACACTCGATAAGCTTGAGAGCATTCCGGGCTTTAACATTGACCTGCCCATGGAGCGGTTTTTGTCTAACGTTGACCGCGTCGGCATGGTCATCGCCGGACAGACGGCGAACCTTGACCCCGCCGATAAAAAACTCTACGCCCTGCGCGACGTGACCGGCACCGTGCCGAGCATCCCGCTCATAGTCAGCAGCATCATGTCGAAGAAGCTGGCCGCCGGCGCGGATGTCATCGTGCTGGACGTCAAGTGCGGCGACGGCTCATTTATGAAGACGCTGGACGATGCGCGCGAGCTTGCGACCGAGATGGTCGAGATCGGCAAGATGGCCGGCCGCAAGACGGTTGCCGTCATCACGGATATGGACGAGCCGCTCGGCCATGCCGTCGGCAACGCGCTTGAGGTCAGGGAGGCCATTGCGACGCTGCGCGGCGAGCATACGAGCGAGCTGCTGGAGCTGTGTCTGACGCTCGGCGCGTGCATCCTCACGCAGGCGGGGCTTGCGGCCGACGATGCTGCGGCGCGCGCCATGCTCGAGCAGACGATCGCGGACGGCTCGGCGCTGAAAAAGCTGGCTGAGTTCGTTGCGGCGCAGGACGGCGACCCGGCGGCGATCTATGACCCGGCGCTTCTGCCGGCGGCGCCGGTGCAGATGGAAGTGCCGTCGCCCGCGAGCGGCTATGTGCGCCACATCGCGGCCACGGACGTGGGCCTCGTGTCCATGCGTCTCGGCGGCGGCCGCACGACGAAGGACAGCACCATTGACTACGGCGTCGGCATCGTCCTGCACAAGAAGGTAGACGAGCCGGTCGCGGCAGGGGAGTCGCTCGCGACGATCCACGCCGCCGACGATCCGGCTGCGCGCAAGGCGGTCGCGGAGCTCACCGCGTGCTACACGATCACCCCGGATGCGCCCCCGGCAGCGCCGTTTATCAAGGCGATTATCCGCTGACAGAGCATAAAAACTCCCGGAGCGACTGCTCCGGGAGTTTTTTGCGCTTGGATTACGGGTAGGCGTGCGTGCGCAGATACGTCAGCCATGCCTTCATGCCCTCGGCGTTGAGGTGCATGCCGTCGCCGTCCTGATAGCTCTGCGGCAGGAAGCCGTCATCGGCGACCAGACCGCTTGCCATGTCAAGATACTTCGCGCCGGTGCTCTCCGCTGCGGCGGCGATCCAGCCGTTGACCTTCTGGATGAGCTCGTTGGTAATGTCCTCGTACTGATAGTTGGACGCGATCGGTGTCAGCGAGCAGCAGATGATTTTTGTACTCGGGCTCTTGGCCTTGACGGCGTTGATGAGCGTGGTGTAGACCGATTTGATCTGCTCCTCGCTTGTCATGGAGATGTTGTCCGCACTCGGACAGATGACGAGATACGCGGGCTTGTTGACCTCGCAGATCTCATCTGCGGGCACGTTGTTGCCGGTCACGGGGGATTTGTATTTCGCCGTGTCGAGCGACGAGGCGGGCAGAGAGCCGGTGTCCGGCACCCAGACCTGCTTTTTGGCGTCCTTGCCGGTGAGCATCGACTCCGTCTGGAGCACCTTCAGCGATTTGTCGCCCAGAAAATAGATCTGATCGACGTAGGTGCTGCCCTTGTCCTCCGTCTGCGCGAGCGCGGCGGACGACTGGATCGGCGTGATCGGATTGACCTGCGGCGTCGGTGTCGGCGTGACAGCGGCGGCGGGGGCGTCCTTCGGCTTGGAGGTGTGTGTGTTGCCGACGGCGTTGGTGAACACCAGCACGACGGCTACCAGCGCCAGACACAGCAAGATCGCGCCCGACCAGAAGGTGTAGAGCATAGTTTTGTTCGTGTTTTTCATTGGGATCCCTCGCTTCCGGATAGACAAAAGAAGCCCGGGAAAGGGCTTCTTTTGCAGTTTCAGTTACGCTTCCTGTTCTTTCTTTGCTTCCTCGATGACCTTCTGCTGGACGTTGCCGGGCGCTTCCTCGTAGCGAACGAACTTGCACGAGAAGGAGCCGCGTCCCTGCGTCATGGAGCGCAGATCGATCGTGTAGGAGCCCATCTCCGCCATCGGGACTTCCGCCTCGACGGTCTGCATGCCGTCCTCCGCCGTCATGCCGAGCACGGTGCCGCGGCGCTTGGAGGAGATGTCGGACATGATGTCGCCAAGGTTGGCGTCCGGGATGGTGACCTTCAGCAGGCCGATCGGCTCGAGGATGGTCGGCTTCGCCTTCGGGATGCCGTCCTGATAGGCGAGGCGGGCAGCCGTCTGGAACGCCATATCGTTGGAGTCGACCGGGTGATAGGAGCCGTCATACAGCACGGCCTTCAGGCCGACGAGCGGGTAACCGGCGAGCACACCCTTCTGCACGGCGTTGCGCAGACCTTTTTCAACGGACGGGAAGAAGTTTTTCGGAACGCTGCCGCCGAAGACCTCTTCGGCGAAGATCATGTCGTCGGACTCATCCTGCGGCTCGAAGCGGATCCAGACGTCACCGAACTGGCCGCTGCCGCCGGACTGCTTCTTGTGGCGGCCGTGTGCTTCGACCTTGGCCTTGATCTTTTCGCGGTAAGCGACGCGCGCCGGCTTGAGCTCGGTCTCAACGCCGAAGCGGCTCTTGAGCTTGGCGCACAGCACGTCGACCTGAATGTCGCCCGCGCCGGAGATGACCATCTGGTGGGTCTCGGCGTTGTTGACGAGCGTGAAGGAGATGTCCTCCTCGTTCAGGCGGGCAAGGCCGGACGCGACCTTATCGTCCTGTCCCTTGGTCTTGGGGCTGATGGCCATGGAGTAGCAGGGCTCAGCCAGCTTGATGGCGGGCAGCTCGACCTCGTTTTTCGGGTCGCAGACGGTGTCGCCGGTCTTCCACTCCATCTTGCCGATGGCCACGATGTCGCCGCAGCAGGCTTCCTTGACCTCAGTGCTCTTCTTGCCGCACATGGTGTACATACGGCCGAGCTTATCGGTGCTGCTCGTGCGCATATTGCGCAGAGACAGATCGGACACGACCTTGCCGGACAGCACCTTGATGAAGGAGTACTTGCCGAACTGGTCGGAAATGGTCTTGAACACGAACGCGCACACAGGACCGTTCGGATCGACGGCGAGCTTGCCGCCGTCAGCCGTGGCGACCTCGCCGATGTCGGCCGGGCTGGGCACGTAATCGACGATCGCCTGCAGCACGCTCTCGGTGCCGATGCCGCTGCCGGCAGCGCCGCAGAGCACGGGGAACACGGTGCGGTCCTTCAGACCCAGACGAAGACCCTTGACGGTGTCCTCCTCGGAGAGCATCATGTCCTCGAAATACTTCTCCATGAGCGCCTCATCAGCGCCGGCGGCCGCCTCAAAGAGCGTCTCGCGCAGCGACTCGACCATGTCGGCGTCGGCGGCGGGAACGGCGATCTTCTCGGTCTTGTTGCCCTTGGTCTGATAGGCGACGTTGTGCACGAGGTCGATGACGCCCGTGCCGTCGCTCATCGGCGCGGTGACCGCGCAGACGGCGCTGCCGTACTTGTCCTGCAGGGCGGAGAGGACACCGGCGAAATCGCCGTGATCCTCGTCGGTCTTGGAAATGTAGAACAGGCAGGGGATGTTCTCGCTCTTGAGGTATTTCCAGCAGCGCTCCGCGCCGACGGCGATGCCGTCCTTCGCGGTGCAGAAGATCATGCCGGCCTCAGCCGCGCGCATGGCGCAGCGAGCGTCACCCGCAAAGTCGAAAAAGCCCGGGCAATCGAGGATGTTGATCTTGCAGCCGCCGAAATTGACCGGCGCGATGCTGGTCGAGATCGTGATTTTGCGCTTGATCTCCTCGGGATCGTAGTCACAGACGGTGTTGCCGTCGGCAGTTTTGCCCTGACGGTCGATCGCACCGGTCAGGTACAGCATGCTCTCGGCGAGCGTGGTCTTGCCGCTGCCGCCATGTCCGAGCAGGCACACGTTACGGATGTTCTTGGTTTCGTAGCTCATGTAGTGTACTCTCCTTCTATATTAACTATCGGAAATTCCAACTCCGGAAGCCACGTGCTGTATTTAACACATGACTATAAAAGTATACACGATTTCGAAACTCTTGGCAATCATAAATATGAAAACTCAGCGTTTCAGGCCGAAATTCAGCAATATGACAGGAACGAGCCACAGGCCCATATACACGAAGAGGTTGCCGACGGTGGCGGAATCGAACGCGCCGATGGCGCACAGGGCAAACATCAGTATGACGCCGACGACCGTGCACAGCAGAGCGAGGATGACGCAGATGCGCACCGCCTGAAAGAGCTGTCGGCCGGTTCCGGCGACGCCGACGAGCGGACCGAGGCCGTCGCGCGCCACGATGCCCGCGGTCTGCGTGTAGTCCGAGGGCTCGGCGGTCGACATGGCGTAGCGCTTGGAGTACGCCGGGAAGTCAAAGCCGTCGGTGGACATCTTGAACTTCTGGCTGAGCATCAGCGGCGTGATGTTGAAGTCACGCACGGCGAAGATCGGCGCGATGCGCGTGCGCAGCAGGCCGAAGAGCGCGTTCTGCACCGACTGCACCGGCACGTACTTGATCTTGAAGCTTGCGACGAACAGCCCGTTGATGGACGCGAACACGGCGTTTTTGACGTTGAGCTGCTGCGGCAGATGCACGCCCTTGAGATTCATGAAGGCACTGCTGCCGACGAGCACCTCTTCGCCGTTGACAAGCGCCGTCAGGCCGCCGCTCTCGTTGCAGGTGAACGAGTCGACCGGCATGAGCGCACAGTTGTTGCGCTGCATGAGATCGGTGAACACGGAGGCGAGGCAGCTGCCGGAGGCGACGATCACGCTGCCGGTGTAGGAGATGACCTTGTCCGGGAACGCACCGTCGAGAATGCGGATGTCCTCGATCGAGATGTTGCGCGCGGTGAACAGATCCTTATCCGTCACGATCAGGTGCTTGCTGCGGCCGATATCGCTCGCACCGTTCCAGCCGGCGATGGCGCTGCCGGTCTGGGCGAGCTTGCGCGCGGCCGTCCGGAACGGGACGGCGAACGCGACCAGCGCCGCAAACGGCGCACACGGCGCGGTGACGGCGGCGAACACGTGCAGGATGTTGGCGTAGTTGCCGCAGAGGATCGTGGCAAGCAGGCCGAGGATCACGGACGCGGCGATGAGATACGGCGCGAGACCGGCATAGATCGTGTCGGCCGGGCCGGCCTCCTCGCTGCGGTGGATGAAGCCCGCCGTGTCGCGCTTGGACTTGAGCACGGTGATGCTGTCCTTGACGACCTCGCTGTCCGCGCTGACGGTGTAGGGGTCTTTGTCGACGGCGAGCGTGCGGAACGTGTACTTAAAGCCGCGGCAGGTGTTCAGCGCGCTCCACAGGCAGCAGGCGACGGAAAACGCGGACACGGCGCAAAACGGCAGACCCACGGCATCCGAACCGGTGACGGCCAGCACGACCGCATCCAGCGCGGAAAAGACACAGTTGAGAAACACGAGCGATTCCAGTCCCGGCGTGCGGCGCACGAGGTTGAAAAAGCCGTTGGTGATCACGTCCAGCCCGATGAGCATCACGGTCAGCTGCATCATCAGGCACACGAGCGCGGCGACGGTCGGGCTGCTTTTGAGCACACCGAACACCGGCAGACCGAGCGAGATGTAGATCAGCGGGATGCACACGAGCATGGCCGCGCGGCAGCGAAAGCGCAGGGATTTGACCTGACCGCCGTAATACTTTGCGGCGTCCTCCGCACTCGGTTCCGGGCCGAGCGCCTCCTCGGCGTCAGCCGAGGCATGCACGGCATTGTTGTGCGCGCGCACGCGGTAGGCCACGGCAGCCAGCCGCGCCATGAGCGGGTTGAGTACCGAGTCCTGAAAGCTGCGGCGGGCGGGCGCATCGTCCTCGTTGCGCGTGTAGCTTCCCGCGCGGGCATAGGCCGCGTCGCCGCTCTCCGTGCCTTCCTCGGTGATGGCCTGAAACACACGCGTCGGCTCTTCCGGCTCGGGTTCAGCGTCATACAGGCCCTCCGGCACATCCGGCGGGGCGGAGACAGGGATGGATGCATCCTCCTCCGGCAGATCGTCCTCGGGCTCGACCGGCTCATCCGGCACGACCTCCGAGAGCTTGGAGGCGAAGCTCTTGAGCCCTGAGAGCCCTTTTTGTGCCAGACGCTTGGCGCCGGCCTTCGTTTCGTTCCACTTTTCAATCTCGGCCGCGGTCGCATGGTCGCGCTGGCGCTTCGGCTGATAGCGCTTGACGTCGTGATCCTCATGCACGGGCGCGGTTTGTGCCTGCGTGCTTTCGGCATCGTCCAGCGCACTGTCGAGCTCGGCGGACATGAGGATGTCCTCGGTCTCGGCGTCGGCCGCTTCCGCTTCCTCGATCATCTCCGCTGTGACGGGGCGGCTGCGGTAAGCCGGGCGCGGACGCGGCACCGGCTTTTCCGTCTGAAAATCTTTATATTCGTCCAGAATGGATTCCAGGGAGAATTCCTCCGCATTCAGATCAAAAGAAATGTCCTCTGGCGAGCGATCAAATTCGTCCATATGGTCAACTCCTTTTTATAGTGAGGGGAACGGACGTTCAGCTGCGCTGGCGCAGCGCCTCATAGAGCAGCACCGCTGCGGCAGCGGATGCATTGAGCGAGGAGATCTGTCCGTGCAGCGGGATGCTGACGAGAAAATCACACTTTTCGCGCACCAGCCGGCTGATGCCGCTGCCCTCCGAGCCGATGACGATGCAGGCGGGGCCTGTCAGATCCGTCTTCCACAGCTCGTTTGAGCCCTCGGCGGCCGTGCCGTAGATCCAGAGACCGTTTTTCTTGAGCGTCTCGATCGCGGCGACCAGATTCGGCACCCGCGCGATGGCCATGTGCTCAAGCGCGCCTGCGGACGCCTTGTCCACGACGGCGGTCAGTCCCGCGCTGCGGCGCTTCGGGATGATGACGCCGTGCGCGCCGACGCACTCGGCCGTGCGGATGATCGCGCCGAGGTTGTGCGGGTCGGAGATCTCGTCGCACAGCACGAGAAACGGCGCCTCACCGCGCTCGGCGGCGACGGCGAGCATGTCCTCGATCGTGCTGTACTCCTTGACGGCGCACAGCGCGATCACACCCTGATGTGCGTGCGTCTGGCTCATGGCGTCGAGCTTGCGGCGGTCGGCCTCCGTGACGACGATGCCGGCGCTGCGTGCCTTCGAGGCGATGTGCCCGAGTGTCTTGTCCACGTCGCCCTTGGCGATGAAGATCTTGTCGATCGTGCGGCCCGCGCGCAGGGCCTCGATGACCGCGTTGCGGCCTTCGATCAGATCATTGCGCGCTTCTGTTTCAAATTCTTGCATTTGTTCCATGTGATAACCATACCTTGCGACATAATAATACAGATATCATCATACCACACGCTGCGCCATTTAGAAAGCACAAATTACGATTCCGGATATTTTTTTATGGACTTTGCGCCTGGAAGAAGGTATCATGGTCATACGTTGTTTTTACGGAGGAACCCCATGAGAAAACTGATGAACAAAATCGACCGGTTTTGCTATACGCATCCGCGCTTCGGCATTCCGAACCTGATGCTGATCATCGTCATCGGCAACGCAGCCGTCTGGCTGCTGGCGCAGATGGACACGACCGGACAGATCGTGTCGCTTCTGAGCGGCTCGGCGCAGGGCATCCTGCACGGGCAGGTCTGGCGGCTGATCACCTATGTGTTCGTGCCGACGGAGTCACGGCCCATCTGGCTGCTGCTGATGCTGTACTTCTACTACTGGATCGGCTCGTGCCTTGAGCGCGAGTGGGGCAACGGCAAATTCACGATCTATTACGTGAGCGGTATGCTGCTCACGGCGATCTATGGTGTGGTGCTCTCGGCGATCCTTGGCCGCGATGTGGTCGTCTCGACCACGTACCTGAACCTGTCCATGTTCTTTGCCTTTGCCACGCTGTATCCGGATGTGCAGGTGCTGCTGTTTTTCATCATCCCGATCAAGGTCAAGTATCTGGCGTATCTGGACGCGGCGCTGTTCGTGTTCGGCGTGATCACGATGTCCTTCCCGCTGAACCTGCTGCCGGTGGTTGCAGTGCTCAACTACCTGGTCTACTGCGGTGATTGGCTGTTTGACTTTTTCCGCCCGTCGCATGTGCGTCAGCGGCAGAAAACGGTCAACTTCAAGCGCGAGGCACGGCGCATTCAGCGCGAGCAGGCGAACAAGCCCTATCACTACAAGTGCGCCGTCTGCGGCCGCACGGACGCGGATCACCCGGAGCTGGAGTTCCGGTATTGCTCCCGCTGCGTGGGCTACCACTGCTTCTGTCAGGACCACATCAATAACCACATCCATTTCACGGAGTGAGCGCCATGCAGACTTTGCAGCAGAAAAGAGAATATACCGTCGCGGTGCTCGACCCGGCGGGCAACGTCACGGCTATCGTCTGCTCGGACGTGCCGGCGGCCGAGCGTGCGCGCATCGCGGCGCAGATCCTGCGTCTGCCGGAGCTGGGCATTGAACAGGTCGCCTTCCTGACCGAGCCGCGCAGCGGCGGCGAGATCCGGCTGGAGATGATGGGCGGCGAGTTTTGCGGCAACGCCCTGCGCTGCGCGGGCTTTTATCAGGCGCTGCGCAACGGCGAGCAGGGGAAAAGCTGCGTCCTTGCCGAGATCAGCGGGGCGGACGGCGTCCAGCCCGTCATGGCGGATACGGCGGAGGGCACGGCGTCCACGGTGATGCCGCTGCCGCTGTCCGTGCAGCCGGCCGGCTGGGCGGACGTGCAGGCGGCGCGCGTGACCTTTGCCGGCATCACGCACTTTGTCATCGACTGTGCGCAGCCGGATGAGACGCTCGTGCAGCGCGCCATCGCCGCCGCGCCCGAGGCCAGCGCCGTCGGGGCGATCTTTCTCGACCGCGCGCACGGCAGCATAAAGCCGGTCGTGTTCGTGCGCAAGACTGCGTCCTGCGTCGCGGAAAACAGCTGCGCCTCCGGCAGCGTCGCCGCGGCCGTCGTGCTCACGGCGGACTTTGCCGACGGCATCACGGAGATCGGCATCGGCCAGCCGGGCGGCACGCTCGAGGTCGGCGTGCAGCGCACGGACGGCGCGGTGACGGGATTGTCGATCGGCGGCGCGGTGCGCCTGACGCAGACGCTGACTGTCACGCTGCCGGGAGCGGCGGCAGCGCCGTGTTAATTCGTAAACTATGCTTGCATATTGGCGCATAATCATGTAGCATATTCAAAGATATTGAACAGGGCGCTGTGCAAAACACACCCGAAACTGCCATATTCGGAGAGGAGAATGTGTGATGAAATGTCCCCGCTGCGGTCATGAAATGACGCTGGATACCCATCGGAAATACGCACTGAACATGTGCTATGAGTGCGGCTATATCGAAGGCCGCCTGATCGACCCCGAAAAGAAGGGCGAGACGAACTTCGAGCGCCTGAAAAAGCTCAACTTCAACGAGATGCTCGCATTTCTGTCCAAGGGTCTCGGTATGGACGAGGAAAAACTTGCCGACTGGCTGGACGACGAGGTCAAGTGACCCGCACCACCGTATTTTGCACGCCGCGCCCGGTACCGGGTGCGGCGTGCGGCTGTCAAAAAAGCATTGCTTTTTTGACAAAGGGGTTTGCGGCCTGACTGCATCGCACGCGCTGTCCGCCGGAGGCGGACGGCGCGCACGTTTGCAGGCCGAGAAGTATTTTCTCAGCCGCACATGTCGCCTGAGAAAATGATTGGACTTTCTTTCGCCGCACCGGCGGCGAAACTCTACGAGGTTTCTTAACAAGACGCAAAAACCACCCCGCCGATGGCGGGGTGGTTTTGTATCCGATAATCAGATCTTCGTGACGATCTTGATGCCGGGGCCCATGGTGGACGCCGTGACGCAGGACTTGATGTACTGGCCCTTCGCGGCGGCCGGCTTGGCCTTGATGATCGCGCCGATGAGCGCGTCATAGTTCTCGGTGAGCTTCTCAGCGCCAAAGCTGACCTTGCCGATCGGGCAGTGGATGATGTTGGTCTTATCGAGACGGTACTCGATCTTACCGGCTTTGGCTTCCTTGATGGCGTTGGCAATGTTCGGCGTGACCGTGCCGGCCTTCGGGGACGGCATGAGGCCCTTGGGGCCGAGCACCTTACCGAGACGGCCGACAACGCCCATCATGTTGGGAGAGGCGATGACGGTGTCGAACTCGAACCAGTTCTCACCCTGGATCTTGGCCACGAGATCCTGACCGCCGGCGTAATCCGCACCGGCGTCCAGCGCCTCCTGAACCTGCTCTTCCTTGCAGAAGACGAGCACGCGGGTGACCTTGCCGGTGCCGTGGGGCAGGACGATGGCGCCGCGGACCTGCTGGTCGGCGTGACGGGAGTCAACGCCCAGCTTCACGTGCAGCTCGACGGTCTCGTCGAACTTGGCCTTAGCGGTCTTGGTGATGAGCTCGAAGGCTTCCTGCGGCTCGTACTGAGCCTGCTTATCAATGAGCTTAGCGCTCTCTTTATAATTTTTACCTCTGAACAATTCAGTTTCCTCCTAATAAAGTGGTTCGTCGGATGGATGATCCTCCCACGATCAGGGAGCGGAATCTGACGGCTTATTCGCCGACCAGAACGCCCATGCTGCGGCAAGTGCCGGCGATCATGCTCATGGCAGACTCGATGCTGGAGCAGTTGAGATCGGGCATCTTCTGCTCTGCGATCTTGCGCAGATCTTCCTTGCTGATGGTCGCGACCTTATCTCTCTGGGGCACGCCGGAGGCGTGATCGATGCCGCAGGCCTTCTTGATGAGCAGAGCTGCCGGGGGCGTCTTGGTGATGAAGGAGAAGCTACGGTCGGAGTACACGGTGATGACGACCGGGATCATCATGCCCATGTCGCCCTTGGTGCGCTCGTTGAAGTCCTTGGTGAACTGGCCGATGTTGATGCCGTACTGGCCAAGCGCGGGGCCGACCGGGGGAGCCGGCGTTGCCTTGCCGGCGGGAACCTGGAATCTGACGTATCCAACTATTTTCTGTGCCACTTGAAAGCACCTCTTTCTTGTAAGATTTTAATCCTTGATCGCTTCGACCTGATCAAGCTCGAGGTCGACCGGCGTCTCTCTGCCGAACATGGAAACAACGACACGCACACGGTCCTTATCGGGCTCAAGCTCGTCCACCGTGCCGATGAAGCCCTCAAGCGGGCCGTCGGTGATCTTGACGGAGTCGCCGAGCTCATAGCCGACCACCACTTCATGGTGCTCGACGCCGAGGTCGTAGATTTCCTGTTCTGTCAGGGGGATCGCCTTCCCGTCGGAGCCGACGAAGCCCGCGGCGCCGCGCACGTTGTGTACGAGGTGCCAGCTCTCATCGGTCAGCACCATCTTCACGAGCACGTAGCCCGGAAAGACCTTGCGCTCGACGGTCTTCTCACCGGAATCGGTGATCTCCTTGACCGTCTCCATCGGGATGTTGACTTCCTGGATCAGATCCTGCATTCTGCGGTTTTCCGCAGCCTTGAGGATGTTTGCGGCCACGCTGTTTTCGTAGCCGGAGTAGGTATGCACGACATACCATTTTGCGAGTTCAGACATATTACCCACCCAGCTTCAGGAGAAGCTGCACGCCCTGGTCGGCCAGAGAATCGAAGCCCCACAGCACGAGTGCGGACACGAACATGACCACCAGGCAAACCGCGGTGTTGTTTGCCGTCTGCTTCGGCGTCGGCCACACGACTTTTTTGAGCTCGCTCTTCATGTCGCGGAACCATTTGCCGATACGCTTGAAAAACGGGAGTTTCTTATCGACTTTCTTGACGGCTTCGGTGGAAGTTTCTTTCTTTTCAGGTTTCTTATCAGCCATGAATCATTCCGTCCTTTCGAAAGCCTTATTTGGTTTCAACGTGCTTGGTGTGCTTGCGGCAGAAGGGGCAATACTTACTCAGTTCCAGCTTTTCGGTAGTGTTCTTCTTGTTCTTCATGGTGTTGTAGTTGCGCTGCTTGCACTCTGCGCATCTGAGCGTCACCTTGACACGGGATCCTGCTTTAGCCATATTGTTCGGCACCTCCTTATTGATTTCGCCCCTGTCGGAGCGTGATTGCCTCCCTGTATGAGCCGAAAGGGCATAAAAAGGGAACCTCTCGACTGACAGGTAGATTCACTATACCACACCGTCTGTCAAAGGTCAAGCCTTTTTCCGGATTGATGACCGTGAAAAAGGCAGCAAACCCCCTGCCTCCGTTTGACCGGAGGCAGGGGGTCAGAAGCATGGGCGAACAGGCGCTCAGGCCGCGTCCTCGAAGCCGGGGACCGGCTTCTTGGCGGTGACGGCGCGGATGACAAACAGCGTTGCGATCACGAGCACGACGCCGATGGCGAGGCAGATGTAGACGTTCTGGATAAAGCCCGCCAGAATGTAGTTGACAAAGCAGATGATGCCGAGCGTTGCGGCATACGGCAGCTGCGTGGACACGTGGTTGACGTGGTTGCACATCGCACCGGCAGAGGCCATGATGGTCGTGTCGGAGATGGGCGAGCAGTGGTCGCCGAACACGGCGCCGGCCAGGCACGCGGACACGCCGATGATAAACAGCTCGCTCGCCGGGTCGAACACGTAGGTGACGATCGGCAGCAGGATGCCGAACGTGCCCCAGCTCGTGCCGGTGGAGAAGCTCAGCACACCGGCGACGATGAAGATGATCGCCGGCAGGAAGCTGAACAGCGAGCCCGCGGCGGAGTTCATGACGGAAGCGACGAAGTACTTGCCGCCGAGCAGACCGGTCATGTTCTTGAGCGAGGTGGCAAAGGTCAGGATCGTGATGGCGGGGACCATGTTGATGAAGCCCTTCGGCAGGCAGTCCATGGCGGCCTTGAAGCTGATGAGGCGGCGGCACAGGAAGTAGATGATCGTGAACACGAGCGCGATCAGCGAGCCCCAGGGCAGCGCGGCGAAGGCGTCGGTGTTGCCGAAAGCGCCGACAAAGTCGTGGTAGTAATCACCGGCAGCGTCCCAGTAACCGCCGACATAGACCAGACCGGCAAAGCAAGTCACGATCAGCACGGCGACGGGCAGGATCAGGTCGATGACGCGGCCGTTCTGGTTGCATTCAATGGCATCGCTGTTGGCATCGGCGCGGTCGCCGGTGGTGTAGAGATCGTCCTTGAAGCGGGCGTTCATCTCGTGCAGGCGCATCGGGCCGTAATCGAACTTCATGAGGATGAGCGCGATGATGAACACGAACGTGAGCAGCGAGTAGAAATTGTAGGGGATGGCGCGCACGAACAGGTCAAAGCCGTTGTAGTCCTCGACGACGCCGGACACGGCGGCCGCCCAGGAGGAGATCGGCGCGATCATGCACACGGGCGCGGCCGTGGCGTCGATGAGATAGGCGAGCTTGGCGCGGGAGATCTTGTGCCGGTCGGTGACGGGCAGCATGACCGAGCCGACGGTCAGGCAGTTGAAGTAGTCGTCGACGAAGATGAGCACGCCGAGCAGGAAGGTGGCGAACATGGCGCCGACGCGGGTCTTGATGTGGGTCTCGGCCCAGCGGCCGAAGGCGGCGGAGCCGCCGGCGCGGTTGATAAGCGCGACCATGGCGCCGAGGATGACAAGGAAGAGCATGATACCGGCGTTGTCGGCAACGGCGGGCACCATGCCGTCGTTGATGATGGCGTCAAGGCCGGTGATCGGGTCGAAGTTGGAGTAAAACAGTGCGCCGAGCAGGATGCCCACGAACAGCGAGGAGTAAACTTCCTTCGTGATGAGCGCGAGGATGATGGCGACGATCGGCGGCACGAGCGCCCAGAACGAGAACGCCATACGGCTGGTGGACGTGATGACGCCGGTACCCTCGCAGACGTCACACTCCGCGCCCTGCGAGACGCCGGTGCCGCTGCACGTGGTGCAGGTGATGGACTTGGCCGCGTCCTCCCCGTCGGCGGCGAAGGCGCACACGCTCAAAAGCGAGACCGCCATCACAACGAGCAGCAAAACAGCCAGAAGCTTGCGTCTGGAATTCATAACGAAATTCCTCCCATAAAAAAATGTCATGAACAGAGCATACTGTTCATGACACTTGAAACCTTCGGTCAATGACAGCGCTCCGCAAATTGCGGCAGTCCGGCGGATGTTCTCCGACGGCCCAGGCAATCCCGCGGCAGGAACCTGCGGGACCCTTCGGCGGCTGCCCCTTTCCCCTCCCGGTTTCCTGCCGGTGAGCGAGGGTACTGATGACGTCCGCGCCTCTATCATGCTTTGTTCAATTAGGCTCAGTATACGTTCGTGTACACAGAATGTCAACAACTTTTGCAAATTTTGCGCTTTTTTGCATTTGTACCAAATTTCAAACGCCGGCTTTATGCACCCCACACAAAAAAGCACCCCCGTCCTGTTTGACGGGGGTGCGGAAGCTTGCACAGGTGCTCAGCGGCTGCCCTTGTCGTACGGGATGCCCTCGGCCTTGGGGGCGCGGGAGCTCTTGGACGTAAAGGCGAGCACGAGCAGGGAGATGATGTACGGCAGCATATTGTACACCGACCCGGGGATGCCCAGCGACATGAGGAAGCCGAAGCCGAAGTATACGTTCGACAGCGCGCGGAACAGGCCGAACAGCAGCGCCGCGAGCGCGATGCGTCCCGGCTTCCACTGGCCGAAGATCATGACGGCGAGCGCGAGGAAGCCGAAGCCGGCGACGCCGTTTTCAAACTTCCACTCCGAGACGCCGGCGAGGATGTAGCAGATGCCGCCAAGGCCGCCGAGCACGCCGGAGATCAGAACGCCTGCCCAGCGCATCTTGTAGACGTTGATGCCCACGGAGTCCGCCGCCTGCGGATGCTCGCCGCAGGCCATCAGGCGCAGGCCGAAGCGGGTCTTATAGAGCGTGACGTAGGCCACGATCAGCGCAATGACCGCGATGACCATGAACCAGTTGCCCTCAAACGCGCCGATCTGGAACGAGAACGCCTTTCTCGGCTCGATGTACTGGATGGTCGCGGACACATCGTCGGGGTTGACGGCCGTGTTGAGCGCCTTGACGATGACGGTCGCCGCGGCGACGCTGAGCATATTCATCGCCGTGCCGACGATGGTCTGATCCGCCTTGAAGTTGATGCACGCCACAGCCAGCAGCGTGGAAAAGAGCACACCAAGCGCGACGCTGCCCAGCAGCGTGAGCAGGATGGTCACGAAGGCGGACGTGCCGCTCGGCAGGTAGCGCATGACGAGCGCGCCGCCGAGTGCACCGATGACCATGATGCCCTCGAGACCGAGGTTGATGACGCCGGAGTGTTCCGAGAAGCAGCCGCCCAGCGCGACGAGCATCAAAACGGCGGCGAAGATGAGGGTGTATTGCAGCAGCAGGGTCATTGTGCCTCGCCCCCTTTCTCAGAATCAGCCGGTGCTTGCGCAGGTGCAGTCCCCGCCCCCTGCTCCGATTCGGAAGCCGGGGCCGCCTCCGGCGCGGTGTCCGCAGACCCGGCCGCCAGCCGCTGCCGCTCCTCGCGGCGGGCGGCGGCGTTGTTCATGGCCGTTTTCAGGAAGAGCACGAAGCCGCACATATAGATGATGATCGACGTGATCAGATCCGAGATCTGCGAGCAGTAGAGGCTCTTGTCCACATACGCGCCGCCGGAGGTGATGTGCTGGATGAAGAACGACGAGAAGATCGCGCCGATCGGGTTCAGGCCGCCGAGGAACGCGGCGCAGATGCCGTTGAAGCCCATGTTCGGCACGGAGGAGTGCGTGCACTGCCACTGCTCGTAGCCGGTCTGGTACAGCAGCGAGCCGCCGAGCGCCGCAAGGCCGCCCGCGATGGCAAGCGTGAGCACGGTGTTGCGCTGCTCGGCCATGCCGCAGTATTTGGCGGCGTGCTTGTTGAAGCCGGTCGCCTTGAGCTCATAGCCGAAGCGGGTCTTTTCCAGCACGACCCACACGAGGATGGCCATGAGGATCGCCAGCGGTATCGCGATGGTGACATACTGGTTGCCGCTGAAGAGCTTGTCGAGCCCGAGCGACGGCAGCAGCGCCTGCTGCGCCGCGCTGTGCATCTGGTAGGTATAGGGGCTCGCCACCTCCTTGACGTTGGTGAGGATCATGTTGGTGGCGTACAGGAAGATCCAGTTGAGCATGATGCCGGAGATGACCTCGTTGACATTGCAGAACGTCTTGAGCAGGCCGACGATCGCCCCGGCGGCCATGCCGGCCGCGACGGCGAAGAGCATGCATGGCAGCCAGCTCCAGCCCCACGCGAGCGCCGCGTACAGGCTCGCACACGAGCCGACCACGTACTGCCCGGCCGCGCCGATGTTGAACAGGCCGACCTTATACGCAAACAGGATCGACAGCGAGCACATGAGCAGCGGCGCCGTCTTGACGAGGGTACTGCCGAGGTACTTCATCTGCGTCTCCGCGCGGTTGTAGGTGAAGAAGTTTTCGATGATCGTCAGGATGGCCTTACCCGCGCCCTTCGGCTGGATGAACAGCAGCACGATGTAGCCTACGAGCAGGCCGAACACGATGCAGCCCAGCGATGCCAGCAGCGACTGGACGGCGTCGTTTTTGAGCAGGTTCTTTTTCTTCATGCGCGCACCTCATCTCTCTTGGCGCCGGCCATGTACAGACCGAGCTCGTTTTCCGAGGTCGTCCTGGGATCGAGCTCGCCGACGATCTCCCCCTCGTACATGACGAGGATGCGGTCCGGCACGTCGAGCACCTCGTCAAGCTCCAGCGAGACCAGAAGCACGGCCTTGCCGGCGTCACGCTGGGCGACGAGCTGCTTGTGGATGTATTCGATCGCGCCGACGTCGAGACCGCGCGTCGGCTGCACGGCGACGAGCAGCTGCGGATCGTCGTCGATCTCGCGGGCGATGATGGCCTTCTGCTGGTTGCCGCCGGACATGCTGCGCGCGATGGTGGCCGCGCCCTGACCGGAGCGCACGTCGTACTGCTCGATGAGGCGCTCTGCGTAGGTGCGGATGTTCTTGCGGCGCAGGAAGCCCGCCTTGTCAGTGAAGCGGGGCTCGAAGTAGCGCTGGAGGATCATGTTGTACTCCAGCGGATAGTCGAGCACGAGACCGTGCTTGTGCCGATCCTCGGGGATATGACTCATGCCGAGCAGGGAGCGCTTGCGGATGGACATATGCGTGATGTCCTCGCCGCGAAACAGGATCTTCCCGTCCTTGACCGGCTCAAGCCCCGTCAGGCCGTAGACCAGCTCCGTCTGGCCGTTGCCGTCGATGCCGGCGATGCAGACGATCTCACCCGCGCGCACCTGAAACGACACGTCGTGCACGGCGTCGTTCTTGTGCTGCCGGGAGGCGACCGTCAGGTGCTGCACGTCGAGCAGCACGTCGCCCGGCGCGCTCGCCTTTTTTTCCACGTGGAAGTTGACGCTGCGCCCGACCATCATGGCCGAGAGCTGCTCGGCGGTGGTATTTTTCGTCTCGACCGTGCCGATGCACTTGCCCTTGCGCAGAACGGTGCAGCGGTCGGCCACGGCCATGATCTCCTGCAGCTTGTGCGAGATGAACAGGATCGACTTGCCCTCGGCCGCGAGCCCGCGCATGATCTGCATCAGCTCGCTGATCTCCTGCGGGGTGAGCACGGCGGTCGGCTCGTCGAAGATGAGGATCTCATTGTCGCGGTAGAGCATCTTGAGGATCTCGGTGCGCTGCTGCATACCGACGGTGATGTCCTCGATGCGCGCATCCGGATCGACCTGCAGGCCGTATTTTTCCGACAGCGCGAGCACCTTTTTGCGCGCCTCGCCCTTTTGCAGGAAGCCATGCTTCGTCGGCTCGACGCCCATGATGATATTGTCCAGCACCGTGAAGCACTCGACCAGCTTGAAGTGCTGGTGCACCATGCCGATGCCGAGGCTGTTGGCGTCGTTCGGGTTTTTGATGGAGACGACCTTGCCGTCCTTGCGGATCTCGCCCTCCTCGGCCTGATACAGGCCGAACAGGACGGACATGAGCGTGGACTTGCCGGCGCCGTTTTCGCCGAGCAGCGCATGGATCTCCCCCTTGCGCAGCTGGAGCGTGATGTCGTCATTGGCCACGATGCCCGGGAAGCGCTTCGTGATGTGCAGCATTTCAATGGCATAGGGTGTGTCCAAAGGGAATGCCCTCCTTCCGTATGCATAGAGCCCGCGCGCACAGAAGCGGGAACGGAATCTATTTGCACATAGTATACTATAGTGTCATGGTGAAAGCAAAGGAATTTTCGGATTTTCCATGCCGCTGCGGTCATTTCCTGCCGAATGTGCGCACGAAAAAACATGGGCGCGGCAAACTGCCGCGCCCATGTGCTGTGATTCTGTTTTTGCGGGCTGTGCCCGCAGGCCCTTACTTCAGGTTGCCCAGATCCTCGACCGTGATGGTCGTGGTCTTCGGCATCGCGGTGATGTCGTTGGAGACCTTGACCGTGCCGTCGAACATGGCCTTCACAAGCGTCTTGTAGTCGGCCTGGGTGAACTTGCCGTCCGCCCACTGCGTGCTGGTCATCGGGATCTGCACGTAGTTCAGCTCCGGATCGTCGCCGGAGACGAGGCCGAGGCTCTCGACCTTGCCGCCGAACTTATCCCAGTTGTTGTTGAGGATGGTCTCGGTGAGCATGGTCTTGACCGTGGCGGCCAGACCCTTCATGGCGGAGGTGACGGTCATGTCTTCCACGCCGGAGTAGCCGTTGATGACGCCGGCCTGATCGACGTCAACGCCGATCATCTTGGCGCCGCTGACCTTCTTGGCAGCGTCGGCAGCGGAGGTGAAGATGCCGCCGCCGCAGGCGAACACAACCTGCGTGCCGCCAGCGTACCAGGTGTCCATGGCGGCGGTGATGTCCGGATCGCCGTTGAACTTGTTGCCGTAAGCGTACTTGACGTTGACCTTGGCCTTGAGCTCAGCCGCAGCAGCGTCAGCACCCTGCAGGAAGCCGTAGCCGTAACGCTGGACAGCCGGGACAGCCATGCCGCCCAGGAAGCCGAGCTCGGTGTAGCCGAGCTTCACAGCCGCGTAGCCGGCCATGTAGCCGCAGAGCTCTTCCTGATAGACCGCACTGTAGACGTTGCTGGCAACGTGCGGCTTGTTGTTGGCGTCGAGCAGCTCTTCCGTGGCATTGCCCTTGTCGTCGGTCTTATAGAAGGAGCTGTTGATGTCGAACTCGGACACGTCGAGCGCGATGAACTTCACGTCCGGATACTTGTCCTGCGTGCCGGTGATGGTGCCGGCGAAGGCATAGCCGGGCATCACGATGACATTGTAGCCCTCGTCAACGGCCTTCTCGACCATGGCGATACGGTCCGGCGTGCTGTCGCCGGCGGGCTTGTAGTAGGTGAACTCAATGTTGTTTTCCGTGCAGAAGGCCTTGCAGGCTTCATACGTGGTCTGGTTGAAGGACTGGTCGGTGATGTCACCGTAGTCCGTGATCATGGCGACCTTGTACGTAGCGGAATCTTTGCCGCCGTTGTCCTTGTCGCCGCCGCAGGCGCAAAGCGCGAAGACCATGACGAGCGCAAGGAGCAGAGCAACAAGCTTCTTCATGTTCATGCTATTTTTCCTCCATAATAAAGTGTTGCCTGATGTTCAGGCGATATTTGGCATACTCTCGCAGCCGCTTCCAGTATAACACGGACGCGAATCACAGGCAATCCCATTTGTTTCGAAAATATAACGTTTTTATAAACAAAAGCGTCACCCGTCCGCTAGGAGCGGACAGGTGACGTTGTGTCAGAGATTTGCCATGTTGACGGCGGTGTCGAGCGCGATCGTGATCATCTGCACGAAGGAGTTTTGCCGCTGCTCGGAGCTGAGCTCCTCGGCGCGGTAGATGTGGTCGGAGATCGTGAACAGGCCGAGCGCGCGCTTTCCGGCGCGGGCAGCGTTCATGTACAAACCGGCGGCCTCCATCTCGATGGCGAGCACGCCCATCTTCTTCCACTGGTCGGGACCGTCGCTGCCGTCGTCATAGAAGTTGTCCGACGAGAGCACATTGCCCACGCGCAGCGCGACGCCGTTGGCTGCCGCCGCGGCGACGGCCTGACTGAGCAGCGTATAGTCCGCGATGGGGGCGAACGTGCCGTTGATGCCAAACTGGTGCGCGAAGTTGGAGTCCGTGCACGCGCCCGCACCGGCGACGACGTCCATCAGCTTCAGATCGTCGGCGAGCGCGCCGGCAGAGCCGACGCGGATGATGTTGTCCACATCGTAGAAATTATATAGCTCCCAGCTGTAGATGCCGATCGACGGGATGCCCATGCCGGAAGCCATCACGGTCACGGGCACGCCCTTCCACGTGCCGGTGTAGCCCTGCACGCCGCGGACGTTGTTGACGAGCACGGGATTTTCAAGGAAGGTCTCGGCGATGAACTTCGAGCGCAGCGGGTCGCCGGGCATGAGCACGGTCTTGGCGATCTGACCGGCTTTGGCTTCAATATGCGGCGTAGGAACAGGCATAAGGATACCTCCGTTTATCTCAGAATTTTCAGATCCGGCCGCAGCGGCGCGGACACCTTTATTCTAACCGCAAAAAAAGCAAAAGTCAAATTGCAACACCCCCGCGCGTGTGGTAGAATGTTGGGGAAAAAAATGACCCACGGGAGGTGGCACCATGAGCGACGTCATCACGATCGGCATTGCCGGCGGTACCGGCAGCGGCAAGACCACCATCACGCGGCGCATCCTCGACGAATTCGGCGGCGATGTGAGCGTGCTGTATCACGACAACTACTATAAGCGGCACGACGACATCTCCTTTGCCGAGCGCAAGAAACTCAATTACGACCATCCGAACGCGTTCGACACGCCGCTGCTCGTGCAGCATCTCGACGCGCTGCGCGCCGGGCAGGCGGTCGCGTGCCCGACGTATGACTACACGGTGCACAACCGCGCCGCCGAAACGATCACGATCGTCCCGGCCAAGGTCGTCGTCGTCGAGGGCATCCTCATCTTCGCCGAGCCGGAGCTGCGCGAGCGGCTGGACATCAAGATCTTTGTCGACACCGACGCCGATGTGCGCATCCTGCGGCGCATCGTGCGCGACGTGCGCGACCGCGGCCGCGATCTCGCGATCTGGAGTCGATCGTGACGCAGTATCTGACCACGGTCAAGCCCATGCATGAGATGTTCGTCGAGCCGTCCAAGCGCTATGCCGACATCATCATCCCCGAGGGCGGGCACAATCAGGTGGCGCTCGATTTCGTCATGGAGCGCATCCGGGCCTATGTAAAGGAGCGGGATTAAATGGCCAAGCTTTACTTCAAATACGGCGCCATGGGCTCGTCGAAGTCCGCGCAGGCGCTCATCACGCAGTTCAACTACGAGGAGCTCGGCATGACCGTCTGGCTCATCAAGCCCTCGGTCGACGACCGCGACGGGGCGAACATCATCCGCTCGCGCATCGGTCTGCAGCGCGAGGCGCAGGTCATCCGCCCGGAGGAGGACATCGCGGACACGTTTGCCCGCACCGGGCACGCCGACGTCATCATCGCCGACGAGGCGCAGTTTTTCTCCCCGGAGCAGATCGACCAGCTGCGCCGCATCGTCGATGAGCAGAACATCCCCGTGCTGTGCTTCGGCCTGCGGACAGATTTTCTCACGCACTTTTTCCCCGGTGCGCGGCGGCTCATGGAGCTGGCCGACTCCATCACGGAGATCAAGACCGTGTGCGCCTGCGGCCGCAAGGCGACGGTCAACGCCCGCATCGACGGCAATGGCCGCGTCATCACCGAGGGCGGGCAGATCCTGCTCGGCGGCAACGACAGCTACGTTGCCATGTGCCACAAGTGCTGGGTGGATAAGATCCGCGCGCAGAAGGAAGCGGAAAACGCATGAACCGCCGTGCCAGCCGCATCCTGACCGTCTGCGCCGGGGCATGGCTGCTGGTCATCTGGGGGCACTCGTGTATGCCCGCCGTGCACAGCGGCGCCGAGAGCGGCGCGCTGCTGACCGTGGTGCAGCGGCTCCTGCCGCACATGACCGACCACATCCTGCGCAAATGCGCGCACTTCGGCGAGTATGCGCTCCTCGGCGTGTTCACCGCCGCCGCGCTGCGCACGGGGGCGCACTTTTCATGGCCGGCTGCGCTGCTGCCCGGCACGCTCGCCGCGCTGTGCGACGAGACGATCCAGCTCTTCGTCCCCGGCCGCAGCGGACAGATCACGGACGTCTGGCTCGACACGGCGGGCTATCTCACCGGCGCGCTGCTGACGCTGCTGCTCTTTTCCCTGTGCCGCAAGCGCCCGAAATAGCGAAAAACCCCATGAGCCTGTGCAATGTGCACAGACCCATGGGGTCATTTGCTATGCAAAAGCATAGCAAAATAAGAAATGTGCCATTTCCTCGCCCCTGCGGGGCAAC